>Ga0255338_1002696_pt1 | contig 24335 bp, 20 predicted proteins | sample MeOH1_35cm_T4_19_FD_203715 | JGI IMG/M metagenome (GOLD analysis project Ga0255338, IMG submission 203715) | Sandy soil microbial communities from University of British Columbia, Vancouver, Canada - MeOH1_35cm_T4_195 | ecosystem: Engineered > Artificial ecosystem > Sand microcosm > Unclassified ...
GCTGCTGAAAAAGTCGCTCAAATTGGATTTGGTTTTGTAAGTGGTTCGTAATCGAAAAATCTGCACGCCATTTTCAACAAGTTGCGAAAGTGAGCTTCAAAACACCGACTTTTTCAGCAGCCTGCTAGATTGAAGAAGCGAATTGCCAATGCGTGTGGGTCAGGCACTGGAACCCGACCACCTTTGGTTCGTATTCGGTTCGCTTCGATGCCCTTGAACTTCTGATCCAGCCACTCAGCTCCCAGAAAGAGGCGAAGCGACTGCAGAGCAGTCTGTCGTTCGGCAAATGTTTTTCTCCGGATCAATTCTCGCTCATAGAGCACGGTATCGGGCAAGCAGGCATCGACCGAGCTTCGGGTTGATTCGACACCAAACACGATACGCCGCTCATCAAATCCGAATCTCAACCAGAAGTGTCCCTGCGGCCCCATGCGCTTCAAGCGCGCAACAGCCGAACGACTAAATGCACCTATCTTAAGTCGTGCGCGAAAGTGATATTCGCCGATTTGCTCAATGAATAAGTGCCGGTTCCCGACGCGCAGATCACACAGTTTCCATGGGGCAAACGAAACAAACCAGCGAGGTAGGGATAACTCGCAGGAAAGCTCCCCACGTCCATGGCGGAGTCGCTCCGCGAGTGCATTCACGAAAAAGCGACTTGCTTCCTCCTGACTGCTTGTTTGGCCGCGTCCGTCCATAGCGCTACAATTACCTTACGCCGTGGCTCAGGCAAGAACCCGCCTATATTACTATCCTCGGCCTGAAACCCCACGGGACCGGCAAGAACTCCGCTGCAAAAAAAAAGGGGGGGGGCAAATTGCCCCCTCCCTTTGCCAGACCTTTTCGCCCGCCAGCCCCGGGAGCTTCGCTCTCACCTGTTCTCTGCCGCACCCGCGGTCGCCGGATTCATTTCGAGTGAATACCAGTTGATCCGCCTCGTGCAGAACATCACGAGCGCCAGCGCCGCGAAGAGCGCGGCCGTGCCGGCCACCAGCGCGTAGTCCTGCGACTTCAGCACGAAATAGAGATATCCGTAGGTCGCCGCCAGGCCGCCGCCGATGACGAGCGTGCGCGCGCCGGTTTTCAGGAAACTCCACGCATAGGCCGACACCAGCCCGGTGCACGCCGCCGCCGCCGCGCCATAAGCCAGGCCCGTCGCCCAGAATTCCGACAGCGCCAGGAACAGGAGGAAGAACAGCGCCAGCGCGGCGCCGACCATCGCGTATTGCAGCGGATGGATCTTCAGCCCCGCCGAAGTCACCTCGAACAGGAAGAACACCGCAAAAACCAGGACGAAGAACAGCACACCGTATTTCTGCGCCCGCTCCACCATGCTATAGGCATTGACCGGTCTGGCCAACACCACGCCCAGCGCCGAGCTGGGAAACTTAGCGATTACAGTCTGGGCGCTGACATCCCGCGAATTCCAACTGAACGGATAATCCCGGCCATACGGTCCCAGCTCCCATTTCGCAGTAAATCCTTCTGCATCGATCTCCCTCGCTGTGGGAAGATGCGCTCCCGTGAAGGATGGATCCTGCCACCGGGAATGCATCGTAACCCGGGTCTGCTTGCCCAGTGGCACGACCTCCAGCTTCCCGCTGCCCTGCAATTGCATTTCGACGGAGAAGTCCACCGCTTGCCCGGGCACCGTTTCTTTCAACAAGGCCACGAGTCCCAATCCCCCTGCGTCCGACCCGATGTTGGATTCCACCGAACAATCCTTCCCCGCCCACTGCACCTTCGGGTTCTCGCGCAATCGGCGAAGGTCCGTGGTGCCGAAATAGAGCCGGGCCCTGTCCCAGTGATAGACTGTCTTGGGCAGACTGTCAGCCGGCACTTCCGGAAGGAACTTGCCGGACAACCTGAACCCTACCGCATAGACAATCGATTCATAGATTCCTCGGTAACGAATCTCCGGTTCGATGCGCCCATCCACCACCAGCACATCCGGGAGCGAATAGATGCTTCCGGTCAGGGTGTATGACTCCTCCTGATTGACCGTTTTGCCGTCAGGTCCAGCCACCGCCCGCAAACGGGTGGCCGTCCTCACCCAAGGCACCACCAAGACCGGGCCGGAGATCATTTGCGACTGACCCCAAGTCTCGGCAATTTCATTGTCTGCCTGGGCTTGGTAACCTTGCCTTTCGCGCAACACCCCGTGCGTCATGCCCAGCGGAATGAGCAGCAGCACGGTCAGCAAGCAGATGCTTGCCACCTTGAGGAAAAGCGAAAGCCGGCGCCGGGCCGGCGTGGAGATGACGGGAGGTTGGGCGGAATTCATGCCCCCACCCTGCCCGGTCTGTGTGAAGCCTTGATGAAGCCACGATGAAATCGCAGGAAAAAGGTAGGGCGCACCGGCCCGGTGCGCCGCGGCGGAGCGGGCCGCTCCGCCCTACCCCGCCGGCACCCAGAACTCCGCCCGCGCCCCGCCGTCGGGGCGGTTCGCAAGCGTCACCTCGCCACCGTGCAGGTGGGCGATCTCGCGCACGAGCGCCAGACCGAGCCCCGTGCTTTTCTTCCCCGAACCTGGACGCGGCAGCGAATAAAACCGCTCGAATACCCGCGCCAGCGCGTAGTCCGGCACGCCCGGCCCGCGATCCTCCACGCTGAAGGTCACCCGCCCATTGCCGGCTTCACCCCGCAGCGTGACCTCGCTGCCGGCGGGCGAGAAATCCAGCGCGTTCTGCAGCAGGTTGACCAGCGCCTCGCGCAACAGCACCTGCTCGCCGTGCAAGGTGCCGCCGTCCCCGCTGTAGGTCAGCGTCACCCGGCCGGCCGCGTAGGCGGGCTGCATCAGTGCGGTCACCTCCGCGAGCAAGGCGCCCGTCTCCACCGGACCGGCCTGCCCGAGCGCCTTGCGTGCTTCGAGCGAGGAAAGCTCGAGCAGCCGGTCGACGATCTGCTGGATGCGGGCCGATTCGCCGCGGATGTTAGCCATGAACTTCTTCCGCTGCTCCGCCGGCATGTCCTCCTCGAGCAGTTCGGCCGCGCCGCGGATGGCGGCGAGCGGGGCCTTCACCTCGTGCGCCAGCGCCTGGGTGTAACGCTCGGCGTGCTGCCGCCCCTCCAGCGCGTCGCGCATCTCCTCGAAGGCGGTGCCGAGGTCGCGCAACGTGCGGCCGGGCAGCGGCGGCAACGGAGCCGGCCGGCCGTCGCGCACCGCCCGGGCGTAGGCTGTCAGGCGCTCCAGCGGCGTGATGACCCACGAGGCCACCAGCAGCAGGATCACCAGCACAACCACGCCGCCGACCGCGGCGCTGGTGAGCAATTTCCGGCGAGCCGCCGCCACCAACTCGTTGATCCCTCGCGTCGGCTTGCCCGTGGTCAGCACCCCGACGACCCGCCCTTCGTGCCGGATCGGCGCCGCCACGTAGATCACCTGCGTGTTGTCATCCCCCTCGATGTCGCGCGTTGAGCGCGCCCCGTAGGCGCCGCGCAGCGTGCGGGCCACGTCGTTCCATCGGGAAAAGTCCCGGCCTTCGTTCTGCCCGGTCGAGTCGAACAGCACCCGGCCCGTCGCATCGGTCACGTAGATGCGCAGATCCACGGCGGTTTTGCGCAGGGTGAAGATCCGGGCCTCGAACTCGCGGCCTTGCGCCGCCGTCACCGTCCGGCGCAACGCCGCCGCGTCCACCCGGCCGTCTCGCAACCCCGCCTCCACAAAGGCGGCGAGCAGCGACGAGGTGTCCACCAGCGATTCCTCGATGGATTCGAGGTAGCGCGGCCTCACCTGTTCGAGCGCCTTGCGCGTCAGGTAGTAGCCGCCGGCGCAATAGATCGCCAGCAACACGAGCAGCAGCCGGAGGCGCAGGCTCATGCTTCCTCCCGCAACGAATAGCCGAGTCCGCGGTGCGTGACGATCGGATCGGCCTCGGGCGCGGCCTCACGGAGCTTGGCGCGGAGCGTCTTGATGTGCGCGTCCACCGTGCGGTCCATGGCCGCCCCGGGATCATCCCACGCCGCCGTCATCAGCTGGTCGCGGTTGAACACGCGGCCGGGCGACGCCAGCAACGCGGCCAGCAACCGGTATTCGTTCCGGGTCAGGTCGAGCGCCTTGCCGCGATAGCTGATCCGGCAGCGCGTCTCGTCGTGGGCCCAGATCGTGGGCGCGGTCGGAGCTGTCACCATCCCGTTGCTCCGGCGCAGCACGGCGCGAACCCGGGCCGTGAGCTCGCGCGGACTGAAGGGTTTCGCGAGATAGTCGTCCGCCCCGAGTTCGAGGCCGACTATCTTGTCCACTTCGCCGCTGCGGGCGGTGAGAAAGATCACCGGCACGGCGTGGCGCTTGCGCAACTCGCGGCACACGTCGAAGCCGCTCAGGTCGGGCAGGCCGACATCGAGCACGACCAACGCCACCGGCTGCCGGTCCAAGGCCGCGAGGGCTTCGCGTCCGGTCGTCAGCCAGAGCGGCTCGAAACCTTCCGTGCGCAGCGCGTAGACGATGGTCTCGGCAATGGCGGCCTCGTCCTCGACGACGAGAATGGTTTGGCGCGGGGTGGGCATTGCCCGCTTTGTGCCAGACGGTGCGGAAGCTGGCAAGTGCCGGCCAACGTCTTACCCAGGGATCGACACGCCGTTCCGTCCGCCCGTCATCAGGCGTAGATCTCCAGGGCGGGACACAGGATCTGAGCCGGGTAGAGTTCGGCGGACGCCACGGAATACCAGACGCGCACCTCCTCAAACCAGACCACCATGATGTAGTGCAGTCCCAATCCGGTCCCAGCCAAGCCGCAGATGCCGCCCATGAACCTGAGCCAGATGCCGCTCAGATTGCCGCCGAAGCCGGCCTCGGGAGGAAAGAATTCCGGAGCCAGCCCCGGGAGGAAGACCATGCCCAGACCGAGCAGGCAGAAACCGATGCTATTGCCCAACTGCATGCCTCCCCCAGACCAGCGAAGGCGGCGCCGGTGCCGCACGCCGCAACTTTCTTAAATTTTCCGGAACACTTTTTTGCCGCCATCGCGTCAACCGCCCGGGTCAGAGCCCCCACACCGTGCCCTGCGGGCACCAGCGGGGGTGGAACGCGGCCTCTGGACGCGTTTTCCGATGCGCGTATTCTGAAACGCGTCCAGAGGCCGCGTTCCACCGTTTGATTCGCGTTATTCGCGGGCGGCTGAATCGTTCCGGCTAGATATCGCCCTGCTCCGGGCGGAGGACGATCTCCTCGACAACCGTGCGCCGGCTGAGCCGGTAAACATCGAGAATGGCGCGGGCGATGTCCTCGGCGGGCATGATGCGCTGTTCCTTCACGCCGGACTTCGACCACGAGGGCGTCCAGGTCGCGCCGGGATGCACGCAGCAGACACGCACGCCCGTGCCCTTGGTCTCGGCGCGCAGCACCTGCGCCAGGCCGGTGACACCGAACTTCGCCGCGCAATACGCCGCTCCGGCCGGATAGGCCTGCAGGCCGGCGATGGAGCTCATGAAGAAAATGTCTCCGCGACGGCGCTTCAGCATCGCGGGCAGGAACTCATGGGTGATCAAAAACGCGCTGCGGAGATTCACCGCGAGCATGCGATCGAATTGCGCCACGGTGGTCTTCGCGAACGGCGCCGGCTCGAACGCGCCGGCATTGTTGATCAGCACGTCGACGCCGCCAAAGTGGCTGGCCACGATCTTCGCCATCCGGTGGACGGACTTTTCGACCGTCACGTCGCAGGGGAATATCTCCACCTCGGCGCCGGCCTTGACGCAGTCGCCCGCGACGGCGTGGAGGTTCTTCTCGTTGCGGGCCACGAGCGCCAGCCGGCACGGCATTTCCGCCGCAAAGGTCCGGGCCAGCGCCGCGCCGATGCCCTGCGACGCGCCGGTGATGAGAATGACGGGGAGTTTCATAAATGCTTTTGCCCGCTAATCACACGAATAGACGCCAATATTCTGGATGATTCGCGTAGATTGGCGTTATTCGCGGGCCAGATCTTTCAGCACAACAGGGAGCCGAAGTCCATGAAGTCGGCGGTGAAGCCGCCTTTCACGCCCTTGCAGATCACGCTCACGGCGTCGTGCGAGTGCAGCGACTCCAGGTGCGAGCAGGCGATGCGGAAGTCCGTGATGCGCTTCTCGGCGTCGAACTCCTTGTAGAGCAGCCGGGCGGCGTCCTCGACGAACTTGAGATAGGCGCCATTGAGCTCGGCGAAGGCCTGCTCGTCCTCGCGCTTCACCATGACCTGCGTCTCGGTCTGGAGCGCCCGCAGACAGATCGCGTGCACGTCCTCGATCCAGATCTTTTTGCCCTCGGCCTCCTCGAGCGTGATGCGCGCCTTGCTGCGCTGCGAGTGCGGCACGCCGTAGGCCCCGCGCTTCTCCCGCGCGTGCTCGGTGAGTTCGGCGGAGCACGGACAGGCGGAGGAATAGACGAAATCGAAATGGATGAAACGCCGGTAGCGGCCGTCGCGCGTCATCACGCCCTCGAAGGCCACGTCGTAGAACTGCCAGCCTTCGAGCCCGGTGCGCAGACTGGTGCGCAGCATCGGGTAGGAAAACGAGATCTTCAGGCGCGCGTCCTTCGACTCCACATTGCGCAGGTAGCTTTTCAGGATCTTGCCCATCCACTCGCCGGTGGTGACGCCGTCCTTGTGCTCGTAGAAGGTCCGCATGATGCGGCTCATGTTGATGCCCTTCAGCTCGGCCTCGAGCGAGACGGTGCCCGTGACGCTGGTCTCGAGCACGAGGGTCTTGCCCGTCTTGGTGCGATATTTGAGCGGCAGCTTGAAATTGTGGATGCCGACCTGCTGGATCGGGACGTTCGCGCCGGAGATGGCCTCGTGGGCGACCTCCATCATGTCCGGCAGCGTGGCGCGGTAAGCGGCGGTCGGTTTGAACTTCTTGTCGTAGCCGCGCTTGATCTTGGGCGGCAGCCCGCAATCCGAGCGGTGGAGATACATTTGTTTCATGGGCGGAAAGCGGATCGTTTATGAAATGGAGGCGGGACTAGTATCACTCTGTTAGATTGGTCTTCTGGTGGGCGGGCACGTCCCTGTGCCCGCTTGGGGTAACGGCCGCACCTCGCGCGGTCCCTGCCGGCAGAGGGACCTGCCGGCCCACCCTCTGGGCTCGGCATCATGAAACCTCCGGGCCGAAATACTCGGCGTAGTTGCGCGGGGTTTCGTAGAGCCGCACGGCGTGCAGCACGGCGGGGGCCGGGATGTGCGGCTCGATCTGCGCCCAGAAGGCGATGACGAGGTTCTCGGTCGAGGGAATGATGTTTTTCAGGAACCCGACCTCCTCGTTGAGGTTGCGATGATCGCACTGGTCGACGACCGCCCCGAGCAGGATCCGCTTCAACTCGCCGAGGTCCATGATGTAACCGGTCACCGGGTCGGGCACACCCTTCAGGGTGACCTCGAGGACGTAGTTATGGCCGTGCCAGTGAGGGTTGGTGCAGAGGCCGTATTGCTTCCGGTTCCAAGCCTGGCTCTTCGTCGGGTTGTGGAGCCGGTGGGCGGAGTTGAAATGCACCTGCCGGGTGATGAACACCGTGCCGCTCAGGGCGCGCACGGCTTTCACGGGCTTTTTTCGACTGGAGACCGGCTTCGGCATGGAGCGTCAAGGGAAGTCAGTTTCCAACGCGGGTCAACCCCCGCCGTATCCGCCAAAATAACCATTGCTCGCGCCCGACCCGCGGCGCTCAATCGCCGCGATGCCCCTCCGGTTCCGCATTCTTGGCAGCGGCAGCAGCGGCAACGCCGCCCTGCTCCAGTCCGACGACACCCGCGTGCTCGTCGACGCCGGCTTTTCCGCCAAAAAGCTCGGCGGGCTGCTCGCGACCGCGGACGAGACCTGGGAGCGCATCGACGCCATCTTCCTCACGCACGAACACGGCGACCACGCCGCGGCCCTCACCGGGCTGGCGCGTCACCCGCACATCAAGGTTTTTGCCAACCGCGCCACGGCCGAGGCCGTGCAGCGCCACCTGAAGCACCGCATCGACTGGCACCTGTTCGAGACCGGCGCGACGTTCCGCTTCCGCGACTTCGAGATCGACAGCTTCGCCGTGCCGCACGACGCCCAGGACCCCGTCGGTTTTCTCATCGCGCACGGCCATGGCGACCTGCTCTCGCCCCGCCATAGCCTGGCGTGGCTGACCGACCTCGGGCACACCCCGGCGCACGTGCGCGAGCGCATCCGCGAGGCCGACGTGCTCGTCGTCGAGGCCAACCACTGCCCGGTCATGCTCGAGGCCGACACGAAGCGCCCGTGGTCGACCAAGCAGCGCATCAGCGGCCGGCACGGCCACCTGTCGAACGCCGCCGCGCGCGAGCTGCTCGAGTCGGTGGCCGGCGCCCGCTGGCGCCACGTGTTCTTCGCGCACCTGAGCCGCGACTGCAACTCCCTCGCGGCGGTCGAGGCCGCCTGCGGCGCCGTCCTGGCCGCGCGGCAGTGCGGCTTCTCCATCGTCGCCCCCGGCACGGGCACGGCGGTCTACGAGTTCGGTTGATTTTCCCCTGTGGCACCGGCTTCCAGCCGGTGAAGACCTGCGGCTGGAAGCCGCAGCCACACCGACGCCCGGGCACGCGGCACCGGTCGATTCACGGGCGTCGTCGAGCGACGCCCCTACTCAATGCTGCCCGCGGCCCTGCCGCAGGTTCCGCTGCTTCGCCATGCTGAACATGAGCACCGCCCCAACCATCGCCCACGGGACCATGAAATAGAAGAAGTAGGTGTAACCCGTCCGGTCGAGCAGCCGCCCGAGCAGCTGCATCGCGAGGCCCGCGCCGATATACTGGAACGAGTTGATGCAACCCGAGGCGAACGCCGCCGCCTTGCGCCCGCCGATGTCCATCGCCGCCGCCGGCCCGAGCAGCGAGTGGGTGGAGTTGGCCGTGAACGCCACCGTGATGAACGCGATCGCGATCGGCACCGCCCCCGAAGCCTGCGAAGCGATGAGGATCGTCACGATCTCCAGGCAATAGATGCCCGCCGCCACCGGCGCGCGCCGCCCGTCGAACAGGTGGTCCGAGATCATGCCGGAGATGAACGAGCCGGCCGACGCCACGAACGGGATCATGAAGCCGACGACGAGGAACAGCGGCGCGTCGAGGTTGATCTTGTGCACGTCCTGCATGTAACGGGGAAACCACTGGTCCACCGTCTGCCGCACCGCGCCCGTGCAGGCGTAGGCGCTCGCCATGATCCAGACGTATTTGTTCGTGACGATGGTCATGAAGACCTCGCGCATGTCGGCCTTCACCTTGTCGTCGTGGTCGGCCTCGCCCTTGTAGACGTTGTGAAACCCGGCCTCCTCCGGCGTGTCCTTGGCCCAGAGCGCCACGGCCACCGCCACAAGCGTCGCGATGCCCGCCGGCACGAAGAAGAGCATGCGCCAGTGCTGCGGCGGGATCTGCCACAGCCCGAGGAACACGAAGCCGGCGAGCAGCGCCGGCCCGAGCTGGTTGATCGCCACGCGCCCGAGGTTGATCATGAAGCCGAAGACGCCGGCAAACGTCCCGCGCTCCCGCTGGCTGAACCACGAGGCGTTGATCTTGATGAAGCCCGGCGCGCCGAACGACTGCGCATACCCGTCGATGCCGCGCAACACCACGAAGAGCCAGAGCAGCCCCCAGAACGACGCCGCGCCGAAGGCGAGGTTGCAGATCACCGTGCCGGCCGCGCCGATCAGCAGTGCCTTCTTCCCGCCGAGCCGGTCCGTGATCAGGCCGTTGACGACCTGGCCGAACGCATACGCGTAGAAGAATGCGGCGAGGATGTCGCCCATGTTCTCCTTCGAGAAGCCGAACTCGTCCGACATCGCCTTGTTCGCGATGGAGATGTTGTAGCGGCACATGTAGAAGCTCGTGTAGAGCAGCCCCACGACGCCCCAGTTGAGTCCGCGGCGCGCGCCATAACCCGGCGGCAGGACCAGCCGGGAGGCCGGACGCGGGGCGACGGGGGTGGACGACGAATTCATGGAGGGTCGTTTGTAACCCAAATGTCATAACCTGCACGGCAATTCCGCCACTACTCTTCGTAGGGGCATCGCTTGACGACGCCCGGGAATTGTCGGTGAACTGCGCCCGCGCGGGCGTCGTCAAGCGACGCCCCTACGCAATTACGCCGGCTTCTTCTCGTGCTCGTCGATGTATTTGCGCGTCGCGGAGGGCAGTTCGTTCCAGATGCGCCAGGCGATGATGCCGCCCATGAGCGCGAAGGGCATCAGGAAGATCGGCCACCAGCGCCAGCTCAAGCCCGACAGGTAGCCCACGCAGATCGATTGCACGCCGCTGCCGAGGTAAACGCAACCGTCCACGATGCCCGAGCAGGTGGCCGTGGCCTTGCGGCCGCCGAAATCCGCCGCCGCCGTGCCCGACATCAGCGAATGCACGCCGGTCACCGCCGCCACGATCAGCAGCGAGGCCACGCCGACGAGCATCGGCATCGAGAAGATGGTCATGGCCATCACCGCGGCCATCATGAGCATGAAGGCCGAGAAGAGCGCCGCCGGCGGCCCGCGCCGCGACTGGAAATACTTGTCCGAGATGAGCCCGCCCGCGAAGCCGCCGACGATGCCGAAGATGCAAAGCAGCAGGCCCCAATTTTCCAGGATGACCTCGGCGCCGACCTGCGGCACGTCGTGCGCGAAGATCTTATACCATTGCATGATGCCGTTGCGCAGCACGCCCGAGGTCAGCTCCACCCCGGCCACCAGCAGCATGATGGGGCTGCCGAAGACCTTTTTCAGCAGGTCCATCGTGGTATATTCCTCGTGCATGTGGCCCGAGGAGGCGTCGTGGGTGTCGAGGTAGGGAAAGCCGGCGCCCTCGGGTGTCTCCTTGATCAGCCAGGCGTCGAGCACCACCCAGACGAGCAAAATGGCCGCGGGCACGAAGAATGCCGCCCAGGTGGCGTCCGTCGTCGCCCCCGCCGGCACGAACAGATGGTGCAACAGCGCGGACAGCCCGCTGTAGGCGGCATCGGAGCCGGCCTTGGTCAGGTTGATGATCGCCTGGCCCCAATCGAACGCGAAATAAACGCCGAAGGAGATCAGCGTCCCGAAGATCGCGCCGAACACGCCGCGCTCGCGGACGTGGAACCAGTTCGCCTTCACCTTGATGATGGAGACCGCGCCGTAGCTCTGGAAATACATGTTGAGCCCGTAGGTGATCGAGAGCGCCCACACGAGGTTGAGCTCCATCCGCTTCGTGACCACGAGCCAGGTGATCACACCCATCGCGACGTTCATGAGGGACGACCCCACGCCTGCGATGATGATGCCCATCTTGCCGCCGATCTTGTCCACCAGCGGGCCGTTCACGAGGAACGACAGCGCATAGACCCAGGTGCCCGCGGCGAAGATGATGCCGAACTGCTGGTTGGTCATCAGGTCGCCGAAGGAATTCTTCGCCACCGCCAGGTTGTAGCGCCCCATGTAGAGAAACGCATACGTCATCCCCAGCGGAAACCAGTTGATGAAACGCCGGCTCAGGAACCACGGCCCGTGCTTCATCGGATTGTTGTAGAAATAAACCGCTATGACGACGAAGAGGCAGAGCGCGACGATGCTGAGGGACATGTGGAAGACGTTGGGCTGCTGGGCGGAACGCCCGCGACCATACGTGGCATCCCGCCCAAGGCACGCCGAAAAGCCCCCGGCATTGTTAAATTAACGCACCCAGCCCGCGACATAACTCCGGCTTTTGCTTTGCGGCACGGCAAGGTTGCTGCTTCCTTCCCGCCCATGCCCGCCACGAACCGACGCACCAAGATCATCGCGACCCTGGGTCCCGCCACCGAGAGCGAGGAAATGCTGGTCAAGCTCATCCAGGCCGGCGTCGACGTCGTGCGCCTTAACATGGCCCACGCCAAGCACGACTGGACCCGGATGATCATCCGCCGGATCCGCTCCGCCTCGAAGACCGCCGGTCGCGAGGTCGCCGTCATGATGGACATCAAGGGCCCCGAGATCCGCACCGGCGACCTCGAGGCGCCCATCGAGCTGCAGGTCGGCGAGATCTTCGACTTCACCGTCAAGCCCGGCGCCGAGCGCGAGAACGCCGTCGAGGTCCGCTCCGTCGACGTCAACTACCGCGATCTCGTCAACGACATCCAGGTCGGCGACACCGTGCTCGTGGACAGCGGCCTCATCCGCCTTGAGGTGCTGGCCAAGGACCAGGCCCACATCCGCTGCCGCGTGCTCACGCCCGGCTCCCTCACTTCCCGCCGCCACATCAACCTCCCCGGCGTCAAGGTCAACCTCCCCTCCTTCACCCAGAAAGACCGCGCCGACACGCTCGTCGGCATCGAGGAGGGCGTCGACTTCATCGCCCTCTCGTTCGTGCGCGAGGCCAGCGACGTCGAGCTGCTCCGCGTGTTCCTGAAGGAGCACAAGTCCCGCGCCCGCATCGTCGCCAAGATCGAGGACCAGTCCGCCATCGACAACCTCGACGACATCATCCGCGCCACCGACGTCCTCATGGTCGCGCGCGGCGACCTCGGCATCGAGGTGCCGCTGTGCGAGCTGGCCGTCATCCAGCGCCGCGCCGTCCGCACCTGCCTCGCCATCGGCCGGCCCGTCATCATCGCCACGCACATGCTCGAATCGATGATCAGCCAGCCCATGCCCAGCCGCGCGGAAATCACCGACGTGGCCAACGCCGTCTACGAGCAGGCCGACTGCGTGATGCTCTCCGGCGAGACCACCATCGGCAAATACCCGCTCGAGTGCGTGCAGATCCTCGACTCGATCGCGCGCCGCATCGAACAGGAGCTGTCGGTCGACATCCCCGAACCGGCCGTGTTCATCCAGGAGCGCATGAAGGTCTTCCGCGCCGCCGTCGTGCTCGCCAACGAATTTCCCCGGTCGCTCATGCTGGTCTTCACCCGCCACGGCACCAACGCCGCCGGCATCGCCGCGCACCGCCCGCCGCGCGCGCCCATCCTCGCCGTCACCGACAACATCGAGACGCTGCGCCACCTGCGCATGGTGCGCGCGGTCGAGCCCTTTTTGCTGTCGGAGTTCGGCGACCCCGAGGCCACCATCGAACGCGCCACCGAATCCCTGCTCCAACTCGGCCGCATCGAACCCGGCGACAAGCTCGTCATCGTCTCCGACATCCAGGCCAAGGACCGCCGCATCGACAGCATCCAGCTGCGGTCGGTGGAGTGAGGGACGGTGATTTTCTTGTGGGCGGGGTGCCCTCACCCCGCTAGGCATGGCGGACGAGGGCGTCCGCCCCACCCCATCCCCATGCGCCGCGCATTCCTCGCCCTCTCACTCTCCCTTTCCCTCTGCCCCCTGCTGGCCCTCGCCGTTGCGCCCACGATGGCGCAGACCGATGCCGCCGCCGCGAAAACCCCGCACTTCCTCCCCCGCGGGGCGCTTGACCTGACAACGCTGCTGCCCGCCCCGCCCGCGCCCGGCTCGTCCGAGACCGCCGCCGAGATCGCGGAACTCCTCCAGTTGCAGTCCGCCCGCACGCCGGCCCAGGCCGCCCGCTGCATCCAGATCGAGGGCGAGGACATCTGGCTCTTTGGCTCCGAGGTGCTGGGCGCATGGTTCTCCGCCGCCAATCTGCCGCAGACCGCCGCGTTCTTCGCCCAAGTGCGCGAGGATTTCATCCCGGTCAACCGCGCGGCCAAGGCGGTCTGGCCGCGGCGCCGGCCACCTTTCGCGGATGCGCGGGTCACTCCCTGCGTGGAGTTCGCCGACAGCGGCGCCTACCCCAGCGGCCATGGCATCCAAGCCCATATGTGGGCGGGCTTGCTCACCGCGATATTCCCGGAGCAGGCCGCGGGGTTCGAGCGACGCGCCCAGGAAACGCTCCGCTACAAGCTGCTCTCCGGCGTGCATTACGCCAGCGATCTCCGCGCCGGCCGGATCGTCGGCGAGGCCCTCGCGCGCGAGTTCCTGAAAAATCCCGCCGTGCAAAAGCTCATCATCGAACTCCGCGCCGAAGCCGCGACCCACCGGCGGATTTCGGTTGGGCCATGATACGCCGTCTTCTGTGGGCGGGGTGCCCTCACCCCGCGGGTTTGAGTAGTCGCCACGCATGCCTCGCGGGGTGAGGGCACCCCGCCTACAAACCCGCCGGACCTGGACAAACATCGCGCCCTGCCTGCGATTTTTGGTAACCCGCCGCAATTCCGGCGGTTTGGAGGAGGCACACTCGTTTTTCGGATTTCCCTGGATTGGAAATCCGCTTTGGGTGTCAGCTCATCCCATGCGTCACGTCCCCCTCCGCGCAACCGCGCTCAGCTTGCTGGCCGTGGTTGCTCTGCATGCCGCCCCCTCGCTCGACATCCGCCCCACCGACACGCCGCCGAAGATCGACGGAATCATCGGCGAGGCCGAATGGGCCGGCGCGACCCGCACCGACGCGTTCCGCATGGTCGAGCCCACCGAGAACGGCGAGGTGACCGAGCTCACCGAGTGCTGGGTCACCTTCGACGCCGACACCCTCTACGTCGCCATCCGCTCCCATGATTCGGCCGGCGCCGCCGGCGTGCGGGCCTACTCGATGCAGCGCGATCAGGACAACGGCTCCGACGATCTCGTGCGCATCGTCCTCGACACCTTCAACCGCCGGAACGACGGCTATTATTTCGCCCTCACACCCGTCGGCGGCCGGCACGACGGGCTCATCCAGAACAAGGACCAGGCCAACGACCAGTGGGACACCATCTGGCTCGGCCGGACCTCCATCGACGCCGGCGGCTGGTCCGCCGAGTTCGCCATCCCGGTCAAGAGCCTCGCCTTCGATCCCGCGAACGACATCTGGGGTTTCAATGTCGCCCGCGCCGTCCGCCGCAAACAGGAGGTGATGCGCTGGACCGGCATCGTCCGCAACCAGTCCACCGTCTCGCTGCCGCTGCTCGGCGAACTGCACGGACTCACCGGCCTGCGCCAGGGCCGCGGCCTCGACTTCAAACCCTATGCCAGCCTCACCCGCCACTCGGCCCCCGCGCCGGACGGCAAGGAATACGATTTCAAGCCGGGCTTCGATCTCATCTGGCACGTCACGCCCTCGCTCGCCGCCACCTTCACCGTCAACACGGACTTCGCCGACGCCGAGGTCGACGAGCGCCAAGTCAATCTCGGCCGCTTCTCGCTCTTCTTTCCGGAGAAACGTGCGTTCTTCACGCAGGACGCCCCGTTGTTCAGCTTCGCGGGCATCAACGAGGATCCGCTGCCTTTCTTCTCTCGGCGCATCGGACTCGCCGACGACGGCATGCCCGTCGACCTGCTCGGCGGCGTGAAGCTCACCGGCCGCGCCGGCCCGTGGACCGTCGGCCTGCTGGATGTGCAGCTCAAGGAGCACAACGGCATCGATTCGAAGAACCTCCTCGTGGGCCGCGTCGCCCGCCAGGTGCTCGACGAATCCAGCGTCGGCCTCGTCTTCACCCACGGCGATCCGCGCCACAACGGCGACAACACGCTCGTCGGCGCCGACTTCAACTACGTCAATTCCCGTCTGGCCGGCAACCGGCGCCTCACGATCCGCACCTCGGTGCAGGGCACCGAATCCGATTACAACGCCGGTCGCGGCACCGCCACCACCCTGTCGGTGCGTTATCCCAACGAACCCTTCGAATCGTCCCTGTGGTTCAGCCGGATCGACGACGACTACGATCCCGCGCTCGGCTTCGTTCCCCGCACCGGCATCCAGAATTTCCATTCCTGGAACCGCTACCGCTGGTATTTTGAGAAAAACCCGATCCGACGTCTCGATGTCTTCGCCGAGGGCGACTGGGTGACCGACCTGCACGGCCACCGGCTGGATCGCAGCTATTGGTTCGGCTTCGAAAGCGCCACGCCCACCGGCGACTATGGCGTGTTCTTCTGGGAACCGCGGCGCGAGCAGCTCGACACCCCGTTCGCCATCCGTCCCGGCATCGTCATCCCCGCCGCCGACCACGCCTGGGACGTCTGGCACGCGGAAATCGGCACCGACCGCTCCCGCCCGGTGAATCTCGAACTCGAGTGGCACCAAGGCGGTTTCTTCACCGGTCGCCGCACCGACTACGAGGCCGGAATCGGCTGGCGGCCATCCAACCGCATCGAACTGGCCGCCGAATTCGAACTCACCCGGATCCGCCTGCCCGAGGGCGACTTCGATGTCCGCGTGGCCGCCGCCAAGGCCGTCTACACCTTCAGCCCCGACCTCCAGCTCAGCCTCTTCGCCCAATACGACAACCTCTCCGCCGAACTCGGCGTAAATTTCCGCCTCAAGTGGATCGTCCAGCCCGGCAACGAGGTCTTCTTCATCGTCAACCAAGGCTACGACACCTCGCTCGACCGCTTTCGCCCCACACAGAACGACACCTCAATGAAGACCGCGTGGACGTTCCGGTTCTAAGAGGGCTGCTAGTGGGTAGGGCGGACCGGCCCGGTCCGCCGCGATTCACCCCGTGGCGTGCATTCGCTGAACGGCGCACCGGGCCGGTGCGCCCTACCTTTTTAAACGCCCTTTAAAAAAGGTGGAACGCGGCCTCCGGACGCGTTTTTTCCGCCCCCGAAAATCAGTATTCCGAATAGGTCCGATTGCCCACGTCCCGCCGCTTGACGCCGGGCTGAAGTTCGCCACCTTGCCCGCATGTCCCGCGTCGTCCGCTTTGCCCTGTGGCTGCTGGTTGCCCTCTGGCTCCCGGCCACGATGCATTGCCAGCTCGAGGCCGCGGGCTTGGGTGAATCCCATCAGGACAGCTGCTGCGCCGGAAAGACCGCCGACACCGGCACCGATTGCCTCGGCGACGCCTGCGCCAACATCGAAGCGTCCCTCATCAAGGACTCCGCTCCGGAACTGTATCTGGCCGCGCCCGCTTCCCTCTGCCCCTTCTGCTGCGCCGCGCTCGTCAGCGCCGCCCACGCCGAGCCCATCCTTTCCCCTGAACGCCACGCCCCGCCCTTGGAATTGAAGGTGGCCTGGCAGTTTCTGGAGCGTGCCGCGCCGCCGGCCCGCGCTCCGTCGCTGAACGCTTAAGAGCCTATCCGAATGGCAGGTTTGTGTAGGGGCGGCGCTTGTCGGCGCCCCTACAATAGGAAACGGAGCCATTATCCGGATAGGTTCTAAGGTCCTCCCTCCCGGTCGCCGACCGGAGCGAGTCTGCCTCCACGCGCACCTCCCGGTGCTACCCCGGCCTGCCGCCGGGCGCGTCCGCCCAACCTGTGTTCAGCCATGAAAACTCCTTCCTTTCTCTTCCTCATCACCGCCACCCTGCTCGCCGCCGAGCCCGTCACCCCGGGCGCACTGGTGGCGGACATCACCGCGCAACATCCCGAGTTGCAATTCTACCGCGAGGAGGTCGCCGCCGCCCGCGCCGGTGTCCGCGTCGCCGGCCGCCGCGCCGCGCCCGAGGCGTCTGTCGAACTCGGACGCAAGCGTGTGCAAGATGCCGCCGGCCTTGTCGCCGGCGAGGGCACCGTGTGGTCCGTCTCCCTCAGCCAGACCTTCGAGTGGCCCGGCCGGCTCGCGCTGCGCAAGGCCATCGCGAACCAGGATGTCGCCCTCGCCGAACTCGGCCTGGCCCGCTTCGAGGCCGCCCTCCGCGCCCGCGCCACCAGCCTCGCCTTCGGCCTGTCCGCCGCGCAGACCCGCGCAAACGCCGCCCGCGAAGTCGCGACTCGCTACGCCGCGCTCAAGGAGGTTTTTCTCGCCCGCGAGCCGGGCGGACTCACGCCCCTGCTTGAGACCCGCGTCATCGAGGCGCAGGAAATCGCGCTCCAGCGCCGCGCCACCGAGGCCAGCCTCGCCCTGTCGTCCGCGCTGACCGAACTCAACCAGCTCCGCGGTGTCGCGCCGGACCGCCCGCTCGCCGTCGCCCCGGCCGCGCTCAAATTCAACGCCCCGCCCGCCACCGACGCGCTGCTGGCCGCCGCCCGCGAGAATCATTTCGAGTTCCGCACCCGCCGCCTCGAGCTCGAGCAGCAGGGTCTCAACGTCCGGCTCGCGCGCCACGAACTGCGCCCCGCCTTCACTGTCAGCCCGTTCGTCTCGCAGGAGAACGCCGGGGAAAAGGAGACCGTCGTCGGCCTGGGCCTGAGCATGCCGCTCGGCCTCGGCGGCAGTCCGCGCGCCGGTGTCGATCTCGCCTCTGCGCGCCTGCGCCAGGCCGAAGCCGCCGTCCGCGCCGCCGAACGCGAGATGGAGCGCGAGGTGTTGAACACCGCCGCCGCCTTTCTCGCCCACCAGGAGGAATCCGCGCACTGGCAGCCCGCCGCCGTCGCCCAGTTCCGCGACGCCGCCGAGCTCGCCGACCGCCACTATCGGCTCGGCGCCGTGCCGCTCGCCACCTACGTCGAACTGCAAAACGCCTACCTCGACGCCATCGAGTCCCTGCTCGCCACCCAGCAGGACGCCCTCGACGCCGGCCTCCGCCTGCAACTCCTGACCGGCCTCGACTTCAAGGCCGTGGAGGTGTCGCCATGAAACAAGCCCACCTACCCTTTCGCCTATCTTGCACCAGCCCACGTGCACACCCTTTCCGTCCCGATTTCCCCAAGGCCGCCGCCTGCTTGCGTGGCTGCGGCTTCCAGCCGCAGGGCTTCACCGGCTGGAAGCCGGTGCCACATCCCAGCCGAAGCAAGCTTCGGGGCATCGAGCCCATCGCCAGTAAGCTGCGGTGGAAAATTGCGGGATTGGTTCTTTTCTCCGCCGTCACCCTGCTCGCCTCCGGCTGCGCGGAGTCCCACGCCTCCGCCGGGCACGACCACGCCGCCGAACCCGCGCCGGCGGCCACCTACAAGGCAGGCCGCGGCCTGCGCCTGAGCGAACCCGCCCTCGCCTTCGCCGGCGTCGGCACGGCGGAATTCACCGGCCGCCTGCCGGCCGCGGCCTTGCTCCGCACCGCCCGCGGCGATTTCGTCTACGTCGCCAACGATGGCTGGCTGCTGCGCACACCCGTCAAGCTGGGCGCCGGCAACGGCGTGTCCTTCGAGGTCAGCGACGGCCTCTACGAAGGCGATGTCATCGCGGTCAGCGGCACGCTGGCGCTCTGGCTCGCGGAAATCCAGGCGGTCAACGGAGGCGTCGGCTGCGCCGACGGACACTGATGCTCGCCGCCCTCATCGATTTCTCGCTGCGTCGGCGCGGCTTCGTCGCGTTCCTCGCCGTGCTTCTCGTCATCGCGGGCGTGTGGTCGGCCTTCCGCGTCGCCATCGACGCCGTGCCCGACATCACAAGCCCGCAGGTGCAGATCAACACCGCCGTCGCCGCCCTCGCCCCCGAGGAGGTCGAGACGCTCGTGACCGTGCCCATCGAGCGCGAGATGGCCGGCCTGCCCGGCATGACGGAACTGCGCTCGCTCTCCAAGTTCGGCCTCTCGCAGATCACGATGACGTTCCGCGACGGCGCCGACCTTTATCTCCTCCGCCAGCTCGTCACCGAGCGGCTGGCGCACGCCAACGCGGAATTGCCCGCCGGTTCCGTGCCCGTGCTCGCCCCGATCAGCACCGGCCTGGGCGAAATCGTCTATTACACCCTTCGCTACCGGCCCGACGCGCCCGACCGCCCCGCGGACGTCACCGAGCAGTTGCGGCAATTGCGCTTCATCCACGACTACCAGCTCAAGCCCCTGCTGCGCGGCACGCCGGGTGTCGCCGAGGTCAACGCCATCGGCGGCTACGAGCGGCAGATCGTCGTCGAACCCGATCCGGAAAAACTCGCCGCCGCGGGCATCAGCTTCGACCAGTTGGTGGATTTGATCCGCAAGAGCACGGAGAACGCCGGCGGCGGCGTGCTCGAACTCGCCGGCGAGGCCGTCGTCGTCCGCGCCGACACCCGCGTGAAAACCCTGGCCGATCTCGCCAACCTGCCCGTGAAGTTCGCCGGCGCCGTCGAGCCGCTGCTGGTGCGCGACGTGGCCGAGGTCACCATCGGCTCGGCGGTCCGCACCGGCGCTTCCACGCTCGACGGCGAGGAAACGGTGACCGGCGCCGCCATCATGCTGGCCGGTGAAAACAGCCGGCGCGTCGCCCAGGCGGTCGTCGAACAACTTGATCACATCCGGTCCAAGCTGCCCGCCGGCGTGGAAATCCGCGTGCTCTACGACCGCTCCGATCTCGTCAACGCCACCATCGCCACCGTCGGCACCAATCTCGCGGAAGGCGCCCTGTTGGTCGCCGCGATTCTGTTCGCCCTGCTCGGCCACTGGCGCGCCGCGCTCATTGTCACGCTGGCGATCCCGCTCTCGTTTCTTTTCCTGCTGACCGGCATGGCGCAGGGGCGCTTGAGCGCCAACCTGATGAGCCTCGGCGCGATCGACTTCGGCCTGATCGTCGACGGTGCCATCGTGATGGTGGAGAACTTCCTCCGCCACCTCGCCGCGCGCCAGCACCAGCTCGGCCGCGTGCTCACGGCCGAGGAGCGCCACGCCACCATCCGCACCGCCGCCCACGAGGTGGCGCACCCGATGTTCTTCGGCGTGCTGATCATCACCGTCGTCTACCTGCCCATCCTCGCTCTCACCGGCATCGAGGGGAAGATGTTCACCCCGATGGCCGTGGCCGTCATGCTCGCGCTCGTGGGCGCGCTCCTGCTGGCGCTCACGCTCATGCCGGTGCTGGCAACCTGGCTGCTCGGCGGCCGGATCGCCGAGGGCGAGAACTGGTTCATCCGCGCCGCCAAGGCCGTCTACGCGCCGTTCCTCGCCACTGCGCTACGCCATCGCGCGATCATCGTGGCCGCCGCCCTCGCCCTCGTGGCCGCCGCCGGCTGGAGTTTCACCCGGCTCGGCGCCGAGTTCATCCCGCAGCTCGACGAGGGTTCCATCGCCATCCAGATGATCCGCGGCAACAGCGTCGGCCTCGCCGCCTCCGTCGACCTGCAGCGCCGCTCCGAATCGCTGCTCCGCGCGAAGTTCCCCGAGATCGCCCACCTCTTTTCGCGCATCGGCACGGCCGAGATTGCCATGGACCCGATGGGCCCGAACACCTCCGACACATACGTGCTGCTCCGCCCGCGCGAACAGTGGCGGAAGGAGAACGATCGGCCCGTCACCAAGGCCCGCCTCGTCGAACTCATGCGCGACGAACTCGCCGCCACCGTGCCGGGACAGGCCTGCCTGTTCACCCAGCCCGTGCAGTTGCGTTTCAACGAGATCATGGCCGGCGCCCGCGCCGATCTTTCCCTCAAGCTCTACGGCGACGACTACGCCGAACTCGAACGCCTCGCCGGCCTCGCCCGCGACATCCTCCGCACCATCCCCGGCGGTGGCGACGTCGAGTTTGACGCCCTCGGCCGCGTGCCCGTCCTCGAAATCACGCCCAAGCGCGACCTGCTCCGCCGGCTCAACCTCCATGCCGACGAGATCAACGCCGTCGTCGCCACCGCCCTCGGCGGCACCGAGGCCGGCCGGCTCATCGAAGGCTCGCGCCAGCAGGAGATCGTCGTCCGCCTGCCCGAGGCGCGCCGGCTCGACGTCGCCGCGCTCGGGCGGCTGCCGGTGCGCACCGCGGAGAACGACGGCATCCAGGCCCCGCTCAGCCAGCTCGCCGACCTCGCCGTGGTCGAACGCGTCGGCGCCCTCACCCGCGAGGACACCCAGCGGCGCGTCGCCATCCTGATCAACGTCCGTGGACGCGACACCGAGGGCTTCGTGCGCGAGGCCGAGGCGAGATTGCATGAGCAATTGAAATTGCCGCCCGGCTATTTCTACGGTTTCGGCGGCCAGTTCGAAAACCTGCAGGCCGCGCGCGCCCGGCTCGCCCTCGTGGTGCCGGCCGCGCTCGCGCTGATCTTCGGGCTGATCTACCTCAGCTTCGGCAGCGTGCGGCAGGCCGTGCTCGTCTTCCTCTGCGTGCCGCTCGCCGCCACCGGCGGCGTGGCCGCGCTCTGGCTGCGGGGCCTGCCGTTCACCATCTCCGCCGCGGTCGGCTTCATCGCGCTCTCCGGCATCGCCGTGCTCAACGGCATCATGCTGGTAAGTTTCATCAACCTCCTGCGCCGGCAGGGCCGCGATGTCCGCGCCGCCTGCACCGAGGGCACGCTCACCCGGCTGCGTCCGCTGCTGATGACCGCGCTCGTCGCCTCGCTCGGCTTCGTGCCCATGGCGTTCAGCACCGGCGCCGGCGCCGAGGTCCAGCGCCCGATCGCCACCGTCGTGATCGGCGGCGTCCTCACCGCCACCTTCCTCACCCTCGTCGTCCTCCCCGTGCTCTACGACTGGGTGGAAGGCAAACCCAAACCCATTTCCGCGGATGGCGCGGATGATGAAAATGATCTATCCACGTGATCCGCGGAGAATCCTTCCTCCCATGAAAACAAAATCCCTCCTCCTCCTCGCCGCGGCGCTCTGCACCGCCGGCCTGCTTCATGCCGCCAAGCCCGCGGCCGGCCCTAACGGCGGACGTGTGCTCGCGACCGAGCCGCAGGCCGTGGAATTCTTCGTCACCACCGACCGCAAGGTTGCGCTGAACTTCCTCGACGCCGCCGGCCAGCCCGCCGCGCCCGGGACGCAGGTCGCCGCCATCACGGCCGAGCCCGCCTCTGGCAAGGTGACGCTGCCCCTCGAGCGCAGCCCGCACGGCTACGTCTCCACCGCCCCGCTGCCGGCGGGCGAACCGTATCGCGTCGTCGTGCAGATTCGTCCCGCACCCGACGCCACGCCGAAGAATTTCCGCCTTGATCTCAACCTCTCGCTCTGTGGCGAGTGCCAGCACGCGGAATACGCCTGCACCTGTGAGGGGCACTGAGCGACCGCCGGCGAGCACGCGGCCAGAGCGCAACCATCATAACCGGAAATCTCATACCCGTCCCGACCCTACACACCCCGCCCTGACGGGCAGCAGCCGTCGCCGAGCCTATGGCTGCCAGGCCCCTCTTCATAGAGGGGATTTTCGCTGGCGTGGATTGAGTCCCCTCTATCAAGAGGGGTGGCACGAAGTGACGGGGTGTGTTGCCTTGGCATTGTAGAGCGTGAAATGTTCGTCCTAACTCCCTCCATGAACAAGACCACGCTCCGCTTCGTTCTTTCCGGCCTGCTCGGTGCGGGTCTGTCCCTTGTTTTGATGGCCCAGGACAATCCGCCCGCCGCGCCCAAGCCCGACCCGTGGGCGCCGGTGCGTCCCCTGCTCGGCCAATGGGAGGGCGAGGCCCACGGCGAATCCGGCACGGGGCAGGCCGTGCGGGAATATGCCTTCGTCCTCCGCAACCGTTTCATCGAGGTGCGCAACCAGTCCACCTATCCGCCGCAGGAGAAGAACCCCAAGGGCGAGGTCCATCAGGACCAGGGCATGCTCAGCTACGACCGCGGCGCGAAAAAGATCGTGCTGCGCCAGTTTCACATCGAGGGCTTCGTCAACCACTACGTCCTCGACTCGGTCTCGGCCGACGGACGGACGGTCGTCTTCGTGACCACCGCCATCGAGAACATCCCGTCCGGCTGGCGCGGACGTGAAACCTACACCTTCACGCGCGAAGACGAATTCACCGAAAAATTCGAACTGGCCGAGCCCGGCAAGGATTTCGCGCCCTACTCGGAAACCCGTTTCCGGCGCAAGCGCCCCTGAACCTCGTCCACCCCCGGCCGACCATGCCTGACTGCGGCTGCCATTTCGAAGCCCACGACGAGGAACAGCGCAAGGTGCTGCGCACGCTGCTGACGATCAATGGTGTGATGTTCGTCGTCGAACTGGCGGTCGGCCTCATTGCGCAGTCCTCCGGCGTCATGGCCGACTCGCTCGACATGCTGGCGGATGCGATGGTCTACGGCGTCGGCCTGTATGCCGTGGGCCGGTCCGCCGCCCTCAAGCAACGCTCCGCGCGCTGGAGCGGTATCTTCCAGGTCGCACTGGCTGGCAGTATTTTCGTGGATGTCGCCCGCCGGGCCGTCTTCGGCAGCGAACCCCACTCGACCCTGATGATGGTCGTCGCATCGGTGGCGCTGATCGCCAACGCCTGGTGCCTGTCCCTCCTGCAAAAACACCGGGACGGAGAGGTGCACATGCGGGCCAGCTGGATTTTCTCGCGCAGCGACGTGATCGCCAACGCCGGCGTGATCCTCGCCGGACTGCTGGTCTGGCTCACCGGCTCGCGCTGGCCCGATTTGATCGTCGGCAGCGCCATCGCCACCGTCGTCGTCCGGGGCGGGGTGGAAATCCTCCGCGACGCCGCGCGCGAGGATTGCGGCTAGGAACCTATCCGAATAATGACGCTGGAGCGCGGCGCCGCGGCGTTTGGTAGGGCCGGTCTCAGACCGGCCAGAACGATCTGCGCCGCCCAATCGGCCGGTCGGAGACCGGCCCTACCGCCGTCGTGCCGATATTCGGAAGGCTCTAGGGCGTGTATTCAAACCCGATGGAACCGGATAAAGCGAGTCGGGTCGGAGGCGCCACCATGATGTATCCAAGTCGATGGGAGTTGGCGCAGCCGCTGTGGAAGCGGCTAAAAAAATTAACCTGA
>Ga0255338_1002697_pt1 | contig 24331 bp, 21 predicted proteins | sample MeOH1_35cm_T4_19_FD_203715 | JGI IMG/M metagenome (GOLD analysis project Ga0255338, IMG submission 203715) | Sandy soil microbial communities from University of British Columbia, Vancouver, Canada - MeOH1_35cm_T4_195 | ecosystem: Engineered > Artificial ecosystem > Sand microcosm > Unclassified ...
GCGTAGCGAGTTGTACGGCGCCGTCCCCAGGCCAAGCCGCTTCGCGAAGTCGTAGCGAAGCGAAGACCGCCACAGTATGAGCCGCTGCCGGGTACCGCCTGCCGCGCCGCGAGCGCCCGCCACCCCCTGCCGCGCCGCGAGCGCCCGCCAATCCAGCGACGTATGCTCGGCTCAGCGCCAGCGTGCCGCCCAATCTTCGAGCGGCACACGCGCCGCGTTGCAGACATAACTGATGGCGTGATACCAACCGGCCAACATCAAGAGCTCGACGAGTTGGGCCGGCGTCCACACCGCGGCAAGCTGCGGCCATAGTTCATCGCTCACGGTGGCCGTATCGTGCAATTCGTCTGCCATCCGAACCAACAAGCGGTCGCGTTCGGTCAGCGAAGACTCCCGATCGTCCTGAGCTTGTCGAAGGGCGGGATCGGCGATAGCGGCGTTCTGCTCCGGCGAGAAGCCAGCCGCTTCGCCGAAGGCGGCCACGTGCACTCCCCATTCGTATTGCGCGCCGCAGCGGGCACAGACGCGGTTGATCACAACTTCGCGGTCGCGCAGCGTCAGGCTGGCCTTGCGACCGAGAAGGTAGCCGCCCCAGCCGGTGGAGCGTGTCGCGAGCTCGGGGTTATGGGCAAGCACGCGGAACAGCGCGAGGATGGACGGCGCCCCCGGCGGGGTCATCCGCGCCAGCAGGGCGTCCAGTTCGGGGGCGTACGGCGGCGCCAGCGGCTCGATGCGCGGCGCGACGGGGATGGGCTGTGACATTGGCTTCTCCAGCAAGTTGAAGGGCTGTCCGCTACGGATTGCGTAGCGCATAAATCTTACCGCTACGTAATCCGTAGCGCCAGTCGCAAACCGGACAAAGTCCCGAGGCTAAAATCGGCCGCGATGACTTCGACTTCGGCGCTCCCCCTTCCCGGCCGGCCGGTGCGCGGCTCGCCCACGGGCCGGCCCGTCATGGCCCTGCTCGACCTGCTGGGCCGGCGCGGCACCTTGCGCCTGCTCTGGGAGCTGCGCGATGGGCATCCCCAGAGCTTCCGGTTGCTGCGCGCCAGCGCCGACGGCATCTCGCCCTCGGTGATGAACACGCGGATCAAGGAGCTGCGCGAGGCCCGCCTGGTGGAGCTGGCCGAGGCCGGCTACGCACTGACCGCCGAGGGGCTGGAACTGGTGCGGCACCTGAAGCCGCTCAACCGGTGGGCAGATGTGTGGGCTGCCGCATCCCCAGGGCCTGCGCCTCCCGCCGAGAATAGTTAGCTGAACGTTATTTTCCCGGCTTGAAAAGGGCCTTGCGGCCCCAAACTGCTGCGCTGAGTGTTTTCCCCTTCCAAGAACGAGCCATGCCATCCGATAACCAGATGACCGAGAACGACCGGATCGAACCCACGCTGAACCCCATCGATGTACCACCCCTGGGCGCCAGCCCCGAGGAACGCGAGGCGGCGCAAGCGGCCAACGACGCCGACGCGCTGAACAAGGCGCAGGCAGACCTCACGGCCCTGCAGGCCAAGAATGCCGAGCTGGCCGAGCAATTTCTGCGTGCCCAGGCCGATGTGCAGAACACCCGCCGCCGCGCCGAGGACGAGATCTCCAAGGCCCGCAAGTTCGCCGTCGAAGGGTTCGCCGAAAGCATGTTGGCCGTGCTGGACAGCCTGGAAGCGGGCCTCGCCCATAAGGACGCCACGCCCGAGCAGATCCGCGAGGGCGCCGAGGCGACGCTGCGCCAGCTCAAGAGCACGCTGGAGCGCAACAAGGTCATCGAAATCAACCCGGCTGCAGGCGACAAGTTCGATCCGCATCGCCACCAGGCCATCTCAGTTGTGCCCTTGCCCCCAGACTCCCCACAGGAAGCCAACACGGTGGTCACCGTGCTGCAGAAGGGCTACCTGATCGCCGACCGCATACTGCGCCCCGCGCTGGTGACGGTGGCCGGGGGCAAATAGGCCTCTACCGGCCGCTTGAAACGCCACAGCTTATCCACAAGTAACACACATCGAATCGTGAATTGGCCCGCGGGCCGCAAGCAAGGAGAAAGAACATGGGAAGAATCATCGGCATCGACCTCGGCACCACCAACTCGTGCGTGGCCGTGATGGAAGGCAATACGCCCAAGGTCATCGAGAACAGCGAAGGCGCGCGCACCACGCCGTCGATCGTCGCCTACCAGGAAGACGGCGAGATCCTTGTGGGCGCCTCGGCCAAGCGCCAGGCCGTCACCAATGCCAAGAACACCCTGTACGCGATCAAGCGCCTGATCGGCCGCAAGTTCGAGGAAAAGGAAGTCCAGAAGGACATCCACCTCATGCCCTACGCCATCACCAAGGCCGACAATGGCGACGCCTGGGTGGAAGTGCGCGGCAAGAAGCTTGCGCCCCCGCAGATCTCCGCCGAAGTGCTGCGCAAGATGAAGAAGACCGCCGAAGATTACCTCGGCGAACCCGTCACCGAAGCCGTGATCACGGTGCCGGCCTACTTCAACGATAGCCAGCGCCAAGCCACCAAGGACGCCGGCCGCATCGCCGGCCTGGACGTCAAGCGCATCATCAACGAGCCCACCGCCGCGGCCCTGGCGTTCGGCCTGGACAAGCAGGAAAAGGGCGACCGCAAGATCGCCGTGTATGACCTGGGCGGCGGCACGTTCGACATCTCGATCATCGAGATCGCCGACGTCGACGGCGAAAAGCAGTTCGAGGTGCTCTCCACCAACGGCGACACGTTCCTGGGCGGCGAAGACTTCGACCAGCGCATCATCGACTACATCATCGGCGAGTTCAAGAAGGACCAGGGCGTGGACCTGTCCAAGGACGTGCTCGCCCTGCAGCGCCTGAAGGAAGCAGCCGAAAAGGCCAAGATCGAGTTGTCCAGCAACTCACAGACCGACGTCAACCTGCCGTACATCACGGCCGACGCCAACGGCCCGCGCCACCTGAACATCAAGCTGACGCGCGCGAAGCTCGAGTCGCTGGTCGACGAACTGATCGAGCGCACCATCGCGCCCTGCCGCACCGCCATCAAGGACGCCGGCGTGTCGTTCTCCGACATCCATGACGTGATCCTGGTGGGCGGCCAGACCCGCATGCCCAAGGTGCAGGAAAAGGTCAGGGAGCTGTTCGGCAAGGAAGCCCGCAAGGACGTGAACCCGGACGAGGCCGTCGCCGTAGGCGCCGCCATCCAGGGCCAGGTGCTGGGCGGCGAGCGCAAGGACGTGCTGCTGCTGGACGTGACGCCGCTGTCGCTGGGCATCGAGACCCTGGGCGGCGTGATGACCAAGATGATCCAGAAGAACACGACCATCCCGACCAAGTTCGCGCAGACCTTCTCCACCGCCGACGACAACCAGCCGGCCGTGACGATCAAGGTCTTCCAGGGCGAGCGCGACATCGCGTCGGGCAACAAGCTGCTGGGCGAGTTCAACCTCGAAGGCATCCCGCCGTCGCCGCGCGGCCTGCCGCAGATCGAGGTGAGCTTCGACATCGACGCGAACGGCATCCTGCACGTGGGCGCCAAGGACAAGGCCACGGGCAAGGAAAACAAGATCACCATCAAGGCCAACTCCGGCATCTCGGAAGAAGAGATCCAGAAGATGGTGAAGGACGCCGAGCTCAACGCCGCCGAAGATAAAAAGAAGCTCGAGATCGTGCAGGCGAAGAACCAGGGTGAAGCACTGGTGCACAGCGTGAAGAAGAGCCTGACCGAGTACGGCGACAAGCTGGACGCGGGCGAGAAGGAAAAGATCGAAGCCGCCCTCAAGGACGTCGAGGAATCGCTCAAGACCGAGGACAAGACGGCCATCGAGGAAAAGACCAACGCCCTGATGACGGCCAGCCAGAAGCTGGGCGAGAAGATGTACGCCGACATGCAGGCTCAGCAGACGGCGCAGGCCGCGGCAGGCGGTGGCGATGCGGGCGGCGGCGGCGCGGAAGCGGCGGCGAAGCCGGCAGACGACAATGTGGTCGATGCGGAAGTCAAGGAAGTGAAGAAGTAATCTTGATGTCGGACGCGTAGCGCCCGATCAAGCCGCCGCGTTCGACGTTTCGTCAACGCGGCGTTTTCGCTCTAGTCATCAAAGAACATGGCCACCAAAAGAGACTATTACGACGTCCTCGGCGTTCCCAAGAACGCCTCGGACGAAGAGATCAAGAAGGCTTATCGCAAGCTGGCGATGAAGCACCACCCTGACCGCAACCAGGGCGAGGACAAAGGCGCGGAGGCCAAGTTCAAGGAGGCCAAGGAAGCCTACGAGATGCTCTCGAACGCCGAGAAGCGCGCGGCCTACGACCAATACGGCCATGCGGGCGTGGACCCGAACATGCGTGGCGCCGGCGGCCCGGGCGCGGAAGGCTTCGGCGGTTTCGCCGAGGCTTTCGGCGACATCTTCGGCGATATTTTCGGCCAGCAGCGCGGCGGCGCGGGCCGGGGCGGGCGCCAGGTTTATCGCGGCAGCGACCTGTCGTACGCGATGGAGATCACGCTCGAGGAAGCCGCCTTCGGCAAGGAAGCGCAGATCCGCATCCCGTCATGGGACGGCTGCGAAACCTGCAAGGGCAGCGGCGCCAAGCCGGGCACCCAGGCCAAGACCTGCACCACCTGCCACGGGCAGGGCGTGGTGCAGATGCGCCAGGGCTTCTTCAGCGTGCAGCAGACCTGCCCGCATTGCCGCGGCTCGGGCAAGATCATTCCCGAGCCTTGCACCACCTGCCATGGCCAGGGCAAGGTCAAGAAGCAGAAGACGCTGGAAGTGAAAATCCCCGCCGGCATCGACGACGGCATGCGCATCCGCAGCGCCGGCAACGGCGAGCCGGGCACGAACGGCGGGCCGCCCGGCGACCTGTACATCGAAATCCGCCTGAAGAAGCACGACATCTTCGAGCGCGACGGCGACGACCTGCATTGTGTCGTGCCGATCAGCTTCACGCGCGCGGCGCTCGGCGGCGAGATCGATGTGCCCACGCTGGCTGGCAAGGCCGCGATCGACATCCCCGAAGGCACGCAGGCCGGCAAGCAGTTCCGATTGCGTGGCAAGGGCATCAAGGGCGTGCGATCCAGCTATCCCGGCGACTTGTATTGCCACGTGGCGGTAGAGACGCCCGTGAAGCTCACCGAGCACCAACGCAAGCTGCTGAAGGAACTCGACGACTCCCTGAAGAAGGGCGGCGCCAAGCATTCGCCCTCCGAGGAAAGCTGGGCGGACAAGTTGAAGGGCTTCTTCAGCGCGTAATGTTTTCCGGGCCGCGCTGCCGATCAGGGCAGAATGCGGGCCATGGCGCTCAAGCTCTTCCGTTCGACTGGTTATTCGTCGATCCTCGCGCCGGGTGAGACACATGTGGCCAAGCACCCCGGCTGGGTGGTGCTGGCCGTGAGCCTGTGGGCGGGCTTTGTGTGCAATGTGCTGCTGTGGCGCGCCATCCGCGCCCTGCCCGACACGGCTGGCCTGCTTCACGCGCTGGCGTTGGGGGCCTTCATCGCAGGCGCATGCGCCCTCTTCCTCAGCGTCCTCGGCTGGCGCAAGACGCTCAAGCCGGCCGCCACCCTCGTCCTGTTCCTCGCCGGCCTGTCTGCATGCGCCATCTGGAGCCAGGGGCTGCCGCTGACCAGCATTGCGGAAGTGCGCCTGCCCAGGCTGTTCATGCCGCCGTGGGCCAGCCTGCTGCGCTGGCAGGTCTCTCTGCTGCTGGTGGTGCTCGCTGTGGTCCCGACCATCTGGGCCTGGAATACGCCGGTGCGCAGGCTGCCCGGACCCGCACAGCTGTCCGCCAACTTGCGGGGGATGCTGGCAGCGGCGGTGGTGCTCGGGGTTTTCGGCTTCCTGTTGTTCGGCGGCGCGGTCTAGCTAGAAGAGTGCGCCCTGCCCCGGCGCACCGGGCCGTCTGAAAGCGCTCGTGTCCAAAGTTACCCGCTCGCGATTGAAGCCCAGCCGCTTGGCCGCCTTCGCGAATCGCTGGCCAATCAGCTCGGCCCACGGTCCGCTGCCCTTCATGCGCGTGGCGAAATCGCTGTCGTAATCCTTGCCACCGCGCATGTCGTGGATGCGCGCCATGATGCGGGCCGCGCGCTGCGGGTAGTGCACCTCCAGCCATTGCCGGAACAGCGGGCTCACCTCCCAGGGCAGGCGTATCACGTGATAGAACGCGCTGCGTGCGCCGGCGTCCCATGCGGCTTCCAGCACGTGCTCCATGTCATCCGTGAGGAAGGGGATTTGCGGCGCCAGGCTCACGCCGCAGGGCACGCCGTTTTCCGCCAGCGTGCGCAAGGTGCGCAGCCGGCGGTGGGGCGCGGCCGCGCGCGGCTCGAGCTTGCGGGTGAGTTCCGCGTCCAGCGTGGTGATGGTGACGTTGACCACGGCGAGACCTTCCGCCGCCATGGGGGCGATCAAATCCAGGTCGCGCTCCACGCCACTCGATTTCGTGACGAGCCCGAAGGCGTGGCGGGTTTCGTGCATCAGCTCGATCACGGCACGCGTGAGCCGCAACTCCCGCTCGACCGGCTGATAGCAGTCGGTCGCTGTGCCGATGGCGATCAGGCGCGGCTCGTAGTTCTTTCGTGAGAGCTCTTGCCGCAGCACGGCGGCGATGTTGCGCTTGGCGATGATCTTCGTCTCGAAGTCCAGCCCGGGCGACATGTTGAGGTAGCTGTGCGTGGGGCGGGCGTAGCAGTAAATGCAGCCATGCTCGCATCCGCGATAAGGGTTGATAGACCGGTCGAAGTAGACGTCCGGCGACTCGTTGCTGCTGATGATGCTGCGCGCGTCCTCCCAAATGACTTCGGTGGGCGGCGGCCCGTGTTCTTGCGCAAGCCCTTCATCGAGCGTCGACCAGCCGTCGTCGAAAGCGTGACGCGCGTCGCGCTCGAAGCGGTGCGCGAGCCGCGAGGCTGCTCCTCGGCCTTTGATAGCGTCAAGCGGGATGCGCACTTCAGGCATGGACATCCTGCCGGATAATACTGTTCATTCGTACAGTATCGCTCAAAATTCCTTGCCAGCGCAAGCTCCCGGCCGTATGGATGAGCCACCGCGCGCCTGAACCGGGGCGGATAATCGTCAGTGATATGGACACCCTCCTGCTCTCGCGGCTGCAGTTCGCCGCCAACATCAGCTTCCACATCCTCTTCCCCACGATCAACATCGCGCTGTGCTGGTTCCTGGTGTACTTCCGCATGCGGCACAGCGCGGCCAAGGGCACGCCGGAGGCGCAAGGATGGGAAGAGGCCTACTACCTCTGGACCAAGATCTTCGCGCTGACGTTCGCGCTGGGAGTTGTCTCAGGCATCACCATGAGCTTCCAGTTCGGCACCAACTGGCCGGGCTACATGGAGAAGGCCGGCAACATCGCGGGGCCGCTGCTGGGCTACGAGGTGCTCACGGCGTTCTTCCTCGAAGCGACTTTCCTGGGGATCATGCTGTTCGGGCGCGGCCGTGTATCGGATCGCGTGCACCTCGTCTCGACGCTGATGGTGGCGGCCGGCACCACCTTGTCGGCGTTCTGGATCCTCAGCCTGAACTCATGGATGCAGACCCCCGCCGGATACGAGATCATCGACGGCCGCTTCCACGCAACGAGCTGGCTGGAAGTCCTCTTCAACCCCTCGTTCCCCTACCGGCTGGTGCACAAGCTGCTCGCATCGACGTTGACGGCATCCTTCCTGATTGCAGGCCTATCCGCATGGCAATTGCTGCGCAACACAGCGAATGGCGGCACGCGCCGGGCGCTGCGCGCCTCGGTCATCGCAGCGGCAGTCGCCATCCCGCTGCAGATCGTCGCCGGTGACCTGCACGGGCTCAACACCCTGGAGCACCAGCCCGCCAAGATTGCCGCGGTCGAAGCGATCTGGCACACCGAAAAAGGCGCGGCGCTGACGCTGTTCGGCTGGCCCAATGAGAAGGAAGGCCGCACCGACTACGCGGTCCAGGTGCCCAAGCTAGGCAGCCTGATCCTCGCGCACGACAGCGAGGCAGAAATCAAGGGCCTGAATGAATTCCCGAATGCGCATCCGCCGGTTGCGGCGGTGTTCTGGAGTTTCCGCGTGATGGTGGGCATGGGTGTGCTGATGTTGCTGGTGTCGTGGTGGGGCGCGTGGGTGCTGAGGCGGGGGCCATCGGTGCTGCCAAGGCGCCTGCTTTACGCGCTGGCCGCCATGACCTTCTCCGGCTGGGTCTCCACCCTTGCCGGCTGGTACGTGACGGAAATCGGCAGGCAGCCGTTCATCGTGTACGGCCTGTTGCGCACTGCGGACGTGGTGGCCGATCACCCTGCCGGCATGGTGCTCGCGACGCTCATCGCCTACCTCGTCGTCTACGTGTTCTTGCTCGCTTCGTATGTGCTGGTGCTCATGTACATGGCCAGCCACCCCGCGCAACCGACGGCGCAGACGCCGCAGAGCCCCAAGGCGGCAACGCCCATCCGCGGCCCCGCCTGAAAGGAATCGCATGACATTCACCTGGGAATACATGCTGCCGCTGGTGTTCATGGCCGTGATGGGGCTGGCGCTGCTGGCCTACGTCGTGCTGGACGGCTACGACCTGGGCGTGGGCATCCTGCTGCCTTTGGCAAGCGACGAGCAGAAAGACGTGATGGTCTCCAGCATCGGCCCTTTCTGGGACGCCAACGAGACCTGGCTGGTGCTGGGCATCGGCGTGCTGCTCATCGCGTTCCCGCTCGCGCACGGCATCGTGCTGTCGGCGCTTTACCTGCCGGTGGCCGTGATGCTGATCGGCCTGGTCCTGCGCGGCGTCTCGTTCGACTTTCGCGTGAAGGCCCGCGACGCGCACAAGGGCATGTGGAACAAGCTGTTCGCGCTCGGGTCGCTGATGGCTGCGATGGCACAGGGCTGGATGCTGGGCAGCTACCTCACGGGGTTCGACCATGGCTGGAAGGCGTCGCTGTTCAGCCTGGGCATCGCAGTCACGCTGCCGACCGGTTACGCCATGCTCGGGGCGGGCTGGCTCATCATGAAGACTGGCGACGAGTTGCAGGCCAAAGCCGTGCGCTGGGCGCGGCGGGTGCTGTGGCCGATGGGCCTTGCGCTGATCGCCATCTCGCTGGCGTCTCCGCTGGTGAGCCAGACCGTATTCAACCGGTGGTTCGACATGCCGCAGTTCCTGGGGCTGCTGCCCATCCCCGTGGCGTGCGCCGTCGCGTTCTACGCGGCGTTCCATGTCACGGGCCGGCCCAACGTGGTGGCTGCCGGTTACGGGTGGGTCGTGTTCGCCAGCACGGTGCTGATCTTCGTGCTGGCGTTCCTCGGCCTCGCCTACAGCCTCTACCCCTACATCGTGATTGACCGGCTCACCGTGTGGCAGGCCGCAAGCGCCACCAAATCGCTGATCTTCATCTTCGTCGGGGTGGCGATCACGCTGCCCGCGATCATCGTGTACACGATCTTCATGTACCGGGTGTTCTGGGGCAAGGCGCGGGAGCTGAGTTATTTGCCTTGACCATGAAAAAAGAAAGTCTTGCTTTCATATTTCATGGTATTTCCTGCCTGGCCCCGGATTCCCCAAGCTCGCTGCGCCGGGGCATGTCGGCGCCACGGCGGGAACAGGTGATGGCTGCGGCACGGGTTGCGAAACCCAGCGCCGATTGCAGCTGCGTGCCCGTCAGCGCTTCCAGCGCCGGCGCGGACAGCCTGCCGCGCTCGGCGAGCCAGGCCAGCAACGCGGCCTGGAAGGTATCGCCCGCGCCCACGGTATCGATGACCTCGAGCTGAATCGACGGCACGCTGGCGCGCGCATGCGCAGTCCACGCCTCGGACCCTTCCGCGCCGCGCGTGACCACCAGCAGCTTCACCCCGCGGCGCAGCGCGTTCGTGGCGAACGCGTCGCGGCTCGTACCGGGAAGCAGCAGTTGCAGGTCTTCCTCGCTGATCTTCAGCAGATGAGTGCGAGGCAGCATCCATTCGACCATGTCCCGCCAACGCGCCAGATCGGGCTCCACGTTCAGCCGGATATTCGGGTCATAGGCAATCAGCGCGCGCGCATGCTCGCGCTCGACCAGCGCCCGCAGTGTCGTGGCGATGGGCTCCACCACGGTAGCGTAGGAGCCCAGGTGGATGGCGTGGATGCCTTGCGGCAGCAACCCCAGTGCCTCGGCCGTTAGCTGCCGGTCGGCACACCCTTCGCCGTAGAAGGAATACGAGGGAACGCGGTTGGCGTCCAGCCCGACAAGCCCGAGCGTGGTGGGTGCGTCGTTGCGCTGCACGGCCGAGGTATCCACCCCTTCGGCCTGCAGCGCGCGCATCAGGCGCTCGCCCAGAAAGCCCCGCGATACGGCCGAAAAGAAGGCCACCGGCTGAGCCAACCTCGCCAGGCCCACCGCCGCATTGAACGGCGAGCCCCCCACCCGCGCGTCCAGTGCCATGCCGGCGGCGGTGTCGCCCGCCGCAAACACATCCATCAAGGCTTCACCACAGACGACGAACATCGTTCACTCCGGTCGAGAAAGGACAAGGAAACAAGGACAAGCCGCACTGTCGCGGCAAGGTGCCGCGTCAGGCCAACGCCCCGAGGATGCCGCGAAATTATTTTGCGGACATTGGGGTTTTCCATTAATACATCGCCTTGATTTATTAATTGCCGTCGACGAAACTTGCATGAAGTCGAAACGCAAGGAAGCGACCCAACGGTTCGACGCCAGCCCGCCCTTTCATCCCCAAACAGGAGACTCACCATGCAACTCAAGCACACCGTTCTGTATGCCCTGCTGGCCGGTTGCGGCGCCGCGATCGCGGCCGAACCGCCTGTCATCGGCCTGATCACGAAGACGGAAACGAACCCGTTCTTCGTGAAGATGAAGGAAGGCGCCGCCGAGGCGGCCAAGGCCGGTGGCGCCAAGCTGCTGACAAGCGCGGGCAAGACCGACGGTGACAACGCCGGCCAGGTGACCGCGATCGAAAACATGATCGCCGCAGGCGCCAAGACCATCCTGATCACGCCCAGCGAGAGCAAGGCCATCGTGCCGGCCATCAGGAAGGCGCGGGACAAGGGCGTGATGGTGATCGCCCTGGACAGCCCGAGCGATCCGCTCGAGGCCACGGATGCGCTTTTCGCCACCGACAACTACAAGGCCGGCGTCCTGATCGGCCAGTACGCCAAGGCCGCGCTGGCTGGCAAGCCGGCCAAGATCGCCACGCTCGACCTGCTCCCGGGCCACCCCGTCGGCGCCCAGCGCCACAACGGGTTCCTGAAGGGCTTCGGCCTGGCCGCGCCGGACGCCAAGAGCAACGAACTCGGCAAGGCTGCCGAGGTGGTGTGCATGGCCGACAGCTTCGGCGACCGGGCCAAGGGACAGACGGCGATGGAGAACTGCCTGCAAAAGAACCCCGACATCAACCTTGTGTACACAATCAATGAACCGGCCGCCGCCGGTGCCTTCACGGCCCTCAAATCGGCCGGAAAGGAAAAGAACGTTCTCATCGTCTCGGTGGACGGAGGCTGCGAGGGCGTCAAGAACGTGGGAGCGGGAGTCATCGCCGCCACGTCGCAACAGTACCCGCTGAAGATGGCGGCCATGGGCGTGGAGGCCGGCATCGACTACGCCAGGAACGGCAAGAAGGTCAGCGGCTACACCGACACCGGCGTGACGCTGATCGCGGCCAAGCCGCTGCCGGGCGTCGAAAGCAAGGACGTCAAGACCGGAACCGATCTGTGCTGGGGCAAGAAGTGAACGCAGCGCCAGCCGCCGCCATTCTGCCGCCGCGCGGGTGGAAGGAAAAACTCCCCCCGCTCGGAACGCTCGGCCCCTTCCTTGCCCTGCTGCTCGCCTGCTTATTCTTCGCGACCCAGAACGACCGGTTCTTGACCGGCGAGAACTTCTCGCTGGTGCTGCAACAAGTCATGGTGGTGGGTGTCATCGCCATCGGCCAGACCCTCGTCATCCTGACGGCCGGCATCGACCTGTCGTGCGGCATGGTCATGGCGCTGGGCGGCATCGTGATGACCAAGCTGGCGGTCGAAATGGGATTGCCCGCGCCCCTGGCCATCCTTTGCGGCATCGGTGTGACAGCCCTGTTCGGCCTCGCCAATGGACTGCTGGTCACGAAGATCAAGCTGCCGCCGTTCATCGTCACCCTGGGCACGCTGAACATCGCATTCGCCATCACGCAGCTGTATTCCAACGCGCAAACGGTGACCGACTTGCCGCCTCTCATGACCTGGCTGGGCGGCACCTTCCGCATCGGCGGCACATCGGTGGCGTTCGGCGTGGTGCTGATGCTGGCCATGTATCTCGCTGTCTGGTTCTGGCTGCGCGAAACCGCTGCCGGCCGCCACGTTTATGCGGTGGGCAACAACCCTGAAGCCACGCGCCTTACCGGCATTGCGACAGAACGGGTGCTGCTCGGCGTCTACGTGCTGGCGGGGGTGTTCTACGGTGTCGCCGCGCTCCTGTCCGTGGCACGCACCGGCGTGGGCGACCCGAACGCCGGCCAGACGGAAAACCTCGACGCCATCACCGCGGTAGTCCTGGGCGGCACCAGCCTGTTCGGAGGCCGCGGGATGATCCTGGGAACGCTGATCGGCGCCGTAATCGTCGGCGTGCTGCGCAACGGGCTCACATTGATGGGCACGCCCTCGGTCTACCAGGTCCTGATCACCGGCATCCTGGTGATCGTGGCGGTGGCGATCGACCAGCTCTCGCGCAAGGGAGGCAACTGATGAGCGCCAATCCGAAACTCGTCATGCAGGCCAAGGGCCTGGTCAAGCGCTACGGCCAGGTCACGGCGCTGGATGGCGCCGACTTCGAACTGCGCGCCGGTGAGATTCTCGCGGTGATCGGTGACAACGGCGCAGGCAAATCCTCGCTGATCAAGGCGCTGTCGGGCGCCACCATTCCCGACTCGGGCGAGCTCCTGCTGGACGGCAAGCCGGTCCATTTCAGGAGTCCGATCGACGCGCGCCGCGCCGGCATCGAAACGGTGTACCAGGAGCTGGCCGTCGCCGCCGCGATGAGCATCACCGAAAACCTGTTCCTCGGCCGCGAGTTGCGCCGGCCCGGTTTCCTGGGCAACGTGCTGCGCATGCTGGACAAGAAGCGGATGCTCCAGGAAAGCATCACCCGCATGCAGGAGTTGAAGGTTGGTATCCGCTCGATGACGCAGCCGGTGGAAACACTGTCCGGAGGGCAGCGCCAATGCGTAGCCGTGGGTCGCGCGGCCGCCTTCGCGCAGCACGTGGTGATCATGGACGAACCCACCGCCGCGCTCGGCGTGAAGGAAGGCAACATGGTGTTGGACCTGATCCGCCGCGTGCGCGACCGGGGTCTGCCCGTGGTGCTGATCTCGCACAACATGCCGCATGTGTTCGAAGTGGCCGACCGTATCCACGTGGCGCGGCTGGGCAAGCGTGCCGCCGTGCTGGACCCCCGGAAGATCAGCATGAGCGATGCCGTCGCGGTGATGACGGGCGCGATGCCGGCGGACAGCATTCCCGCCGAATGCCTGGCGCATTGAAAGGGCCAACCATGCTCAAGGGCATCGACCCCCTCCTCTCGCCCGAACTGTTGAAATTGCTTTGCGAGATGGGCCATGGCGACGAGATCGTGATGGCCGACGCCAACTTCACCGCCGAATCGCTGGGCCGCGGCAAGACGGTGCTGCGCCTGCCCGGTGTCGCCATGCGCCCGGCCTGCGCCGCGGTGCTATCGGTGTTTCCGCTGGACGATTTCGTCGCGCAACCGGTGGCCTACATGCAGGTCGGCGGAACGGACCCGGGTTACCGATCGCAATTGCAGCGCGAGGTGATCTCCGACATGAGCGCGAGCGGCAGCGCCCGCAGCCACCAATGCGAGGCTCTGGAGCGCTTCGCCTTCTACGAACGCGTGGGCCGCGCCTTCGCGATCGTGCAGACGGGCGAACTGCAGGCCTGGGCCAACTTCGTGTTCAAGAAGGGCGTGATCGCCGAGGAGTTGCGCAAGTGACGGACGACGCCCCCAGCTTTCTCCTCCCCGAAGCGCGGTTGCGTCCGCGCGGCTCCAACCAGGGCGGGATGCGGCAATTCAACGAGCGGGTCGTCCTGCAGGCGATCCGGCTGCAGGGCAGCTGCCCCAAGGCCGAGATCGCGCGCCTGACGCACCTGACCGCGCAAACCGTACAACTCATCATCGGCCGCCTCGAGGCCGACGAACTGGTCCACAAGCTGACGCCCGTGCGCGGCAAAGTGGGGCAACCCTCGGTGCCGATGGCGCTCAACCCCGACGGCGCTTTCTCGATCGGCGTGAAGATCGGCCGGCGCAGCATGGACATGCTCCTGGTGGACTTCACCGGCCAGGTGAGGGAAAGCCTGTCGATGGATTACCCGTTTCCCGACCCCGACACGCTGTTCGCCCAGATCGACGCGCGGCTGCGCCAACTGCGCAAGTCACTCAAGCCGGCGCTGCGCCACCGCCTGAGCGGCATCGGCGTCGCGGCGCCGTTGTCGCTCGGCGGCTGGAACGAATTGCTCGGGATCGCGCCCGAACTCGCGGCGAAGTGGAACGGCATCGATGTCCGCGAAAAGGTAGCATCGCTGCGCGCGGCGGCAGGACTTCCGGTCGAATTCGTCAAGGACACGGCGGCGGCCTGCGTGGCCGAACTGGTGGCCGGGCGTGGCCGCAGCATCCGCAGCTTCGTGTATGTCTTCGTCGACACCTTCATCGGAGGCGGGCTGGTTCTCGACAGCCACCTGATCGGGGGCGCCACCGGTAATGCCGGCGCGGTGGGCTCGATCCCCATGGGTCTGTCCACGCATGCGGCGAAGCCACCCGAACAACTGCTCAACATCGCCTCGCTGTGGAACCTGGAGGCCGGATACGCCAGGGCCGGGCTGGCCACGGACGCCTGGGCCGACTCGCGCGCCCTGACCGATCCATGGCTGCCGATCACGCGAAGCTGGCTGAACCAGGCCTGCCCGGCCATCGCCCTGGCCGTCAACAGCGCCGCCTGCCTGCTCGATCTTGAGGGCGTGATCATCGACGGGTCGTTCGGCCGGGAGTTGCTGCAGGCACTGCTGCGCCAGGTCGAGGGCGCGCTGGACCACTACAGCTGGGAAGGCGTTGCAAGGCCCCAGGTGCTGGCCGGCACCATCGGCAGCGATGCGCGGGCCATCGGCGGGGCACTGCTGCCGCTGTACGCGAATTTCGCACCGGATCGAGACCTGTTCCTGAAGATCGACAAGATGAATGGACCCGCGCGATGAACTCGTTACAGGACAACGTGATGCAACGAATCGCGGCACTCCCGCGCTGCGACCGGACCGGTGCCTGGAAAGCACTCCAGACCCACTACCGGACCGTCGGCCGGGGCTTCGACCTGCGTGAGGCCTTCGCGCGCCAGCCAGATCGTTTCGAGACCATGAGCGTGCAGGCGCCGCAGGTCCATGCCGACCTGTCGAAGAACCTGCTCGATCCGGTGACACTGCACCTGCTGCTCGCGCTGGCCGGAGAGTGCGGCGTCGAGGAGCGGCGCGGTGCCATGTTCGATGGCGAGGCGATCAACTTCACCGAGGGCCGTGCGGTGCTCCACACAGCGCTTCGCGCGCCCAGGGGGCACGGCCCGTTCAGCGACGACGTCCATCGGGTGCTCGACGCGATGCTGGCCTACGCGGAAACCGTGCGCGACACCGCGGCCAGCGGCATTCGGCACATCGTCAACATCGGCATCGGCGGCAGCGATCTCGGGCCGCAGATGGCGGTTCCGGCGCTCGACCCATTCGCCCATCCGGCCTTGAGCTTCCATTTCGTCTCGAATGTCGACGGGCACGACATCGCGCCCGTGCTGCGCCGGCTGGACCCGCGGGAGACCCTGTTCGTCATCGCCAGCAAGACTTTCACGACACAGGAAACGATGGCCAACGCTCGCGCCGCGAAGGCCTGGTTCGAAGCCAGCGGCGGCACCGACATCGCGCGCCACTTCGTCGCGACCACCACGAATGTCGAAGCCGCGGCCGAGTTCGGCATCGAAACCACCTTCGGTTTCTGGGATTGGGTGGGCGGGCGCTACTCGCTGTGGTCGGCCATCGGGCTGCCGATCGCGCTGGCCATCGGCGCTGAGAATTTCCGCGAGCTGCTCGCCGGCGCGCATGCGATGGACCGGCACTTCGCCGAGGCGCCCGCGCGGCGCAACCTGCCGATGCTGTTGGGCCTGATCGATATCTGGTACCGCAATTTCCACGGATTCACCAGCCGCTGCGTGGCGCCCTATCACCAGGGGCTCAAGCGCCTGCCCGCGTATTTGCAGCAGCTCGAGATGGAGAGCAACGGCAAGCGCGTCGACGCCGCAGGCGCCCCGCTGCCCTTCGGCACCAGCCCGGTCGTGTGGGGCGAGCCGGGAACCAATGGCCAGCATGCCTATTTCCAGATGCTGCACCAGGGAACCGACGTGATTCCGGTCGAGTTCATCCTGGTCAAGACGCCGGCCCATGCGCTGCCTGATCTCCACACCAAGCTGCTGGCCAACGGCCTGGCGCAATCGCAGGCCCTGATGCTCGGCAAAACGAGCGCCCAGGCCGCGACCGAAAGCGCGCCGACCGCATCGCGCGAGATCGACCCGCTGACGCTGGCAAAGCACCGCAGTTTTCCCGGCAACCGTCCAAGCACCACGTTGATACTGGATCAGCTCACACCTCGAAGCCTCGGCGCGCTGATCGCGCTGTACGAGCACCGCGTCTTCACCAGCGGAGCGCTGTGGGGGATCAACAGCTTCGATCAATGGGGCGTGGAACTGGGCAAGGCGCTGTGCGCCGATCTGCTGCCGCGCCTGGCGACGGACGGCGACCTCGAGGGCCTCGACGCCTCGACCGCCGGACTCATTCGAAGATTACGGGCCTGAGCGCGATGTCATTCGACCTCGTCTTCATCGGCGGTACGGGCGACCTTGCCTGGCGCAAGCTGATGCCCGCCCTGTTCCAGGCCTTCCGCCATGGCAAGCTGCCGCCCGGCGGACGCATCCTTTCCGTGGCTCGCGAAGACTACACCGACGACGGCTACCGCGATTGGCTGCGGGAGCGCTTCCGGCTGGTTGAATTCGCCAGGCCTGCCCGCGACGAGGAGTTCGCGCGCTTCGCCGCCCTGGTGCACTACCTGCGTGCCGATCTGGCGCAGCCCGCGGATTACGTGCGCCTGCGGCAATGGCTGGCAGCAACGGACAGTGTCGAGGCCCGTCGCGACCGGCCCGCGGACACGGTGGTGCTCTACCTCGCCACCAGCCCGCACCTGTTTCCCCAGATCTGCCGGGAGCTCGGCAGCGTGGGCCTGAACGGCCCGGGCGTGCGCTTAGTGCTCGAGAAACCGCTCGGCCACGACCTCGCCAGCGCCCAGGAGATCAACCGAGTGGTGGGATCGGTGTTCGGCGAGTCACAGGCGTTCCGGATCGACCACTACCTGGGCAAGTCCGCGGTGCAGAACCTGATGGCGCTGCGCTTCGGCAACGCCCTGTTCGAGCCGCTGTGGCGCCGCGAAAGCATCGCCAACATCCAGATCACGCTGGCCGAGCAGCTTGGCATGGGCACGCGCGGGGACTTCTACGATCGCACCGGCGCCCTGCGCGACATGATCCAGAACCACGCGCTGCAATTGCTCACCATGATCGCGATGGAGCCGCCCTCGCGCAACGACGCCGGGTCGATCCGCAACGAGAAGCTCAAAGTGCTGCAAGCCCTCAAGCCGTTCAATGAGGACAGCGTCCGGCGCGACGTCGTTCGCGGGCAGTACCGCCGCGGCTCGATGGATGGCCAGCCGGCGCCTGGCTACCTGGAGGAGGCCGATGTGCCGGCCGACAGCCACACAGAAACCTTCGTCGCTCTGCGCACCGAGGTACAGAACTGGCGCTGGGCCGGCGTGCCGTTCTACCTGAGAACGGGCAAACGCCTGGCGGCGGCCGAGGCGCATATCGTCGTGAATTTCCGTCCCACGCCCCACAGCATCTTCCCGGGCACGAACACGCCGAACAAGCTGGTCATCAAGCTGCAGCCCGAAGACGGCCTGGAACTGCACCTGCTGGCGGCGAAGGGATCGGGCGAAACGGAAGTGCTGGCGCCCGTGTTCCTGGACCTCGACTTCGACAAGGCCTTCGCGGAAAACCGCGTGGGCGGCTACGAGCGGCTTCTGCTGGAGGCGATTGCCGGCCGCCTGAACCTGTTCGTGCGCAGCGACGAGCAGGAGCAGGCCTGGCGCTGGGTCGAGCCGATCCTGCAAACCTGGGAGCAGGACAACGCCATCTCGGGTGGCCCGCGTCCCTATCCTGCCGGCACCTGGGGACCTCCCGCGGCCAGCGCGCTGGTCGCGCGCGACGGCTGCGCCTGGCCCGAAGAGCAGTGAAGCCAACCCACGAGGAGCAAATCGACATGAGCCTGCATCCAGTCCTTGCCGCGGTCACCGATCGGGTGCGCGGCCGCAGCGCGGCGACACGTGCCGGCTACCTGTCTCGCCTGGAAGCGGCGCGAGGCAAAGGGCCGGTCCGCAGGGCCCTCGGCTGCACGAACCTCGCCCACGGTTTCGCGGCCGCGCCCCGGGGCGACAAGATCATGCTGCGCGAGAGTCACCGCCCGAATGTGGCGATCGTCTCTTCGTTCAATGACATGCTGTCGGCGCACCAGCCTTTCGAGCGCTTCCCGGCGATCATCAAGCAGGCCGCGCGCGATGCCGGCGCCACCGCCCAGTTCGCCGGCGGCGTGCCGGCGATGTGCGACGGCGTCACCCAGGGCGAGCCGGGCATGGAGTTGTCGCTGTTCAGCCGCGACGTGATCGCGCTGGCCACCGCCGTCTCGCTGTCGCACAACATGTTCGATGCCGCGCTGTGCCTCGGTGTGTGCGACAAGATCGTGCCCGGCCTGTTGATCGGCGCGCTGCAATTCAGCCATCTGCCGTCGATCTTCGTGCCCGGCGGGCCGATGCCCTCGGGCCTGCCCAACGACGAGAAGGCGCGGATCCGCCAGCGTTTCGCCAAGGGCGAGGTCGGCCGCGATGCGCTCCTCGATTCGGAGGCCCGGTCGTACCACAGCCCGGGCACCTGCACCTTCTACGGCACGGCCAACAGCAACCAGATGCTGATGGAGGTGATGGGGCTGCACCTGCCCGGCGCGGCCTTCGTCAATCCCGGCACGCCGCTGCGCGATGCGCTGACCGCCGCGGCGGTGGATCGGGCGATCGCGATCAGCGCACTCGGCGCCGAATACACGCCGATCGGCCGGGTGGTGGACGAACGGGCGGTGGTCAACGGCATCGTCGGCCTGCTGGCTACCGGCGGCTCGACCAACCACACCATCCACCTCGTTGCCATCGCACGCGCGGCGGGCATCGTCATCAACTGGGACGACTTTCGCGATCTCTCCGAAGTAGTGCCCCTGGTGGCCCGCATCTATCCCAACGGCCAAGCCGATGTGAACCATTTTCACGCGGCCGGCGGCATGGGCTACGTGATCGACGAGTTGCTCGACGCCAACCTGCTGCACGGCGATGTGACCACGGTGGCGGGCGACGGCGGCCTGCATCGCTATCGGCAGGAGCCGTACCTGCAGGACGGCAAGCTCGCCTGGCGCGATGCGCCCAGGGTCAGCGGCGACGCCGGCGTGCTCGCGACGGTGGCCGCACCCTTCAGCGCCGACGGCGGCCTGAAGCTGCTGGTCGGCAACCTCGGCCGGGCCATCATCAAGACCTCGGCGGTGAAGGCCGGGCACCGCGTGGTTCGGGCTCCCGCGATCGTGTTCGATAACCAGGAGGCGGTGATGGCCGCGTTCGACCGCGGCGAGTTGCAGCGCGACTTCGTGGCCGTTGTCCGTTACCAGGGGCCGCGCGCCAACGGCATGCCGGAACTGCACAAGCTCACGCCGTTGCTCGGCGTGTTGCAGGACCAGGGCTTTCACGTGGCGCTCGTCACCGACGGGCGCATGTCGGGCGCATCGGGCAAGGTGCCCGCCGCGATCCACGTGACGCCGGAATGCCTGGCCGGGGGCGCCCTGGCACGCGTGCGCAACGGCGACACCATCGTGCTGGACGCGCAGGCAGGGCTGCTGCAGGCCGAAGTCCCCGACGTCGAGTGGGACGCCCGCCAGCCCGAAGTCGCGGACTTGAGCGGCCACCACCACGGAATGGGTCGTGAGCTGTTCGCGGCCTTCCGCGCCAACGCGCTCGGCGCCGAAGAGGGCGCGGCAACCTTCAACGCGGCGGAGCCCCGGGGAACGCGCTCCACCTCCCCTGCGGTCCCCATCCACGAGCATTTCGTCTTCGGCCAAGGAAACTCCGCATGAACATCCTGGACCTGATGCGCTGCGGCCCGGTGATTCCGGTCATCGTCATCGACAGGATCGAGCAGGCGGTACCGCTGGCCCGCGCCCTTGTGGCCGGCGGCGTGCGCGTGCTCGAAGTCACTCTGCGCACGCCGGTCGCGCTGCAGGCCGTGCGCGCCATCGCCCAGGAAGTCGAGGGAGCCATCGTCGGTGTCGGCACCATGACCCGCACCGAGGACTTTGCGGAATCGATCAAGGCAGGGGCCTTGTTCGGCGTGAGTCCCGGGCTCACGCACGAACTGGTTTCGGCCGCGCGCGACAGCGGATTGCCGCTGCTGCCCGGTGTCATGACACCGTCGGACGTCATCGCTGCGCGCGCGGCCGGCTTCACCGCCTTGAAGCTGTTCCCCGCGCAGCAGGCGGGGGGCGTTGGCATGCTAAGGGCCCTGGGCGGCCCGTTTCCCGATGTCACCTTCTGTCCCACGGGCGGTATCACGGCGGCGACGGCGCCCGATTTTCTCCGGCTGCCCAATGTCGCCTGTGTCGGCGGGTCCTGGCTGACACCGCCCGATGCGATCGGCGCAGGCGACTGGGGAAGGATCACGGCCCTCGCACGCGAGACGGGGCAACTGCGCCGGCAGTCCGCCTGAAGGCCGGCAGTCGAGCCCGCAGTCAGTCCGCGAGCACCGGGGCCAGCGCCCCCTGCGGCAACAAGCGTTGCTGTGCCTCGCGATACTCGCGCTTGAGCCGAGCGACAAGCGCCGCGGTGGAAACCACCTCGGTGATCGCACCAATGCCCTGGCCGCTGCCCCAGATTTCCTTCCAGGCCTTGGGCTTGGAACCCTCGCCGCCGCCAAAGCTCATCTTGCTGGGGTCGCTCTCGGGCAGGTTGTCCGGGTCCAGCCCGGCCGCACGGATGGAGCGCTTGAGGTAATTGCCGTGCACGCCGGTGAACAGGCTGCTGTAGACGATGTCGTCGCTGGTGCCTTCCACGATGGCGTGCTTGTAGTCTTCCGAGGCGCGCGCCTCATGCGTGGCGATGAAGGCCGAGCCGATGTAGGCGAAGTCCGCTCCCATGGCCTGGGCGGCCAGCACCGCGCCACCGGTGGCGATCGAGCCGCTGAGCGCCAGCGGGCCGTCGAACCACTGCCGGATCTCCTGGATCAGCGCAAAAGGACTCTTGATGCCCGCGTGGCCGCCGGCACCCGCCGCCACGGCGATGAGGCCGTCGGCGCCCTTCTCGATCGCCTTGTGCGCGAAGAAGTTGTTGATGATGTCGTGCATCACGATGCCGCCATAGCTGTGGATCGCGTCGTTCACGTCGGTGCGCGCGCCCAGCGATGTGATGATGATCGGCACCTTGTATTTGACGACCATCTCCATGTCGTGCTCGAGGCGGTCGTTGCTCTTGTGCACGATCTGGTTGATCGCAAACGGCGCGGCGGGCTTGTCCGGGTTGGCGCGGTTGTAGGCCGCGAGTGTTTCAGTAATCTCGTGCAGCCATTCGTCCAGCTGCGCGGCCGGCCGCGCGTTGAGCGCCGGCATGGAGCCGACGATGCCGGCCTTGCACTGCTCGATCACCAGCTTGGGATTGCTGATGATGAACAGCGGCGAGCCGATCACGGGGATGGATAGGTTTTGCAGGGCGCGGGGAAGCTTGGACATGGTGTTGCCGGAAAGTGATTTGTCAATTTTCGAGGCAAGCGGTCGACGGTGCTTGTCAAGGCGGAGACATAGGAGTTGTCATGCCGGACTTGATCCGGCATCCATCGGGGCGCGCCAACATGGATTGCGGGTCGAGCCCGCAATGACAACTTCCATCAGAACGCTTCTAGCGGTAGCGCGGTGACGCTCTCGGCGCCCTCCACGATGGAGTCGCGCATTCCGGGCGCCTTGGACAGGATGTGGTCGGCGTAGAAATGCGCGGTCGCGATCTTCGCCTGCATGAACGCCTTGTCCTCGCCCTTGGCCAGAAGATCTTCGGCCACGAGCAGCGAGCGCGCCAATTGCCAGCCCGCCATCACGTTGCCGGCCAGCATGAGGTAAGGCACCGAGCCCGCGAACACCGCGTTGGGCGAGGTCTTGCCGTTGCCGGCCACGAACTCCACCGCGTCGACGAATGCCTGGCGCGCCGCCGAGAGGCGCTTTAGCATCGCGCGCGCGGCCACGCTGTCGCGCCTGGTCAGTTCGGCCTCTGTCTTCTCGATCTGGGCAGCGATGGCCTTGGCTGTCTGCCCGCCGTCGCGGCCGGTCTTGCGGCCGACGAGGTCATTGGCCTGGATGGCCGTCGTGCCTTCGTAGATGGTGAGGATCTTCGCGTCGCGCAGGTACTGGGCCGCTCCGGTCTCCTCGATGAAGCCCATGCCGCCGTGCACCTGCACGCCCAGCGACGCTACGTCCAGGCTCATCTCGGTGCTGTAGCCCTTGACCAGCGGCACCATGAATTCGTAGAAGGCCTGGTTTTCCTTGCGCACCTGCGCATCGGGATGGTGATGCGATGCATCGTAAGCGGCAGCGGCCACCGTCGCCATCGCGCGGCAACCCTCGGTGTAGGCGCGCATCGTCATCAGCATGCGCTTGACGTCGGGGTGGTGGATGATGGGCGCGCTGGCGTTCATCGAGCCGTCCACGGGCCGCGACTGCACGCGGTCCTTGGCGTACGCCACGGCCTGCTGGTAGGAGCGCTCAGCGATCGCGATGCCCTGCACACCCACAGCGTAGCGCGCGGCGTTCATCATGATGAACATGTACTCCAGGCCGCGGTTCTCCTGGCCCACCAGATACCCTACGGCCCCACCGTGGTCGCCAAACTGCAGCACGGCCGTCGGCGAGGCCTTGATGCCCAGCTTGTGCTCGATGCTCACGCAATGCACGTCGTTGCGCACACCGAGCGAACCGTCCTTGCCCACCATGAACTTGGGCACGACGAACAGGCTGATGCCCTTCACGCCTTCAGGCGCGCCCGCCACGCGCGCCAGCACGAGGTGCACGATGTTCTCCGCCATGTCGTGCTCGCCGTAGGTGATGAATATCTTCGTGCCGAAGATCTTGTGCGTGCCGTCGGGTTGCGGCTCGGCGCGCGTGCGCACCAACGAGAGGTCCGAGCCGGCCTGAGGCTCGGTCAGGTTCATGGTGCCGGTCCATTGGCCGCTCACCAGCTTTTCCAAATACGTGGCCTTGAGTTCGTCCGAGCCTGCTGTCAGCAGCGCCTCGATCGCGCCGTCGGTCAGCAGCGGGCACAACGCGAAGCTCATGTTCGCGGAGTTCAGCATCTCGCTGCAGGCCGCACCGATGGTTTTGGGCAGGCCCTGGCCACCGAAATCCTGCGGATGCTGCAGGCCCTGCCAGCCGCCTTCGGCGTACTGCTTGAACGCTTCCTTGAAACCGGGCGTGGTGGTGACTTTGCCGTCCTTCCAGCTGGAAGGATTGCGGTCGCCTTCCACGTTCAGCGGGGCGACGACGCCCTCATTGAACTTGGCGCATTCTTCGAGGACGGCCTGCGCGGTGTCGAAGCCGGCTTCCTCGAAGCCCGGCATCTTCGCGATCTCGTCGAGACCGGCGAGGTGCCGCATGTCGAACAGCATGTCTTTGAGGGGGGCGGTGTAGGGCATGGGGGTCTCCTGCGGGTTGTCATGCCGGACTTGATCCGGCATCCATGTTGGCGCGTGAAGATGGATCCCGGGTCAAGCCCGGGATGACGTTCAAAGTGCTTTGATCAGTTCCGGAATGGCCGTGAACAAGTCCGCTTCCAGACCGTAATCGGCCACGCTGAAGATCGGCGCTTCAGCATCCTTGTTGATCGCCACGATCACCTTCGAATCCTTCATACCGGCCAGGTGCTGGATCGCCCCGGAGATGCCCGCTGCGATGTACAGCTGCGGCGCGACGATCTTGCCGGTCTGGCCCACCTGCAGGTCGTTGGGCGCGTAGCCCGCGTCCACCGCAGCGCGTGATGCACCGATGGCCGCGCCCAGCTTGTCGGCCAGGGGCGTCATCACTTCGTTGAACTTTTCGGCAGAGCCCAAAGCCCGGCCGCCCGAGACGATGATCTTGGCGGCCGTGAGCTCGGGCCGGTCGCTCTTGGCGAGCTCGTTGCCCTCGAACTTGCTCTTGCCGGTGTCGGCCACTGCGCTCGCAGTTTCCACC
>Ga0255338_1002698_pt1 | contig 24314 bp, 24 predicted proteins | sample MeOH1_35cm_T4_19_FD_203715 | JGI IMG/M metagenome (GOLD analysis project Ga0255338, IMG submission 203715) | Sandy soil microbial communities from University of British Columbia, Vancouver, Canada - MeOH1_35cm_T4_195 | ecosystem: Engineered > Artificial ecosystem > Sand microcosm > Unclassified ...
ACCGGTCGTGGAAGACCCGGTAGAGGAGGACCGCGGCGAGGATGAAGAAGAGGTTCGCTGCGATGAGGCTGCCGAGAGCGGTGAAGTGCGGGATCGCCCGGATCACGAACGGCCAGAGCGGGTAGAACGCGAAGTCGTGATGCCCGCCGTTCGGGCCGTTCTGGATCGCCTGGGCGTGGTAGCCGTAGCGCGCGATGTCGAGGTACCAGTGGCCGTCCCAGGCGACGAGGCGGGTGCGGGCGAGCGTCGGTGTCGGGAAGGCGAGGATCAACAGGATCGAATAGAGCCGCGACACTGCCGCGATCAACAGCGGCGTCCGCACCCACGACAGCGACTGCATGCCGCTGACGATTCGGGGCCACGAGCGCGACGGCCAGGTCAGGACGTCTGCAGTCGGCGGCGTCCGTTCCGATCCGGTGTCCTTCATCCGAGTCGCTTTCGCCTGACGTGAACGGCTGCGCAGGATCGGCACGGCCCGTGCGCGCGAGCACGGCACCATGGCCCGTTGCCCCCTCGCTCCGCCCCTCGCCAGACCGCGGGAACCAAGCGACCACCGTGCAGGCCCGGCGGGCGCCGACTCCGCGGTCCCGAACGCTGCCGTCCCGCCCGAAGGTCGTCGTCGCGGCTGGCTCGGCGATTGACCCTACGAGGCGTCCCGTTCCGCGGACGCGCGGGCGACCCCGGCCGGACCTAACGCGTGCGCATCACGCCCGGTCGCGCCACGGTCCGAGGCTACGGCAGCAGCTGGCGGAGGACGAAGAGCACGTTGGCCGGCCGCTCGGCGAGCCGGCGCATATACCACGGGTACCAGTGCTCGCCATACGCGATCAGGTCGCGCACCGGATGGCCTGCCCGCGCCAGGCGCCGCTGCTCGTCCTCGCGGATCCCGTAGAGCATCTGGACCTCGAGTGTCAAGGGATCGACGCCGAGCGCCCGGGCGTGCTCGGAGATCTGCTCGATGAGCCGGACGTCGTGCGTCCCGAGCGCGATCCGGACGGTCCGGCCGGCACGCCGCGCCTCGAGCATCGCGACGGCCAGGGCGACGAAGTTGGCGTCGACGTCGTGCCGCGATTGCCAGGCGATCGACGGCGGTTCGGCGTACGCGCCCTTCACGAGCCGGATCGCGGGATCGAGCGGGAGCAGCCGCTGGACATCCGAGGCGGTCCGCCGGAGGTAGGCCTGGAGGGCGATCCCGACGTTCGGGTGGACGGTCTTCAGCCGCTCGTAGAACGCGACGGTCGTCTCGGTGTAGCCGCTGCCCTCCATGTCGATCCAGAGGTCGCCACCGAGCTCACTCGCCCTCGTGGCGAGCCGAGTGGCGTGGGCGAACGTCCGCTCGACGTCGAGATCCAGCCCGAGCTGGGTCAGCTTGACCGACACCTCTCCGTCGATGCCCCGGCGGGCGATCTCGTCGTAGAGCCCGAGGTAATAGGCGGCGACCGCGTCCGCCTCCTCGATCCGGGTCAGGTTCTCGCCGAGCCGGGTGTAGAGCGTTGCGATCCCGTCGCGCCCAAAGCGTTCGCCGGCACTGAGTGCGGAGGCCGCGTCCTCGCCCGGCATGAACCTGCGTACCGCCCGACGGGCGAACCACAGTTGCGGCAGGTGCTCGCGAAGCCACCGGTTGCCGGCCATCCAGAGCAGGAGGCGTCGCATCCTCGGGTCACCTCAGCGCCAGGTTCGTGGCGCTGATCATCGCCCAAACGAATGCCTCCTGTTGCCCGCCGGCTCAGTTCCGGCGGGCCGCCATGTCGCGGACGTCCGGGGTGTAATGGCGTAGCCGCCGGCGGAGCATCCACAGCTCGCGGTCGATGAGCGCGTCGAGCGAGGCGAGCCGCTCCTCGGTGGTGTCCGCCTCGAGGAGCTGCTGCCGGCGCCACGGGTCGACCTGGATGATCCCGCTCAGGAGGTAGGACAGGACCGTCGGGTCGTCGGGGATGACGAGCCGGCGGGCGGCTTCGTCGAGGTCGTCGGTCGCGTCGTCGTCGGGCTCGACCTCGTCGGGCTGCGACGGGCCTGCGGACCGCGAACCCCGCTCGAGCCCGGCGACCGCGTCCGGGTCGGGCTCGGTCTCGATCTCGACCTGGACCTCGATGTCGTCCGCCGTCTCGCCGTCCAGCGGCTGGAGGAGCTGGAGGTAGGCGATGAAGCGCCGCATCATCCGGGCGGCGAGCGCCCGCGACCGGTCGGCGTCGCCAACCTCGTCGTCGAGCGGTGTGACGTCGGCGACGAGGTACGGCTCCCGATCGACGTCGATGTCCTCGATCGCGAACCGGCCGCCCCCGACGACGAGCAGGTCGTAGCGCCCGTCGGGCAGGCGGCCGACCTCGCGGATCTCCGCGAACGTCCCGACGGCGGCGATCGAGACATCGTCCGACCCGGTTTCCCGGCCCTCGGCGATGAGCACGATCCCGAAAGGCGAGGACGTCTCGACGCAGCGCGCCGCCATCAGCCGGTAGCGCGGCTCGAAGACGTGGAGGGGAAGGGCGATCCCCGGGCACAGGACGGTATGGAGCGGAAAGATCGGGATCTCCATCACCGTCCCCCCAACGTGGCTCGCGAGCCGTTCATCGCGCGATCACCGGCCGGGCCCTCGGCGCGGACCGCGAGGTCACCAGGAGCGACGGAGCCCTGCTCGGCGACGGCTCATGCGGTCGACCTCAGTGCCCGTCGGCCGCTCGGGTCCGAGGGCGCGGCCACGCTCGCGCGAGCCATCGGCCCAAGGAGTCAGTGTGCGCAGGAACGCGGGCTGCCGGCCTCGTCTGCGGTGCGGAAGCTCGAGCCACAGCCACAGGCCGTGACGGCGTTCGGGTTGTTGACGGTGAACCCGGCGCCCATGAGCGTATCGACGTAGTCGATCTGCGAGCCCTCGAGGAGCGGGATGCTGTTGCCGTCGACGTAGACCTTGACGCCGTTCGCCTCGAGGATCCGATCGTCGGGCGTCGGGGCGTCCTCGAGCATCATCCCGTAGCGGTAGCCGGAGCAGCCGCCGCTGTAGACATAGACCCGCAGCCCGATGTCGGGGCTGGTCTCATCCTTCGTCAGATCGCGGAGCTTGAGCGCCGCGGCGTCGGTCAGGCTGAGGACCGTCGGCTGGGGGTCGATCATGAGCAGATCCTCCTCCGGAGGGGCGAGAGATGCGCGGTCGGACCGGGTGTGCCGGTTTGAGCTCATCGTACGCAGGGCAACCGATTCCGACAAGCGTGGGCGTCGAAACTCCGGCGGCGGGCGGCTCGCGCCTGAGGAGCAGGCCGACGCGCCGTGAGTGCGAGGCAGCAATCGTGGCCCGAACCGCGGCGTCCGGTGCGCCTCGCGTCAGGCCGCCCGCGACCGCGCGAGCTGTCGCGCCGCCGCCAGCCCCTCGTCGTAGCCCGCCCGGACCGAGCGGACCCGCCGGGCCGGATCGAGCAGGCCCATCTCGCTGCCCAGGACCGCCCGCGACTCGGCCCCGGGCCGGACCACCGTGACCGCCGCGCCGGCGTCCCTGAGGAGGGTGATCTCCCCCTCGAGCGCAGCCCGGCCGAGGGGCGCCAGGACGAGCACCTCGTCGTGGCCGGCGGCGAGGTGGCAGTTCGTGTCCGAACGCATCCCGCCGTCGATGTACGGCCTGCCGGCGATCGTCACCGGCGGGAACACGCCCGGCAGGGCGCCGCTCGCTGCGACCGCCGTCTCGAGCGTGATCCCCGACCCGGCATCGAACACGACCAGCGATCCATCCACCGCGTCGATCGCCGTGACGATGAGTCGCTCGGGGTAGTCCGTGACCGGACCGAGGAACGTCGCAACCACCCGCCGCCAGACCGTCTCGGGTGCCGTCCGAGCGTGGACGGCGATCCGGCCGATCCGGGCGAGCATCGGATCGGGGGCGCCGCCGGAGATGGGCGGAGCGTCGAGATCAGCGAGCCGGCGCTGGCGGAGGCGCGCCGCGACGAGCGCCGGGACGATGATCGACGCGATCCAGAGGCGCGGGATCCAGCGGAGCCGGCGCCGGCGCGCCGCGACGAGCGCGAGCCGTCCCAACGGGCCCGCGAGCTCCCTGACGAGCGCCTCTTCTTCCGAGGTGTCGTCCGCCGCCTGCTCGGCGTAGAGCGCATCGAGCCCGTCGCCGAGCATCCGCGCCCCGACGAACGCGCCCGCCGACGTCCCGATGACCCGGTCCCACTCGTCGACCGGATGGCCCCCGTCACGCAGACCGCGCAGGACGCCCGCCTCCCAGGCGATCCCCGTCAGCCCTCCACCTCCAAGCACGAGCGCTCGCGTCATTGCCCCCTCCCCCCGCTCAGTCGTCGATTCGCTCCACGATCGTGGCGATTCCCTGCCCGACGCCGATGCACATCGTCGCGAGGCCGTACCGGCCGCCGGTCCGATCGAGCTCGTGGACGAGCATCGTGATGAGCCGCGCGCCGCTCGCTCCGAGCGGGTGGCCCAGTGCAATCGCGCCGCCGTTGACGTTTACCCGGTCCGGATCGAGGCCGAGCTCCTCGATGCAGGCGAGCGACTGCGACGCGAACGCCTCGTTGAGCTCGACGAGGTCGAGATCGTCGACGGTGAGCCCGGCGCGGTCGAGCGCCTTGCGCGTGGCCGGCACCGGCCCGATCCCCATGACCGCCGGATCGACCCCGGCGATCGCGGTCGAGATGACCCGGGCGAGCGGCCGGAGACCCAGCTCGCGCGCCCGCTCCGCCTCGACGAGGAGGACCGCCGCCGCGCCATCGTTGATCCCGGAGCTGTTCCCCGCGGTCACCGTGCCGCCCTCGCGGAATGCGGGCCGGAGCTTCGCCAGCGCCTCCGCCGACGTGTCCGCGCGCGGGTGCTCGTCGCGCGTCACGACGACCGGCTCGCCCTTGCGCTGCGGAACGGCGATCGGCACGAGCTGGTCGTCGAACCGGCCGGCCTCGATCGCCGCGACCGCCCGCTGATGGGAGCGCAGGGCGAAGTCGTCCTGCAGCTCGCGGGCGACCTCCCAGCGCTCGGCGACGTTCTCGCCGGTCTCGCCCATCGAGTACGGGTAGTGCTGCTCGGCGAGCTTCGGATTGATGAACCGCCACCCAAGCGTCGTGTCGTAGACCTCGCGGTTCCCTCGGTCGAACGCGGCCTCGGCCTTCGCCATCACGTACGGCGCCCGGGTCATCGACTCGACGCCACCGGCGACGAACACATCGCCATCGCCGACGGCGATCGCGTGGGCGGCGGAGTTGACGGCCTGGAGCCCGCTCCCGCACAGCCGGTTGACGGTCAGCCCGCCGACCTCGATCGGCAGCCCTGCCAGCAGGACGGCCATCCGGGCGACGTCCCGGTTGTCCTCGCCGGCCTGGTTCGCGCAACCGAGGATGACGTCCTCGATGACGGAGGGGTCGATCCCGGACCGATCGACGAGGCCGCGGATCGTGGCCGCGGCGAGGTCGTCGGGGCGAACCGCGGCGAGAGCACCGCCGTAGCGGCCGATCGGCGTCCGGACGGCTTCGACGATCCACGCGTCGCGGAGGGAGCGCTGGCGATCGCGGGGCATAGGCGGATTGTATCGGCGGGTGCCGCCTCAGCGCCGCGGCGCGGGCGGCGCCCTGAAGCCGTCACCCACGGCCGAGAAGCCATCCGGCGGTCAGGCGTCCTCGTCGAGCGGGGCGAAGCGCGGACCGAGCGCCGATAGCGCCTCGAGCCGGCGGCGCAGTCCCGACTCGCCGCCGAGCGTGTCGAGTCGCTCGAATGGGCCGATTGGGTGGCCGGCGCCGAGCCGGAGGGCGAGGTCGATGTCGTCGGCGGTCGCCGTTCGCTGGGTGGCCATCCGGCAGGCCTCGGCGACGATCGCGACGACGACCCGCTCGACAATCGACGCATCGGTGCCGGGAGCGCCCGGCGGATCGGCGAACGCGGGGGACGGGCCGGTCGCCTTCCCGCGCGTGTCGTAGGTGTAGAACCCCTCGCCGGTCTTTCGCCCGAGCCGGCCGTCCGCGACCAGCCGCTCCTGCGTTTTCGATGGCCGGAAGCGATCGGCGAGCGGGTCGTCGCGATCGGTGAAGCCCGCGTGGACGCCACGAGCCGCGGCGAGATTGACGTCGATCCCGACCAGGTCCATCAGCTCGAACGGGCCCATCGGAAATCCGGCTTCGCGGAGCGCCGCATCGATCGCCTCGACCCCGGCGACCCCCGACTCGAGCATCGCGAGCGCTTCGAGCGTGTACGGCCGGTTGACCCGGTTCACGATGAAGCCGGGCGAGTCGGCACAGCGGACCGGCGTCTTGCCCCAGCTCCGGACGAGAGTGACGGCCCGTTCGACGACGCCCGGATCGGTCGCCCGGGTGACGACCACCTCGACGAGCGGCATGACCGGCACCGGGTTGAAGAAGTGGAGCCCGATGACGCGACCCGGCCGGGCGGTGCCCGCGGCGATCGCGGAGACCGGCAGTGCGCTCGTGTTCGTCGCAAGGATCGCGTCGGGCTGGGCGGCCGCGTCGAGCGCCCGGAAGATGTCGCGCTTCAGGTCGAGCGCCTCGAGCGCCGCCTCGATCACGACGTCGGTCTCGGCGCCGAGCAGCGCGAGGGTCTCGGCGGCGCGGAGGCTCGCGAGCCTGCCGTCGACCCAGGCCTCGATGCTGTCTGTGTCGAGCCCGAGCTTCGCCGCCCGCCGTGCGAGCCCATCCGCGATCCGGCGTCGGCCCCGCTCGATGGCCGCCTCGTCGACATCGTGGACGACGACCTCGTGGTCGTGCTCGATGGCGACCTGGGCAATCCCGGCGCCCATCGTCCCGAGACCGACGACCCCGATGAGCAGATCCTGCATCGACCGATGGTAGGCGACCGGGGGTGGCGGTCGGTGGGGGCGCGGTCGTCAGACGGGCTTGAACGCCTCGAACGGCTGGCGGCAGGACCGGCAGTAGCGGAGGGACCGGCAGCGGGTCGGGCCGAAGAGGTTGTCGAGCGCGACGTCGGCCGAGTCGCAGTACGGGCAGCGCTCGTCGTCGGGCGGGGCGAACCCCACCGCCCGGAGCTTCTCGCGGCCCGAAGCCGTGATCCGGTCGGAGGTCCACGGGGTCCGGTACCCGAACTCGACGTCGACGGGGCGGCCGAACACGTCGAGCCGCGCTGCAACTGCGGCACGGACGAGGTCGAGCGCGGGACATCCGACGAACGTCGGCAGCAGCCGCACCCGGATCCGCTCGGGGGCGACCTCGACGTCGTCGACCATTCCGAGGTCGACGACGGACACCGCTGGAATCTCGGGGTCGGCGACGTCGGCGAGGGCTGCGCGGACGCCCGCTTCGTCGACCGACGCGATCACCAGGTCGCCTCCGGGTCGAGCGTTCGGACGGCCGTGAACTCGGCGTGCAGCCGCCGGAAGGACTCCGAATGGTCCGCTCGCGCGCGAAGCGGGTCGACGGCCGGCGGCGGCATCGGCAGCTCGAGCCGATCGAAGGTCGGCCCGATCTGGCCCCGCCAACGCTCCTCGAGCTCCGCGCCGGTCGCGTCGACGATCCCCGCCATGACGAGGCCCAGGTCGTTCGGGAGCGGCGCGAGGACCGTCGCCGCGTCTGGCGCGAGTTGGTCGAGCGCGATGAGCAGCCGCCGGCGCGGCTCCCCGTCGTCGGCTGCCAGCCGGTCGAGCCACGCCTCGAGGTGGAGCCGGTGGTAGCGCTCCTCGCGCCGGATCTTGCCGACGAGCTCGGCGAGCGGCGCGAACGACGAGCCGGCGAGCGCGTCGAGGCGGATCGCGTCGGCGGTGTCGTACAGGTAGCGGCGGGCGATCGTAGCGGCCCAGTCGCCGCGCGCGTGGTCGAGCAGCCTGGCGTGGAAATAGCCCTCGGGCGGGCGGTCGTACGCGATCGCATCCGGGTCGCGGCCGTCGGCCACGACCGCGGCGAGGAGGCCGTAGAGCGCCTGTGCGTGACCGAGCTCGTCCTGGGCGATCGAGCTCATCGCGACGTCCTCCTCGAGGAGCGGCGCGATCCCGGTCCACTCGGAGTCGGCGAACCCGATGACGAACTCGTCGTCGGCCATCGCGAGGAGCAGGAGCGACAACGCGTTCCGGGTTGCGGGGACCAGCTCGTCCGCGACCGAAATCACTCAGGCCTCCGGTGCCGACTCGCCCGGCGCCGTCCGCGCCGTGCCAGCGCGCTCGCGGGCTGCAGCGAGCTTCTCGCGCATCACGTAGCCGCCCGGCTTCTTGAACGAGCGATCGAGCGGCGGCTGGAGCAGGTCGGGATCCGACAGGTCGTGGATGTCGGCGCGTCGCACGACCCACAGGCGGATGCTCTCCTGGCGCCGGCCGTACAGCTCGCGGGCGTAGTGGACGGCGAGCTCCGCGTCGGGCGCCATGACGCTGCCGCCGTGGCGCATCGGGTCGCCTTCTTTCTCCTGGCGGAACACCTCCCAGGGCTCCAGCGCGCCCGGCGTATCGGTCGCCATGCCTTAGGCCGCCTTCGGCGCGCGGAGGATCGTGTCCCGTACCCAGCGCGTCTCGTCCCAGTTGCGCTGGCGGAAGGCCAGCCGCTCCTGGCTCATCGGGCCGTGGTTCGTGACGACCGTTCGGAGCTCCTGCCAGTCGGGTTCGGTGTACCGGTACTCGCCGGTTACCGGGTCGAGACCGAGCATCGGATCCGGAAGCGTCAGCCCGAGCTCCCAGATCCGCGGCACGTAGATCGACAGGAACTCCTGGCGCAGCTCCTCGGACGTCTTCGCCTTGATCCGCCAGTGGATGTCCCGGTCCTTGCCCCGGTCGCTCCGCGGGCCGTGCATCTGCATGAGCGGACCCCACCAGCGGTTCAGCGCCTCCTGGATCATGTCGCGCTGCTGCGGTGTGCCGCTGACCATCGTCACGACGATGTCGCGGCCATGCATGATGTGGACGCTCTCCTCCCAGCAGATCTTGCGCATCGTTCGGGCGTAGGGCGCATACGACGAGTCACGGAGCGCCTGCTGGGCGACGATCGCGGCCGCGTCGACGAGCCAGGCGATGATCCCGACGTCGGCCCACGTCCGGGTGGGGTAATGGAAGACGTTGTGGAACTTCGTCCGCCCGGCGAGGAGGTCCTCGATCATCGCCTCGCGTGGCTTGCCGAGGTCCTCGGCGACCCGATAGAGCAGCTGGGCATGCCCGACCTCGTCCTGGATCTTCGCGGTCAGGGCGAGCTTCCGGCGGAGCGTCGGCGCCCGCATGATCCAGTCGCGCTCCGGCAGCACGCCCATCAGCTCGCTGTTCGCGTGCATCTCGACGAACCGGAGCACAGACGTCCGGTACTCGTCCGGCATCCAGTCGGTCGCCTCGACCTTTCCTCCGGCGAGGACGTGCTGCTCGAACTGCTCGAACCGCTCGTCGGGGCTCCGGCGCTCGTCGTTGAACGGGAGGCGGCTACGCTCCGCCGGCGGCAGGACGGGGTCGAGGGCGTACGGGTCGGTCATCGCGCGGCCTCCTCGTCGTCGGTAGGCACGACCGCCGAAAGGGCGCCGACGGCAAGCCCGACGTAGCCGTCGGCGATCATTTCGGGGTCGAGGCGCCCAGCACGGCGATACCAGGTGGCGATCCCGTTGAGCGCCGTCAGCAGGAACGCGGCAGCGAGGACCGGATCCCGCTCGCCGAGCTCCCCTCGGACGACTCCCTCTGCGATGAGGTCGCGCACCCGGCGCTCGTACGCATCGCGGCGGGCGAGGATCGCGTCGCGGCGGTCGGGCGAGAGGTGCCGCCATTCGCGGACGAAGACGCTCACGAGCTCGGGATCCGCGGTGACGATGGCGACGTGGGCGCGGACGAGGGCAGCGAGCCTGACCCGCGGGCCCCCATCCGAGGCGAGCGCGTCGTCTGCCGCGGCCTCGAACGCCGACGCCGCGCGATCGACGATCGCCCACAGGACGTCCTCCTTCGACGTCACGTGGGAGTAGAGGCTGGCGCCCTGGATGTCGAGGGCACGGGCGATGTCGCGGACGCTCGTCGCCGCGTAGCCGCGCTCCCGGAACAGCTCGCTCGCCGCGGCCTCGATCGCCTGTCGCCGCCGGACGGTGTCGAGCCCCATGCAACCTCCGCCTACCGAACGTTTGTTAGGCAGCCTAGCCCTGCGGTCGGCGGCCGGTCAAGGCGCCGACGCCCCGAACGCGATCATGCGACCCGGACGTTTGTTGCTCCCGGAATGACGAAAAGCCGACCCGAAATGGGCAGTCATTGCGCGAACCTCCACACAAACCTTGACGAATGCCCGTACCCTCATCCGGGAGACCATGGCGAGACCTCGGCGCGCTCCGGCCGCTCTCCTGTCCGCGATCCTGTCGGTCGGGGCGCTCGCGCTGCCTGCGTCGACCGCCGGCGGCGACCTCAGCGAAGCGACGGCCCTGGGGCGCGGACGCGACCATGCCGCCCGCCTCGTCAAGGCGACACGCGACTCGCTCGTCCAGCTGACGTCCGGCAGCGCGCCCCTCGTGATCGGCGGTCACCGCTACGCGACCGCGGTCTTCGCCGATCGCTCGCTGCGGCGGCAGGCGTTCGTCGCCGTCGACCTCGCGTCCGGTGCCGTCCTCGATGCTGCCGCGTTCGCCCGCCTCACCGCCGCCGCCGAGCGAGCGGCCGACCGGTTCTCGCCGCCGGCACGCGACGCGCTCCGCGCCACCCGCGACCGACCTGTGCTCCTCGCGTATGCCCTTCGACCGGTCGACTACGGGCCCGCGGTCCGCGCCGTAAGCCGGGCGCATCGCGACGTGACGTGGGACGGCGACCGGCCGGTGTCGAAGGACGCGAAGCTGAGCGAGCAACGCCGGCTCGACGTCCTCACCGCCAAGGCCGGCGCTCTCGCAAAGGCGCGGATTCCGTTCGTCGAGGCCGCCGAGGCGGCCGGCGCGGAGATCGTTGCGACGCTCGACCTCGTCCCGCTCGTCTACCTCCGGACCGACGCCCGAACCGCCGAGCGGCTGGCCCGCCATCCGGCGGTCGGACAGGTGCTCCTCCCCGATACATGGGACTTCGCGATGAACGCCGCACGGCCGACGATCGACGCCGACCTGGCCGACAAGGCCGGCTGGGATGGGACCGGGGTGAAGCTCGGGATCGTCGAGTACTCGTACGTGTCGTGGAGCCACACCGGGATGACCAGCGTCCCGCGGGTCGCGCGCCGGGTCAGCTCCGACGGGCGGTCGTGTCTCAGCGGTCGCGGGACGAACGCCGACAGCACCAATCACATGACCTGGGTCACGGCGATCGCCGCGAGCCGGGCGAGCAGCCTGCCCGGGGTCGCGAACAGCGTCTCGATCGTCGAGTCGAGCGCGAACTCCGGTGCGGGCCTGGCCAGCAGCGACGCGCGGATTCTCAAGGCCGTCGAGTGCGCGGTGCGCGCCGGCGCGACGGTGATCAACCTGAGCATCGTCCAGAACTCCGCGAGCAACTACTCGACGAGCAACCGCTTCCTCGACGAGCTCGTCGACGTCCAGCACATCACGGTCGTTGCGGCGTCCGGAGACCACGGCCCCTCGTCCGATGCGCCGAAGAACCCCGAGCACTGCCGCGACGGCAAGGTCCGCTCGCCGGCGAGCGGATGGAATGTCGTCGCCGTGGGCGGGATCAACGACCGTGGCACCGGCGGCACCTCCGACGACCGGCTCTGGTGGCGGAGCGACGGCACGGGACCCGCGTATTGCTGGGGCAACCCCGCGCCGATGAGCTGGGACGCCACGAACGACCGGGTGAAGCCGGAGCTGTCCGCCCCGGCGGCCGTCATCTCGACCTCGACCGGCCACCGGGCGTCCGGGACGAGCGCTGCGTCGCCGATGGTCGCCGCCGCCGCCGCGACGGTGCAGGAGCACGACCCGGCGCTCCGGTACGAGCCCGAGCGCGTTCGGGCGATCCTCGTGGCCGCATCGGCCGTCGATCGGACACCGCGCCCCAGCGGCACGTTCACGACGGAGTACGAGGGCTGGGGCTCGCTCAACGTGATGTGGTCGAACCGGATCGTCGACCGCGGCGCCTCCGGGAGCAACGGACGGCTCGACTTCAACGCGATCACCGACGCGCCGACCGGAGGCACGGAACCCGATCCGAGCGCCACGCCTGCGCCGTCGCCGGGGAGCGGGACCGACCCCGCCGCGAGCGCCACCTGCCCAGCTGGTCTCCCCGGGTCGCAGCAGGTCACATTCGAGGGCCGCGCCGGCAAGACGATCCGGTTCGTGGTGACCTGGAACAGCCACAATGTCGGCGGAGTCGATTCCCGGACGACCGACTACACGCTGACGGTCCGCAATCCGGCGGGCAACGCGGTCGGGGTCAGCGCCCGGGTCGCGAGCAACTACGAGGTCGTCGAGCTGAAGGTCGATGACAAGGGTGGTCCGGGGACCTACACGGCGGAGATCACGCCGGTCCGCTGGCAGTGCAACCCGGCATCGGAGCGGGTGGGCTGGGCCTGGGTCGGCTTCTGAGCCGGCGCCCGACCGAATGATCGTCGCACGGTTCGCCGCCCCGTCGCGAGGCGGCAATGCGATCGTCCCCGTCGTCCTCGCGATGGTCGTCGCGGCGTGTGGTCCTGCGCCTTCTCCGACACCGTCGACCGCCCCGCCGGCTTCGGCGACGGCCACGGCCTCCGGGCCGTCGGCAGGAGCCACGATCAGCCCCACGACCGACCCGGTCGATCCGTCGGCCGGCCCCCGGCTGAAGGCGACCGGCAACCTGGCGGAGCCGCTGCCGCCGGCGTCGTTCGACCCAGCGTCGGTCCCGGCGTTCTCGTACGTCACCGAGGATGGCCGGTCCGGCGTGTGGGTCGGCGCGATCGGGCGCCCGGATCTGGCGACGGCGCTCGTCGGCACGATCCCCGAGGCCCAGGGCGGCTACGACGGCGCCGTGCGCTTCGCCGACGGGTCGGTCGTCGTGCGGTTCACCCCGAACGATCGCCCGGCGCAGCTCGTCCTCCTCCGACCGGGCGCGGAACCGCGGGTGCTGCTCGAGCGGGTCGGGAGCGCGCTCGCCGCCGACCCCGAGGCCGGGACGCTCGTCATCCCGCGGCTCGCGGCGCAGGATGCCGACGATGGGGTGTGGCAGGTCTGGCTCGACGGCCGGGAGCCGCGGCGCGTCCTCCCACCGGTCGGCGCGCCGGAGCTCGCGGCGCGGACGACGGTCGCGCTCGGCCCCGAGGCGGCCGACGGCCGCGGGATCGCAGCCGCCGCATGCGACGGGGACGCCCAGGTCGCCTGGCCGGGCGGTCGGGCCCGGCGCCTTGGCGTCGGGATCCCGCTCGGGTTCGACCGGGGTGGAACCCTCATCGCGCATGCCGACTGCGCGAATGGAGCGCCGGTTCGTGTCCGGATGGGCGCCCAGCAGCCCGAGCCGCTCGCGCCGGCCGAGTCGGGCTACCAGGCGATCGTGACACCCGATCGCCAGCTCCTCGCATTCGTCAACGAGACCGCGATCCCCGGGGCGATGGTCGTCCTCGATCTCGAGAGCGGAGCGCGGCGCCAGGTGCCGCTCGCCGCCGGGGGCTGGGAGTTCGCCCCGGAGACCTCCGCGCGCTACCTCGTCCTGCGACGGAACGACGGGGATCCCGCGACCTACCGCTTTACGTACGCGGTCCACGACGTGCGGGAGGACTGGACGGGGTACTTCGTCGTCGACACGTTCCCGCCCGCCGGCTGACCCGGGCCCGCCGCCGGCCACGGCCCGCTGCCGAGCGGGAGCGGGTGGAACACGAGCTCATCCGGGTCGACGGCCTCCCGCGCCCGTGCTGTCCCCGCGACGAGCGCGTCCCGGCGCAGCGCGCGGAGCCACCAGCCCGCCACCGCGAGCCCGATCGCGAGCCACCAGGCGATCCCCGGCGCGACCGAGGTGATCGCGAGGACCGTCCACAGCCAGCGCGCGCGCAGGAGGAGGAACGCGGGCAGGCCGACGATCAGCCCGTGCGAGTAGAGCGACGGCGAGGCGATCGCGGTCGCGAGGCCCAGCCGGGCGAGGCCTTCACGACCTCGAGCCATCAGCGCGGCGACGACGACGACCGCCGCGACGACGAAGGCGACGGCTGGTGGCGCGTACCGCCACAGCCCGAACCCGTAGAGGTAGTCCGCGAGGATCGGCTGTGACTGGCGGAACAGCTCGAGTCCGCGGAGCCAGGCCGGCCAGAGCGCGATGCCGACAAGCGGGAGCGTGAGCGCGGCCGTGACGGCGACGATCGCCACGCCCAGGGCGAGCTGGGTCCACCGGCCCTCGCGGACGAGCCACAGGGCGGCGATCGCGCTGTAGATCTTGAACACGCCGCCGACGACGAGCCCCGCGCCGAGCCTCGGGCCGAGCGCGAACAGGAGCCCGAGCAGGACCGCGACGTTCCCGACCTGGAGGCCCTGGAAGATCGGCGGCCAGGCGAGGAGGAGCAGGCACCAGCGCCACGGGAAGCCGAACAGCCGGAGGGTCGCGAGGACGGCGGCGAGGGATCCCAGGAGCCAGCCCGCGTCGGAGAGTTGCGCCGGCATCCGGGCCAGCGCCGCGAACACGGGGAGGGTCAGCGGCGGGTAGAGGAACGGGTAGTTCGCGAGGTCGGTCGGTCGCTCGGTGAACAGGCCCAGGAGATAGACCGGCTGCCCGGTGAGGAAGTGCTCGCCGGCCCGGACGTAGAGGTGGAGGTCGCGGAGCGCCTGGGTCGCGCCGTACGACACGTCGGTCAGGAGCATCGCGACGACGCTCCCGAGCGCGATCGTCGCGAGCGGCGTCAGGCGCCGCCCGGTCGCCAGCCAGAGCGCGAGCGCGGCCGACGTCCCAGCGATCCAGAGCGGCCCGAACGGGACAGCGTCGCGGTCGGGGACGTTCCAGAGCCTCGTCGCGTACCAGATGTAGTAGCCGAGCGCGGCGGCCAACGCCCACCCGACGAGGTCCTGGCCGAGCGGCCGCCAGCCCGCGAACGCGGACACCCCCCGCGCAGCCCCGGCGAGGACGCGCGTTCCACGATCGCTCATGCCGAGGGTTCGGGGGTTCGAGGCGGAACGACCGGCTCGACGCGCGTCGAGAGCGCCGGCTCGGCCTCGAGCTGCCGGCGCGGAACCTGCGGATCGTGGCCACGGCTGCGTCCGTGACCGAACCGCCCGATCGCACCAGGCCACGCCGACGCCGCCACCCCTAGCGGATGCCAGGCGTCGAAGCCGCGCTGCTTCCGGAGGACCGGGTCGAACCAACCCGCGAGGACGAGCCCGATTGCCGCGAACCACGCCGCACCGGGCGCGCACGAGGTCAGCCCGAGGGCCAGCCACAACCACGGCGTATCGAGCGCGAAGAGCGCTGGCAGCGCGACGAGCCAGCCGTGCGAGAAGAGCGACGGGGACCCGGCCACGGTCGCGACGCCCAGCCTGGCCAGCTGCTCGCGCGCGCCCCGTGCCCGCAGGGCAAGGACCGTCACGACGACGGCGACCACGACGAACGTCGCCATCGGGACGTACCGCGCGAGCCCGAAGCCATACAGGTAGTTCGGCAGCTGCTGCTGCGAGACCTGGTACGTCCCGAGTGCGCGCAGCCACTCACCCCACAGGGCGAGACCGGTCAGCGGTAGCGTCAGCATGCAGACGCCGAGGACGGCCACGACCCCGCGGAGGAGCGACAACCGGTGCTCGCGGCGGAGCAGCCACAGCCCGGCGATGCCGCTGTACAGCTTGAAGATCGGCGCGACCGCGAGGAGCCCCGGACGCCACGGCGCGGCCGCGAACAGCGCGAACAGCGGGACGGCGACGTTGCCGACGTAAAGGCCCTGGAAGACGGGCGGCCAAACGAGAAGGAACAGGCACCAGCGCCAGCGCAACCCGACGAGCCGCAATGCCCCGAGGAAGAGGAGCGCCGATGCTCCGATCCAGAGGGCCGCCGCGACGGGCATCGGCAGAATCCCCAGCACGCCGAACAGCGGCAGGGTTACCGGCGGGTAGAGGAACGGGTAGTTGGAGAGGTCGGTCGGGTTCGCGTTCAGCGGAACCTGCGAGTAGACGGGCGCTCCGGCCAGCCAGCGGTCGCCGGCCTTGAGGTACAGCTCGATGTCCCGGATCGGCTGCGTCCAGAGCTGGGCGACATCGGTCATCGCCATCGACGCGGTCGCGGCGATCGCGGCAGCCGCGTACGGCTCGAGCGCCCCGCGCCATCGCCGCCACGCGAGCGCGGGCAGCACAACGGACGCGACGAAGATCGGCGGGAACGGAATCCCGCGCCAGTCGGGGAACTTCCACGTCCAGGTCATCGCGAGGACGTACCCGACGATCAGGAGCGGCAGCAGCCACCGCCGGTCGTCGGGCAGCGGCCAGCTGCGGGTCAGCGGATCGAGGCGCACGACGATCCCCTGCCCGAGGCGCGCGATCACGCCCGACCGCCGATCGAGTGAGGTGGTCGCCATCGCCGCCGAACGTGACGCCGGACGCGCCACAACTGCGCCGACCAGGACGCGGAGAGCCGTTGCGAGTTCGGAACAGGTCGGACCCTTCGGACCGCCCTACTCCCCGGTGAACCGCGGCTCACGCTTGTCGACGAACGCCCGGACGCCCTCGGCGTGATCGGCGGTCCGGCCGGCGATGCCCTGGACCTCGGCCTCGTACTCGAGCGCCGATGCGAGATCTGTCTCGAGCGACCGGTTGAGGGCGCGCTTCGTCAGGGCGACGGCGCGGGGCGCTCCGGCCGCGAGTCGAATCGCCAGCGCGCGGGCCGTGTCGAGGAGCGACCCGCCCGGCACGACTGCGGCGACGAGCCCGAACCGCTCCGCCTCGGCCGCCGTGAGAGGGTCGCCCGTCAGCGCGAGCTCGGCCGCCTTCGCCGGTCCGACGAGCCGTGGGAGAAACCACGTCGCCCCGCTGTCCGGGACGAGCCCGACTCGCCCGAAGGCGAGGACGAAGCGCGCCTCCTCGGCGGCGACGCGGATGTCGCACGCGAAGGCCAGGGACGCGCCCGCGCCGGCCGCGACCCCGTTGATCGCGCCGACGATTGGCTTGTCGAGCCGACGCATCGCGAGGATCAGCGGGTTGTAGCGCTCGCGGATCTCGGTCGCGAGCGGCGCCGCGTCCGGCTCGAGTCGCTCGCGGAGGTCCTGCCCGGCGCAGAAGGCGCGGCCGGCGCCCGTGAGGACGACCGCCCGAACCGCCGGATCGCCGCCGGCCCGGCGGAACGCGGCGAGCAGCTCCTCGCGGAGCGGCACGGTCAGCGCATTGAGGGCCGCCGGGCGGTCGAGCGTGATCGTCGCGACCGCGTCCGCGACCTCATAACGGAGGGCAGCCGAACCCTCCTCGCGATGAGTCATCCCACCCGTCAGCCGGCCGCCGCCGGCCGGGACTCGACGAGGCGCCCTTCGACGAGCTCGAACACCCGGCGGTCGACGGGCTCGTCGGCGCCGCCCGAGTGCTCGACGACGAAATCGGTGAACAGCGCGCCGAACTCGTCGTCCCCCGGTCGAAGTGCGCCGGCGATGAGCAGGTGCCGCTCCGGGAGCCCGACGAGGACACGCCCGGCGTCCGCCAGCTCTGCGCACAGGTGATCGCGCACATCAGGCAGGAGGATCCTCGAGGCGTCCCAGCCCTCGCCGGAATCGGACGAGAGCAGCCGCCGGTCGCCGGACACCTCGTCCGTCCACGGCGCAGTCGCCGACCATGCCGCGAGGTTGGCGGTCGCTGCGTCCCGGACGTCGGCCGGGCGGACGCCCCAGGCGAGAAGGTGGTCGACGTTGACGATGACATCGAACCCGCCGGCGTGGAATGCGTAGACGACGACGAGGTCACACGGCCCCTCATCGATCAGTGGCTGGCCGTGCTGGGGTTTCGCTGCCTGGGCCGACAGCATCTCGGGTGTGATCTCGTCGACGCGCAGCCCGACCGTCCCGGGCGGGCGCAGGCACGGGAACAGCAGCCCGGCGGCATGCCCCCAGTCGTGTTCCGGCGCGTCCACGACGGAGCCGACCGGTTCGGGTGGCGGGACATGGCCGCTGACCGGCGCCGATTCGTCGATCGGGGCAAGGTAGTCGGGCGCGCTGTCGCGCAGGAGCCCCGGCGGCTCGTCGCTCAGGTCGCGACCGACGTCGCTCCCCCCGTTCGGGTCCCGTTCCATCGCGTTCTCCTTGTGCGGCGGCGCGTGTGCTCCCCTACCGGCCCGACCAGGTCGGCCGACGCTTCTCGATGAAGGCCGTCGTCCCCTCGCGCTGATCGTCACTGGCGAAGAGCAGGAAGAAGTTCCGTCGTTCGAACTCGAGGCCGGCTTCGAGGGGCAGCTCGTCCGCGCGGAGGATCGCCTCCTTCGCGGCGATCACGGCGAGGGGCGGCATCGCCGCGACCCGCGCTGCGAGATCGAGTGCCTCGTCGAGCGTCGCCTCGGCGGCGACGACCTTCGTGACGAGGCCATGGGCGTCGGCCTCACGCGCCGACAGCGTCCGGCCGGTCAGGATCAGCTCCATCGCCTTCGCCTTGCCGATCGCGCGCGTCAGCCGCTGCGTCCCACCCGCCCCCGGGATGAGCCCGAGACGGATCTCCGGCTGGCCGAACTGCGCGTCCTCGGCGGCAACGATCATGTCGCACACCATCGCGAGCTCGCAGCCACCCCCGAGCGCGGCTCCACGCACGGCGGCGATGAGCGGCGTTCGGAGCCGCTTCAGCCGTTCCCAGCGATGGAAGTGGTTGTCGACGGTCAGCGTGACCGGTGTCTGCTCGGCGAGCTCCTTGATGTCGGCCCCGGCCGCGAAGGCGCGCTCGCCGGCGCCGGTCAGGACGATCGCGCGACAGGCCGGGTCGCCGTCGAGGGCCTCGAGCGCGTCGGTCAGCTCCGCCAGCAGCGGAAAGCTGAGCGCGTTGAGGGCCTCGGGGCGGTCGATCGTGACGAGCGCCACCTGGTCACGCCCATCCGCGGGGAAGTCGACGCGGACGAAGCGGCGGTCCGCCGGGTCGCCGGTCGACGCGCGGCTCGTCGCCTCGCTCGGCGAGCTGTCGGTCACACGGAGCCTCCGCTGCGGTCGCGCACAGTATCCACGGCCGCGTCTGGCTCGGGAACGAGCTCCGGCGCGTCCTCGAGCACGAGCAGCGTCGCGAGCCCCGGCGCGATCTCGCGGAGGTTGCGCCCGGCCGCGCGCATCGCGTCCGACCGGAGCCCCTCGTCGAGCGCGGCCCGATCGTCGAACTCCATCGCGGTGACGAGCACGAGATCGGTTTCGCCCCCGAGCGCGTCGACGACCCGCTGGGCGCGGATCGCGCGGAGGCCGGGTGTCGCGGCGACGAGCGGCAGATGCTCGTGAGCGTATCGGCGCTCGAACGTCGCCAGAGCCTCGTCGCCGCCGTCCGGACGACGATAGAGGGCGAGCAGGGTCGTCATCGGGTCACGTCTCCTTCGGCTGCGGCGGTGGGTGCCTCCACGGGCTCACCTGCTCGGTGGCGGGCGACGGCCTGAGTCGATCGATAGAAACCGCCGAGCGCCTCGTTGAACAGGCCGGGTCGGCGGACCATCACCTCGTGGCCACAGTCCGGCGCGACGAACAGCCGGGCATCGGGGAGCTGACGCATCAGGCCCCACGCGTGGTCGACCGGCACGAACGGGTCGCGGTCGCCGCACGCAACGAGCGCCGGCATCGTCGCCCGGCGGAGCTCGCGCGGGGTCAGGAGCGGCTGGACCCGGACGTCCTCGGCGATCGCCGGCAGCAACCGCCGCCACGCCCCCTCGCCCTGGACCGGGTCGTGTCTCCGGGCGAGCGTCCGGCCCCACTCGGGATCATCGCGGTCGGCCCGCTGCGGGTCCATCAGCCGCCGCGCGACGCTCGCCCGGGGCTCGCGCTGGGGCGTGATCCCCGCGACGACGAGCGTCCGCAGCCGGTCGGGATGGCGGACCGCGAACTGGAGCGCCGTCATGGCGCCCATCGAGAACCCGAGGACGTGGAACGTCGCGAGCCCAAGGGCGTCGACGAACGCGCCGAGGTCGTCCACGAGCCAGTCGTAGCGGAACCCGTCCGCGGCGTCCCAGCGGGTCCGGCCGTGTCCGCGGGCGTCGGGCAGAAAGACCCGGAACGCCTTCGACAGGAGCGGCAGCTGCGCCGCGAAGTCGTCGCGACCAACCGACGTCGCGCTGTGCAGGAGGACCAGCGGCGGACCCGCGCCCTGGACGTCGTAGCCGATGTCGATCCCGTTCGCGTGGACGGTCGGCATGCCCGCGGTCCGCCTAAACGTCCTGCTTGCCTTCGACCGTCTCGCTCCGAGCGCGCTCGATCCGCAGGTAGTGCCGCCGATAGTAGAGGAGCGGGTGCGGATGGTCGGGGATCGACCGGAGCGCGTCGACACGGGCGATGAAGAGGTCGTGGTCGCCGGCCGAGAACGTCTCGACGACGGTGCATTCCAGCGCGGCGATCGCGCCGTCGAGGATCGGGAGCCCGGTGTCGCCCGGCCGCCACGACGCGCCGCAAAAGTCCGGGCGGCCCGGCGTGACGTCGGCACCGGCGAAGCAGTCGGACAGGGCCTGCTGCGTCTCGGCGAGGATGTTCACCGCGAACCGCCCCTCGCGCCGGACCGTCGGCGTGATGAACCGGCGGCGATCGAGGGCGACCATGACGAGCGGCGGGTCGAGGGAGATGGAGCTGAACGCGCTGACCGTGATGCCCTGCGGCCGCTCTCCGTCGAGCGTCGTCACGACCGACACGCTGGTGGCGAAGTGACCCATCACGAACCGGAACGTGTCGGGGGCGACGTCCATCCCGGGCAGTCTACGGGACCGCCCGATCGCGATCGGTCGAGCCCGGCCCGGGTCGAGGTGCAACGTTCGGCGGCGAGAGGCGTCGTAGACGCGTGACCGATGGCGACCTCCACCCGATCGACGCCCTCTCCCGACCTCCCGAGCGCATCGGGCGTGCGACCGACGCAACCGAGCGGCTCGTCCTCGACGCCTACGACGCCAACCAGCGCGACCTCTACCGGTTCGTCCGGGCGGCGGTCCGCGAGCAGGAGACGGCGGAGGACGTGGTCGCGGAGGCGTTCCTGCGGCTCATCCGCGAGGTTCGTGCGGGCCGAGCGCCGGCGGATGTGCGTGGCTGGCTCTTCCGGGTCGCCGCGAACCTCGTCATCAGCGGCGGGAGGCGCCGGACGGTCGCCGGACGGTTCCTCCACCGGCTCGTCCGCCACGAGACCGTCGAGCCGGCCGATGCGCGGGCACTCCGGGGCGAGCGGCGGGACGCGCTGCTCGAGGCGCTCGACGCCCTGCCGATCGACCACCGTGCCGCGCTCCTTCTCGCTGCGGAGGGGTACAGCGGCCGCGAGATTGCCGCGGCGATCGGACGCAGCGAGAGCGCCGTCCGGACGTTGCTCTGCCGTGCCCGTCTCCGGCTGCGCGAGCGCCTCGAGCCCGGGGAGGGCGAACGATGAACGACCATCTCCGCGCCCGCACGCTTGCCGCGACCTCGCTCGACTTCGAGCTGCAGCCGGCCGGGCGGGCCGACCTCGACGCGCACCTCCGCGACTGCGCCGCGTGCCGGCACGCCGCGGCGAACCTCCGCGCCGACGCCGAACGGCTTCGCGGCCTCGACTTCGGGGTGGTCCCGGAACGGGTTCGCGGCCGGGTCGCGGCGGTCGCGCATCCCGGCATTGCAGCACGGCCCTCGCTCGTGCTGCTTGCCGCCGGCCTGCTCCTGATCCTCGCGACGTTCGCCGCGGCGCTCGGCGCCGGGGCCCTCCTCGGCGAACGGCGGAGCGTCCCGACCTACGTCGCGCCGATCCACTGGCAGACGCAGGTGGTCAGCCTGACGGCCGACGAGCTGCGGATCGAGACCGGCGGCCAGCGCTTCGTCGGCGCCGAGCCGATCGCGGTGAGCTCCGATCCGGGCACGCTGACGTACCGCACGCTCGAGCTGACATGGCACGAAAACGGTCGCGAGATGCGGATCTCCATCTACTTCGGCGGCGATGCGACCAGCTGGTGGGTTGACGAGATCCGGACCTACGACGGGGGCCAGGACGCCGATTGGCTCTTCTTCAAGGCCCCACAGATCCGTGCTCCGCTCGGGCGACCATGGATCGGTAACGTCGACCTCGTCTCGGTCAACTCCTCCAAGCCGGGCCGCGGCCCGGGCACGCTGCACATCGCAGGACTTCAGCTCGCGACCACGCCACAGCTCGGCCCCGGCGACCCAGGCGTCGCCCCGGCACAGCCGCCCCCGCCCGGGAGCACCGGCGGGGTCGCACAGCCGGCCCAGCCATCTCTCCCCGTCGACGGGTCGATCGAGGCGCTGTCGTCCCGCCCATGACGGCCGCACAGCTCTGACCCTCGGCCCGCCGGCCGACGGGCCGCCGCCGGCAATTGCTGCCGCCGCTTCGGCCTTTCCTCCCGGCGTCGCCGGCCGGTCCGACCCTACAATCCGGCCGTGACGACGACCGACCGACAACCGACCACGCGCGTCGAGCGCGACTCGATGGGTGAGATGGAGGTCCCGGTCGATGCGCTCTACGGCGCGTCGACCCAGCGGGCCGTCCTGAACTTCCCGATCTCCGGCCAGCGCTTCCCGCGCCGCTTCCTGCGCGCGATGGGCCTCATCAAGCGTGCCGCCGCCGAGACCAACGGTCAGCTCGGGCTGCTCGACCGCGGCGTCGCCGACGCGATCGCGTCGGCCGCCCAGGAGGTCGCGGACGGCGGGCGGGACGACCACTTCCCGATCGACGTCTACCAGACCGGGTCCGGCACCTCGACGAACACGAACTTCAACGAGGTCATCGCCCGCCTCGCGTCGTCGCGCCTCGACGGCGTGAAGGTCCACCCCAACGACGATGTCAACCGCTGCCAGAGCTCGAACGACACCATCCCGACGGCGATGCAGCTCGCCGGGGCGCTCGCGATCGAGGAGGAGCTCCTCCCCGCGCTCGAGCAGCTTCGCGCGGCGCTCGACGCCAAGGCGCAGGAGTTCTGGCCGGTCATCAAGACGGGACGAACCCACCTCCAGGACGCGACCCCGATCCGGCTCGGCCAGGAGTTCCGTGGCTACGCCGGGCAGGTTGAGGAGGCGATCAGGCGCGCCCGTGCCGCCCGCGACGAGCTCGTCGTCGTCCCGCTGGGCGGGACCGCGGTCGGCACCGGGATCAATGCGCATCCGGAGTACCCACGGCGCGCGGCCGAGCGGCTGGCGGAGCTGACCGGCCTCGCCGTGCGCGAGACCCCGAACCACTTCCACGCCCAGGCCTCGCTCGACGCGGTCGTTGCCGCCCACGGCGCGCTCCGCGCGGTCGCACTCGGGCTCTGGAAGATCGGGTCGGACGTGCGGCTGATGGGGATGGGCCCGCGGGCCGGGATCGCCGAGGTCGGACTGCCGGAGACCCAGCCGGGGTCGAGCATCATGCCCGGCAAGGTCAACCCGGTCATCGTCGAGAGCCTGACGATGGTGGTCGCCCGGGTCGTCGGCAACGATGCGACCGTCGGCTTCGCCCAGACCGGCTCGTTCCTCGAGCTGAACGTGATGATGCCCGTGGCCGCGGTCGCGCTCCTCGAGTCCGCCGAGCTCCTCGCCGCGGCCGCGCGCAATTTTGCCGGCCGGACGATCGAGGGCCTGACCGCGACCGACCGTGGCCCGGCCCTCGTCGAGCAGGGGCTGATGCTTGCAACGGCCCTCGCGCCGGTGATCGGCTACGACGAGGCGGCCAAGCTGGCCAAGGAGGCATTCCGGACGGGGCGAACGATTCGCGAGCTCGCGCTCGAGCGCGGAATCGCCGCCGACCGCCTGGACGAGCTCCTCGATCCCGCGGCGATGACCGAACCGGGGCTGTCCGGCGGGCCGGCCGGCGGCTGACGGTCGCGACCCCGAACGCCGGCCCCGATCCGCCCGCTACAATCCGGCCCGATGACCTCGACTCGACTCTGGGACCGCGCCGCCGCGCTGCCCGTCCCGGCCGACGGCCGCCGCGAGCCCGAGCTCGCGGCTCTGCCGACCACCCTGCCGACGGTCGGGGAGCTTTTCACGTTCATGCGTGACGCCGAGCTCCGGTTCGAGACGCTCCGGATGCGGATCGAGGAGCGGACGTTCGCCACGCGCGGCCAGCAGCTCGTCGTCGTCGACGTCCAGCTCCGTCATCCCGGCTCGGCCCGGGTGACCACGACGGAGCCCGAGCGCGGGACGACCGGAGGCTACGAGATCTGGCTGTCGGACGGCGTGACGGTCCGGACGTACTCGGCCGCCCACCGGCTCGGCACCGAGCGCCCGGTCCGGCCTGCGGTCCGCGGCCTGGACGATCCCGAGTTCCCCGGCCGGTCCCGGGTCTACCAGCCGATCACCTCGCTCCCGATGGAAACCCTCCCGGAGACGTTCGTCCATCCCGCGGGCTACTGCCAGAACGTCCTCGCCACCGGCCGCTGCTGGATCTCCGGCACGGACGTGGTCGCCGGGCGCGAGGCGATCGTCGTCGAATGCGACCAT
>Ga0255338_1002699_pt1 | contig 24311 bp, 21 predicted proteins | sample MeOH1_35cm_T4_19_FD_203715 | JGI IMG/M metagenome (GOLD analysis project Ga0255338, IMG submission 203715) | Sandy soil microbial communities from University of British Columbia, Vancouver, Canada - MeOH1_35cm_T4_195 | ecosystem: Engineered > Artificial ecosystem > Sand microcosm > Unclassified ...
CGTGCGAACTGCCACAACCCTCCCAGAAGGATCAGTGACAGGAGCAGCGAGATTACGCGGGCGCGACGCGTGCCGTAGAAGTGCATCCGGAATGGGTGGTGGAGCCGCGCTCGAAGTGAAAGGGCGCTGGCGGATTGGCCCTATGATAGCAAGCGAATCCACTGCGCGCCACGAAGCATCCCATTATGAGTGTGGGTTTTGTGCTACATTCTCCCACTCGAACCAGATCAGGGGTGGTGTGCGCAAAGATGCCCTGTTTGCCTTCCGTGCGTGCCTGCATAGCGTTGTTCAAGTTTGAAGCCCAAAGCTAGTCAGAGCGTTCGGCATGCCTATCCAGCGCCGCGTGCGTATCTGTGACTCTCTGTCGGTTGTCGGTGGATTGCGGTAACGCGAAGTGTGACCGGCTCCGCCGGTGGGAATTCGGAGACTGCGGTAGGGTCTGGCTGTGAACCCACTGCACCCGCTGCGCTCGCGATGACAACGCTTCCGGTGCCAGTGAATAGCGCACGCGGAGGCTCTGCGACGGCGTATTGCTTGCGCCAGGCTCGTCGTGCGGCGGGCTGATTCACACAGGCGGCGGTCCTGCCCTACGTGCGAAGGTGGGCTACGTGGAGAGACGGGCTGTGTTCCCCTCCTGTAAGTCGGCAGGCGTCCTCGGCACCCTTACCAATGCCCCTGGCGTGCCGAAAAAAAAGCCACCTCGCCCTACGCTGATGCGCTTGGCGAGGTGGCTCCCTTACGGTGATTGCATTCTGATCCGCGTCCCCGGAGGGCGCAGAACGCTGGCTACCGGATTACTACGTGAAACTTATGCCGTGAACTAGGCGGCTGCATCAAGGGCGAGCGCCTTCTTCTCCTGGTTCACTTTTACCCGCTCCACGAAAGCCACCAGGAAGATACTCGATAGGTAGAGGACCGCCAACGGCGCCGCCATGATGGTCATGGTCAGCGGGTCACCGCCAGGTGTGGCAATTGCCGCCACCACAAAGCAGCCGACGACTGCCATGCGCCACTGCTCGCGAAGCACCCGGCTGTTCACGAGGCCTACGTAGGCCAGGAACATCAGGATGACGGGCATTTGAAAACAGACCCCGAAGGCGACCACCATCTTCACGAGGAAGACGATGTACTTCAGCGGGTCCTGGAGCAGTTCGACATCTTTCGGGATGTACTGGGCGAAGTACGCTACGGTTACATTCATCAGCTCGTAGCCGCAGATAATTCCCATGAAGAAGAAGAAGAGTGAGAGTGGAAAGATCAGATAGCAGGCCTTCCGCTCAGTCTTGGTAAGTCCCGGCGCAATGAACCCCCACAGTTCGAGCGTCACCAGTGGAATGGCGACGACTAGCCCAGCCACCAGCGACACCTGGAGTTGAAGCATAAATCCCTGGGTGAAGTTGGTGTAAACGAGCCGACCACCAATTTGCTTCAAAACGGGAGCCAAAGGCGCGAAGAACAGATTGTTGAGCCAGGGATAGATTGCCCAGGCGATGACCAATCCGAGGCCCACGTAGCAGACGGAGCGGATGAGGCGAGTACGAAGCTCCGTGAGGTGCTCCCAAAGCTCCATCTCTTTGAAATCTTCTTCAGGCTCGTGTCGTGGCATTCGTTATACCTATCACTCTGTCATTGCCGTCGCCGGTAATCGCCAAGGCGCTGCGGTCACACGGAGTAGGGACGGTTATCGCGAGGCGCCTCCAGGGCTAGAACGCTAGAGGCCACACTCTTTCCTATTAGCGATCTCACCTACTCGGAACGTTCCCGCTCGACGACTTCAATCGCTACTCGCAATAATGGCTGCCAGGACGCTCCTGGCAGCCATTATTCTACATCCAAGTGCGGGGCACCAGAAGGGCTGATTTAGCTCTGCGACTTCTTCGCCGCGATCTCTTCCGGCTCGAGCACTCGGGTCTTGACCTTGAGGTTCACGTGGTAGCGCTTCTTCTGCGGGGCCAGGCTCGGATCGGCCCCGCCGCCCGGGTAACCGCCCGGGTAACCGCCCGACGTGCCACCGAAGGAAGGCGCTCCCCCGAACATAGGCGCGCCGCCCGAGAAACCGCCCGGATAACCGCCGCCCGGATAACCGCCACCCGGATAGCCGCCGCCGCTACCGGCGAAAGGCGAGCCGAACGTCGGGCGTCCGCCGCCCGGATAGCCTCCGCTTCCGCCCGGGTAGCCACCACTTCCGCCGGGGTAACCACCTCGTCCGCCGGGGGCACCGCCAGGATAGCCGCCCCGGCCGGCTGCGCCACCCGGATAACCGCCACCGCCGAATGGAGCTCCGAAGGCGGGCGCACCGCCGCCCGGATAGCCTCCCGGCGCCCCGAATGCACCTCCCGGGGGCGCCATCGCGCCTTCGACCATCCCAGGTGCAAACTCGCCGCCCATGCCGCCGCCGGGATAACCGCCCGCCCCGCCGCCACTGAGCTGCGCGACGTCGACGGAGAGGTTACCAACCACGTCATGCTCAACTTTCAGCACGCGCTGGGTGGCCTCGGAGAACCATACGGTGCTAGTTCCGGACTCGATCTCGAAGTCTGCGCCGGAGATATTGACGCTCTTGATATCGACCTTAGCCGTGCCGGCCAGGTAGGTTAATCGAATCCGGACGCAGGACTCACCCTGGAACCATTCGATACCCTCGAGAGTGGCCTGGAGCCGGTCCACCTTTAAACTGGCCGGAATATAGGCTCCCAGGTTGATGCGCAGGTTTGTGGTGAACGTTTCGTTCATTCGCTGCGGGCGGCCGGGAAGATCGATCGGGTTCAAGATCGGCTCTCGGCTCTCGCGCTCCATCACTTTGGTCTTGCGGACCTCGCCGGTGCGCTCCATCGAGTAGTAGCGGGAACTGGTGTCCAGCCGGACCACCTTCTTCTGGTTGTCCACGGTGACCACGATCGGCGACTCGCGGCGCTCTCGCCAGAAGCCGGTGCCCGTCGCCTCCACTACATCTTCCAGGGAGACAAGGTATTTAGAGGTCTCCAGGTGGGAGATCTTCTCGGGGCCGGCTGCCGCCGGCGCGGCGCCCGCTCCGAAGCCTCGGGGTCCGGAAGAACCGGAGGTCGCCTGGAGATCCACGGTGTGCTCCAGCATCCACTGCTGGCCCACCTGGCTCGGTCCCAGTCCATACCAGAGCTTCACCGGCTTGTTGCTCACGTATTCGATCTGGTTCTTTACGTTCACCTGGCACTGAACGGTTTCAGCCTCGCCGCCGTTCCCCTTGTAGGAGCGGATCTCGATGACGTGAGGTCCGTCTGTCACGTTGCGGTCGGACTGGACGGCGCTGTTGGACTGAACCGCCAGCAAGGGCGCTTTGGTGTCCCAGATATAGTTGATCGGCGCATCGGCCGGCATCTTCTTTTCCGCGATCTCATCGTCGGAAGGAGGCGCCAACGCTACCTTAAAGCGGCCATCGATGTACAGCGCCACAAAGCCCTGCGGCGGAATCGCGGTGCGCGGAACGGCGATCTTCACCTTCTCACGAACGGTGGCGCCCTCTTTCGGCTCGGTAATCTCCAGCGGCTTGGCGGCGTTCTCGTTCCCGGACGCCCCGCTGCCGTCGTCCTTGGCGCCCGCTTGAATCCAGGTGCGGACCGTGAAGATCTCGATGGGCGTCAGCTTCATCCCGGTGGGCGGCATGGTTCGCGCTTCCACCAACTGCACCAACCGGCTGGCGCCCGGGTTGCCGGGCATGATGTCCTGGCCCTTGGTACCGCCCAGCATCACGTTCTCGTAAGAGTCCAGCTTCAAGCCGCCCTTCGAGTCGACCCCGTGGCAGAGCTGGCACCTCTTTTGAAAGATCGGGAGTACGTCTTTCGAGAAGGAGACCGTTCGCCCCGCCTGCGCGTGCGCAGGCGCCGCGACCGCTGCCAGGCCTATTGCCAGGATCGCGGTTCCAAAACGCGGTGCAGTCATCAGCAATCCCCCAGAAGGTGTGGTGAGTGAAGAGGGTTCAGCCAGATCGGACTGATCTTCTCAAAAGCGAAGCAGCCGCCGGTTTAAGGAAATTCGGCTCATAAACAGCCGATAGCGGCAGCGATCTGTGTAGATCACTGCCGCCGGGCAGAAATCCACAGAACAGATTTCGGCGCCGGGTGGCACCTTTCCTTCGAGAGGAGTCCGTTCTGCTAGATTTGACGAGGATGGGTAGGGGCGAAGTTCCGATGAAAACCCGAAGTAGCCTGCATTGAAACTAAGCTTCCGGCTTCTGGTCTTCTTCCTTGGTCGCGGCTTTGAATTCCTTCAGGCCCTGCCCCAGGCCCTTGGCCAGTTCGGGGAGCTTCTTGCCTCCGAAGAGGACCAGCACCACGGCGAGAATGATCAACAGTTCGCTAGGTCCGAGTCGCATGATTTTATGCCTTTCCGTCCGCCGCACCGTGTGACGGTTCGACGGAGCCCGCGTGATCGACAGTTGAATGTGCAGCCGAGGCTACCGGGGTGCCCGGCACTGCGGTCCGGTCCGGCTCTGCGGTTCGGAAGGAAGGCTGCGAGTCCCCCTCCACCGCGTGAAAATCGCTCCCATACGGCAGGGCGTCTTCCGCCACTACCGCGTGCGGCTCCGGATACTCTACCTTCGTTCCCGCCGCTACCGTTCCCTCAGGTTCGGAGAGGCTCGGCGTGGAGCTATAACTCGGCGTATGCACCGGCTCCGGGTGCGAATCCGACTCCGTGTTGAGCGAATCCATGAAGTCGTTACGGGCTTTATTGAACTCCCGCAGGGCATTCCCCAGCCCTTTCCCGATTTCCGGCAATTTCTTTGGTCCGAAGACGATCAAAGCAATCGCCATGATCACGAGTAGTTCGGCGGGTCCCAGATTGGGCATACTACCTGTTCCTCCCACGCCAACCGCGCCAGGGGCCCGGAACGTGTACTTATTCCCTACTATAACCGTTCTGCGGCTAACGACTCAATCCCCGCTAGGATTTGAACCTCCGCTTTACCACAATGTTCGCGTTTCTATCGCATGGCTCAACATGCGTCAATGGAGTGCTGCCAGTGCCTTCTTGCACGCATCCAAGCCCTCGCGCGCCTCCCGGGCGGAGCTGCCGCCTCGTTTAACCAGGAGCTCATACAGACTGGCAGCCTGCCGGTAATGCCGTTCCGCGTCTTCTAGATTCGCCACTCGCGCCGCGCTGAAGGCACTCCGCTGAGCCCGCTGCGCTTCCGCGATGGCTGCCTCGTCGCCCCCGCTGGACGCAATGTTCACGCTGATGCTCGGCGGTGCGGCCTTCGTGGAACCAGAGTTCGCTCCACGGCTGTCGCCCGCCGCTTTCAGCGGCTCTATCTTAATAAACCCGGTTTCCGGCTCTAATAGTTCCACCCGTGGCTTCTGTTCCGCCGAACCCGCTGCTTTGCTTGCTGCAGGTGCCGCGGCCACGTCGCCGGCAGGTCCTCCGGGAACAGCCGCCCCTCCGGCGACCGCGGCCGGCGGCGGTGTGACAGCTGCAACTGACGGGCCACCGGGGGCGACGGCGGGCGTCTGAGGCAGCGGCACGACTTCCCCAATTGCGGCAGGAGGCAACCCCGCGGCGCCAGGTTTTCCTGCCGTGGCGCCCATCTGCGGCATCCCCAGGGGGCCGATCGGCGCTGACGGGCGGAGCAGGCCCGGGCGCCCAGGCGTGGAGAATATCGGGGAGGCGGGTTTACCCAGTGCGGCCTGGACCGGAGCGGGTACCGGCGGCCCCTGGAGCGTCCCGACGGCCGGCACGGGCGAAGTGGGAAGCTGCCGTAGCGGCCGGGGGCCGGATGGCGCGGCATTCGCTGTGGCGGGCGAAAGCGTCGAGCCGGCCGTGTTAAGACCCACAGACTGCGCCTTGTTCGTTTCGGAGTGCGAGGAGGATGACCGCGAGATCATCGCCAGCCCGCCGCCGAACACAATCAGCCCGGCCGCCGCCGCCGATGCGAAGGTGATCTGCTGTGAAGTCCAGCGTTTCTGCCGGAAGCTCGTGGTCACGTTGCCCTGAAGCACCGCGAGCTTGGCGCGGTCGGTACTGCTGTTCGGGTTCTGGGCCACCACTAGCTCGAGCTCACGGATCGCCTCGGCAATCTTTCCTTCGCGCTCGAACAAGATGCTTCGGAGTGAATGCGCCGAGGAGTTGTCCGGATCGAGCGCGATGGCCGCATCGACGACCGAATGCGCCTGGGTCAGGTCCCCCTGCTCCAGCAGCGTGAACGCGCGCGAAATCAACTCTGTAATCTCGGGGCTTCCCGAAGCGGCGGTTGACGCAGCTAAACGTACCCCGCATTCGGAGCAGAACTTGTTGTCGTCTGCATTCGGATTATGGCACTGGACGCAGAACATCCGGACCTCCCGGTAAGGTATCGGGCAGGGTTGCGCCGTGCGGCGCATCTCCACTTAGGGACGGCTATTCCCCGTATCGTGGTTCCCGGCACAGTTGTAGCGCGGGCATGGCACAGGAAGGAGTGTTGAAGTGCGGGATGATGGGTGGTCGCAATTGACGACTGTCAATTCATTGACTCCCGCACTTCCACGCGATCGTCCCCTACGGGATTACTTTTAGGAGCGGATACTCGACAAACCCTTCCGCGCCAGCCCGCTTGAGCTGGGGGATCAGATCGCGAGAGGTGGTTTCATTCAGTATCGTTTCCACCGCCACCCACTCGGCATCCGCCAACGCAGAGATAGTCGGCCGCTTCATGGCAGGGAGCAACCCGATCACCGTGTCCAAATTCGCGCGGGAGACGTTCATCTTCAGGCCCACCATCCCCTCGGCGTCCAGCGCGCCGCGGAGCAGGAGGATGACGTTCTCCATCTTGAGGCGCTTCCACTCGTCGGAGAAGCTGTCTTTGTTCGCTACCCAGCGTGTGGTGCTTTCCAGCAATGTATCCAGAATCCGCAGCCGGTGCGCGCGGAGCGTGCTCCCGGTCTCGGTCCCTTCCACAATCGCATCCACGAGGTCCGGCACCTTTACTTCGGTAGCGCCCCAACTGAACTCTACCTGCGCTTCCACGCCGTGGCTCTCCAGGTAGCGGCGGGTGACGTTGACCAGCTCGGTAGCGATTCGCTTTCCCTGAAGGTCCTGGACACTGGTTATTCCGGAATCTTCCGGGACGGCCAGCACCCAGCGATACGGGCGGGACGTCGCCTTAGAGTAAACCAGCTCGGCTACGTCGACCACGTCGACGCCGGACTCGACCACGTTGTCCCAGCCGGTAAGCCCGGCGTCCAGCACGCCCGCAGCCACGTAGCGAGGGATCTCCTGCGCGCGAAGGAGGGTCGCCACGATCTCCGGATCGTCTACTTGAGGATAATAGGAGCGGCTGCTAACCGAGAAAGTGAAGCCGGCCCGCTTGAACAGCGAGAGAGTCGCTTCTTGCAGGCTTCCTTTGGGGATGCCCAGACGCAGTACGTTGGAAATGGTCGTCTCCTCGCGGATGCTACGGCCCCGGGGCGCCCGGCCCGACGGTACGAGGGGCAGTTGCAGGGCGGAAAAAGGACGGCCTGATTATAGCTTTCCCGCACGGGTGAGAGCAAGCGGGCCGGTTCCGGTAGCACCCAACGCATGGTTGCGGGCGCTCCTGGATTGGCTGTAGGTCGGTCTAGCAGGATGTTTTCTGGCGGATATGCGAAGGGTAACGGGGCTGATATCCAGTTGTTTCGTGGTGAAATGGGGCGCCGACTGGGGTGGTATCTGCAGGATTGAAGCGACATGGCGACGGTAATTCGCGCCCGCGTGAAGGTGATCGTTCCCGGAAAAAGCACGCCGGCACGGCGGCTGCAACGGACGGGGTGGGAGGTGCTACACCTGACCACAAGCTTTGTCCTCACCTTTCTCTGGCTCGTCTTCCTGGTGCAGGCGCTTGTTAGCGGAGAAACGGAGTACTTGCGTTGGATTACGGCTGCGGTGCTGCCGCTTCTGGTTCCGGCACTCGGCCAGCACCTGGGCTCGAAGAACAATGCAGCGGCGAAAGCTCCGTCTCCAAAGATCGTGACGGTGGTCGAGGCGTTGAAAGCGATGCCGGACAGCTTTCCCGTCCCGCGGCCGGGACTAGAGGGTTGGCTGTCGGATGCGGGCTGCTACCTGGACGACCGTCGAGTCTTCCGCTGGTCCGGCGTGCAGGGTTATTCGGTGAGCGACGATGAGCCCGGTTTCAAGCTGGTTACGCTGCAACTGCGGGGCAGAATGGCGAGACGCAAGCGCATGCTGACCGTCGGCGTACCGCTGGCTGCCATGCTGCCTTCCGGCGCCTTCCTCGGGCTCTATGTGGTTGGGAACGGCCTCGGACTTTGCGGTGGACGTCCCGATATCCTGGCGCTGCTCTTCTTCGATCTCTGTGTCATCTATACGTGCGCATTAGCAATTGTGTACCTGTTCCAAAGACACCCAAAGCGGGAGTCCAGGCTGGAGGCGGTGGTCAATACTGGCCGCACGGAGCTCACGGAGTTGGAACGGCTGCTGGAGACGCACCTCCCAAAGAAGAGGGCGACGGAACAGGTCGAAGCCTAGCAAGAAGAAAGAGAGCCGGACAATGCCGGCTCTCTTGAGACTCCGGTTCGACGGTTGTCGGAATCGCGACTGCGGCTCGGATCAGGCCGCGGAAAGCGCTTTCGCCGCCGCTTCGAAGCGGTCGAGCCCCTTCTCGATGTTCGCCTTGCTGGTGGCATAGGAGAGGCGGATGTTCTGGGGCACGCCGAAGCCGCTGCCCGGCACCACCGCGATCTGGGCCTCGTTGAGCAGGTAGTCGGTGATTGCGTCGCCGTCGGCGAAGCGGCTGCTGGTAAGTCCGGAGATGTTCGGCAGCACGTAGAACGCGCCTTCCGGGTTCACGCAGCTTACACCAGGGATCGCGTTGAGGCGCTCCACGATGTAGTTGCGCCGCTCTTCGAACGCCTGGCGCATCTGCTCCACGCAGTCTTGCGGTCCGCGCAGCGCCGCCACCGCGCCCGCCTGGGCGAAACTGGTCGGATTACTGGTGCTCTGGTCCTGGATGCGCCCCATCGCCGCCACGACCTCGGCATCACCGGCGAGCCAGCCAAGGCGCCAGCCAGTCATCGAATACGCCTTGGAGAAGCCGTTCACCACCATGGTCAGCTTCTGGATCTCCGGTCCGAAGGAGGCGATGCTGACGTGGTCGAGACCGTAAGTCAGGTGCTCGTAGATCTCGTCGCTGAGCACCAGCAGGTTCTTCTCCACTGCCAGTTCCGCGATCTTGCGCAGCTCGGATTCCGGAAGCACCGCGCCGGAAGGGTTGCTGGGCGAGTTGATGACAATCGCCTTGGTGCGAGACGTGATCTTTTCCGCAATCGCGTCTGCGGTCACGCGGAAACCATTGGCTTCCGGCGCGTCCACGAACACCGGCACGCCATCAGCCAGCTTCACCTGCTCCGGATAGCTCACCCAGTACGGCACCGGGACGATGACCTCGTCGCCGGGGTCGAGGACGGCCTGGAACAGGTTGTAGATGCTGTGCTTCGCGCCGGCGGACACGATGATCTGGTTCGGCTTGTAGGTGAGGCCGTTCTCATTTTGGAGCTTGGCAACGATTGCGTCTTTGAGCTGCGGTGTGCCGGACGACGCCGTGTACTTGGTCTGGCCGGCGTTCAGTGCTTCAATGGCGGCCGCTTTGATGTGGTCCGGCGTATCAAAGTCCGGCTCCCCGGCGCCGAAGCCGACTACGTCGACTCCCTGTGCCTGGAGCGCCTTGTACTTCGCCGTAATCGCCAGCGTCGGCGATGGGGCGGCGTTGCGGGCGCGCTCAGATATCCAAGACATAGCACATCACTCCGTTACTGAGGGGAACTGCGGGAACAATGAGAAACCGCCGATGCACGCCGATAAAGGCAGACAGAGGAACGATAAGGACTGATCCGCAGATTGCGCAGATGGAATACAGATCAGAATCATGTCTTGACCACCGCGAGGTGGTGGATTCCAATCAAGATTCCCTCGTTCCCATCTTGCCTTCTATCGGCGCTTATCGGCGTGCATCGGCGGTTCCTAGGACGACTATCTAGGCCTCGAAGCGTTTGAGGACGAGCGTGGCATTGTGGCCGCCGAAGCCGAAGCTGTTGGACGCCACTACGTCCACCGTCTGGCGGCGGGACGTGTGCGGCACGTAGTCCAGGTCGCAATCGGGGTCCGGGTTGTCGAGGTTTACGGTAGGCGGGATCGCTCCGTCGCGGATCGCCTGTACGCAGAACATCGCCTCCAGTGCGCCGGCGGCGCCGAGGAGGTGGCCGGTCATGGACTTGGTGCTGCTCACGGGTACTTTGTAAGCGTGCTCGCCGAAGGCCGTACGGATCGCAGCCGTCTCGTTCCGGTCGTTCGGCCCCGTAGACGTGCCGTGAGCGTTGATGTAGCTCACCTCTTCCGGCCGTAGTCCGGCATCGGCCAGTGCTTTGCGCATCGAGCGCGCCGCGCCGACTCCGTCCGGAGCGGGCATGGTGATGTGGTAGGCGTCCGCGCTCATGCCGTAGCCCACGATCTCGGCGAGGATCCGGGCACCACGAGCCTGTGCGAACTCCAGATCTTCCAGCACCAGCACCGCGGAGCCCTCCGCGATCACGAAGCCGTCGCGGTCCTTGTCGAACGGGCGGCTGGCGCGCAGCGGCTCGTCGTTGCGGGTGGAAAGCGCGCGGCAGGCGGCAAAACCGCCCACTGTCATGGGCGTCACCGCCGCTTCCGCGCCGCCGGCCAGCATCACGTCGGCGTCACCGCGGCGGATGATCTCCATCGCGTCGCCGATGGCGTTTGTGCCCGTGGCGCAGGCCGTTACCACACAACTGTTGGGGCCCCCGAACCCGAAGCGGATCGAGACCTGGCCACTGGCCATGTCGCAGATCATCATCGGGATGAAGAAGGGGCTCAACCGGCCGACGCCCTTCTCGGCGGCGGTCTTGAACTCGCGCTCCAGTGTGGCGATGCCACCAATGCCGGAGCCGATCATCACGCCGATGCGGTCGCGGTTCTCGGCGGTAGCCTCCAGCCCCGCGTCGTCCACCGCCTGCTGTGACGCCGCGATGGCGAAGTGCGCGAAACGGTCCATCTTCCGTGCTTCTTTACGGTCGATGTACTGGAGCGCGTCGAAGCCCTTTACCTCGCCGCCGATCTTGATCGGGAAATTTTCGACGTCAAAGAGCGTCAGGCGATCGATGCCCGACTTTCCGGCCAGCACGGACTGCCAGCTCTCTTCGGCGGAAAGCCCTACGGGGCTCACCGCACCCATACCCGTGATTACTACGCGTCGCCTGGACATAGCCTGTTTGTTTCGAGCTCGACCCCGCGAGGGGGGAAGTAGGGTTCCGGGTTCCTGTGGTTGGGCCGGCTGAGGCCCGGAACCCGGAACTGGGAACTCGGAACCGGGTTAGGACTTGCTCTTCTCTTCGATGTAGGAAACCGCATCCTGAACGGTCTTGATCTTCTCGGCGTCCTCGTCCGGAATGTCCACCTGGAACTCTTCCTCGAACGCCATGCTCAGCTCAACCATATCGAGCGAGTCAGCGCGAAGGTCTTCTACGAACGAAGCCTCCGGCGTGACTTCCTCGGAATCCACGTTCAGCTGGTCCACAACGACCTTCTTGACGCGATCAAAAGTAGACACCGTTTCTCCTCCCACTGTAGCGGATACTGCCCCGTCGGGCGGTGTTGAGTGTGGAGCCATCGCCCCCAGGTGTGTCCCTCCGAATCCGGACGGACATTCCGCGCGCCGGCCCCGCTCCGGAGGCCGGCCCGAAAAACTTGCTTATCCGATCAGCCCGCCGTCTACCACCAGAACTTGCCCGGTGATGTAGGACGAAGCTTCCGAGCACAGGAAGAGCACCGCGCCTGCGATGTCTTCCGGTTGCCCCAGCCGCCCGAGCGACACCTGCTTCAGCACCTGCTCGGCGAGTGCGGATGGTAGATGCTCGGTCATCTGGGTCTGCACCCAACCCGGCGCCACCGCATTGCAGGTGATGCCGCGGGAACCCACTTCCTTTGCGGTGGATTTGGTCAACCCGATGATCCCGGCCTTGGAGGCGGCGTAGTTCGCCTGCCCACCGTTGCCGGTGATCCCCATGATCGACGTAACGTTCACGATGCGGCCGCTGCGCTGGCGCACCATCCGCTTCACCGCGGCTTTGGTACAGTTGAATGTGCCCTTGAGGTTAACGTCCAGCACCGCATCCCAATCCTCTTCGGACATGCGCATGATCAGCCCGTCCCGGGTGATTCCCGCGTTATTCACGAGGATGTCGATGCGGCCCAATTCCGCCACCACGGCGGTGACCAATTCTTCGGTTTCCGCGCCGCTGGAGACGTCCGTCTGCCGTGCCAGCGCCCGCCGGCCCCTGGCGCGGATCTCTTCCGCGACGCTCTCCGCCGCGGCCACGTCCCGGCTCACCGCTATCGCCACGTCGGCGCCGGCGTCCGCGAGCGCAAGCGCGATGGCGCGACCGATGCCGCGGCCTCCTCCGGTTACCAGCGCGACCTTTCCTTCGAGGCTCATACGGCTTTCCTCGTTCCCGTCCAATTCAACACACAGGAGGCCCAGGACAGCCCGGCGCCGAATCCCACCAGCACCACCGTATCACCATCGTGCAGCCGGCCGTCATCGCGAGCCTCCACGAGTGCCAGCGGAATGGAAGCCGCCGAGGTGTTGCCGTAGCGGTGCACGTTGCTGAATACCGCGTGCTCATCCAACCCCAGTCGCTTGGCGGCGGCGTCGATGATGCGGATGTTGGCCTGATGTGGAATCAAGAGGTCCACATCTTGAATTGTGAGCCCTGCCAACGCCAGGGAGCGGCGAGTGCTGTCGTCCAATACTCGCACCGCAAACTTGAACACTTCGCCGCCACTCATGCGGATGCTGTGGCGCAACTCGTCGTCGGAGCCGGTGGTCAGCGGGTGTCCCCACCCTCCCGGATCCACCGCTAGTTGCTCTGCGCCACTCCCGTCCGAGCCGAGGTCGAAGGAGAGGAAGCCCTGCCCATCGTCTACGGGCCCCAGTACCGCAGCGCCCGCGCCATCCCCAAAGAGCACGCACGTGGTTCGGTCGCGCCAGTTGGTGATGCGAGAAAGCGTTTCCGCCCCCACCACCAGGACATGGCGGAACGTGCCGGTCTGGATGAACTGGGCGCCGGTGGCCAGGGCATAGATGAACCCGGCACAGGCGGCAGAGAGATTGAAGGCCGCCGCCGATTTTGCGCCGAGCCGCTCTTGAAGAATCGAGGCGGTCGCTGGAAACGGTGCGTCGCCAGTAACGGTGGCAACCACGATGAGGTCCAGGTCCGCTCCCGTCAATCCGGCGTCGGCCAGCGCACGGGTCGCGGCGTAGTAGGCCAGATCGGCGGTACTCTCATCCGGGGCGGCAATGCGCCGCTCGCTGATCCCCGTGCGAGAGACGATCCACTCGTCGTTCGTGTCGACGATCGCCTCGAGGTCATGATTGGTGAGCACCCGCTCAGGAGCGTAGCTTCCAATTCCCAGAATACCGGCAGGTCGCAGGAAGGGGACGCGGGTGCCTCCGGGACTGGCTTCAGTGAGCAACGCGGTCCCGGATCTTGTCAATGATTCCATGTCGAACTGCCTCTCCCGCAGTGCGGATGGCGTTTGCTACCGCCACGGCGTTGGAACGCCCGTGGCCGATGATGCAGACGCCGTTCACTCCCAACAACGGAGCTCCGCCCCGCTCTCCATAATCGGTCCGGCGCCTGATCCGCGAGAAGGCGGGCTTGATGAGCGCGGCGGGGAACTTCAGGATCGGCTGTCGATCCACCTCGTCCCGGATCAAGTTCATGACCAGGTCCGCAACCCCTTCGCCTACTTTCAAGATGACGTTCCCGGTAAACCCGTCGCACACGGCCACGTCGACCCGTCCGTTGAACAGGTCCGGTCCTTCCACATTGCCGATGAAGTGGATGGGTGCAGCCTGCAGCAGCGGGAACGCCTCGCGGACGAGCTTGTTCCCCTTCCCTTCCTCTTCGCCGATGTTCACCAACCCCACGCGCGGCTGGCGGATGTCCAGCAGTTCGTGTGCGTAGATGCTACCCATCAGGGCGTTCTGGAGGAGGTAGTGGGGCTCTCCATCCTTGGTGGCTCCGGCATCGAGCAAGACGGTCCAACCGTTCCGGTTCGGCAACAGGCTCGCTATCGCCGGCCGATCGATGCCGGGAATACGGCCCAGCCGCAACGTAGCCACCGCGACCGCTGCCCCGGTGTTTCCCGCCGAAAACATCGCGGCCGCCCGGCCCTCTTTCACGAGGTCCGCACAGACCACCAGGGACGCCCCCTTCTTACGCCGCACCGCCTGAGCGGGCTCGTCGTGCATCTCCACCACGTCCGGCGCGTCGATAATTTCCAAACCGGCGTGGGGGGCTCCCAGTTTATCGAGCAGTGGCCCGATCTGGGAGCTGCGACCCACGAGCAGCACTTCCAGATTGTACTCTCGGACCGCCTTGTACGCGCCCTCCACGACCGCCGCGGGCGCGAGATCCCCCCCCATCGCGTCGACGGCTATCTTCACGGGTTATTCCGCGGACGCTTCGTCGGCTCCGCCCGACCGCTGCGCTCGCACGTTGATCACCATGCGATTGCCATAGAACCCGCAAGACGGACAAACGTGATGCGGCAGCCGCGGCGCGCGGCACCGTGAGCACTCGGACACGTTGGGTACAGCGACCTTCCAGTTATTTGAACGGCGCTGCGTGGTGCGCGCGTGAGAATGCTTGCGCTTCGGTAAAGGCATTGGATCACAACCTCTGAAAAGGTTCCCGCGCGGGCGGGAATTCGTATCTCAAACTCTTGGAGCGGATCACTCGGTCAGGTTTCTCGAGGCCGCTCGGATGGATGCTTGACCGCCTATTAGGACAGGGTCAGGCAAACCCCGATATTGTATCAGTCCACTTCCAACCTGGGAATAGGCAAAAACCTTTGAAGCCTCGGCGGGATTGGCTCCGTCCAGTTCGCCGGTGCCAAGCCCAGGCGGAAGTCGTGGATCAGGTCCCCTTACCCCTCGTCCTGCAACAGTGCCGCCAATCCGGCCAAAGGCGTGTGCAACTCTTGTGCCGCACAGGTGCACGGCGTCTCGTTGCGGTTTCCGCCGCAGGTGGGACAGAGCCCGGCGCAGGCGTCGTCGCAGAGGGTCTGGATCGGGATCTCACTTACGATCAGTTGGCGCAGTAGCTCGTCTAAATCGAGAATCGGCTTCCCCTGATCCAGGTAGACCACCGAGCTCACCGTGGGATCGAAGTCCTCGCCCTCTACCGGCTTCCGGTTCGGGTGCAGAATCTCTTCAATCGGAAAGTGCTCCTCGACCACGAGTTTCAATGGCATCCGGACGTCCGTGAGGCAGCGGTTACACGGAATCAACAGCGTGGTGTCGACCTTTCCTCCGATGTTGATCAGGTCACCGGTGTTTTCGAAGGTGAGATTCCCCTTCATAGGAGCGGCGAACACCAGGTCCGGATCTTCCACGCTGGGTTGATCCACCTCGTGGTTGACCCGCATCCCTTCCCGGATGACGATTTCAGATAGATCGAGTAACATCTTGCTCCCCCTTCTCTCCGGGTGCCCGTGGTTGAGCTCGCGTACGATCCCCCACGCGTCCACCTACTGCCCTACTCTAGGCGCTAACGTAGCTGCTTGTCACCCCTCGGGCTTCGGCATCACAAGCTCTTGGCCACCACGCTTACTTAACCGTGGCGAGGGCAGCCGCGCTTCGCAGGCGGTGAAATGCCTTTTGAAGAACCGGGCCCACTGGTATGTTCTGCTCGCACCGAGATGCAAAACGGGAGAGCGTGCTGCTCTCCGCAGACGGCGCTCTCCCGCTTAAGTCCAACCTCCGGAGTTCCATCCGGGTCGCCGGTTCAATCCTCGTCGGGTGGGTTCTGTTCGAGCTGTGCCCGGTCTTGCTCCACCGTTTGCGTAAGCCGCTGTAGAGAGCCAATCACGTTGCCCACCACTTGCTGGGCATAGGCGTAAGAATTGGCTCGAATCTCGCCGGCGGTGGCGCGGGCCTGTGCGATGGTTGTCTCCGCCTGCTCCAGGGCGCGCTGCCGGATCGCGCTCGATTCCACCAGCCGCTCCGCTTCCTCGTGCGCCTGCGCGAGGGCGTCCTCTGCGTCTCCGCGCGCGCCGGTCACGATCTGCTCGGCTTCGGCTCGCGCCTCGTCCAGCAACCGGCGGGCTTCGTCCTTCGCGTCCTGGATGATGCGCTGCTCTTCCCGGCAGACTCGCCGGGCGCGCCGCACCTCTTTTGGCAGCAGGGCGACGATGTGCTCAAGACGAGCTTCGAACTCGTCCAGATCCAGCCAGAGTCGGTGGTGGAGCGTTATCGGACCGCCCTTCACCACGAAATCTCGCAGGGATTCGATCTCCGACTCAATGTCGACTTCAGTACGAGGGAGATTGTCCACGGATTCTTCAGCCGAAGATGCCACCTGATCGCTGCCGGATGCCATCGTGTGGGGTTTCCAATTCGCGGTGCGTCGCTCGGCGCCGGGGCCTCCGCCGCGAGCAATCAGATGTTGAGAAGAGATTACGCGACGCCGAGGGCGCCAACCTTCTAGTAGACGGGTTGGCGAAGCAGTCCCTTTCCGCTACACGGAGGTTGGGAGTGGGGTCTGGGCAGCGCACTGGCCTTCGATGCGCTGCCATTATAGTGGGCTGAGCCAGAACGCGTCAACGCCACGAGCGGCCGAACGGAGGCTCGGGACACGAGCTTACAGGCCCGCAGGGGGAACTGGCGAAGGGTCGCGCGGAAACCTACACGCAAGCAGACCACCGGCCACTCGGCGGGAGGGATCCGCGTGGCCGGCGCCGCGATTTCAGGATTCGTCGGTGATGCCGAGGAAGTTTTCCGCGGTAGGTGAAGGGTTGCTCCAGCCCTGAAGCTCCACCGGCTGCCCGGAGTCGATCAGGTTCTGATCCAGCAACTCCGCTTCGCCCCGGATGACGATCTTCTCGAACATTCGCCAGCAAGGCACGCGAATGCGGAGGCGGTCCCCCGGCTCGCAGCGGCCATCGATGGTGTAAGCGTTCTCCATCGCCGGCTCGTAGTGCTGTACCGCGCCGCAGTAGGTATCCGGCACCAGGTTTACGCGGTGCTCCAGTTCGAAGCGCCATACATTGAGAATCTGGTGGAGGTGCTCCGGCGTGGGAGGCTCCTTTCCCGGAGTGGTTGCGTACAACAGCAACCGCAGCGAGGTCTCCAGCCGATTGAATGCGGTTAAAAGCGCTTCTTCCCGGATCTGCGCTTTAACGGATTCGGGTACATCGGCAACGGATTCCGCTCCGTTCCACGTGTTCGCAAAGAGCGAGTCTGCCGGCAACTGGTATCCCATGTCCCCCTCCGGACGTCCTGTGAGCAACGCTAGAAGCTGCTCCCACCAAGTTCGATGATCCGACGAAAAGTACTCAACGTGATCCATACGCGATCCCCTTCGCGCGCTCTGCCCGAAGCCAGGGGCCGGGCAGGCCTAACTGCCACACGAAGGCGCCACTTCACGCTGCGGCGCTGGTGAGTTGCATCTTCTGACGCTGTACTTCTTGCGCCTTACCTCTTACGTATCGAGTCACCAGCAGCTCTGCGGTGATCAGTTCGTGTTCGTCGACCTGGCAGGCCACCAGCACTTCAAATTGGTCCGGCGTCACTGCAGCCTTCGCCCACGGCAGGATCGAGGAAATCGTGCGACTCACCTGCTCCCATACCCCCCGCTCGAAGCGGGCGACTCGCTCGGCAAGCGCTACTTTGCGCTGGCCGTTGAAGAAGCGCACGCTGACGGACGCCTCGCGCGCGTCCAGTCCGAGTTGCTCCACGCGAATACGCAGCGGCGTACGGGTCTGAAACGGCAACTGCTGGCCTCGCGGTAGCAGCAAGATCGGTTCGTCCCACGCGCCGGACTTTGCGCCGCCGGCTCCGGTGAGCGAGCCGTTGGGCACCGAGACCCACACCGCGTGCGCCGCACGGCGCATCGGCGCCATGATGCCGCCGGCACTGGAGCGCACCAGGGAGTCGTAGGCAAGGCCGCGGGCTACGCTTTGCTCCGGATGCGGATGCCGCATGATCGTGCGCGACTCGGTTGACAGGTGCGGCAATACTCGCTGTAGCGCCTCATCTACAAAGTACCACCGGGAATGGCCGCCGGTGAGGATCAGGTGTGTCACCTGCCGCGGAGCCAGCTTGGCTTCGGCCAGAGCGCCGCGCAGCAGTACTTCGAAGTGGTGGATGTACTCGCCGGCCACGGTTTCGAATTCGGCTTTCGTCAGCCGCACGCGGCGGGCGTCGTCCGCCACCAGCCACAATGATTCGTGCTCCAGAGCTCCTTCGCGAAGCCGCGTGGAGAACGCTTCTTTGAACCGCCGGATCTCGCGCATGAGCGCCTGCCGGTTCCGCTTCACCAGCCCCGGCTCCCATTCGCGCGTCAGGTAGTCCAGCAGCAACTGGTCCAGATCCCGTCCTCCGTACGAGCGGCGGTCGTTCCCCCATGCCGGCACGCTGGGCGCCGGGTCTACCGGAATTGACACGGGCCGCTGGTCCTCGGCCATCGCCAGCTGGAGGAAGGCGAAGTCCGTGGTGCCGCCCCCCATGTCCACCATCAGGATGCGGCTGCCGGGCTTGGGCCGGCGACCTTCGGGGTCGTCACAGAGGTGGCTGTAGAGGGCCGCCATGGACTCCTCTTCCAGTCGCACGTTCGGGAACCCCGCTTCCATCGCGGCGCGGCGCGTTTCTTCGCGTTGGTCCGCACTCCACTGGACGGGATGGCCCACCACCGTCTCGATGCGAATCGAGCTATCTCTCTTGTCGAGTGGTACGACTTCGGCCGTGCGCTTGCGCAGGTGTTGGAAGAACTGCTTGGCCAGTAAGAAGGACTCTCTGCCGTGTACCAGGTGTGCTAACTGCAGCTTGAATCCGCTGCGGGTCAGCTCCGGATAGAACGGCGCCTTCTCCTCTGCCGGCTCTCCGAACAGGGGCGCTTGATCCTTACCGTCTCCAAGAAAGATGACCGTCGGGAGGGTATCCCGATGATTGAAGCTGATGGCTTCCGGCCGATGGAGTGGCTCGGGCTCAACCTCGCCTGCCCCGCGATCGAGGTAGGTGGCGTAGGTCACGCAGCTATTGCTGGTGCCGAAATCGATACCGATTGTATACACGGTTCTCATACTGCTTCCGCGCGGCTTCCCCGGTACCCAATGACTACAACTAGCCTTTTATCGGCGTCAGGGCACGCGTTCTGTATGGTGAATTAAGCGGCAGGCTGACCGGCGGCCACCACGAACTGGGCCACTTCCTGGTAGGCGATGGATGAAGGCGCGTCCGGGCGCATGATCACAACCGGCCGGTCCGTCATCACGCCTTCTTTAACGGCGTCATCCATGGGGATGGAGATAGGCATCATTGCCTGGCCCAGGCTGCGCCGGATGTGCGCTTCCAACTGCGCTTGCTTGGCGTCGTTCGGGTCCACCATCGTGAGGAGTAGCCCCAACAGGCGGGCCGGAGCGCCGTCGGAGCGCGCGTCTCGGAGCTGTCCCAGAATCCCGCCGAGCGTGCGGTAGGCCATAGGCTGGCACTGAACCACCACCACCACCTCGTCCACCACCTGGCACAAGCGCCGGGTCATGTCCGCGACCGAAGGCCGGCTGTCTACAATGACGAAGTCGTAGCTGCCCGTGGCGCGCCGTCCCAGCTCATCCAGCCCGCGATACACTGAGTTGAGGTCAATGGCGCGGCGGTCTTCGGCATAAGGTAGCAAGTCGAGATTTAACGCGACTTCCGGAATCGTGAGGTCCGCGAGGTCCCATTGCTCCAATCCGTAGATGCCTGGATGGCCCGGCGCCACGGTGGTGCCGAAACACGCGCCCACGCTGCCGATGGGGTCGGTATCGACGAGCAGCACCCGGTAGCCGCCCAGCCCCAGGCAGGTGGCGACGTTAATGGCTGAGGCCGTCTTCCCGACCCCGCCCTTCTGGCTGGCGAAGAGGATTTTGCGGGGAGCGCGTGCGGCGCTGCGATCGGTCATCGGGCCTCCGTTCGCCGGTGTGTGGGTGCCTGGTGCGCCCACGCGGGAGATGGTGCGTTGTCCGTAGTCCATCCGGGTCTCCGAACGAGGGAAAGAAGTAGAGAAGCGCTGTCCGAATTAGAGCGTCGCCAGGCGAGGGGTGCTATTAGGTTGCAAAGCAAGCGTCCCCGCGATACCCGGACGAGCGGAATGACTGCCCCGGTTATTCCGCATCACCAGCCCGATCCCCAGAAGAATGAGCGCGATGACGAACACGGCCATAGCCCAGCTTACCGGGTTCATGCCGCGCTGCGGAGTCGCTTCCTTGGAGGCTACTGCCGGGCTGGGTTGGGCCGGCGCGGGTTGGCTCGCTGCGGGTGCGGGACGGCGGGGGTTAAACGTCGCCGGAGTGCGCAGCGGCTCGCCCGAGTACAGCTTGCCAAGACCCATCGACTGCAAGATATAGTCGCCGGCCGACCGATAGGCGCGTCGCGTCAACTCGGCCGGCTCGGACCGCTGCTCGGCCTTCTGGGCCGCCCGGTGTGCGAGCCCCATATCCAGCGGGATCGGTTCCGGGAACAGGTCGTCGGAGCGCTGGGAGCGGAGCTCCAGGATTAGGGTGCGGTGTTGGGTGTCCCCTTCGTCGAACATGGTCGCGAGGGTCCCCAAGAGCTGAATGTTCGGATTGAGCCGCTTCGCGCTATCCAGGGCCGCGTCGGCAGCCTCCAGGGTTTTTAGACTCACGGGCTCGATCGGGATCAGCATCAGCGCCGCGTTCGCGAGTTGCATCCACGCGCGGGCCAGCGGGTCGTCTAGCGAAGGCGTGTCCACCACCGCGACGTCGAAAAGGCCATCCAGTTCCTGCGCCCTGGCGGGCAGCTCCCGGAGCGGAATGCCGCTGCAGCAGAAGTAGCGCAGGCGCGGGTTCTGCGTCTGCATCACGCTCTGCGTCGGCTGTTCGATCCCCAATAACAGCCCAGCGCCCCGTTGGCGGTCGGCATCTACCAGCACTACCCGTAAGCCACGGATCGCAAAATCTTCCGCCAGCATCACCGCGGAGCTGGTTTTCCCGGCGCCGCCCTTATGACTGATTACCGCGAGGGTCTTCATCGATACGGTTCCACAAACGAAGGAAGTTCAACATCCCCGGGGCCGCGGAGGCGCCACTGGGGTGCGGGTTGGCGGGGAGCAGCCTCCGCCTCATCTTCCGGCAACAAGCCTGCGTCCGCGCCACGAGAAAGCGCCAGATCGAGCACGTCGACTCCATCCTCTATGCTACTGTAAGTCGCCGCCGCAAGTGGCCACGAAGAATCTTCAGAGGGCGTGGGAACTCCCATCGCCTCGTTGAGCAGTTCGGAGAGTTGCTGGTCTTCGTCCGTCAGTTCGACGCCGAAGGAGATGTCGATTACGCGCAGCTCACTGGCTTCGCCCAACTCTACCAGATCGCCGCAGTGAAGCGGTACGTCAGTGTCCACGCTCAACCAATTGCCGTTCAGACGTGTGCCGTTGGTGCTGTCCAGGTCACGAATCCAGAACTGCCCACCCCGCCGGAAAATCCGGGCGTGGCGCCGGGAGACGGCGTCGTCCGCGCTCAGATCCAGCTCCGGGGTGAGCGATCGCTCTTCGTCGTAACGCCCGATCAGCGCCGAATCATGCACGGAAACCACGGAACTGCGGAGTGCGATCTTAACCGAAAGGACCAACTCCCCCGCTCGGCCGCCCGCCCCGGCGGGCGCCGGCGCACTCGCGGCGCCCGCGCGGCACTGCAAGAGGTCTTCGTGAAATCGGATAGCCGGCCGGGTGACGCCCGGATCATCGAGATCGGGCGCGGAAGCGGCATCGTTCTCCCAGGGTGCCGGGGTACCGACGCCGTGTACCGTCGCCATTTCCTCGGCATCGAAGTCGCTTCGGCCGCGCAAGTACTCCAGGTCGCCTTCCGCTCCCGCGGTCGGCGCCTGGTTGGCTGCCTCTGCAATCCGCGTTTTTGGTTTGAAGACCCATCCTCGCATGTCTGCCCTCGCCGTGTAATCGGACTAAAGCTTCGTCCTCTATTGTGGCGCAACCGGCGGCCGGCTGTAGGGTAGAGCGAGAGAAGGGGCAACTGGGGCACCGCCATCGAGCGGTGCCAGCAACCGGCCTCCCCTGGTTCGGTAGTAAACGAACTAAGGCAGATCACTTAGCCGGATTCTCATTAAAGTGACCTTTCGGGAAGGAAGCTCGCCCTACGACTGCTAACTAGCTTGTCATAGAGGGGAACATCCGAGGGTTAGTCCTCATGGCGGTCCTCCCCACCTCGGGCCTCCTCCGTTACCAGCGCCGCCCAACGTCGGGATCTGCAATTTATGATCAGCACACCTCGCCTTCGTCGCTTCCATGGGGCCACCCTGGCCCTTTTTGGCCTCCTGGCCGCAACTCTGGTAGGGGGGAAAGTTCAGGCCACTCGCCTGGCAACTGTGTCGGGAATGGATGGCTCCACACACATTGCGCATGACCTGTTGCGCCTGGCGCGCGGTGTTGGGGCGGCGGCAAAGGCCGTGGATAACGTTCAGGTTCAGCCGGGGCTACCCGCCAGTAAGATGCTATTCGACGCGCATGGCCGGGTGGGTATTCGGGTGACGTCTCGGGATCCGGCTGCCTTAAAACCTGCGCTGGAGGCGTTAGGTGTGAGAGTAGTCGCATGTCTGCCGGAGTACCACCTCATAGAGGGATTCGTCCCGGCGAATATACTCCCGCAGATGGAGGCGTTGGGAAACCAGGGGCTCATGGGGGTTATGGCGATTCCGCGCCCCATTACCCGGGTCGGGAGCGTGACCAGCCAGGCCGACTTCGCCCATGAGGCGGATCGGGTTCGGGTGACCAATCCGGCGTTGAGCGGCGCCGGAATTCGTATCGGAGTCCTCAGCGACAGCTTCAATACTCTCGGTGGCGCGGCGGCGGGAGTCGCATCGGGTGACCTGCCGGCCGGGATCGACATCTTGGCGGATGGGCCGAACGATGGGAATGATAGCGACGAAGGCCGCGGCATGGCGGAGTTGATCCATGATATCGCTCCGGGTGCGGAAATGGCTTTCGGTAGTGCGTTCCTAGGAGAGGCGGAGTTTGCGCAGATGATCTTGGATCTCGCGGACCCCGCCAAGGGCAATTGCAAGATTCTGGTTGATGATGTGGGCTATCCCACCGAGCCGTTCTTTCAGGACGGGATGATTGCTAAATCGATCGACACCGTAGTGTCGGAGGGAGCAGCTTACTTCTCGGCCGCCGGGAACTCGGCGGATCTCGGGTATGAGTCCACTTTTCGTGAGGTAATTGATCCCGCAACCGGTGTCAGGGTGCACGACTTCAACCCCGGCGCGACCCGGGATACGCGCCAATCGGTGTCGGTGCCTCCGTTCTCGTCCGCGCAGATTATGCTCCAGTGGGACGATCCTTTCTATACGACCTCCGGGGTCGACACCGACGTCTCCGTTCAAGTATTCCGCGCAGGTACGAATATCCTCATCGGTGAGGTCGATGAGGACAACATTCAGTTCCAGGAACCGATGGAGAACTTTGTTATCTCTAATTCCGGTTTTTCCCAAGCAAACTTTGATCTGGCAATCCGCGTCAAGTCCGGGCCGGCACCTGGGCGGATCAAGTACATTGTCTGGGGCTCACTGGTCTTGAATGAATACGCGGATACCGGCTCCACCATCCTTGGACACCCCGCAGCAGCCGGGGCGATGGCGGTAGCCGCAGTGGACTATGATGATCAGGATCATCCCTCCTACTTCACCTCGGCTGGGCCAAATACCATCCTGTTCGATAATAAAGGCTTCCCCTTAACTGATCCCGTCGTGCGAGCCAAACCGGACATCGCGGCGATCCAGGGAACTAACACGAGCTTCTTCGGACAGGACGCCGACAGCGACGGTTTCCCGAACTTTTACGGAACATCGGCTGCTGCGCCGCATGCCGCGGCGATTGCGGCGCTCGTCTGGCAAAGTAACCCAGCGCTGACACCGGCCGCGCTTTACAGCCAGTTGATTACCACCGCTGACTCGTCCATTAATGGGCCCGGATGGGACAAGCTGACCGGCAACGGGCTCATCAATGCCTACGACGCCGTCTTTGGACCCGCCCAGGCCGCCCCCTTCCCCTTCAACGATGGTCTGGAGACGGGCGTACTCAGCCAGGTCTACGAGACGCGGACTTCGGGTGCGGGCCGGATCGAAGTGACCGGCGCCAACGGACCGGCGGTCGGCAACCGTCACGTGGTGTTGACCACCTCCCACGACGGTCGCGCCGGTCGCAGCGAAGTGATCCTCCACATCAACACAGCCGGCCTGTCGAGCGCTGTGTTGAGTTTCAGGGAGCGGGAGTTCGGCGACGCGGATC
>Ga0255338_1002700_pt1 | contig 24303 bp, 19 predicted proteins | sample MeOH1_35cm_T4_19_FD_203715 | JGI IMG/M metagenome (GOLD analysis project Ga0255338, IMG submission 203715) | Sandy soil microbial communities from University of British Columbia, Vancouver, Canada - MeOH1_35cm_T4_195 | ecosystem: Engineered > Artificial ecosystem > Sand microcosm > Unclassified ...
CGCTCGCCCCGGATGGCAAGGCCATCGCCACGCTGGTCAATTACGCCATCCACCCGGAGGTGCTGGGGAACGGCGTCGGCATCGTCAGCCCGGACCTCTGCGGCCCCCTCTACGACCGGATCGAGGAACGCGCCGGCGGGATGGCGCTCTTCCTGAACGGCGCCCAGGGCGGCATGATCACCGCCGACAACCGGGACCTGGAGCGCCCGAAGGACCCCGCCCGCGCCTACTGGGACGATTCCCGCACCTGGGACGAATGCCTCCGCATCGGCCGCACCATGGCGGACGAAGCGATCCGCCTCGTCGCGGATGCCCCACTGCAGGCGGACCCCGCCCTCGTCTGCCGCAAGCTCGACGTAGCCTTCCCGGTGGAGTCGAAAGAGATGTGGGCCGTAATCCAGGGCTCGCCGCTCAATTATCCGCGCGGGAAGAATCACACGGTTCGCACCCGCCTGAACCTGCTGAACCTGGGCACCGCGCAGATCCTCACCATCCCCGGCGAGGCACTGCCGAACATCGGCTTCTACCTGAAGCGTAAGATGCACGGCGAGCACAACCTCCTGTTCGGCCTCACCAACGACGCATTCGGCTACATCCTGACGAAAGTGGACTACAACAGCTTCCCCCGCTACGACTACATCTCCCGCACCTCCCTCGGCGAGATGACCGGCGAGATCTTGATCGAAAAGTCGCTGGAACTGATCCGTGCCACGCTCCGACCCGGTGAACACCGCTGACGATAAGCTCCACGGCGTCAGTCCGCCTGCTATGCGACGATCGGTAAGCGATCCGCCCTTGCACCCAGTAGACCGATCCTGGCGTGCAAAGAGGGAGAATGCTGTGCCGCGCCACTCCCGCCCCCGCGGTGGCGCCAGAAGATTCTGGTACAATCTCAACTTTTTGCAAGTCAAAATAAACTATTTATAATCCTCGATTTTAGAGGGATTTTAGCACGAGTAGAAGAACTCCTCTACTAAGGACGGTCAAAACGTCCCGAGATTCATACCTTGCCAGTGTTGGCGGTCAGGAGACCATTAAAGTGCAGAAGATTGTCAAAGCACGAGGGTTCACACTCATCGAACTCCTCGTTGTTATCGCTATTATCGCAATTCTCGCTGCGATTCTCTTTCCGGTCTTTGCAAAAGCGCGTGAAGCGGCACGCAAGACTTCGTGTCAGAGCAACGAAAAGCAGCTCGGCAATGCCATCGCCATGTACGTCCAGGATTATGACGAGCGCTTTCCCATCGTCCGCAGTGCAAACCTGGCCGCGTTCTCAGACTGGCGAGGAGCAATCTTCCCGTACGTTAAGAACCTGGGCGTTTATCAATGCCCTTCCAATAACAGTACGGCCAACCCCTACAATGGGGATTGCCAGACAGTAACTCTGGCTCCGGGGGTACCGCAGGTTTATATCTCCTACGGCTGGGCTACGATCAACGGCAACAATCCCGTGGCAAACGGATTCAGCTACGGCGGCGGCGCGGCGGGTCCGTCGCTTGCGCAGATCGATGCCGCGGCCGATACGTTGACGGTTGTGGAAAGCACGACTACCTGCACCGACTTCTGCGAGTGGTGCGGTGGCAGCGCCGGTCCGAAGCCCACGGACGGACACAGCGGGAACAGCAACTTCCTCTTCGCCGATGGCCACGTGAAGGCCCTGAAGTGGGGGCAGACCATGAGCACGCGCAACATGTGGTCGTTCGACGGGACCTTTAACAACGTGGGCAACAACCAGGCTACCTGTATGGGTACCTACAACCAGCAGATCCGCTAGTTCTGACGTCCCCTCCAACGGGGCGCTACATACTCCGGTCGCCTGCGTTGGCGTTATAGAAGGCCCTGCCGGTTGCGGCAGGGCCTTTTGCATAAGGGAGGGAAAGGGATTACTGCCAGCCGTCTTTCACGAAGTGGTCCCGCTATGGCAAACAAACCCACCACCCACGCCGAATACCTCGCCGCCCTCCGCGACGACCAGCGCGCTGCCCTGGAACAGCTCCGCGCCACCATCCGGGAAGTCGCACCGGACGCCGAAGAATGCATCAGCTACGGCATCCCCGCCTTTCGCCAGAATGGCATGCTGGTCGGCTACGGCGCCACCTCCAGGCACTGCGCCCTCTACCTGATGAGCGCCACCACCGTCGCCGCCCACCCGGAAGACCTCCAGGACTACGACACCAGCAAAGGCACCCTCCGCTTCCCGGCGGACCACCCGCTTCCCGCCGCCCTCATCCGTAAGCTCGTCGAAGCGCGCATCGCGGAAAACGGCAATTAATCACGTGAAGAACCACCACCCGCATTCATCGACTTGGAAACGGAATGCGATTACATCAGCGACTATCGCAGCCCGGACCACCGCCGATGTCGCTCGTGAGCCCCGGTTCGGGTTACCTCTCCGCCACTGGCGGTCCGCCCTCGCGGAAAAGAGGCCCCAGAGACCGGCTGAACGTGTAGTTGCGTCTGCACAGGCGCCGGAGCACCACCTGAGCCGTGAGCAGCTGAAAGCGCCCTTCTTCGCAGTCGATGATCAGGTGTCCGGCGTGAGCGCCGGGTCGCGATACGTGCCCGTTCCCCAGGTCGCGATCACCGGGGCGCGGAGCTTCCCCCTTGGACAACTCGTAAGGGAGCTGGTGCGGAGGGTAGGTGTCGCGCTGCAAATTCGGGGGTAGGGTGTCGCGCAGGGCCGCGCTTTCTTGAGCATTGGCAATGTGGAGCCTCGGCCTAGTCATGGTAGCGCCCAGATCCATGTAGCTCGTACCGACGCAGCGGAGCTCTACCGCTCCGCCACCCGGGAAGCCATAGGATAGAAGGCGAAGTTGGCCGAGGCCCACAAGTAAGCCGCTCCACTCCAGCGTCCGGAAGGAGCCGCCGAGGAACTGTTGAAGCTGCTGTTCAGAGTCCCCATCATAGAGCCTAATGCACAGATCGGCGCGGTAAAAGAGATCGGTAGAGGGATGGCTTCGACTAGCGCGTCCCAGACGGCCCCGTCGGAATTCGACACCGGCGCAATCGATTTCATACGTCTGCGCGCTCGCATGGATGCGCACCCTCCAGGGGACACTCTCCGACTGGGAGGGTGCGCCAGCCGAGGACAAGCTCCCGAGTTCGAACCGAATTGACTCATCATACAGATACCAAGGTAACCGAACGCGAGTAGGTAACCGGAAGGTTAGGTAAGCCTGCTCTACGGTAGGTGACGTAAGGGACGGTCGTTCGGCATGGAGCACGAGCCGATGACCCAGCACAGTGTAGATCCAACAAGTCCAGTCTTGCCACTGGCTCGCAGAAGCAAGTACCCGTCTCATCTCCTCTTCAGTGCTTGGGGGCTCAGAGTTCAACTTGGAAGATTCCATCGTCGGGTCCGCGAATCGGTGGGTGCAGGGATTGCGACGTATGCGCTGATCGCTCTTGATCCCTGTCCACTGATCCGAAGCCAGGTTTGACTGAATGATATGGCGTACTTTATCGAGGGAAATGACGTGTTCGCTTTGTGAGCAGCCGATGGAGCGAATCCAGGGGTAGGCGATCCGGATGCTTCCGCATTTCGTAAACAACCGGCGAGACCCGCTCTGGCCGCTCTCTGATGGGGCATGTCAGAAGGAATGCTTCCAGCGGCAGCTGCTGGCCACCCTTCCACGTCGTATGCGGGGTGCGGGTGGCTTGTTGGGTGGACCCTTTACCTACGCCTCACTGACGACGGAGATGGAAGACCCCTACTACGCTTATAATTCCCTCCAGTTACGCACTGCTTGCCCGGAGCACCTGCCCGGCACCCGCTGAGTTTACGAGCAACGGCCCGCCTTCCATGGCTCCGGCAACTGGGAAGGCCGTGGACTACAAATCATCCCAACGCTCTCGACGGCTTCCTGAAAGGGAGCTAGCAGTTGGCATACCCTCCCGCAGATCGTTCCTTGTCAGAAACTGACACGAGCCCCAAGACGATGCCAATCCCCACGTTCCTCGCACGCCTTCTCGGCAAGGCAACTCGACGGACCGAAGCGCTGCCCCGATCGTTGATTGTGCAATACCGAGTAAGCGGCTGGGGCAGCACTGCGGACCTGGAGAAGCGGCATCGTCTGGAGGGAGTACTCGGCAAGCGCCTCGAAGAGACCGATAACGGCTACTGCGACGGCGGCGACATTGGCAGCGGAAGCATCAACATCTACCTGGAAGAGGTGATCGACCCGCAGCGTGCTTGCGACTCCCTCGTGGCCGTACTACAAGAATCGGGTGATCTCGAACGTGCGGTCATCGCCCTAAATCTCGACCCCAACGGAACCAGGGAGGAAGGTCCCTGCTATCAGGTTCTCTGGCCGAAGGACTACTCTGGAGACTTTAGCATCCTCTAGCGCGCCTCAACCGAGCAAACACCCAACTCCCGGTAGGTCCGGGACGCAGGACCTCCCCTCATCCATGGGGAACAGCCAGCTAGCCGCCCGCATCTCCGTATCCAGCAGCCAGATTTGATCGTCCGCCCCAACCCCTGAACCCCTCTCCATGCTAGCCACCGCCTTCTCCAGCGCAACCCTCGGCGTAGACGCCTACCTCGTCGACGTGGAGGTCGACGTGGCCCGCGGCGGCATTCCCAAGTTCGTGCTGGTGGGGCTGCCGGACGCCGCGGTGCGGGAGAGCGCGGAGCGGGTGGCGGTGGCGCTCCGCAGCCAGGGCCTCAAGATGCCCGGCACCCGCGTGCTGGTGAACCTCGCGCCGGCGGACATCCGCAAGGAAGGCCCCGCCTTCGACCTCCCCATCGCCCTCGGCATCCTCGGCGCCAGCGGGCAGCTTCCCGCCACCGCGCTGTCGGACTTCCTGATCACCGGCGAGGTCTCCCTGGAGGGCGGCGTGCGCCCCGTTTCCGGGGTGCTCCCGATGGCGCTCACGGCCCGCGCGCAGGGGAAGCGCGGCCTCATCCTGCCCGCCGAGAATGCCCGGGAAGCGGCCATCGTGCGCGGGGTGGAAGTGTATCCGGTCGAGACGATCCGGGATGCGATCGATGTGATCAACGGCCTGGGCAAGGCGTTCACCCCGGAAGACGTCACCGCCACCCTCGCGGATCCGGCGTGGCCCATCGACCTGGCGGACGTGCGCGGTCAGGAGCACGTGAAGCGAGCGCTGGAAGTGGCGGCGGCGGGCGGCCATAACCTGCTGATGGTGGGCCCGCCCGGTTCCGGGAAAACCATGCTGGCCCGGCGACTCGCCACCATCCTCCCGCCCCTCAGCTTCGACGAAGCCTTAGAGGTCACAAAACTTTACAGCGTCACCGGCCAACTCGGGCGGGAGCGGGCGCTCATCACCCAGCGCCCGTTCCGCTCCCCGCACCACACCGTAAGCGACGCCGGCCTGATCGGAGGCGGCAGCATCCCCCGCCCCGGCGAGGTGAGTCTGGCGCACCACGGCGTACTCTTCTTAGACGAATTGCCGGAGTTCACCCGCTCGGTGCTGGAGGTGATGCGGCAGCCGCTGGAAGAAGGGCACGTCACCATCGCCCGCGCCGCCGCGTCGCTCACCTACCCCGCCCGCTGCATCTTTTGCGCGGCCATGAATCCGTGTCCCTGCGGCTATTCCGGTGACACGGTCCGCCCCTGCACCTGCAGCGATTCCCAGATCGCCCGCTACATGGCCCGCATCTCCGGGCCGCTCCTGGACCGCATCGACATCCACATCGAAGTGCCCCGCCTGAAGCATGACGAGCTCCTCGGCACCGCGCAGGGCGAGCCCAGCAAGGCGGTCCGCGGGCGGGTGCAGGAAGCGCGGGCGATCCAGGCGCGCCGGTTCGAAGGGAGCGGCATCTTCGTGAACGCCGCGATGGGCAGCCGCCAGGTGCGCAACTACTGCCCGGTGGCATCCGACGCGGAGGTGCTGCTGAAGGCCGCCATCCAGCGCCTCGGCCTCTCCGCCCGCGCTTACGACCGCATCCTCAAGCTCTCCCGCACCATCGCCGACCTCGCGGGCGCGGACACCATCGGCGTCGGCCACGTGGCGGAGGCCATCCAGTACCGCAGCCTGGACCGGCAGCTCTAACTCCGGGACGGGGGATCACAGTAACTCGTGGATGGGATCCGCGGCGGGAAGGATGTCGATCGGCCGGCCCTCTGCGTCCGGCAACTGCCGGCGGGGATCGATGCCCAACTGGTGATAGACGGTGGCCAGCACCTCAGTCATGGCTACGGGCCGCTCCCGCGGCTCTTCGCCGCCGGCCGTGGTGCTGCCCAGCACGCGGCCCCGGCCCAATCCGCCGCCCGCCATCATTACGGAGCTGGCGTTCACCCAGTGGTCGCGGCCGGCGTCTTTGTTGATCTGGGGCGAGCGCCCGAACTCCCCGAGCATCACCACCAGGGTGCTGTCCAGCAAGCCCCGCTCCTCCAGGTCCCGCAGCAGAGCGCTGGCGGCCCGGTCTAGAGCTGGCAGTAAGTGGGTTTTCAGCTGCCCAAAGTTGTCCGCATGGGTATCCCAGAGATTCTGCCCGTCCCCGCAGTTCACCAGCACGTAGCTAACCCCCGCTTCCACCAGGCGGCGGGCGAGGAGGGCTCCCTGACCCATCCGGCTCGCCCCGTAGCGGGTGCGGAGCTCCGGCGACTCGGCGTCCAGGTCGAAGGCGGCGCGCCCCGCATCCCCCAACAGCAGCTCGAAGGCCTGCTGTTGATGCGCGGTGAGGGCCGGCTCGTGGCGCTCGACGGAGTGCCGGAGGCCGTCGAGCCGCTGAAGCAGCTCCCGGCGATCCGAGAGGCGCCGCAGCGTGATTCCCGGCGCCGGGATGAGGCCCTGCGGCGGATCGTAGCGGCCCTGGCCGGTGGCGGGAACCGGCCCGGATTCGAACGCTTCATAGGCCAGGCCGAGGAGCCCGGACCCCAGTAGGCGCCGCGTCTTCCCGAGTTGGGCGCGGTCCGGAATCGCCACAAACGGGGGCAGCCCGTGCGGGCTTTGCGCAGCCCGTATCCGGGAGACGACCGCTCCCTGGGACGGAAAGTGATTCTTCAGGACATCCTGGGGAGCCACGATGGTGGGATGGTCGTACCCGGTCAACAGACGGTGGAGGGCGTGGTCGTGATTGCCGGCGCCCGCGTTCTGCACGGAACGAAGTACGTTGTAGCGGTGCGCCTCCCGCGCCAGCAGCGGCAAGTGCTCGGTAACGAGGAGGTCCGGGTTGGTGGTGCGCAGGGAACCAAAGCTGCCCCGCACTTCGGCGGGGGCGGCCGGCTTGGGATCCCAGCTATCCAGGTGGCTCAGCCCGCCTTCCAGGAGCAGCACGATCACGGAGCGCGCGCGGGAGGCGTCCGCCGCACGCCCCGGTTCCGGGGAGAGCATCAACGCCGCAAAGCCAGCGCTTCCCGCCACGAAATGACGGCGAGAGAGAACACCTCCGGCGCACGGCCCGGAATTCCGCTCTGTGCTTAGCAACCGCTTCCCCCTCCCCGAATGTGCCGGGGCCACGGCGCCCTCCGGAACATCCATAGAGCGGTGTGAACCGGAAGTTCTCTTCCGGTTGCGCTCACCTTTGCTGCGCCCGGGCGGAACGCCGTTGTAAGAAATGCAGTGTTCCTGTTATTGGAGACCTCCGGCAACTCCGGACTAGCGCTCCACGGGCACGGGAGCAACCGGGGCGGTGGCAGCCGGCTGCACGCGGGAAAGTGGAATCGCGTATTCGTCCTTCTGACCGTTCGGAAAGGTGAGCCGGAGACGGTAGACCGTGGGACCCTGGGGTGCGGCCGCCGGCGGTGCGCCTGGCGGGGGATTAGCGGGCGCACCGGGGGCCTGAACGTCGAGCGCCAGCACTCCTTCCGCAAGTTGTTCCGGCCGCCGGGGCGACTTCGTGCCGGACATCATCGCGAACATGCCGCCACCTTTCGCGCGCCCCAGGTTGAGCAGCGCGCGCTGTTGATAAGGGAATAGCGCGCGGACCGCCAGGGTGCCGCCAGACACCAGGTGCTTGCGCTGGGCGGGGAGCAGCGTTCCATACACTCGCAGAGGGTCGCGGTTCGCGGTCACCAGGATGAAGTCACCCATGTCCTTCGCCTCGCACTCGATGGCGCTGAACATCAGGGAGTCGACCTGCTCGTCCCGCAGGAGGGTCGCGATCTCGGCGACGTCGTCCAGGGTGAAGCTGCCCTGCTTCTCGCGGAGCGCCAGCCACCGGCGCATGTAGCGCGTGGGGATTTCGGAGCGGCGGTCGTGCGCCCAGGTACGGCTGCGGAAACGGACCAGGTCGCCGTCCAACTCCCAGCGGCGGCTCGAACCCGCCATATCGTCCAGCAGCTTGTAAAGCGGCTGCGGCCCGTTAGGCGGCTGGATCACGGAGAAGGCCTGCTTGTTATAGGCGTCCCCCAGCAGGTGCACGCCGTAGGCAGCTTCCACCTCCTCCAGGATTTCCGCCACCCGGTAAGACTTTCCCAGCGCGGCCAGGATTCCGGTCTGCGGCTGGAGCGGCGGCAGCTTGAGCTCCGCTTTCTTGCCCAGGATCGGGTCCGCTGAAAGACGCTTCACCCGCTCCATGGGGTCTTCCATCGGCGGATCGAACATGGAGGGCGAGCCGATGACGTTCAAGCCGGTCGCCTGGAACAGCGGACCCATGCCCTCCACGCCGAGCGGCTCGGGGCTCACGTTGAGCATGCCCACCGGCTGCGAGCCCAGGGTAAGGCTTAGCCGTACCGTGATCTTGAATCCCTGCGCCCGGCTCCAGGGCTCCTGCATCAACTTCTCTGCCTGCCCGATGCCCGCTTCGGCTTCGGGGCCGAGGGCTCTAAACAGGGCCTTGGGGAAGGGCAGCTGGGGCGTCGCATTGCGCAGCGCATCATGCGCGCCGGCGGGGAGGGGCGTCTCGCCGTCACCCGGCTGCGTGCTCATGACCAGCGGGCGCTCGTCCAGGAGCTGCTGCCACTGTCCGGGAGTGAGGTTGTCCAGCACCCCGGCCATCACCCGTCCCACGGGCGTGGCGACGGCGTAAATGTTCATGTTCCCCAGCACCCGCTGGCCGGCGCTCGGGCTGCTTCCAAGCGATGCGATCCCCTTGGAGAACGTGTCTTCCAATTCCCGGTCGGCCCGCTCCGTCTCATGCTGGAAGTCGCCGGGAGACATCCGGCTGAGCTTGCGGAGGCGGTCCACCTCCTTCTCCAGCGCTGCGATAACAGCCCGGCGGCCTTCGTCGATCTCATCCTGCTCTTCTTGTCGCGCCACCCGGTCTTGGAACAGGAGGTAGGTAGGCGCCTCGGGCTTACCGCCGGAGCGGACCCAGGTGAAGTGGAGGAGGGTGCCGATCTGCTCGAGTACTTTCCGCGCCGGGACATCGGTGGCGGAGATCATCACCGGCTCGTCTACCAGGGCGCGGTCCGGAGCGAGTTGGGTGCCCGTGCGCTGCGAAAGCTCCTTCAGGGCGTCCACCAGCGTCGCCTTTTTCCAATGCACCGTGACGTGCTTGTCCAGGCGCGTGTCCGCAGCCAACGGCGACCGCGCACCGGACTGCGCCAGCACGGGCCCCGCAAGGAGCAAAGAGACGACGATGGGTGACCAGGCGCGCATGTTCAACCTCCAGGCGACAAGTCGTCACCCGCTGAGTGTAACGTTGGCCACGCGCAATAGTTTCTCCTGATTTCGGAGCGGCCTGATGGGATCGAGGGACAGAGAGACGGAGAGACAACGTGCTACTTCGCCTCCTGTCCCGCTGTCCCTCTATCCCTCCGTCCCCTCAGGCGGCAAGGAGCTGATGCTCTGCGAGGTGCTTGCGCAGCTTCAGCAGTGCACGGCGCTGGACCTGGCGGACGCCCTCGCGAGTGATGCGCAGGCGCTCGGCGAGATCGGCGAGCGGAACGATACTGCCGCCCAGCCCGAAGCGCGCTTCCAGGACCAACCGATCGCGCGGCGGTAGGCACTGGAGTAATTCGTCCAACTCCGCATGCTCTTCCAGTTGGATCAACTCCGCTTCGGGCGCGGCGCAGCGGGGATCCGGCACCTCGAGCGTGAGGGGTTCTGCGTCGTCCGCCACGGGAGCATCAAGGGAGAGCGGCTCATCCAGGCATTCGAGTACGGCTTCCAGGCGGCGGGCGGAGATACCGCACGCGGTGGCGAGCTCTTCCACGGTGGGCTCGCGGCCGAGATCCACGGAGAGCTTTTCGCGCAATGCTTCGGCTTTGCGGGCGGCACCGCCCACGTCCACCGGTAAACGGATCAGGCGGCTCTGCCGGTCCAGGGCGCGCAGCACTCGCTGCTTGATCCAGTAGGTCGCATAGGTGCTGAACCGGAACCCCCGGGCGGGATCGTACCGCTCGATGGCGATGCACAACCCAATCATTCCTTCCTGGATCAGGTCCTCCGCTTCCAGGTGAGCGCTGCCGTACTGCCGCGCAATGGATACGACCAGGGGAATGTTAGCGTTCACCATCCGCTCGAACGCGCTCCGGTCGCCCCGCTGCACCTGCTCGGAGAGCCGCTTCTCCAACCCCGCAGTGAGCTGTTCACCGGAGGCCGTGTAATCCCAACGCGGCAGGGACTCCTGCGCGGTGCCGGGTCCTGTCGCTGGTCGCTTCTCTTGCAGGTGCATCATTGCGGACTCCTTTCGTCCCCTTTCCAGAGACTTCAAATCACATCTTCGTTATATCACGATTTCATGATACGACAACCCTCAAACCATGATTAATCACCTGGCCGTGATATTTGCATCTGAGAGAGAGGTTCGAGGCAGGAGGGCGACCGAACAGGGCAAGGAGTTGTCACGCACGGGGGAACCGACGGTTAGAACTAGGAGAGCGTTAACGTAGAGGCGGCGGGCTGCAGCGGGTGGTGGCGTCGCCTCTACGCCTTTCGGTGCGCCGCCGGTTCACCGGGCCGACGTTCCCGCTAGCTTGCCGCTGGGACGGCGCCACATCTCTCCGTCCTGGCGAACTCGCGGGTTACCGCCAGACCGGTGCGACCCGTTGTGACGTCCCGGATCACCTTGAGAGCGAGTGCACGATTCCAGTGGAGCCCAGCAAGTCAGAGGAAACGATAGGCGAGGAGCGGTCCAGCCCGGCAGTACTGCGCGGCGCGGGAGGCGCGTTGCTGCGCGAACTAGCGCTGGGCGAGAAGAACGTTTCCGAGTTGGTTCAGTCCACGGGGATGAGCCAGCCGAACGTCTCCAACCACCTCAGCCGCCTGCGGGCGCGCGGCCTGGTAACCAGCGACCGCCGCGGGCGCCAGATCATCTACCGACTGGCCAGCTCCGGGATCGCGCACCTCATGCTGATGCACGGCGAGCCGGGAGCCGGCGCCCCTCCGGATCCCGGTCTCGTCGCGGAGCAGTTCCTGGAGGCGGTGCTCACCCTGCGAGAGGAGGAGCCGGCACGGCTGGTGGACAGCGCCTTGGCGGCCGGGCTGGAATGGCGCGACCTTTACCTGCGAGTCTTCGTACCGGCGCTCAACCACATCGGCGAGATGTGGGAGCGGAACGAGCTCTCCGTGGCGGACGAGCACCTGATCACGGGCATCGTCCTGCGCTTGCTGCACCGTCTCTCGCTGGCGCTGCCACCGGCTCCGCAGCACCAGGCCGCGTCAGCGCTGGTGGGCTGCGTCGAGGGCGAGCTGCACACCGTGGGCGGGCGAATGGTCGCCGACTTCCTGCTCTCGCGGGGTTGGCGGGTGTGGTACCTCAACGGCTTCTTGCCGCTGGAGCACCTCATGGAAGGCGTCAAACGGCACCTTCCGGACGCCGTGGTCCTGTGCGTTTCCACCGAGGAATGCCACCCGCACCTGCTGGCGACCGTGGAGCGGCTGCAGCGCTGGCGCGGAGAGCAGCCACTGCCGCTCATCGTGGCGGGCGGGCGCTACTTCGCAAGTCACCCCTCCGCAACGGGCATCGACCTGTGCGGAACAGACATTGAAGCGGTGACGGAGGAGATGGATCGCCGGGTGGCGGAGATCCGGGGAAATGGGGACATGGGGAAATGAGGAAACCACTTCCCCTCACCTCATTCCCGCACCTCCCCATTTTCTTCAGTAGGGGCGGTCTTCCATGGTGGGGACCGGCAGACGCTGCTGGCGGGACTGTTCGATTTCCGACTGCATCTGGCTGATCTGCTCCAGCAGGTTGAGGATGATCTCCACCCCCGCCAGGTTAACGCCCATATCCTGCGTCAGCCGCTGGATCTGCCGCAGCCGCTCGATATCCCAGTCGCTGTAAAGCCGGTTGCTGCCACGGCGGGCGGGCTTCACCAGACCCGCGCGCTCGTACAGGCGCAGGGTCTGGGGGTGCATCCCCACCCGCTCAGCCGCAATGCTGATTACGTACGATGGCTCCCGATTCTGGTCTGACATCGTTCACTCCGTCTTGCCCGGAGAACCCGGGTGGAGTAATGGAGTGCTAGCGTAACGGGCAAGTGGGACGGCACCGAAGCCGGAAGCCCGCTCCACCCGGGCCAAGACCTAACTGCAACCCACTACTCCACTACACCCGCACTCCCCTACTCCCCTTCCGTCGTCGGCATTCCATCCTGCCTGTACACCAAACAACCGCCGGGCAGTTATCGCCCCGCCAGGATGCGGTCGCGTGGGTTCTCCGCCCGCAGCGCGCGCAGTTTCTCGATCAACTCGCGCTCTTCTCCGGTAAGATTGCGCGGCACGGTCACCTTCAAACGCGCGACCAGATTACCGCTCCCCCCTGCCCGGCGTGGCATGCCTTGCCCGCTCAGCCGCAACTGCTGACCGCTCTGCACTCCGGGGGGAATCTTCATCGTCACCCGGCCGGTCATGGTCGGCACCTCTACGTCCCCACCCAGCGCCGCCTCGGCAAAGGTAACCGGCAGGTCTACGTACAGGTCCTCGCCCTTCCGCTCGAACAGGGCGTGGGGGCGCATCTTCACGGTAAGATAGAGATCGCCTGCGGGCGCGCCGTGCTCGCCCGGGCTGCCTTGCCCGGCCACGCGCAGCTTGTTGCCGTCATCCACCCCCTTGGGAATGGACACGGTCACCGCGCGCGGTCGCTCCACGTGCCCCACGCCGCGGCAGGTGTGGCACTTCTGCGAAGGGATTCTCCCCGTACCACTGCAGCGCTCGCACGCGTCTCCGCCGATGCTGAAGCCGCGCCACGAGACCCCGCGGCCGGAGCCCTGGCACTGGGGACACGTCTCCAGAGAAGCTCCCGGCTCCGCGCCGGAGCCGTGGCACGTGGGGCAGGTATCCGGCGCGGTGATGGTAAACCGCCGCTCCCCGCCCCGAAACGCCTCCTCCAGCGAGACCTCGATCTCGTACTGCAGATCGCCGCCGCGGGCCGCCGCAGGGGACTGCCGCCGGCCGCCCGCGCCGCCCCCGCCGAAGAAGCCCCCCAGAAGGTCTTCCCACGGCGCTCCGCCGCCTTCGAAATCAAATTGGACACCGCCGCCGGATGTGCCGCCGGGGCGAAAGGTGAACCCACCCGCTCCCGCGCCAGCCCCCCCAGGGCCCGCGGAATCCCATTGCGACCCGAACGCGTCATACTTCTGACGCTTGTCGGGGTCGCTGAGCACCTCGTACGCTTCACTGATGTCCTTGAAGCGCTCTTCGGAGGCTTTGTCGCCCGGGTTCACATCCGGATGGTACTTGCGGGCGAGCTTGCGGTACGCGGACTTGATTTCTTTCTCAGTCGCGCTCCGCTCCACTCCTAATAGCTGGTAATAGTCCTTGCCCGCAGCCACCCTGGTACTCCGTGTTCATAGGCAACAGCTATCTACGAGTTGGTATCCCGCCTGCTGTGCCGTGTCCCAGCGATGTATGGGGAATAATGGAGTGTTGGAGTGGCGGGAAGCCCGGCTTGGGTCTCCCCACTACTCCATTACTCCATCACTCCGGCGCAACCCGCCTTACTCGGTCTTGTACTCGGCCTCGATGACGTCTTCGTCCGGGTCCGTGGTGCCCGCCGCGCCGTCCGTGGCCCCAGCGCCCGCACCGTCGCCGGCACCGGCGGCCTGGTAGGCTGCCTCGCTCAGGCGGTAGGTCGCTTCCTGCAGCGCGTCGAGGCGGGACTTGATCCGCTCGATGTCGCCGCTCTCTTTGGCTTCGCGGAGGTTGGCCAACGCGGATTCCACGTTGCTCTTCACCTCTCCCGGAGCCTTGTCGCCCATGTCCTTCAGCAGCTGCTCTGTCTGGTAGATCATCTGCTCCGCCCGGTTCTTCACCTCGGCCTCTTCGCGGAGGCGGGCGTCTTCCTGGGCGTGGGCCTGGGCGGCCTGCACCATCCGGTCGATCTCGCCCTTATCCAGGTTCGTCGAGCCGGTGATGGTGATGCTCTGCTGCTTGCCGGTGGCCTTCTCCTTGGCGGCGACGTTCAGCATGCCGTTCGCGTCGATGTCGAAGGTGACCTCGATCTGCGGCACGCCGCGCGGCGCCGGCGGGATTCCGGAAAGCGAGAAGCGGCCCAGCGTCTTGTTGTCGCGCGCCATGTCCCGCTCGCCCTGCAGCACGTGGATCTCCACCTGGGTCTGGCCGTCGGCCGCCGTGGTGTAGGTCCGCGACTCCCGGGTGGGGATCGTAGTGTTGCGCTCGATCAGCTTGTCCATGATGCCGCCGAGCGTTTCCAGACCCAGCGTCAGCGGAGTCACGTCCAGCAGCACGATGTTCTGCGTCTGGCCCGTGAGCACGCCGCCCTGGATCGCGGCGCCGATGGCCACCACTTCATCCGGGTTCACGCCGCGGTGCGGCTCTTTGCCGCCGCCCAGCTTCTTCACCAGCTCGCCGACCATCGGCATGCGGGTGGAGCCGCCGACGAGGACGATCTCATCCAGCGCGGAGGACTCTACCTTGGCGTCCCGCAGCGCGTTCTCGAACGGCACGCGGGTGCGCTCCAGCAGGTCGCGGGTCAGCTCCTCGAACTTAGCGCGGGTCAGCGCCTCGTCCAGGTGCTTCGGTCCACTGGCATCCGCCGTGATGAACGGCAGGTTGATGTTCGTGGTCACGCCCGCGGACAGGGCGATCTTCGCCTTCTCCGCTTCGTCGCGCAGGCGCTGCAGGGCCTGCGGGTCTTTGCGCAGGTCGATGCCGTGCTGGCGCTGGAAGCTCTCCGCCACGTAGTCCACGATCTTCTGGTCCCAATCGTCGCCGCCCAGGTGGGTGTCGCCGTTGGTGGAGCGGACTTCGATGAGACCCTCGGATACGTCGAGGACGGACACGTCGAACGTGCCGCCGCCCAGGTCGTAGACCAGGATCGTCTCGTCGGACTTCTTCTCCAGCCCATAAGCCAGCGACGCGGCCGTCGGCTCGTTGATGATCCGGAGCACTTCGAGGCCCGCGATCTGGCCGGCGTTTTTGGTGGCCGTCCGCTGGGCATCATTGAAGTAGGCCGGCACCGTGATGACCGCTTTGTCGACCGTTTCGCCGAGGAAGGTCTCCGCGTCCGCCTTCAGCTTCTGCAGGATCATGGCGGAGATCTCTTCCGGGGCGTACTGCTTGCCCTGGATATCGACCACCGCCATGCCGTTGCGGCCTTCGACGACGTTGTACGGAACGATCTTCCGCTCCGAGGCCACTTCGTCGAAGCGGCGGCCCATGAAGCGCTTGATCGAGTAAATCGTGTTCTGGGGATTGATGATGGCCTGACGCTTGGCGGGCGCACCCACCAGCCGCTCCCCGTTCTTGGTGAACGCCACCACGGAGGGCGTGGTGCGGTTGCCTTCCGCATTGGGGATAACAGTCGGCTCGCCGCCGTCCAGAACCGCTACCACGGAGTTCGTGGTTCCCAGGTCGATGCCTACAGTGCGACCCATAATCTTGTTTGCCTCCACAAAGCTTGCCGCTACAGCCACGTCCCAATATACCCTTGCCACCTGGCTGCGAACCAAACCCGTGCCGCGGCTCCGCTACGAGTGATTTAGCACGGGGTTAGTATAGCCATTGAGTGACTTGATGTCAACTCGCTGCTACAGACGATAGAAACGTGATTGTTACGCGTCGAGAGCGATCCCGCCGCCCTAACCGGGGTTGGCTCAGCTTAATACTTAAATCGGCGAAGCCATTCCGACGCCGGATGAACCGTGTGTTATCATGCTACTCAATCAGTACCCCCGTGAGTGTGAGAGCCGCTGTGCATCCTCACACCCCAGTCCCGCAGGTGTGCTTGGCCGATGAAATTGACCGCCGACTCCCCGCTCTGGGCCTGGGCCTATGACGCCATCGACCACCGCCAGGAGACGATGCTGGAAAGCGCCGAAGGCGTGCGCGAGGGAACAGACATCGAGGCGGTCCACGACATGCGCGTGGGCTCGCGGCGCCTGGTGGCGGCGATGCGGGTGTTCGCCGGCTGCTTCCCGGCTCCGGAGTACCGCAGGCTGTTCCGCGAAGCACGCGGAGTGACCCGCAAGCTGGGGGCGGTGCGTGATCTGGACGTGCTCATCGATCACTACCAGCGCCGGCGGCCCAAGGCCGAGCCGGATGAACGGCTCGGCATCGATTACTTCGTGGCACTGCATGAGCGGGAGCGGCGGAAGGCGCGGCGGCCGATGCTGCGCGCCTTGGACAAGCTGGAGCGCAGCGGGTTTTCGGAGCGCTTGCAGGCGTTTCTTCGCCGGGAGGCGGAGGAATACCGGGTAGGGCTGGACACCTATTCCGTGCAGGCACGCTCCACCTCGCGCGGGGCCAGCTCCGCGTTGGGCGATAGCTGCATCGGTCCCTTCCGCGAGGCGGCTCCGGGGCTGCTGGAAGAACGACACGCGGAGCTTTACAGCTTCGAGGAATTCACCGGGCAACCGGACGCCGTGGAGGAGCTCCACGAGATGCGCATCGCCGCAAAGTGGCTGCGCTACACCATGGAGCTGTTCGCGCCCGCCTACGAGGACGAACTGAAGCGGCCGATCGCCGCCGTCAAGCGCATCCAGGAGTTGCTGGGCGACCTCCACGACAGCGACGTGCGCCTGCAGATCCTGCGGGAGCTCACCACCACTCGACTGGACTACCGTGGGCTAGAAGCCATCGGGCAGATGCTACCGGACCCGGTGGAGCACGGCCTGTCGCTCCTGCTCGCCCGAGAAGTGCGCGAGCGGCAGGGATGCTACCGGGCATTCTATAAGGAATGGAAGAAGCTGGAGGAGCGGGGTTTCCGCAAGAGCTGCTTGGAGCGGCTGCGCAACCCGGACGCTGTCTCCGAAAAGAAATCAATTGAAAATTGAAAATTGGCGATTATCAATTTTCAATTTCCCAGAGGAGTTATCGCTATGGACACACGTTCTCGGCTCGATCTGGCGGATATTCCGGGGTTGGGGCCAGTCCGCCGGGACGCCCTGGCGGAAGTGGGGGTGGTGGATCTTCCGGGGCTGCTGGCGATGAAGGTGTCCGAGCTCGCCGCGGTGCGGGGGATCGGGATCTGGCAGGCGCGGAAAGTCCGTGAGTTCTTGCGGCAGAAGGGCCTCCTCGTGGAAGACGGTCGAGCCGAGGCTGCGCCTGATGACGCCGCACCGATCGTGATCCACCAGCCGGAAACGCCGGAGCAGGCGGAAGCGGTAGCCGAAGTGATCGCCGTATTCGAGGCGCAGGCCGAAACGGAAGCACGAGTAGAAGCGGAAGTTGAGCTATTAACAGCGGCGCTGGAAGCGGCGCACGGTGAGGACGGAGGCAGCGTGCAGGACACTGAAGCATTGACGTCATCGAAAGAAACGCCCTCCGGCCCGGAACGGCCTGAGGAGACGACGGACAGGGCCGCCTTTGCGGAGCGGGAGCTGGAGATTGCGGTCGACGCCACGGACGCCGATTCGCCGGCTGACGAGCCGGCCGGACCAAGCGAAAACGCCGGTGCGCCTGAGGGCGAACTGGAGGCCGATGAATTGGCGGAAGTAGAAGCCACCGGCGAGTTGTCCGGAGCCACCGCGCGTGAGCTGCTGCAGGACATCCAGGAGCGCCGCGAGCGGCTTCCAGAGGCGGCGCTCGCCCTGATCGAAGCGATCCGACAGGCCGCGGTCAACAAACAACTTACCCGGCAGGTCACCCGGCTGCTCATCACTGCCGGCGAGTTCTCTTCCCTGTCTCGTCCCGAGGGTGCCCGCCAGTTGAGCGCGGCAGCGGAAGCCCTGGCGCAGGCGGAAGAATTGCTGCAGCGGGCGCTGGAGAAAGAGGCCTTCAGCGAGAAGGCACAGAAAGAGTTGGCTGATCGCATCCGCAAGCGCCGGAAGTCGCTGGACCGCTTGCTGGAGGAGCCTGAAGTAGAGGATCGATGAAGCCGTTCGCCGTTGTTGACATCGGCACCAACTCGATACGATTGGGCGTGGTGCAGCCCGAAGCGGATCACACTTACACCATCCTTTCCCAGCAAAAGGAAGTCGTGCGCCTGGGAGAGGGAGAGTTTGCCACCAACCAGATGACCCCGGCCGCGATGGACCGGGGCGTGCTGGTGCTCCGGAAGTTCGCGGACGTCGCGCGCGGCTACGGCGTTTCGGACCTCACCGTTCTGGGCACGTCGGCCCTGCGGGAGGCGCAGAACCAGGCGGAGTTCCTGGAGCGGGCCGAGCAAGAGGCGGGAGTGGAGGTGCACGTCATCTCCGGCGCCGAAGAGGCCCGTCTCATCTACCTGGGCGTCATCTCCGGTCTGGACCTGGGGAGCCAGCGGGCGCTAGTAATGGACATCGGCGGCGGCAGCACCGAACTGGCCGTGGGGGACAGCAGCGGCTCCGAAGTGCTGGAGAGCCTGAAGCTGGGCGCCATCCGCGTGGCCGGGATCTTCACGGAGGGGGAAACTGGCCCGATCGAGCCGCAGCTCTTCCGCCGCATCCAGGAGTACGCCCGCGGTGTCGCCATCCACTCCGTACAGCGCGTGAAGCAGTCCGGCTTCGACGTGATGTACGGCAGCTCCGGCACCATCCTCAACCTCGCGGAGATCGTGGCGCGCAGTAAGGGCGAGACCACCTCGGGCGCGCGCAATTACTTCGTACGTTTGGACGACCTGGAAGCCGCCGCCGCCCGCCTCTGCGCCCTGAATCTGGAGCAGCGCCGCAAGGTGCCCGGAATCAATCCGGAGCGCGCCGACATCATCGTGGGCGGCGCGGCCGTGTTGACCTCCATCATGGGCGCCGTGGGGGCGACCGGGCTCTACACCAGCGAGCGGGCGCTCCGGGAAGGAACCATCGTCGACCGCCTCGGCCGCGTGGTGGCGGGCGGGCCGGAAGCGCTGCTGGCGGACTCGGTTCGGAATCGCAGCGTCTTCCACCTGGCGCGCCGGTGCCAGTTCGAAGAGGAGCACGCCAAACAGGTGGCGCGCATCTCCTGCTCCATGTTCGACCAGTTCAAGGAGCTGGGGCTGCACGACTTTGGGCCCGCCGAGCGGGAGCTGCTCTACTTCGGCGCGATCCTCCACGACATCGGGGGCTTCATCTCCTACACGGACCATCAGAAGCACGGCTACTACCTGGTGCGAAACAGCCCACTGCTCGGCTTCGACGGCACGGAGATCCAACTGCTGGCCTCCATGGTGCTCCACCATCGCAAGGGGCTGCCCAAGCGGAAGGAAGACGCCATGGCGGAGCTCTCGAAACGCCAGCGCGAGGTGGTGACGATCCTCTCCACCCTGCTGCGCCTGGCCGAAGCGATGGATCGCGGTCACCTCGCCGAGGTGGCGGAGATCCGCTGCGCGCTGGAGAACCGCGGGGAGTCGCTCGTGGTGGAGATCGTCTCCGAGAAGGAATGCCACCTGGAGCTCTGGGGACTGGAGAACCAGAAGAACGCCATCCGGGATGTGTTCGGCAAGCGGTTGGACGCGCGCTGTTCGGTGCCGGCGTAGGACCCCACCCCGGGCTTTGCCCACCCCTCCCCATCCTGGACGGATGGAGAGGGGCTGGTGGCGGAGAGTGGGTACTGCTTTGCGCTAGGGGTTGACGATTACCTTGTTCTTCTCACCGGAGGCCATGGCTTCGACGGCGTCGTGGACGCGGCTGAGCGGGAAGCGGTGGGTGATCACCAACTCCGGGTTCACCAGGCCGCGCTCCATGAGGCGGATCGACTTCTCCATCGCGAGCGGGGTGGTGCCGAAGCTGGCGTCCATGCGCGCTTCCAGGAAGTGCATCAGGCCGCCGTCCAGCTCGAACTTCTCATGAGTGGTGATGCCGAAGATGTTCCAGCGCGTGCCGCGGCGGAGCAGGCTCACCATCAACTTCACGGCGTCGATCGGGCCGGCGGCTTCCACCACCAGGTCCGGGCCGTCCGGAAGGATGGCGCGGATTGCTTCCACCGGGTCTCCTTCGCGGGGGTTGACCGTGTGGGTGGCGCCCAGTTTGCGCGCCGTCTCCAGCGCGTAGTCGCTCACGTCTACCGCGATCATCCGCCCCGCGCCGGCGGCCTTCGCAACCATCATGCAGTAGGCGCCAATGCCGCCGGTGCCGATGACGACCACGTCGTCCCCCACCTGGAGCTGCGACATCTGGATGATCCCCTTCCAGGCGCCGGAGACCGGCTCCGTCTGGCAGGCGGCGTCGAAGCTGAGCGTGGCCGGCTTTTGGTAGACCGTGTTAGCGCCCGTCACCGTGTACTCCGCGAAGCTGCCGGGGCGAACGTCATCCGGGCCGTCGCCGCCGGTGGTGTAGGCGTGCTCGCAGTAGTGGGTCATCCCCAGCCGGCAGTTGCGGCAGAGCCCGCAGTAGCCGCTGGGCTGGATGATCACTTCATCCCCCTCCTTCACGTTGGTGACCAGCGGCCCGATGGCCGCCACCACCCCCGCCGGCTCGTGGCCGGGGATGAGCGGGAAGGAAACGTTGCGGCGAATCCCCTTGATCGCCTTGTAGTCCGTGGCGCAGAAGCCGCAGGAGCGGATACGCACCAGGACCTCTCCCGGTCCCGGCTCCGGAATCGGCCGGTCTTCCAGCTCCAGCTGGTTGAAATCGCGAAGCACTGCGGCGAGCATGGGGGGTTCTCCTGAAGGGTGGTCCGTCTGCGCGGGCGGGGGCAGACAGGGGTCATGGCGGGAAAACATTGAGCCTCAAGCGTTCAGCGCTCGGGGCGGTTCCGGTGGAGGTTCGCTGCGAGGGCGGCGGCCTCCTCGGAAGCGGCCGTCACCGGGCGCGGTTTTCGGAACACCGAGTGGAAGGGCAGACATACGGGTAGCGAGCGGTCGCTGACCGTTCGCCCTTTCGATTCCTGTGGATTGCAGCGCAAAGCCGTACCTGCCAGCGTTAGCCTCCTTTGCAGGAGAAGCCAGGTGCGCGAAAACTCGAGTGGTCAGCGACCGCTCGCTACCCGGTGGCTTGCCTCTCTTAAGTCAGTAATGGTCTATGACCCGGTTGCTGTTGATCGAAAGCCACACGCGGCTACTCCGTCGATGCACAGAGTCTCAACAGCTTCCCGCCGATCTTCACCGCAACCGCAGGCCCCTTCCATTGTCTCAATCAACTAGAATTAAGTACGGGCGATAGCCCTCCGGGATCTCGGAGGGCACGGCTCGGAAGGAGCAGGGCGGATGTTGACGATCCAGGGTGGAAAAGCCTCGCGGTTCTGTGACGGCGTGTCACGGCGCGACTTCCTGAAGGTGGGTGGGCTCGCGATGGGCGGCCTTAGCCTGTCTCAACTGCTCGCCCTGGAGGCGCAGGCCGCGCAGAAGCCCGGCGCCGGCAAGCGCTCCTCGCACAAAGCCGTGATCATGGTCTTCCTGGCGGGCGGCGCGCCGCACCAGGATATGTTCGACCTGAAGCCGGACGCCCCGTCCGAGATCCGCGGCGAGTTCAAGCCGATCTCCACTAACCTCCCCGGCCTGCAGATCTGCGAGCACATGCCGATGCTCGCCAAGATGGCGGACAAGTACGCCGTCATCCGGTCGCTGGTCGGCGCGCGCGGCGAGCATGCCTCGCACGTCTGCATGAGCGGGTACGACATGGCCGCGCAGGAGCAAGGAAAATGGCCCTGCCTCGGCTCCGTGGCCTCCCGGATGCAGGGACCGGTTGATCCCACGGTCCCGCCGTTCGTTAGCCTTTCGCAGCGCATGGGGCACGCGCCCTGGGCGAACCCGGGCGAGCCCGGCTTCCTCGGCCTGGCGCACGCGCCGTTCCTGCCGCACGGCCAGGTGATGGAAGACATGACGCTCAAGCAGCTCACGCCCACGCGCCTGAGTGATCGCCGCAAGCTCCTGGCCGCGGTAGACCGCCTGCAGCGGGAGACAAGCCCGGTGCTGGAAGGCTCCGACGCGGTGACGCAGAGCGCCTTCGACATGCTCACCTCGAACAAGGTATTCCAGGCGATGGACGTGGAGAAGGAAAACCCGAAACTGCGCGAGCGGTACGGGCGCGGCTCCCTGAAAAACGTGGACGACGGCGGCCCGATGTGGAACGACGGCCTGCTCATCGCCCGGCGCCTGGTGGAAGCGGGCGTGCGGTGCGTTACCATCGGCTACGGCCGGTGGGACTACCATGGCAACAACTTCGGCCAGTGCAAGGAGCGCCTCCCGATCCTGGACCAGGGCGTCAGCGCGCTGATCCAGGACCTGCACGACCGCGGTATGGCGGACGACGTCTCCGTGGTGGTCTGGGGCGAAATGGGCCGCACCCCGCAAATCAACAAGGACGGCGGCCGCGACCACTGGCCGCAGGTGAACAGCGCCCTGGTGGCGTGCGGCGGCATGAAGACGGGTCAGGTGATCGGCAGCACCACTCCGGATGGCGCTTACGCGGACCAGCGGCCCGTCCACTTCAAAGAAGTGATGGCGACGCTCTACCGCAACATGGGGCTGGATACGGACAACACCTTCGTGCCCGGACCGAACGACCGCCCGACGCGCCTTCTGGAAGGGTATTCGGCGGTGGAAGAGCTGATCTAACGGATTTCGGCTCCGAGTAAAGTGCTGGCGGTACGGACGAGTGAATCTGTAAACCCTCGTGACCGACCGCCACCCGACCGCCGGGAGGCGCTGGAACCGCGAAACGGTAAAGCCCCTCCCGGATCTGCGAGCCGTGCGTGCTCCCGGCGCCTGACGCCGTCGCCCTACCTGCTTTGCGCGGAAATGGCATCCCTCCGTCCAGCGGGTAGTCACCTCGCACGAACCGAGCTTTAGGTCCGCGCCTCTCTGGCAGCAGTGGGGAAAGTCCGTACCCGGTAGGAATCCTCCCGCGAAGCTCGACCTTTAGTGCTCGCACGCCCGGCGAGCGCTCGTAACCGGCGGCATCCCCGCCCGGCACGGAGCCCCCGTTTCAGCAAGCGAGGTTTACACTACCGCACCATGGGCCACGCCTATGCTCCCTGGCACAACCAGGGGCCTCGCCGCACGACCGGCGAAGGTAACGACCAAGAATCCGCCTGGGCTGCGACCAGGTGGTGGTACTCCCCCTGCGAGCAACAACGACCATGCTAGACAACGAAGAGCCGCTCGAATTGGAAGACGATCCGTATGATCTGCGCCGCTTCATCCAGGCGCAGGCCGCTATCTACCCGCAGGCACTAGCCGAGATTCGGCGGGGGCGGAAAGCCTCGCACTGGATGTGGTACGTCTTCCCGCAGATCGAAGGGCTGGGGTTCAGTGAAACCACGCAGCGCTACTCGATCAAGAGCATCGACGAGGCAGAAGAGTACCTGCGCCACCCGGTGCTCGGACCGCGGTTGGTAGAGTGCGCGGAGGCGGCCCTTCAAGTGGAAGGCCGGTCGGCGTACGAGATCTTCGGCTCGCCGGACGACCAGAAGCTCCAGTCGTGCGCCACGCTGTTCGCCTCCGTGTCGCCTGCGGGGTCGGTGTTCCACCAGCTGCTGGAAAAGTACTTCCGGTGTCAGGGTGACGCCAAGACGCTCCAACTACTGGGCCTCTCCCCCAACCTCGGCTAACATTCAGTCCGCAACCGGGAGGTTAGACCGGGCTCCGGTGCGGAGCGGGAGTGGTGGAGTAGGAGCGTGTTGAAGTAGCTCCTTCCCGGGCCCTTACTCCCTTGCCCTCCCTGGATGGATGTTGCAGAACAGGCGGCCGGAACGACTCTGTTGAACCTGCTTTGAGGATCCGGCTCCGGCCGCCGTGTGTGCGGCTTCGGTAAAGGAGAGCGACGCGGGGAACAACCAGCAGCCCGTGAAAGCGGGAGAGGGCGGAGCAGATCAAGGGTGCGCCCCTCACAAAGCAGGAACTGCTGCGCATCCGAGAGGAGGCCCTGGTGGTGATCACGCCGGCGGACGTAGGGGTTGCCGCGGAAGAGGGGCGGGATGCGCCGAAGTGGACCCGGCAAGCGCCTGGGAGAGCTGGCAGGCGCTCCACGGCAGGGACGGCTAACGCCGCCGCCACGCACGAATGCGAGCGAAGGCAAGGTAGGGAGCACCCGAGCGGGTAAGCCGCGCGAGGCAGAGGAGAGCGACCGGATGGCGGACCAGGAATTTCACGGGATACGCGCGGCATCGGCGGTGGATGCGCTTTCGATTGCCGCGGCGAACAGCCTGCTC
>Ga0255338_1002701_pt1 | contig 24300 bp, 24 predicted proteins | sample MeOH1_35cm_T4_19_FD_203715 | JGI IMG/M metagenome (GOLD analysis project Ga0255338, IMG submission 203715) | Sandy soil microbial communities from University of British Columbia, Vancouver, Canada - MeOH1_35cm_T4_195 | ecosystem: Engineered > Artificial ecosystem > Sand microcosm > Unclassified ...
TGGGAAGCCCACCCACCACGGAGCCGCAAGGAGGTGCCCGAGCGTGACCGACGAGGAGTCCCCCGAGCTGCAGCCCGACCAGCAGCCAGACCACCTGCCTGACGACCCGGACACCGCCTGGGTCCGCGACCTGCTCGCCGACGCGCGTGTCACCGACCCGGTGCCGGCGGACGTGGTGGCCCGCCTCGACGAGGCCCTCGCCTCCCTGACGGCCGAACGCCAGGCGGGGCGCGGCGGGGCCCCGGCGGCCGGTCAGCCGGGCGTCGTCGTACCCCTGCGCCGACGGCTGGGTCCACTGCTGGTCGCCGCCGCGGCGGTCGTCGCGGTCGCCGGTGGCGGCATCGGGATCGCCCAGCTCGCGGGCGACGACTCGAACAGCTCCGCCAGCTCCGCTTCCGCCGACGACCGCGCCCAGGTCGAGGGCGTCGCGCCCGGCGCCTCCGCGACCCGGCCTCCGGCGAGCGTGCCGGAAAGTGCGCCGGAGAGTGCGCCGAAGGCCCTGAAGGGCGCCTCCGTCGCGGTCCCGCGCCTCACCAGCGACGCGTTCGCGCAGGACGCCGCCCGGGTGATGGTCTCGCTCGCGGACTCGTCGGTCACCGCGTCGCTCGACTCCCTGGCGGCCGGGTCGGCCGGCGCGAGCCCGTCACCGGCCGAGGCCAGCCCGAGCGGCGGAGCGGCCGTCCAGACCCCTGACCAGGCCTACTCGGCGGCCCCGCCGGTCACCGCGACACCCCCTCAGGCCGCGGCGGACTCGGCCGACGCTCCGACCTGCGCCGGTCCCGTCGTCACCGGTGCGGTCACGGTCCGGGCGTTCCTCGACGACACCCTCGTGGCCCTGGTCTTCCGGGCGCCGAGCGCCACGGCCCAGCAGGTGGAGGCGTGGTCGTGCGACGGCGCGACGTTGCTGGCCTCGGCCAGCGTCCCGCGCTGACCGACACCCGGACCGGCCGTCGTCGTGGGGCCGTCGGTGGGCCGTCGGGCGGCGGGAATGCGGCCCGCCTAGGATCTGTTCTGGCACCAGACCCCGTGAGAGCAGGCAACAGAGATGTCAGACACCACCCGCAACGTGATCATCATCGGCTCGGGACCGGCCGGCTACACCGCGGCGGTGTACGCCGCCCGCGCGAACCTCGAGCCGCTGGTCTTCGAAGGTGCCGTCACCGCCGGTGGCGCACTGATGAACACCACCGAGGTCGAGAACTTCCCCGGTTTCCGCGAGGGCATCCAGGGCCCGGCGCTGATGGACGAGATGCGGGCCCAGGCCGAGCGGTTCGGGGCCGAGCTGGTCGCCGACGACGTGACCGAGGTCGACCTGACCGGTGAGGTCAAGGTCGTGAAGACCGCGGAGGGCACCTTCACCGCACGCGCGGTGATCCTGGCCATGGGCTCGGGCTACCGCAAGCTCGGCCTGCCCGACGAGGACAGGCTCTCCGGTCACGGCGTGAGCTGGTGTGCCACCTGCGACGGGTTCTTCTTCCGCGAGCAGCACATCGCCGTCGTCGGCGGTGGTGACTCCGCGGTCGAGGAGGCCACCTTCCTCTCCCGCTTCGGCTCCAAGGTCACCCTGATCGTGCGCCGCGACGAGCTCCGCGCCTCCAAGATCATGCAGGAGCGGGCCTTCGCGGACCCGAAGATCGAGATCGCCTGGAACTCCCGGGTCGCGTCGATCCACGGTGACGACAAGCTGACCGGGCTCACCCTCGAGGACACCGTCACCGGCGAGACCCGCGAGCTGGACGCCACCGGCCTGTTCATCGCGATCGGTCACGACCCGCGCTCGGAGCTGCTCACCGGCCAGGTGGACCTGGACGACGAGGGCTACGTGCTGGTCGAGAACGGCAGCACCCGGACGAACCTCCCGGGCGTCTTCGCCTCCGGCGACCTCGTCGATCACACCTACCGTCAGGCGATCACCGCCGCCGGCAGCGGGTGCGCCTCGGCCCTGGACGCCGAGCGCTACCTCGCCGCCCTCGACCACGCCGCCGCCACGGCCGGGTCTGCCGCCGCCCTCGCCTGACGAGCACCCCGTCGGCCGGGAAGAAATGTCCCGGCGACCGTGTTCAATGCCCCGTAGACCGATCCTCACTGTCCGACACCAAGGAGTTCCCATGGCCGACCTTCAGGCCGTCACCGACGCCGACTTCGAGACCGAGGTCCTGAAGTCCGACACCCCCGTGCTGGTCGACTTTTGGGCCGAGTGGTGCGGGCCGTGCCGCCAGGTCGCCCCGATCCTCGACGAGATCGCGAACGAGCACGGTGACAAGCTCCGGCTGGTGAAGATGAACGTCGACGAGAACCCCGTCACCCCGGCGGCGTACCGCGTCACCGGCATCCCGACGCTGAACGTCTACCAGAACGGCGAGGTCGTCAAGCAGATCGTCGGCGCCAAGCCCAAGGCCGCGCTGCTGCGGGAGCTCGCCGACATCATCGGCTGAGCCCAGCCTGACGGCGCGTCTCTCGCCGCACGCGCGCCGGGAGCCAGGAGTCCGGATCCGGACCCCGTCTTGGTTCCCGGCGCGCGTTCTGTTTCAGTAGGTCCAGCGACGGGCCGCTCGGGAGGGCCGTCGGACCCTGGAACTCGACGGAGGCCCCGGTTTGAACGCAGCCGCGCACACCACCTTCCGCCGTGGGGACGCCGGGCCGGCCGTCACGCAGATCGTCGGGCTGCTGTCCCGGCTCGGCCTGCTCGACGGCGACGAGCCCGCCTCGTACGACGACCGGGTCGAGCTGGCGGTGCGGACCTTCCAGCAGCAGCGCGGCCTGCACGTCGACGGCGTGGTCGGCTCGGCGACGTTCCGCAGGCTCGACGAGGCGCGCTGGACCCTCGGCGACCGGATCCTGACCCACCTGCCGGGCAACCTGATGGCCGGCGACGACGTGTTCGCGCTGCAACGGCGGCTGTTGGAGCTGGGCTTCAAGGTCGGCCGGGTCGACGGCTACTTCGGTCCGCGCACCGAGTCCGGGCTGCGCGACTTCCAGCGCAACTTCGGCATCCCCGCGGACGGCACCTGCGGACCGGCGACGCTCAAGGCGCTCGCGCAGCTGGCGCCGATGGTCCGCGGCGGGGCCCCGAACGCGATGCGCGCGCAGGAGCGGATCCGCGCGGCCGGACCCCAGCTGGGCGGCAAGATCGTGGTGATCGACCCGGCGCGCGGCCACCAGCTGCCGGCGGAGTACGCCGACCAGGCCGAGGAGATCGTTCACGACCTCGCCGCGCGGATCGAGGGCCGCCTGGTCGCCACCGGCGTGCAGGCCTTCCTCACCGCCTCACGCACCGGACGGCACCGCTCGGAGCCTGCGGGCGGTGGGCAGGCCGAGGAGCTGGAGCGGGCGACCTTCGCCAACCGCACCAACGCGAACCTCTGCATCTCCCTGGCCGTCGACGCCTCGACCAACCCGGACGCCTGCGGCGTCGCGACCTACTACTTCGGCACCGGCGACCGGGAGACCTGGTCCTCGACCGGTGAGCGGTTCGCGGGCCTGGTGCAGCGCGAGATCGTCGCCCGCACCGATCTGGTCGACCTGCGCTGCCACGCGAAGGCGTGGGATCTCCTGCGCCGCACCCGGATGCCGGCGGTGCAGCTGGACGCCGGGTACCTCTCCAACCCCGGCGACGCGCGGCGGCTCGCCGACCCGGGCTTCCGCGACGTGCTCGCGGAGGCCGTCGTGGTCGCCGTCCAGCGGTTCTACCTCAGCCCGGACGCCGACGCGCACACCGGCGTGCTCCGGCTCAGCGAGCTGCGCTCCGCGATCCGCGCGGCCGACTGATCCGGCGCAGCGGGTCGGCAGCCCGCGGCACGGTGGGGGTCGAGGGCCTGGGTGCGCGGCGCTTCCCGCCGACGACGCCCAGCAGCCGCTCGACCGCGACCTCGAACTCCTCGCGCCAGGACACCGTGGTGGCCAGGTCCATCCGCATCCGCGGGTACACCGGGTGCGGGCGATGAGTCCGGAACCCGACTGCGAGCAGGAAGTCGACAGGGAGCACGCACTCCACGTGGGGTGACTCGGGTCGCGGCCGGATCGCACCGAACGCCTCGACCGCCCCGATGCCGCCGTGCTTGATCAGGTCCTTGGCCATCGACTGCACCAGCACCCGGCCGAGTCCCTGGCCGCGGAACTCCGGGTCGACGTACCCGGTGGCGAGCAGCACGGCGTCGGGACTCACCGGCGCCGTGGCGAACCCGGCGCTCCCCGGGAGGTGCACCGCCGGTGCCCAGAGCAGGTGGCCGACGACCTGGTCGTCGACCCGTACGACGCGGCCCACCGAGCCCCAGTCGCGCAGCATCGTGGAGAGCCAGGCGGCCTTCTCCTCGGCCTCGTGGCCGCGGACCTGCTCGCGGCGGACCGGGTCCAGCTCCCAGAAGGTGCACGTCTGACACGGTCCGGGCAGCAGGGCGAGGTTGTCCAGCGTCAGCCGCTCCGCGTGGCGTCCCATGGCACCAGCGTAGGCCGCGAGCGGCCTGCGGTCAGCGACGTTCGGTGTGCAGGAACTCCGCGATCCGGCCGATCGCCTCGGTGAGCGTGTCGATGTCCGGCAGCGTCACCAGCCGGAAGTGGTCGGGCTCGAACCAGTTGAAGCCGGTGCCGTGCGTGACCAGGATCTTCTTGGCCCGGAGCAGCTCGATGACGAACGCCTCGTCGTCCTCGATGCCGTACATCTCGGTGTCGAGCTTCGGGAAGCAGTACAGCGCGCCGCTGGGCTCGACACAGCTCACGCCCGGGATCTCGTTGAGGAGCCGGGCCGCGGTCTTGCTCTGCTCGTAGAAGCGGCCGCCGGGCACGATCAGCTCGTTGACCGACTGGTAGCCACCGAGCGCGGTCTGGATCGCGTGCTGGGCGGGCACGTTGGAGCACATCCGCATGTTCGCCAGCAGGGTGAGGCCCTCGAGGAAGTCCTCCGCGAGGTGCTTGGGACCCGAGACCATCACCCAGCCGGCGCGGTAGCCGCAGACCCGGTAGGCCTTGGACAGCCCGCTGAAGGTCAGGCAGAGGACATCGTCACCGGCGTAGGTGGCGCTGTGGTGGTGCACCGCGCCGTCGAACAGGATCTTCTCGTAGATCTCGTCGCTGAAGAGGACCAGGTTGTGCCGGCGCGCGATGTCGACCAGCCCCTTGACGGTGTCCTCGCTGTACACCGCCCCGGTCGGGTTGTTCGGGTTGATGATCACCAGGCCGTGGGTGTTCTCGGTGATCTTCGACTCGATGTCCTCGAGGTCGGGGTTCCAGCCGTTCTCCTCGTCGCACCGGTAGTGCACGGGGGTGCCTCCGGAGAGCGTCACCGCGCCGGTCCACAGCGGGTAGTCGGGCGCCGGGACCAGGATCTCGTTGCCCTCGTCGAGGAAGGCCTGCAGCACCAGGGAGATCAACTCCGAGACGCCGTTGCCGATGTACACGTCGTCGACGACGGTCTCGGTCAGCCCGTGGCTCTGGTAGTACTGCGCCACCGCGGTGCGCGCGGAGTAGATGCCGCGCGAGTCGGAGTAGCCCTGCGACACGGGCAGGTTGTGCACCATGTCCGCGACGATCGCCTCGGGGGCCTCGAACCCGAACGGGGCCGGGTTGCCGATGTTCAGCTTGAGGATCTTGTGTCCCTCGGCCTCGAGGCGCTGGGCCTCGACCAGGATCGGCCCGCGGACGTCGTACCGGACGTGTTGCAGCTTGCGACTCTGGACGATGCGGCGCATGTCCACAGTCTCGCAGAGGGCCATGGGGGTCGGGTCCGCATATTCGTCCCTCGGAAGCGCCCGCTGACCCGGCATGGCACGATCGACTCTCCACCGACTGCCGAGGACGGCCCCACGATGCGTGACCTCACCTATCCCCCGATCATCGCCACGTGCAAGGTGCTCTTCCGTGGTCTGGGGTTGAAGTTCCAGCTGCGCGGCACCGAGCACGTCCCCCGCACCGGTGGGGCGCTGATCGCGTTCAACCACGTCTCCTACCTCGACTTCATCTTCGGCGGGTACGCCGCGCAGCCGTCGGGCCGGCTGGTCCGGTTCATGGCCAAGCGGGAGACCTTCGACCACGCCATCTCGGGGCCGCTGATGCGCTCGATGCACCACATCTCCGTGGACCGGTCCGAGGGCGCCGGCTCGATGATGACGGCGATCGACTACCTCAGGGCCGGCGAGGTGGTCGGCATCTTCCCCGAGGCGACGATCTCCCGGTCGTTCGAGATCAAGGAGCTCAAGTCGGGCGCGACCAGGATCGCCGCCGAGGCCGGCGTGCCGCTGATCCCCGCGGTGCTGTGGGGCACCCAGCGGATGATGACCAAGGACCACCCGAAGGACTTCTCCCGCAACAAGACGATTGCCGTCCATGTCGGCCCGCCGCTGCGACCGACCGGCACCGACCCGGTGGCGGAGACCGAGGCCCTGCACGCCGCACTCGCGGCGCTGCTCGACGAGACCATCGCCGACTATCCGGCCGAGGAGCAACCGCCGGGCTCGTGGTGGCTGCCGGCCCGGTACGGCGGGACCGCACCGACCCCCGCCGCCGCCGCGGACCTCGACCGCGACGAGATGCGCCGGCGGGCGGAGAAGCGTCGCGAGGCGCAGCAGCGCAAGACCGGTCACTGAGCGGCCGGCGCGTCGATCTGGCTTCAGATCGGTCTACCGATTTGTCGACAAATCGATAAGTCTAAGAATCGGCTGATCGTTAGATCGACCGGTCTGCGCCGCCCCGCGGGTCGATGACGGCGACGATCCGCTCGAGGTCGGCCAGGGAGGCGAACTCGATCGCGATCCGGCCCTTGGACTTGCCCAGGGTGACCTTGACCCGGGTGTCGAGCCGGTCCGAGAGCCGCTCGTTGAGGTCGGCCAGACCGGGGGCCGTGGGCTTGCGCGCCCGGAAGCGCACCGCCTCACCCTCGCCCTCGGGCTCGACCCCGACCGCCACGATCTCCTCGAGGCCGCGCACCGAGATGCCCTCGGCGACGACCCGGGCCGCGAGCCGGTCCTGGGCCTGGGGATCGCTGACCCCGAGCAGGGCGCGGGCGTGCCCGGCCGAGAGCACGCCGGCGGCGACGCGGCGCTGCACCTCGGGCGAGAGCTTCAGCAGCCGCAGGGTGTTGCTGATCTGCGGGCGGCTGCGCCCGATCCGGGTGGACAGCTCCTCGTGGGTGCAGCCGAAGTCGTCGAGCAGCTGCTGGTAGGCGGCTGCCTCCTCGAGCGGGTTGAGCTGGGAGCGGTGCAGGTTCTCCAGCAGCGCGTCGCGCAGCATCACGTCGTCGCCGGTCTCGCGGACGATCGCCGGGATCGTCTCCAGGCCGGCCTCGGTGACGGCCCGCCAGCGCCGCTCCCCCATGATCAGCTCGTAGCGGTCCTGGCCGCCCTCGGACCCGGCCCGGCGGACCACGACCGGTTGGAGCAGCCCGATCTCGCGCACCGAGTGCACCAGCTCGGCCATCGCGTCGGTGTCGAAGACCTGTCGGGGCTGGCGGGCGTTCGGGGCGATCGCGGCGACCGGGAGCTCGGCGAAGTAGGCGCCGGCGACCGCCGCCAGGCCGAGGGCCGGGTCGGTGGCCGCGGCCGCACGGGCGGCCAGCCCGTCCTCGGCGCCGGGCTCGTGGGTCGGGATCAGTGACCCCAGTCCGCGTCCCAGGCCGCGCCGCTTCTCGGGTCGCCGCTCACTCATGCCCATGTGCCCCTGACTGCCAGTTCCCGTGCCGCCTCCAGGTAGCTCAGCGCTCCCGGCGAACCCGGATCGTACGTCATCACGCTCTGCCCGTAGCTGGGTGCCTCGGACACCCGGACCGAGCGCGGGATCGTCGTGTTGAGCACCTGCTCCCCGAAGTGCCGGCGCACCTCGTCGGCGACGCCCGCCGCCAGGTTGGTGCGGGCGTCGTACATCGTGACCAGGATGGTGCTGATCGACAGCTCCTGGTTCAGGTGCGCCTTGACCATCTCGATCGTCTCGACCAGCTGGCCGAGGCCCTCCAGGGCGTAGTACTCCGCCTGGATCGGGATCAGCATCTCGACGCCGGCCACCAGCGCGTTCAGGGTCAGCAGGCCCAGGGAGGGCGGGCAGTCGATGAACACGTAGTCGAGCCGGCTCTCCTCACTGTCGCCGATCCGGTTGTACGCCGCGAGCGCCTTGCGCAGCCGGCTCTCCCGGGCGACCACGCTGACCAGCTCGATCTCGGCTCCGGCGAGGTCGATGGTGGCCGGCACGACGAAGAGGTTCTCGATGTCGGCGTGCTGCTGCACCACCTCCTCGATCGTGGCCCCGTCGACGAGGACGTCGTAGGAGGAGGGAGTCCCCCGCCGGTGGTCGACGCCGAGTGCGGTCGAGGCGTTCCCTTGCGGGTCCAGGTCCACGACGAGCACCCGCAGGTCGTGCATGGCGAGCGCTGCGGCCAGGTTGACGGTGGTCGTGGTCTTCCCGACCCCGCCCTTCTGGTTGGCCACCACCATCACCCGGGTGCCTTCCGGACGCGGCAGCGGGTCGTTGTAGCTCAGCCGCTGGCGGACCCGGAGCTCGGCCTCGATGGCCCGCGCCAGGGGCGTGCTGTGGTCGTCGAAGTCGCGGAGGTCGGCCTCCAGTTCAGCGGCGGTGCGCACCCGCGGCGGTGGCGGCGTCGTCCCCGGATCCGGGTCCCCGGCGACGGTCCTGACCGCCTCCGTCGTGGTTCCGGACTCGACGTCTGGCTCGGGCACGTGGATCTCCTCGGGCAATGTTTCACGTGAAACGGGAACAACAGGCTGTGGATAACTGGGTGACTTCTGTGGATTCACACGCTCAGGAGGCCAGCCCAGACCGGTGGAAAACCCCGCCTCGTCCTGTTCCGGCGTCGGCCACCCGAGTGGCTCACGAACCGTCACCACACTCACTCCTTCACGATGCGCACGACCCGCACCGGGTGATCCAGGAACTCGGCGCCGAGCTCGACGACCTGGTCGAGCACCCCACGACCGGCCGCGATGGCCCGCGCCGCCGAGTCGAGCTCGGCCTGCACGGAGGAGCCTTTCATGGCCAGGAACAGGCCGCCAGACCTGACCAGGGGCAAGGACCACTCACTGAGGCGGTCGAGTGGCGCCACCGCGCGCGACGTCACGACGTCGAAGGTTCGTTGTCCGTGCAGTGCGTCGGCACGGCCGCGGTACACCTCGACCTGGTCCAGCTCGAGTGCGGCCACCGCCTCCTCGAGGAACGTGGTCCGGCGCAGCAGCGGCTCGACCAGGGTCACGCGCAGATCGGGACGTCGGATCGCCATCACCAGGCCCGGCAGTCCTGCCCCGGACCCGATGTCGCACACCGTCGCCGAAGCCGGCACGAGATCGGTGACCAGGGCGCAGTTGAGCAGGTGCCGCTCCCACAGCCGTGGGACCTCCCGCGGGCCGATCAGGCCCCGGAGCGTGCCCTCGGTCGCCAGCAGGTGCGCGAAGGCCTCGGCGCGCGGGAGCGCATCGGAAAACACCCTCCGTGCCACCTCGGGCGCGGAGGGTGTGTCCGAAACGATCGGGTCGTCTGGTTTCACGTGAAACAACGACCACTCATGACGGCCGGATCACGCGGGAAGCACCACCACGTATCGACGGGGCTCGACGCCGTCGGACTCCGACTTCAGGCCGGCGGCAGCCACGGCGTCGTGGACCACCTTCCGCTCGAACGGCGACATCGGGTCCAGGGAGACCGGCTCGCCGGACTCCTTCACCTCGGCCACCACCCGGGCCGCCTGCTCCTCGAGGGCCTCGCGACGGGCCGCCCGGTGCCCCGAAACGTCCAGCATCAGCCGCGAACGTTCTCCGGTCTCCCGGTAGACGGCCAGCCGGGTCAGCTCCTGGAGCGCCTCCAGCACCTCACCGTTCTCCCCGACCAGCTGCGGCAGGTCGGCACCGACGATGGACACAGTGGCCCGGTCGCCCTCGACGTCCATGTCGAGGTCGCCGTCGAGATCCGCGATCTCGAGGAGTTCCTCGAGGTAGTCGGCGGCGATCTCACCCTCCTGCTCGAGCCGCTCGGCACGGGGCAGCCGCGGCGACGGGTCGGGGTCGGCGTCAGCGTCCGTCTCGGCGTCGTCAGCCGGTGCCGCGGCTCCCGGCTCGACCTCGATCGAGTCGGTGCTCTCCGACTCCTGCTCCACGGTGGCGGTGGGCTCGTCGACGACGTCGTCCTGGCTGTCGGTCACGGGGCTCTCGGTCACGGGGTCTCTCCCTGATCGGTGGTGGGCTTGGGCGCCGGCTTCGGCTTGGCGCCGGACCTGCGCTGGCTTCGGGACTGCCGCTTGGGCTGCTCGCGGCGAGCGGCCGACGGCGGGGTCGAGGGCTGGTCGGGGTCGGAACCGGCGGTCGCACCACCGGTGCCTTCCTCCGGAGTCTCGCCCCGACGACGGGCCTTCTCGGCGTCACGCCGCTCCTTGGCGCGGAACGCCTCGGTGTTCGGGGCCGGGTTGTTGCGGATGACGTAGAACTGCTGACCCATGGTCCACAGGTTCGACGTGGTCCAGTAGAGCAGCACGCCGACCGGGAACGCGATGCCACCGACCGCGAAGACCAGCGGCAGGACGTAGAGCAGCAGCTTCTGCTGCTGGGCGTAGGGCCCGCTGAGCGCGTCGGCCGGCATGTTCTTGCTCATCAGCTGGCGCTGGGTGAGGAAGGTGGTGGCGGTCATCGCCAGGACGAGCACGGCGGCCAGGATCTTCACGCTGGTCAGGTCGGTGCTCGTGAACGAGTCGGCGATCCGCGCACCGAAGATCTTCGCGTTGCTGAGGTGGCTCACGTCCGACTCGGTCAGGACGCCCTTGGCGGTGTCGTGCGCCGCCGCGTTCAGCAGCCGGAACAGCGCCAGGAAGATCGGCATCTGCACGATGATCGGCAGGCAGGAGGAGAACGGGTTGGTGCCGGTCTCCCGGTAGAGCGCCATCGTCTCCTGGGTCAGGCGCTCACGGTCGTGGCCGTACTTCTTCTGCAGCTCCTTGACCTTGGGCTGCAGCAGCTGCATGTTCCGGCTGGACTTGATCTGCTTGACGAACAACGGGATCAGGGCGGCCCTGATCACCACCGTCAGGCCGATGATCGACAGCGCCCACGAGGCGCCGGACGTCGTCCCGAAGATCGCGCCGAAGACCTTGTGGAAGCTGACCAGCACCACCGAGATCAGGTAGTACAGCGGCGTCATGATGAAGCTGCCGATATCGCCGAGGAAACCCACTCAGACTCCTTGAGTCGTGTTCGTCCGGTCCGGCTCCTGCCGGGAGGTCTGTGCTGCGGTGCCACGCCGTGGCGGCAGCGGGTCGTAACCGCCGCGGGCCCACGGGTTGCACCGGCCGACGCGGCGTACCGCCAGCCAGGTGCCCCTGATGCTGCCATGCACCGTCACCGCTTCGAGCGCGTACGCCGAGCAGGACGGGTGGTAGCGGCACACCTGGCCGTAGAGCGGGCTGATCGCGAACCGGTAGGCCTTCAGCAGGCCGATGAGGAGGAACTTCACGAGCCGACCACTCGATCCAGACAACGATCGAGCTCGTCCGCGAGATCCCGGTACGACGCCTGCGCCGAGCCGGGCTGCGCACGGACGACGACCAGCTCGCCGTCGTGCAGCGACGTGAGCCGCTCGCGCATGAGGTGCCGCAGTCGGCGCTTGACCCGGTTCCGGGCCACGGCGGGGCCGACCGCCTTCGACACGACGAAGCCGACCCGGGCAGCTTCCGCGCCGGGTCTACTTGTCACTTTGTCGACATTTGGCGTCACCAAGTGCACCACCACGAGGGGACCGCCCGCACGCCGTCCTCGGCGGACCGCCTGCCGGAAATCAGCGGCGGTCCTCAGACGATGGCTGGCCGGCAGCACCGCGTGGCCGGGCCTCAGACAGCGAGGCTGTTGCGACCCTTGCGGCGGCGCGCCGACAGGATCGCGCGACCCGCGCGGGTGCGCATCCGCAGGCGGAAGCCGTGCACCTTGTGACGGCGGCGGTTGTTCGGCTGGTACGTACGCTTGCTCACGAGCTCATCTCCGAATGAGTTGATGGGATCAGTCCACGAACCGGGTCGCACGACGCAGAACGCCGCCAGTCAGGAGAACAACTGGCACCGCCTGCCCGCGCAGCGGACCCCACCCGACGTCGAAGGACGAAGAAGGGAAGCCCGGTCGTGGACATGCGGCACCGGTCGAACCGGTTTCGACCTGCCAACGGTACGCGGCGAGTCACGACAGGGTCAATTCGGGTCGGTTCGACGGCTCGACCGGCCGTTCGCGTACTTCCGGGCCGCCCGAACCGACGATTCTCACAGCCTGCTCCCGCCAGTCCGGCGCGACACGCCGGGCGACGGGTCGAACCTGTGGAGAACCAGTTGCTACGCCGGGCCACGGTTGTTAGCGTCCGGGCACCGGGCACACTCAGAAAGTGGACAAGCGCGCTCAATTCAGCGCTCGCGCACCCTGCACACCCTGTGGACAAAGGTGTGGATCGGCACAAGAGAACCAAGCAGACGTAATTCGTGCGGTGCCAGACCGGTGCGGACGTCTCGAACGAGGGGAGCGCGAGACGCGCGTGGAGCCAGCCAACGGTCGAGAACTTGATGTGCTGTGGCCCGCCATCCTGGACAGCCTGGCTCCGAACCAGCGGGTGTGGCTGGCCTCGAGCAAGCCGGTGATGCTCGCCGAGTCCACCGCCGTCATCGCCGTCCCCAACGAGTTCACGCGGACCCAGCTCGAGGGCCGACTGCGCACCCGGCTCGAGGATGCCCTCAGCGACAGCCTCAACAAGCCGATCCGGATCGCCGTCACCGTCGACGACACCCTGGCACCGGCCGACGGCGCGCCCGAGACCGGAACCACCCCGGCCGGCCACGACCAGGGCACCGGCCAGTCCCTGTCCCACCCCGGCGACCCGATGGCCGGCCAGCAGCTCGCTCCGCCCCCGATGGACCTCCATGCGCCCATTCGTCCACAAAGCGATTTGTCGACAAACATCCAGATGGGTGCGGCGTCGTTGACGACCGGGATCCCGGACAGCCCGCTGAACCCCCGCTACACCTTCGAGACCTTCGTCATCGGCTCGTCGAACCGGTTCGCCCACGCCGCGGCGGTGGCCGTGGCCGAGGCACCGGGCAAGGCGTACAACCCGCTGCTCGTGTACGGCGACTCCGGACTCGGCAAGACCCACCTGCTGCACGCCATCGGGCACTACGTGCGCAGCCTCTACACCGGGGCAAAGATCCGCTACGTCTCCTCCGAGGCCTTCACCAACGACGTCATCAACGCGATCAAGGACGCCAACACCGCCGCGCTGCAGCGCCGCTACCGCGATGTCGACGTGCTGCTCATCGACGACATCCAGTTCCTCGAGGGCAAGCAGCAGACGCAGGAGGAGTTCTTCCACACCTTCAACACGCTGCACAACGCGAACAAGCAGATCGTGATCAGCTCCGACCGGCCCCCGAAGCGGCTCACCCAGCTCGAGGACCGGCTCCGCAACCGCTTCGAGTGGGGCCTGCTCACCGACGTGCAGCCGCCCGACCTGGAGACCCGGATCGCCATCCTCCGCAAGAAGGCCGCCGCTGACCGGCTGCACGCACCGGCCGACGTGCTCGAGTTCATCGCCAGCCGGATCCAGACCAACATCCGCGAGCTCGAAGGTGCCCTCATCCGGGTCACTGCGTTCGCCAGCATCAACCACCAGGAGGTCGACCTGACCCTGGCCGAGATCGTCCTCAAGGACCTGATCCCCGAGGGCGGCGAGCCCCAGGTGACCGCCGGGCTGATCATCGCCCAGACCGCGTCGTACCACTCGTTCAGCATCGAGGACCTGTGCGGACCGAGCCGGACCCGGGCCCTGGTCACCGCACGCCAGATCGCGATGTACCTGTGCCGTGAGCTCACCGACCTCTCGCTGCCGAAGATCGGCCAGCAGTTCGGCGGCCGCGACCACACCACCGTGATGAACGCCGAGCGCCGGATCCGCAAGGACCTCGCCGAGCGCCAGACGGTCTACAAGACGGTCAACGAGCTGACCATGAGGATCAAGCAGCAGGCCAAGCAGGCGTGAACTCTTGTGGTTTCACGGCCCCGTTCCCGTGGACAGGCACGGGGACTGCCTGTGGACGAATTGCCCTCGTCGCTCACAGCCCGCACCACCGGACACACCACCTGTCAAGCCGTCCACACGCGATCCACAGCACCTGGGGATTCCGAAAACGTCGGTGACCTGCGGTTACATCGGTTCTCCACAGGATCCACCGCCCCTACTACTACGACGAGATCTTCAATTGGATCCTTCGCCGAATCACAACCGGGACGCCTGCGGCCTGGGGACAACCTCCCGTGGCCGCCCTTCGCGTGGCAGGATGCACTTCCCTCGTAACTACCGGCAGCACCATCGACTTCGGTCGGGCTCCACCGACCACACCAGCAGGAGGCAACACCCGTGAAGTTCCGCGTCGAGCGTGACGTCCTCGCCGATGCCGTCGCCTGGACGGCCCGCGCCCTTCCCTTGCGTCCCAGTGCCCCCGTGCTCGCCGGCCTGCTGATCGAGGCTGGTTCCATCGATGGCGCCGACGGCCTGCAGCTCTCGACGTTCGACTACGAGACCTCGGCCCGCGCGACGTTGAACGCCGACGTCTCGTCCGAGGGACGTGCCCTGGTGTCCGGCCGGTTGCTCGCCGACATCTGTCGCAGCCTGCCCAACAAGCCGGTGGAGATGACCGTGGAGGGGCCGAAGGTCACACTGACGTGTGGTTCGGCACGGTTCAGCCTGCAGACGATGCCGGTCGAGGACTACCCGACGCTCCCGTCGATGCCGGAGTCGCGGGGCAAGGTCAAGAGCGAGCTCTTCGCGCACGCCGTCGGCCAGGCCGTCACCGCAGCCGGACGCGACGACATGCTGCCCGTGCTGACCGGAGTGCGCATCGAGATGGACGGTTCGACGATCTCGATGCTGGCCACCGACCGGTTCCGGCTCTCGCAGCGAGAGCTCGAGTGGGACCCGGCGGTCCCCGACCTGTCCGCAGCCGCGCTCGTCCCGGCCAAGGTGCTCGCCGACACCGCCAAGTCGCTCACCGGCGGCTCGGACATCTCGATCGCGCTGTCCTCGTCGGGCACCGGAGAGGGGATCATCGGGTTCGAGGGCTCGGCCGGCGGCGGCATCCGCCGCACCACGACCCGGCTGCTCGACGGCGAGTTCCCCAAGGTCCGCTCGTTGTTCCCCAGCGAGCACCTGACCCTCGCTCGGGTCGACCGCGCGGTGCTGATCGACGCGGTCAAGCGCGTGTCCCTGGTGGCCGAGCGCAACACCGCGGTGCAGATGTCGTTCGCCGACGGCGTGCTGACCCTCGACGCCGGCTCCGGCGAGGAGGCGATGGCGAGCGAGTCGATCGAGGCGTCGGTGACCGGCGACGACCTGACCACCGGGTTCAACCCCCAGTTCCTCCTCGACGGCCTCTCCGCCCTCGAGTCCCCGTTCGTCGAGCTGGCGTTCACGACGGCCTCCAAGCCCGTCGTACTCTCGGGAGTGGACTCCCTCGATTCGGGGAGCGGCGACGCCGACCACAGCTTCAAGTACCTGCTGATGCCGCGCCGCCTGCTCTCCTGACCCACCCCGTCGGAAGGACGCGCATGCAGATCGGACTCGTCGGCCTCGGGAAGATGGGCGGCAACATGCGCACCCGGATCCGCAACGCGGGTCACGAGGTCGTCGGCTACGACCGCAACCAGGACGTCGCGGACGTCGCCTCGCTCGAGGACATGGTCGCGAAACTGTCGTCGCCGAAGGTGGTCTGGGTGATGGTGCCCGCCGGTGAGCCCACCCACGACACGATCGTCGCGCTCGGTGATCTCCTCGGTGAGGGCGACCTGGTGATCGACGGCGGCAACTCGCGCTGGACCGAAGACCTGCGCCACCACGAGCAGCTCGCCCAGAAGGGCATCGGCTTCGTCGACTGCGGTGTCTCGGGGGGCGTCTGGGGTCTGGAGAACGGCTACGCGCTGATGTCCGGCGGCGATCCCGCGCAGGTCGCGCTGGCGCAGCCGATCTTCGACGCGCTGAAGCCCGAGGGCGAGTTCGGCTGGGTGCACGCCGGGTCCGTCGGGGCCGGCCACTTCTCGAAGATGGTCCACAACGGCATCGAGTACGCCCTCATGCAGGCCTACGCCGAGGGCTGGGAGCTGCTCGAGAAGGTCGACATGGTCGAGAACGTCACCGAGGTCTTCCGCTCCTGGCGTGAGGGCACCGTGATCCGGTCGTGGCTGCTGGACCTCCTCGTCGCCGCGCTGGACGACCAGCCCGGCCTGACCGGGATCCGCGGCTACGCCGACGACTCCGGCGAGGGTCGCTGGACCGTCGAGGCCGGCATCGAGCACGCGGTCGCGACGCCCGCGATCACGGCGGCGCTCTACGCCAGGTTCGTCTCCCGCCAGGACGACAGCCCGGCGATGAAGGCCGTCGCGGCGATGCGCAACCAGTTCGGTGGGCACGCCCTGCACACCGAGCCGCCTCCCGGCGGCGACGCATCCCCGGAGAGCTAGGCCCGAGGTTGTACGTCGCGCATCTCTCCCTTCACGACTTCCGCTCCTATCCCGCCGTCGAGGTGGAGATCGGGCCGGGGGTCACCTCGTTCGTCGGCCGCAACGGCCAGGGCAAGACCAACCTGGTGGAGGCGATCGACTACCTCTCCCGGCTGACCTCGCACCGGGTGTCGGCCGACGCTCCGCTGGTCCGGCAGGGCGCCGAGCAGGCCGTCGTCCGGGCCGCGGTGGTGCGCGACGAGCGTCGGGCGATCCTCGAGATCGAGATCAACCCCGGCCGGTCCAACCGCGCGCGGATCAACCGGTCCCAGCTACCGAAGGCGCGAGAGCTGCTCGGGCTCGTACGCACGGTCGTGTTCTCACCGGAGGACCTCGCCCTGGTCAAGGGTGACCCCGCCGAGAGACGCCGGTTCGCCGACGACCTCCTGGTGCAGGTGTCGCCGAGGTACGCCGGCACCCGCGCCGACTACGACCGGGTGCTCAAGCAGCGCAACTCGCTGCTGAAGTCCGCCGGTGTCGCCCGCCGTGGCGGCGCGAGTGCGGAGTCGGCGCTGTCGACCCTCGCGGTCTGGGACCACCGGCTGGCCGAGCTCGGGGCGGAGATCATGCGGCGCCGGATGCAGCTGGTGGAGGACCTGACCCCGCTCGTCGGCAAGGCGTACGAAGCCGTGGCCCGCGGGGCGAGCCGGGACGACGCGGTGATCGTCTACCGGCCGTCGTTCGACCTCCAGCCCGGCGGTGACGACGAGCCGAGGAGCCTGGAGGACCAGCTGCTCGACGCGGTCGAGGCCCGGCGCCGCGACGAGCTCGACCGCGGCCTCAGCCTGGTCGGACCGCACCGCGACGAGCTGCTGCTCTCGCTGGGCGACCTCCCGGTGAAGGGCTACGCCAGCCACGGCGAGTCCTGGTCGTTCGCCCTCGCCCTCCGGCTGGCGTCGTACGACCTGCTGCGCGCCGGCGGGGACGACCCGGTGCTCATCCTCGACGACGTGTTCGCCGAGCTCGACTCGGGCCGGCGCGCCCAGCTCGCCGACCTGGTCGCCGATGCCGAGCAGGTGCTGATCACCGCCGCCGTGGCCGACGACGTCCCGCCGCAGCTGCGCGGGCGACGGTTCACCGTCGCCGACGGCCAGGTCACCGCGGATGAGTGAGCGCGGTCCGGGCCAGGAGCCGGGCGGCTCGGACGAAGCAGACCCGACCGACCCCGCCGCGGAGGAGCACGACGAGCGTGGCCTGGACCTCGCCCGGAGCATCGCGCGCGGGCTCGCGGGACGGACGGGCCGGCGCAAGCCCAGGCTGAAGAACCTCCGCCGGGTCGACCCGAAGACGTCGTTGGCACATCCGGACGACCGTGATCCGCAGACGCTCGACGCGACCCTCGGCCGGCTCGTCAGCGACCAGGGCTGGGACACCGAGCTCCGGGTGCACGGGGTCTTCAGCCGGTGGGCCTCGGTGGTCGGCCAGGAGGTCGCCGACCACGTGACCCCCGAGTCCTACGCCGACGGCCGGCTGGTGGTGCGCACCGACTCGACGGCGTGGGCGACCGAGATGAAGCTGCTCGCCGCCAACCTGGTGCACCGGCTCAACCAGGACCTCGGCGACGGCACCGTCGAGGTGATCGACGTCCTCGGACCGCACACGCCGCGATGGACGTCGGGCCGGCTCCGGGTCAAGGGCCGGGGCCCGCGCGACACCTACGGCTGAGAGCCCCGCAGCCCGCAGCGGACGTACAGGGACTCACCGACCCCCCTCAGATGGGGCTGGCGACGCGCTCTGGAGCCTCTGTGGGCCGACTTTCAGCGAAGATCCCCCCAGTTCCGCGGCGGTACCCGTGATTTGCGGGCTCTGACGGGTAGACTGAGGACTGGTCGTCCGAGCGGCGGAGACACCGCGAGCGGCGACCATTTCTGTGTCGTCTCAGTGTCGTCCCCGGTCAGCTCCGGGGCGGGATCAAGTGAAGAGGAAGCCGTACGTGGCCGACGAAAACAGCTTCGGTTCGACCGTCGAAGAAGGCAAGTACGACGCCAGCGCCATCCAGGTCCTCGAGGGCCTCGAGGCGGTCCGCAAGAGGCCCGGGATGTACATCGGCTCGACCGGTGAGCGCGGCCTGCACCACCTGATCTGGGAGGTCGTCGACAACTCCGTCGACGAGGCCCTGGCCGGCTACTGCGACCGGATCGTGCTGTCCCTGCAGGCCGACGGGTCGGTCCGGGTCGAGGACAACGGTCGCGGCATCCCCACCGACATCCACCCGACCGAGGGCATTCCCGCGGTCACGATGGCGCTGACGATGCTGCACGCGGGCGGGAAGTTCGGTGGCGGCGGCTACAAGGTCTCTGGCGGCCTGCACGGCGTCGGCATCTCGGTGGTCAACGCGCTGTCGAGCAAGGTGATCGTCGAGGTGAAGAACCGCGGCCACCTGTGGCGGCAGTCGTTCGCGATCGGCGTACCCGAGGGTGAGCTCGAGCAGGTCCGGCCGATGGAGCCCGGTGAGCGCACCGGCACCACGATCACCTACTGGGCCTCGGAGGAGATCTTCGAGACCACCGACTACAACCTCGAGACGATCCTCCAGCGGATCCGCGAGATGGCCTTCCTGAACAAGGGGCTCGAGATCGTCGTACGCGACGAGCGGCCCGTGGCCGAGGAGATCTCCGAGGTCATGCAGGACGCCCTGCAGGAGGACGCCGGCGAGGCCGAGAAGCCCGACGAGACCCGCACCGAGGAAGGTGTCTTCGAGCGCCGCTTCAAGTTCGACCGCGGCCTGGTCGACTACGTCGAGTACCTCAACCGCCGCAAGGACAAGGCCAACCCCTCGGTGATCAGCTTCGAGGCCGAGACACCGGACGGCGTGGAGAACCACATGAGCCTCGAGCTCGCGATGCAGTGGAACACCTCCTACACCGAGTCGGTGCACACCTTCGCGAACACCATCAACACCCACGAGGGCGGCACCCACGAAGAGGGCTTCCGTGCCGCGCTCACCAGCCTGGTCAACGTCTGGGGCGAGGAGTGGGGCCTGGTCAAGAAGCGTGAGGACCGGGTCTCGGGTGACGACATCCGCGAGGGTCTCACCGCGATCATCTCGATCAAGCTCGGCGAGCCGCAGTTCGAGGGCCAGACCAAGACCAAGCTCGGCAACACCGAGGCCAAGGGCTTCGTCCAGCGCGTGGTCAACGACCAGCTCGGCGACTGGCTGGAGAAGAACCCCGCCGAGGGCAAGGAGATCATCCGCAAGGCGCAGGCCGCCGCGTCGGCCCGGATGGCCGCGCGCAAGGCCCGCGACCTGGCCCGCAGCCGCAAGGGTCTGCTCGGTGGCGGCGGCCTGCCCGGCAAGCTCAGCGACTGCCAGTCGACGAACCCCGAGGAGTGCGAGGTCTTCATCGTCGAGGGCGACTCGGCGGGCGGATCGGCCCGGCAGGGTCGCGACCCGCGGATCCAGGCGATCCTGCCGATCCGCGGCAAGATCCTCAACGTCGAGAAGGCCCGCATCGACAAGGTCCTCGGCAACGCCGAGGTCCAGGCAATCATCTCCGCGCTCGGCACCGGCATCCACGAGGAGTTCGACCTCGACAAGCTGCGCTACCACAAGATCGTGCTGATGGCCGACGCCGACGTCGACGGTCACCACATCAACACGCTGCTGCTGACGCTGCTGTTCCGGTTCATGAAGCCGCTGATCGAGAACGGCTTCGTCTACATGGCCCAGCCGCCGCTGTACCGGCTGCGGTGGAACAAGCCGCACGAGCACGAGTTCGTCTACTCCGACTCCGAGCGCGACCTGCTGATGCGCGACGGCGTCGAGTCGGGCAAGAAGCTCCCGAAGGAGAACCCGGTCCAGCGCTACAAGGGTCTCGGCGAGATGAACGCCGAGGAGCTGTGGGACACCACGATGAACCCCGAGCAGCGGCTGATGCTGCAGGTGACCCTCGAGGACGCCGCCCAGGCCGACGAGATCTTCTCGACCCTCATGGGCGAGGACGTCGAGCAGCGCAGGTCGTTCATCCAGCGCAACGCCAAGGACGTGCGGTTCCTGGACATCTAGTCCCGCACACCTGACCTCTGCGAACGAAAGTAAGAACTCATGACTGAGACCCCCACGGACAGCACCGGCGGCACCGGCGGCGACGGCCCCGGACCCGGCGGCCGGATCGAGCCGATCGAGCTGCAGACCTCGATGCAGCGCGCGTACATCGACTACGCGATGGCGGTCATCGTCGGCCGGGCCCTCCCCGACGTGCGTGACGGCCTGAAGCCGGTGCACCGGCGCGTCCTCTACGCCATGTACGACGGCGGCTACCGCCCCGACCGCGGGTTCTCCAAGTGCTCGCGCGTCGTCGGTGACGTCATGGGTCAGTACCACCCGCACGGTGACACCGCGATCTACGACACCCTGGTGCGGCTCGCGCAGCCCTGGGTGATGCGCGCGCCGCTGATCCACGGGCAGGGCAACTTCGGGTCGCCGGGCAACGACTCCGCCGCGGCGATGCGGTACACCGAGTGCCGGATGGCGCCGCTGGCGCTGGAGATGGTCCGGGACATCGAGAAGGACACCGTCGACTTCCAGCCGAACTACGACGGGCGCTCCCAGGAGCCGACGGTGCTGCCGTCGCGCTACCCGAACCTCCTGGTCAACGGCTCGGCCGGCATCGCGGTCGGTATGGCGACCAACATCCCGCCGCACAACCTGCGGGAGGTTGCCGAGGGTGCCCAATGGGCGCTCGAGCACCCGGACGCCACCCGCGAAGAGCTGCAGGACGCTCTCGTCGAGCGGATCAAGGGCCCCGACTTCCCCAACGGAGCGCTGATCGTCGGCCGTCAGGGCATCGAGCAGGCGTACCGCACCGGTCGCGGCTCGGTCACCCAGCGCGCGGTCATCGAGATCGACGAGGACGCCCGCGGGCGGACCTGCCTGTCGATCACCGAGCTGCCCTACATGGTCAACCCCGACAACCTGGCGCTGAAGATCGCCGAGCTCGCCGACTCCGGCAAGGTGCAGGGCATCGCCGACGTCCGCGACGACTCCTCGGGCCGCACCGGCCAGCGGCTGGTGGTGGTCCTGAAGCGGGACGCGGTCGCGCGCGTCGTACTCAACAACCTGCTCAAGCACACTGAGCTGCAGACGAACTTCAGCGCGAACATGCTGGCGCTGGTCGACGGTGTCCCCCGCACGCTGACGATCGACCAGTTCATCAGCAACTGGGTCACCCACCAGGTCGACGTGATCCAGCGGCGCACCCGCTACCTGCTCGCCGAGGCCGAGGCCGACGCCCACATCCAGCGCGGGCTGGTCAAGGCGCTCGACGCACTCGACGAGGTGATCGCGCTGATCCGCCGCTCGCCGGACGTCAACGAGGCGCGCGAGGGCCTGATGCAGCTGCTCGACATCGACGAGATCCAGGCGACCGCGATCCTCGACATGCAGCTGCGGCGGCTCGCGGCACTCGAGCGGCAGAAGATCATCGACCGGCTGGCCGAGCTGGAGCGGCTCATCGCCGACTACCGGGACATCCTCGCCAACGAGTCGCGGCAGCGGCAGATCATCTCCGACGAGCTCGCCGGCATCGTGGAGAAGTACGGCAACGAACGTCGTACCCAGATCATCGCGGCGGACGGCGACCTCTCGATGGAGGACCTGATCCCCGACGAGGACCTCGTCGTGTCGATCACCCGCGGCGGGTACGCGAAGCGGACCCGCGCCGACCAGTACCGCACCCAGAAGCGCGGCGGCAAGGGCGTGCGCGGGGCGAGCCTGCGCGGCGACGACGTGGTGGAGCACTTCATCGCGACCTCGAACCACCACTGGCTGCTGTTCTTCACGACCGCCGGCCGGGTCTACCGCACCAAGGCCTACAACCTGCCGGAGGCCTCGCGCGACGCCAAGGGCGGGCACGTGGCCGGGCTGCTGTCCTTCCAGCCGGACGAGGACATCGCGCAGGTGCTGGCGATCCGGGACTACGAGCAGGCGCCCTACCTGGTCCTGGCCACGCGCAGCGGCCTGGTGAAGAAGACCCGGCTCGCGGACTACAACAGCCCGCGCCAGGCCGGGGTGATCGCGATCAACTTCCGCGAGGACGACGACGCCCTGATCGGCGCCGAGCTGGTCGACAGCGACGACGACATCCTGCTCGTCTCCCGCAAGGGCCAGGCGATCCGGTTCACCGCCGACGACACGCAGCTGCGGCCGATGGGCCGGGCGACCTCGGGCGTGATGGGCATGAAGTTCCGCGACGGCGACTCGCTGCTGTCGATGTCGGTGATCCGTGCCGCCGAGGTGGCCCGCGAGGAGCTCGACGAGACCGAGGAGGGTGCGGGCGCGCCGGTGCAGTACGTCTTCACCATCACCGACGGCGGCTTCGCCAAGCGCACCCGGATCTCGGAGTACCGCACCCAGTCGCGCGGCGGCCTGGGCATCAAGGCGATGTCGCTGGCCAACGAGGACCGCGGCGGCCTGGTCGGCGCGTTCATCGTCGAGGAGGGTGACGAGATCCTGTCGATCACCTCCGGCGGCCAGGTGGTGCGCAGCCCGATCAACTCCGACTTCCGGGCGACCGGCCGGTCCACGATGGGCGTGAAGTTCGTGACCCCGAAGAACGGCGACAGCGTCGCGGTCGTCGCCCGCAGCGTCGAGAAGGTCGCCGACGAGGACGAGGACGAGGACGGCCCGGAGAACGGCCCGGAGGAGAACGGCGCGACCGGGACGAGTGTCGCGGACGAATCCGGGAACGGTGTGGATGGCACCGCGGACGCGGTCGAGGGCTCGGCCGACGTGGCCGCGGATGCAACAATCGAGGACGGACCCGCGTCTGCCCCTGAGGAGGACTGATGACTGATCGTCAGGTCAGGGACGAGGTCGTACTTCCCCCGCCGCCCGAGGAGCTGCTCCAGGACAAGGACCGCGGGCGCAAGCAGCGGCCCGACCGCGCCACCGAGCACGTCCGGCCGGTGGCCCCGGACGCGCCCGCCGACCTGCGCGGCGTACGCAAGGCGCGGCTGCGGCTGGTCCAGGTCGAACCGTGGTCGGTGATGAAGACCGCGTTCATGCTGTCCATCGCGATCGGGATCGTCACCGTCGTGGCGGTCGGCATCGTCTGGGGTGTCCTCGGGGCCGCCGGGTTGTGGGACTCGGTGAACTCCATCGTGCAGGACTCCATCGGTGACAGCTCGGGCGCTCCGTTCGAGATCCAGAAGTACCTCGGCACGTCCCGGGTGCTCGGCTTCACCATGATCGTCGCTGTTGCCGACGTCATCCTGATCACCGCGATCGCCACCCTGGGCGCGTTCCTGTACAACCTCGCGGCCGGTCTGCTGGGCGGTGTCGAGGTCACCTTCGCCGAGGACAACTGACCGGACCGGGCCGTTTTGTTGCCGCTCCTGCCGATGGGGTAGCCTTCCCTCTCGGTCGTGCGGTTCCCGCCGGTCACCCGGGCCTATAGCTCAGACGGTTAGAGCGCTTCCCTGATAAGGAAGAGGTCAGAGGTTCAAGTCCTCTTAGGCCCACTCGATCCACCCTGGGAGGTCGGAATGAAGAAGCTCCTGTTGCTGGCCGCGGCCGTCGCCGCCGGCGTCTTCGCCAAGAAGAAGATGGATGCGAGCCGGCACGAGCAGGATCTCTGGCAGCAGGCGACCGACCCGGTCGAGAAGGCCTGACTCCCCCGCTCGATCACTCGGCGTACCACCGCTGGTCCCGACCAGCACGGGGCCTTGGCGCAATTGGTAGCGCACCTGCTTTGCAAGCAGGGGGTTAGGGGTTCGAGTCCCCTAGGCTCCACCATGCCTGCGCTCGGGTTGCGCGCCGGCGCAATTGGTAGCGGCTCTGCCCATTTCTGGGCTTTGCAAG
>Ga0255338_1002702_pt1 | contig 24278 bp, 22 predicted proteins | sample MeOH1_35cm_T4_19_FD_203715 | JGI IMG/M metagenome (GOLD analysis project Ga0255338, IMG submission 203715) | Sandy soil microbial communities from University of British Columbia, Vancouver, Canada - MeOH1_35cm_T4_195 | ecosystem: Engineered > Artificial ecosystem > Sand microcosm > Unclassified ...
CGCCTGCTTGGCGTCCTCCAGGTGCTGATCGGAGTAATTGAGCGGGCTGCGGTAATGCGCACGCACGATGAAGAACCGCACTACCTCCGCGTCGTAGCGCTCGAGGATCTCGCGCACGGTGAAGAAGTTGCCCAGCGACTTGGACATCTTCTCGTTGTCGACCCGCACGAAGCCGTTGTGCATCCAGTAGTTGACGAACGTGCCGCCGTGCGCGCCCTCGGATTGCGCGATCTCGTTCTCGTGGTGCGGGAACTGCAGGTCCTGGCCGCCGCCGTGGATGTCGAAGTGATTGCCGAGCAGCGCGCTCGACATCGCAGAGCACTCGATGTGCCACCCCGGGCGCCCCCTGCCCCACTGCGATTCCCAGTACGGCTCGCCTTCTTTCGCGTGCTTCCACAACACGAAGTCGAGCGGATCGTGCTTCGCCTGGTCGACCTCGACGCGCTCGCCGGCACGCAAGTCCTCGAGCGATTTGCCCGACAGCTTGCCGTAACCCGGAAATTTGCGCACCGCGTAATTGACGTCGCGGTCGGCCGCCTGGTACGCAAGCCCACGCTGCTCGAGCATGCGTATCATGTCGAGCATGTCGGGCACATAATCAGTGGCGCGCGGCTCGGCGTCCGGCTTTTCTACGCCGAGGGCCGCCGCGTCTTCCTCCATCGCAGCGATGTAGCGCGCCGTCAGCGCCTCGATCGTTTCGTGATTTTCCTGCGCGCGCCGGATGATTTTGTCATCGATGTCGGTGATGTTGCGCACGTAGGTCACTTCGTAGCCCACGGCACGCAGCCAGCGCCGCACGATGTCGAAAACCACCATGACGCGTGCATGACCGAGATGGCAATAGTCGTACACCGTCATGCCGCAGACGTACATGCGCACACGGCCCGGTTCGATCGGGACGAAATCCTGCTTCTCACGCGCTAGGGTGTTGTAGATTTTCACCATGACTCGAGCCTCGCCCGCATGCCGGCGCGCATGATGATCGGCGTGCCGTTACACGCGTCTCACGGGCGGGCGGCTCGCAGGACGCAGCGGAGTAGGAATCGCGGGGTGTTCTTGGTAGAATTTCGAGAACTTACCCTCTAAGTTCCTGAAAACTTCCGAAAAGTATAGCATGACCTTCGTCCGTGCCGCGGCCCACTGCATGGCTTTGCTGGTGCTGCTGTCAGCCTCCCACATAGCGTTCGCCCAAAATCCCGAGCTGGATCGGGTCCAGCAACTCGTGCAGGGCGGTGAGCTGGACCGCGCGCTGGAACAGGTCGAGCTGTATACCAAGGCGCATCCCAAGGACCCGCGCGGACGTTTCCTGAAGGGCGTTATTCTCGGGCAGCAAAACAAAACCGACGAAGCGATCACCGTGTACAAGGCGCTGACGTACGACTATCCCGAGCTTCCCGAGCCGTACAACAATCTCGCTGCGCTGCTCGCTCAGAAGGGCGATTACGAGCAGGCGCGGGTCTCACTCGAGGCGGCGGTGCATGCGCGGCCGGGCTACGCGACGGCCCACGAGAACCTGGGCGATATCCATCTCAGGCTCGCCGCGCGTGCGTACGCCAAGGCCGTCGAGCTCGACCGTAACAGCGCGACCGCCCAGACAAAGCTGAAAGTCGTCAACGACCTGGTCCCTCCTGCGCCAGTCCCCGCCGGCAGCAAGGCAGCCGACCGCTAAGCGACGACCTGCCATGCTGAAATCCGCGCTCTGCGTCATCGCCCTGCTGCTTGCGTGTTGTGCGCACGCCGCCCAACCCCGGGTCATGCTCAAGACGAGCATGGGCCCGATCACCATCGAGCTCTATCCGGAGAATGCACCGCGGACGGTGGAGAATTTTCTGCAATACGTGAAGGACGGGCATTACAACGGCGCGCTCTTCCACCGCGTCATCGATGGCTTCATGATCCAGGGCGGCGGCTACACTCCCAAATGGGAGGAACGGCCGACGCGCCCGCCGATACCGAACGAAGCCGGCAACGGACTCAGGAACAGCGCTGGCATGGTGGCCATGGCGCGCACATCCGATCCGAACTCGGCGACGGCGCAATTTTTCATCAACCTGGCGGGCAACGACTTCCTCGACTTCCGCGATCGCAGTCCGGAAGGATACGGCTACGCGGTATTCGGCAAAGTGATCGACGGCATGGACGCCGTGCGGCGCATCGCGAAAACCCCGACGCATGCCGGTCCTCCGCCGCATGAGAATGTGCCGGTCCGGCCCGTCGTCATCCAGCGCGCAGAGATCGTCACGGCTGCGCCTCAACCCCAGAAATAAGGAAATACATGGTCAAGCTCCACACCACACAGGGCGTCATTACCCTCGAGCTCGACGCCGCCAAGGCGCCGCAGACGGTGGCGAACTTTCTGCAATATGTCAACAGCGGCTTCTACGCCAACACGCTGTTTCACCGCGTCATCGACGGCTTCATGATCCAGGGCGGCGGCATGGAACCCGGCATGAAACAGAAGAGCACCTCGGGCCCCATCCAGAACGAAGCGGACAACGGGCTCAAGAACAAGGCGTACACCGTCGCCATGGCGAGGACGTCCAACCCGCACTCCGCCACCGCTCAGTTCTTCATCAACGTCGCAGACAACACGTTCCTGGACCACACGGCGCCCACGCCGCAAGGCTGGGGTTATTGCGTGTTCGGGCGCGTCGTGGAAGGCCAGGACGTCGTAGACAAGATCAAGGCGGTGCAGACGGCCGGAAGCGGCATGCACCAGGACGTGCCCACGCAGGACGTCATCATCGAGAAAGCCGAAGAGGTTTGATCGGCAAGGAGCTAGGGGGTAAGCAGTGAGGCATGAAGGCCCGTTGGCATCGCCCGCTCTTTCCCCTCACGCTTCACTCTTCTCGTCGCATAGCTCATGAGCACGCTCTTCATCGCAGATCTCCACCTGGCTCCGGAACGGCCGCGCGTCAACGAGCAATTCCTGCAGTTCGCCTCCAGCATCGCTGCCGGCGCGCAAGCCCTGTACATCCTGGGCGATCTGTTCGAGTACTGGATAGGCGACGACGACTTGAGCGATTCGTTGCATGGGGAGATCGCGGACGCGCTTGCCGCGCTGTCGTCGGCGGGCACCGCGCTTTATTTCATGCACGGCAACCGCGACGTGCTCGTCGGCAATCTGTTTGCCGAGCGTTGCGGCGCGCAGCTCCTGTCCGACCCCACGCTCGTCGACCTCTACGGCACGCGGACGCTGCTCCTGCACGGAGACGCGCTGTGCACCGACGATCTCGCGTATCAGGACTTCCGGGCCTACGCGCGCAACCCCGAGAATCAGGCGAAGTTTCTGGCGCAGCCGGCAGCCGCGCGCCGCCTCCAGATGCTCGGACTGCGTCAGGACAGCGAGAACAGCAAGCAGGGAAAATCCGCCGACATCATGGACGTCGCGTCTTCGGCCGTGGAAAGCGTGCTGCGCGAGTACGGCTATCCGCGCATGATCCACGGGCACACGCATCGCCCGGCGAGGCACGTCCACGTGGTCGACGGCCACGAGTGCGAGCGTTGGGTGCTCAACGACTGGTACGAGCGCGGAGGCTATCTGCGCTGCGGCGCCGAGGGCTGCAGCGCGGTTCTGCTCTAAGCGCGTCTCTCGGCGCACCCGGCACGGCGGCTCATGCCGTCAGGCCGCGCGCAAGATCTGCCTTCAGGTCTTCGACACTCTCCAGGCCGACTGCGACGCGGAGCAGTCCGTCGCCGATGCCGGCAGCGGCGCGTGCCTCCGGCGAGATGCGGCCGTGCGTCGTGGATGCGGGATGAGTGATGGTAGTCTTCGTGTCGCCCAGATTGGCGGTGATCGAAATGAGCTGCGTGTGGTCCACCACCCGCCACGCGGCATCCTTGCCTCCCTTCATCTCGAAGGCGACGATCGCGCCGCCGCTTTTCTGCTGTTTTTTCGCAAGCTCGTGCTGGGGATGCGACGGCAGCCCCGGATAGTACACGCGCGCCACACCCGGCTGCGCCTCCAGCCATCGCGCAAGCTCCAGCGCGGCGGCCGATTGCGCGTCCATGCGGATGCGCAGCGTCTCGAGGCCCTTCAATATCACCCACGCATTGAACGGGCTCAGCGTCGGCCCTGCCGTACGCAGGAAACCGTAGACGCCTTCATGGATCACGCTCTTCTTGCCGAGCACCGCGCCGCCGAGCACCCTGCCCTGTCCGTCGAGATACTTCGTCGCCGAATGAATCACGACGTCGGCGCCGAGCTCGAGCGGCCGCTGCAGCGCCGGCGAGCAGAAGCAGTTGTCGACCACCAGAAGCGCGTTCGCCTGTTTGGCGACAGCGGCGAGCGCCGCGATGTCGTACACCTCGGTAAGCGGATTGGAAGGCGTCTCGATATACAGCATGCGTGTGGCCGGCTTCACTGCAGCAGCGAATCCTTGCGCGGCGGTCCCGGCGACGAACGTCGTTTCCACCCCGAAGCGCTTCATGATGTTGCCGAGCAGCTGGACGGTGGCGCCGAAGACGCCGGACGAGCAGACGATGTGGTCCCCGGCCTTGAGCAGTCCCATGACGCACGCGAGAATCGCCGCCATGCCGGAGGCGGTCGATACGCAGCACTCGGCGCCCTCGAGCGCGGCCAGGCGCTGCTCGAAAGTGGTGAGCGTGGGGTTCGAGAAGCGCGAATAGATGTTGCCCGGCTCCTGGTTCCCGAATCTCGCCGCCGCCTGCGCCGCCGACTTGAAGACAAAGCTGGACGTGAGATAGAGCGCTTCCGAATGCTCGCCGAACTGGCTGCGCTCTATGCCCGCGCGCACGGCGAGTGTGTCGAGTTCGTATTCTTTCATGATGGTGTCCTTGCCCGCGTACAAAAGAAAAACCCGTTTTCAGCTTGGCGCTAAAAACGGGTTCGCACTCGCTTTAGCCGTATTTCTTTGACACCGGCATGACCGGCGGCGCCCGCAAGCTGATATCAAATCGGCGCAACGTGAAACTTACTCTTCCCGGCGAAGAGCGTCAACCTTCGGCGAGCTCCAGCGCGAGATCGAGCTGCGTGACCGTGCTCGCCTCCCCCGTCTCGCTATCCCGCCGCTGCGCTTCCACGTCGTCGAGGTACTCGGGCGTGATGTCGCCCGTGATATAGACGCCGCTGAAGCAGGAGGTCTCGAAGCTGGTCACCGCCGGATTGACGCTGCTCACGTCGCGGGTCAGCGCATCGAGATCCTGGTAGATCAGCTCGTCGCAGCCGATTTCGCGCGCGATCTCGTCGGCAGTGCGGCCGCTGGCGATCAATTCATCGCGCGTGGGCATGTCGATGCCATAGACATTGGGAAAGCGCACGGGCGGCGCTGCGGACGCGAAGAACACCCTGCGCGCGCCCGATTCACGCGCCATCGATACGATCTCGTGGCTCGTCGTGCCGCGCACGATCGAGTCGTCGACCAGCAGCACGTTCTTGCCCTTGAACTCCATGCCGATCGCGTTCAGCTTCTGGCGCACGGATTTCTTCCGCGTGGCCTGCCCCGGCATGATGAAGGTGCGGCCGATGTAGCGGTTCTTGATGAAGCCTTCGCGGTACGCGACGTTGAGCTGCTTGGAGAGCTGCATCGCCGCCGGACGGCTCGAATCGGGTATCGGTATCACGACGTCGATGTCCAGATGGCCGTACTCGCGGGCGATCTTGTCCGCGAGGCTCTCGCCCATGCGCAAGCGCGTCTCATACACGGAAATGCCGTCGATGACCGAATCCGGCCGCGCCAGATAGACGAACTCGAAGATGCACGGATTGAGCGACGGCTTCTCGGCGCACTGCTGGCTGTAGAAGTTGCCGTCGAGATCGATGAAGATGGCCTCGCCGGGCGCAACGTCGCGCACGAGGTGGTACCCGAGCGTGTCCAGCGCGACGCTTTCGGAGGCGACCAGGTACTCGTCGCCGTGCTCGGCCTCCACGCGCCCGAACACGAGCGGGCGGATGCCGTACGGATCGCGGAACGCGAGCACGCCGTAACCGGCGATCATCGCGACCACGGCGTATGCGCCGCGGCAACGGCGATGCACGCCGGACACGGCCTTGAATATCGTAGCCGGATCGAGCTTGTAATTGGTCGCCGCCTCCTGTAACTCGTGCGCGAGCACGTTGAGCAGCACCTCGGAGTCGGAGTTCGTGTTGACGTGCCGCAGATCCTCGCGGAACAGGTCGCGCTTCAACTGATCGGTGTTCGTGAGGTTGCCGTTGTGCCCGAGCACGATGCCGAAAGGCGAGTTCACGTAGAACGGCTGCGACTCTGCTGCAGACCACGCCGACCCCGCGGTGGGATAACGCGTATGCGCGACGCCCGCATGGCCCGTGAGCGTGCGCATGTCGCGGGTGCGGAACACGTCGCGCACCATGCCGCCGCCCTTGTGCATGTGAAACATCGGCCCGTCGGCCGTGACTATCCCCGCCGCGTCCTGCCCGCGGTGCTGCAACACCAGCAGCCCGTCATAGAGCAGCTGATTTACGGGGCTACGAGCGACGACGCCGAGTATTCCACACATCGCACAACCTCAATCGTAAGTAATCCGTTGCGACAAGTACGGGGGCAGCCAGGGCTTCACGAGCATGGCGAGCGCCTCCAGCGGCGCGCTCAGCATCGCATTATTCCATGCCGCCTCGCGCGGAATGCCGGTGAGCCCTGCGAGCAGCACCAGCACCATCACGACCAGCATCCCGCGGGCGAGGCCGAACACGCCGCCCAGTATGCGATCTTCCGCGCTCAGGCCGGCGCTGTGGATGACGCCCTTCACCGCCATCCCCAGCAGGCTCATCAGGATAAGCGTCGCGATGAACAGGAACACAAACGTCCCCAGCACTCGCAAAGACGGGCTGCCCAGCGTGCCGGGCAGCCATTCAGACACGGTACCGCTGGCGAGGTTCGCGACGAGGAACGCAACCACCCAGCCTGCCAGCGCAAGTAACTCGCGAACCAGACCACGCACTACGCTCACGAGCACGGAGAAGCCGATGATCAGCAGCACTCCGTAATCGAACAGCGTCATCTACCGGGGCTACCGCGGGACGACCTTGCCGTCGAGGCCCGCGGTTTTCAGCTGGCCGCGCGCTTTGTCGGCCGCTTCCCGCGTCGCGTAAGGGCCGGCACGCACGCGCGTGACGTTGCCTTTCGCGGTCTTCACGACTTCCGTATACGCTTTGACACCCGCACCCGCCACCCGTTGTTGCAGCTGCTTCGCTTTCGCCGCATCGGCGAGCGCCGCCACCTGCACCACGAACTTGCCGGTCGCTGCGGACTTGACCGTCTCTTTCGCCGGCGTCTTCGCCGCTTCCTTCACGGGAGGTTTCTTCGTTTCCTTCGCCGCCGCTTTCGGCGTCTCGGCAGGTTTGGGAGCATCCGCGACGGCCTTCGGCGTCTCGGCAGGCCTGGGGATATCGGCGCCCTTCGGCGCGTCGACCGCTTTTTCGTGCTCGCCGGAAGCGCCCGCCGCGCCCTTCTTCTCGGCAACGGGGTCCGGCACTGCCTGAGGCTCCGGCTTCGTCGCCGCCGGCCGCACCGGAGGCTGCGCTACGCTGCCCTTGTCTGCCGCGTTTTCGGCGGGAGCGGCCGGTGCCGAGCCTTTCGGCGTAAACGGTGTGGAGTCCGGCGAAGGAATCTGGATATTGACGTTCTGGCTGACGAACTTGGGCTCGGTGTCGAGCACCATGGGCAGCACGACAGCCACTGCCGTGACCAGAACGACGGCACCGACCAGGCGGCGCCGCGCACGTTTCTTGAGCTCGACTTCTTCGTCGCTGATCGATCGCGCCATGCGTCTCGCTAAGGTGGGCCGCGGCGGTTTCAGCGAGGACTGCGTTGAGCTCGTGCAGCCATCACGCCCGCCACTGTGTAAAAGGATCCGAAGGCCACGATTTTATCATTTTCGGTGGCCCGCTCACAGGCTTGCGCGTAGGCTTGCGCAATCGAGCCGCTCTCGGCGACCGGCGCCGTGACGCCCAGCGCCTGGAGACGCTCGCGCAGACGAGCGGCCTCCGTGCCGCGCGGCCCTTCGATTCCTGCGACGAACCATTCGTCGAATGCATCTTTCACCGCGGCTATCACGCCGTCGATGTCTTTGTCCCTGAGCATCGAGAAGACCGCGATCCTGCGTCCCGCCGCAGGCAGCTCCCGCAGCGTTTCAGCGAGCACACCCGCGGCATGCGGATTGTGCGCGACGTCGAGCACCACGAGCGGCCTGCCGGGCAGCACCTGGAAACGCCCCGGGTTTTCGGTCGTCAGGAAACCCGTGCGCACGTCGGCTGCGCTCACCGGCAATCGCGGCCGCAAGACATCGAGCGCCGCAAGGCAGGCCGCCGCATTGGCGAGCTGATAGCGGCCGCGCAATGCAGGATACGGCAAGCCGTGACGCTCGCCGCCCGGCCCCCAATATCGCCATTGCCGGGGCTGGGCCTCGTAGCCGAATTCCCTTCCCTGCACCAGCAGTTGCGCACCGATCTGCGACGCATGCCGCGTGAGGGTGTCGGGCGGATCGCGGTCCGAGCAGATCGCCGGCCGGGCGGGACGCATGATGCCCGCTTTCTCGGCCGCGATCTCGGCGCGCGTCTCACCCAGGTATTCCATGTGATCCAGGGCGATGCTCATGATCATGGCGCAATCGGCATCGAATGCATTGACTGCGTCGAGACGTCCGCCGAGACCTACTTCGAGGATCGCCCCGTCCACCTGCTGCTGCGCGAAGAGCCACGCGGCAGCGAGCGTGCTGAACTCGAAATACGTAAGCGGCGTCTCCCCGCGGGCCTCTTCCACCACCCGCAGCGCCTCCGTGATCTGTGCGTCGGCGGCCTCCACGCGGGAGATCCGTATGCGCTCGTTGTAACGCAGGAGATGCGGCGAGGTATAGCAGCCGACCCGATAGCCCGCTTCGTGGAGTATGGCTTCCAGCATCGCGCATGCGGAGCCTTTGCCATTCGTGCCGCCGACGGTGATCACCGGGAAGCGCAGCTCGAGCGCCATCGCGCGCTTCACGGCCTGCACACGCTCGAGCCCCATCTCGATGGAGCGCGGATGCACCTGCTCGATATGCGCGAGCCAGCCATCGAGCGTGGTAGGGAGCACTGTCGGCATACCGTTGGGGTGAGCGGCCGTGAGCAAGAGCGACGACGGCTGCGGCGCCTTAAACCGCGGCGGGCAGCTTGAGCAGCATGGCGAGGAGATGCGCAAACCGGTCGCGCATCTGGCGGCGATCGACGATCATGTCCACCGCGCCGTGCTCGAGCAGGAACTCCGCGCGCTGGAATCCTTCCGGCAGCGTCTCGCGCACCGTCTGCTCGATGACGCGCGGACCGGCAAAGCCGATGAGCGCATGCGGCTCTGCGACGACGACGTCGCCGATCATCGCAAAGCTCGCGGAGACGCCCCCCATGGTGGGATCCGTGAGCACGGAAATGAAAGGCAGCCCTTCGCGCGCAAGCCCGGCGAGCGCCGCGCAGGTCTTCGCCATCTGCATGAGAGAGAGCAGCCCCTCCTGCATGCGCGCGCCGCCGCTCGCGCTGAAACAGAGGAAAGGCAGATGCTGCTCGACGCACACCTGGACCCCGCGCACGAAGCGCTCGCCGACGACGGAGCCCATGGAGCCGCCCAGAAACCGGAATTCGAACGCCGCAGCGACGACGGGCAGCGTTTTGATGCTCCCCTGCATCACCACCAGGGCGTCCTCTTCGGCGGTCTGCGTGCGCGCTTCCTGCAGCCGCTCGGGATAGCGGCGGCTGTCCTTGAACTTGAGCGTGTCCACCGGCAGGACTTCCGCGCCGATCTCGTAGCGTCCCTCGAGATCGAGCAGGTAATCCAGGCGCTCGCGCGCCGTGATGCGATTGTGGTGCGAGCACTTGGGGCAGACGTAAAGATTCTTCTCGAGGTCCGAGCGGTACAGCACCGCCTCGCACGAGTCGCACTTGCTCCACAGGCCCTCGGGCACGACTTTCTTGGGCCCGCCCGTATCCCGCTTGATCTTCGGAGGCAGCAGCTTCTGCAGCCAGTTCATCGGCCGTCCTTTCCCTGATCCATCGCCGCGCGCACCGAGCCCAGGAACCGCTTCACGTTCGCGATCATCTCCGCTCGCGGCGACTGCTCGATTTCCTGCACGAGCCGGCTGCCGATCACGACCGCATCTGCGACGCCCGCTATGCGCCGCGCCGTCTCCGCGTCGCGTATCCCGAAGCCCACGCCGATCGGCAAGCTGGTGTGAGTGCGTATGCGGTCTATCCGGGCACGCACGTCGTCGAGATCGATGTTTGCCGCGCCCGTGACGCCCTTCAAGGAGACGTAGTAAAGATAGCCGCGGCCGAGCGCCGCCACTTCCTTCATGCGCGCTTCCGACGTCGTCGGCGAGAGCAGGAACACCGTGTCGACGGCGTGCGCATCGAGGAGCTCCACCAGGGAGCGCGCCTCCTCCGGCGGGTAATCGACCACCAGCACACCGTCCACGCCCGCTTCGCGCGCAGCAGCGGCAAACGCCTGCTGCCCCATCGCCTCGATCGGATTGGCGTAACCCATCAGCACCACCGGCGTTTCGCCGTCGGTCTCGCGGAAAACTCCGACCTGCGCGAGCACGTCCCGCAGCGAAGTGCCATGTTTCAGCGCGCGCTCGCTCGCCCGCTGGATCACCGGGCCGTCGGCCATCGGATCGGAGAACGGGACGCCCAGCTCGATCACGTCCGCGCCCGCCTCGACGAGCGCGCGCATGAGCGGAACGGTGGCGGAGAGGTCGGGGTCGCCCGCGGTGATGAAAGGAATGAGCGCCTTCTTATGCGTCCGGCGCAATCTGGAGAACGTGGCGGCGATGCGAGACATGTTGTCTTATTGGGGTGAGGGGTGAGGAGTAAGGAGTGAGAAGTGAAGGGAAAAACGGGTTTCGCATCGCTTTGCGCTTCAAGCCTCTCGTCTCACTCGAATTTGATGCCCGATTTCTCGGCAACGGTATGCATGTCCTTGTCGCCGCGGCCGGAGAGATTCACGAGCAGGATCTGGTCCTTGCTCATGCGCGGCGCCATCTTCGCGGCATAAGCGAGCGCGTGGCTCGACTCGAGCGCCGGAATGATGCCTTCCAGGCGGCACAGATCGTGGAATGCCTGCAGCGCTTCGTCGTCGGTCACCGCGACGTACTCCGCGCGACCGATGTCCTTCAGCCATGAGTGCTCGGGACCGACGCCGGGATAATCGAGACCGGCAGAGATGGAATGCGTCTCGATGATCTGCCCGTGCTCGTCCTGCAGCAGGTAAGTGCGGTTGCCGTGCAGGACACCCGGCCTGCCGGCCATGAGCGTCGCAGCGTGCTTGCCGCTTTCCAGGCCATGGCCGGCGGCTTCCACGCCCACGAGCCGCACCTGTTCCTCGACGATGTACGGATAGAAAAGTCCCATCGCGTTGGAGCCGCCGCCGACACACGCGACCACCGCATCGGGTTGGCGGCCGGCGAGCTCGAGCATCTGCTCCTTCGACTCGCGCCCGATCACCGATTGAAAATCGCGCACCATCATCGGATACGGATGCGGGCCGGCCACCGTGCCGATGATGTAAAACGTGTTCTCCACGTTTGTCACCCAGTCGCGCATCGCTTCGTTCAACGCGTCCTTCAACGTCTTCGATCCGCTTTCCACCGGCACGACGGTCGCGCCGAGCAGCTTCATGCGATAGACGTTCTGCACCTGGCGCCGGATGTCTTCCGAGCCCATGTACACGACGCATTCCATGCCGTAGCGCGCGGCGACGGTCGCGGCCGCGACGCCATGCTGTCCGGCGCCGGTCTCCGCGATCACTCGCGGCTTGCCCATGCGCCGCGCGAGCAGCGCCTGGCCCATCACGTTGTTGATCTTGTGCGCACCCGTGTGATTGAGGTCCTCGCGCTTGAGATAGACCTGCGCGCCGCCGAAGTGCTCGGACCAGCGCCGTGCATGGTATGTCGGGCTGGGGCGACCGACGTAATGCTTGAGCTCGTACTCGAATTCGCGAACGAACTCCGGGTCGTGCTGATAACGCGCATACGCCGCTTTCAGCTCGTCGAGCGCGTGGACCAGCGTCTCGGCCACGAAAGAGCCGCCGTACGGGCCGAAATGACCGCTGCGGTCCGGCAAGTCATACATCTGCATTGCGCACTCCTGCTATAAACGCGGCGATTTTCGCGCGGTCCTTGATGCCCTTGGCCGCTTCCACGCCGCTCGAGACATCCACCGCCCAGGGTCGCACGGCGCGTATCGCCTCGGCCACGTTGTCGGGATTGAGTCCGCCGGAAAGGATCACGGGCAGGGGCAGGTGCTCGGGTATCAGGCGCCAATCGAATACGGCGCCGGTTCCCCCGTGCACCCCTTCGACGTAGGCATCGAGCAAAAGCGCCTTCGCGTCGCGATAGGCGTGCGCGTATTTTACCAAATCCGCTTCGGGCGTAACGCGGACGGCCTTGATATGGGGCAGGCCGAAGTCCGCGCAAAACTCGGGGGGCTCGTCGCCGTGAAACTGCAGCAGCTGCAACGGCACCTGCGCGAGCGTATTGCGGACAGTCGTCGCCGATGCATCGACAAACAGACCCACCACGGTGATAAACGGCGGCAGCGCCTGCACGATGGCACGCGCCTGCGCCACGCTCACATTGCGCGGGCTCGGAGGATGGAACACGAGGCCGATCGCATGCGCGCCGCAATACGCGGCCGCTCGCCCATCTTCCGCACGGGTGATCCCGCATATCTTCACTGCTGTGGCCATCACTTGCCCGCCGTGGGAACCGGCACCGCAATCCCCCGGTCCGCGGCGTCCGGCAACCCGAAGGCGCGATCATACTCTACACCGCTCAGATAGAGCCCCGCGGCGTCGAACGTCGGCGCAGCGAGCGAGCGGTCGCGGCCTTGGAGCACCTCGGCGATCCAGCCCGGCTCGCGCTTGCCTTTCCCCACGTAGACCAGCGCACCCACGATGTTGCGCACCATGTGATGCAGGAACGCGTTGCCGCGGAAATCCATGATGACGTAGTCCCCCCGCCGGGAGATCGCGATCGAGTGCAGGGTGCGGACCGGCGAGCGCGCCTGGCATTCGCTGGAGCGGAAAGCGCTGAAGTCGTGCTCGCCGATCAGGCTCCCGGCGGCAATCTGCATGCGCTCCAGATCGAGCGGCAGATGGAACCAGCCGACGCGGGCGCGGTCGGCGGCGGGACGGACGGCGCGGTTGAGCAGCACGTAGCGATAACTGCGTCCTCGGGCCGAATAACGCGCGTGGAATTCCGCAGACACTACGCGCGACCAGATGACTGCGACGGACGGTGGCAGCAAGGCGTTGCTGCCGCGCACCCACGCCGATTCCGGGCGGTGGGCAGCGGTATCGAAATGCACCACCTGCGCGAGTGCATGTACCCCCGCGTCCGTGCGGCCCGCGCACAGCGTGGCAACCGGCTCGCCGGCGATGTCCGCAAGCGCGCGCTCGACATGATTCTGCACGGCGCATCCCGAGGGCTGAGTCTGCCAGCCGCAGAACGCGCTGCCGTCATATTCGAGCCCGAGTGCTATGCGCGTCGTCATGGTCCGTGTCGTTGGGTGTGCGCGGCATGCGCCGCTAAAAACAAAAACCGCGACAGTGCGACTGCCGCGGTTCCTGACGAAAAGCGGACGCGGTTAAGCGAGAGCTTCCAGCAGCTTCTTCGCCTGCGCCTGCTGCTCCCGGTCGCCTTCGCCCAGCACTTCCTGCAGCACTTCCCGCGCGCCTTCCTTGTCGCCCATTTCCTCATAGGCCTTCGCGAGGTCGAACTTCTGCTGGACGTCGTGCCAGTGTGCGTCTTTCTCGCCGCCTGCCGTCGTTGCCGGCGTCTCTTCGTCCAGATTGAGGTTGATGTTCCCGAAATCCAGCTTGAAGTCCAGACCCGCATCGGCGCCGGATTGAGGCGCAGGCGCACTGCTCACTTCCGCCGGCTCGACCTTGGGCAACTCCAGATTGAAATCGATGACGTTCGTATCGGTCATCGCGGGCGCCGGCGTCGCGTCGGTCGTGGCGGGTGGAATATCAAGCGTGAAATCGGGCGCCAGGGCCTTGCCTTGCGGCTCTGGAGGCTGATAGGCGAGCGGTTCCACGGACGCTGCCGTCTCCGGCGCCTTCCGCTCTTCTGGCTCCACTCTCCCGACGGGCGGCATCGCGGTCACATCGAGCGGCACATCCGGGCGCGTGGCAGGAGTGCTCAAGTCGAGATCGAGGGCGTCCGCGTGCGCCGGCGCCGCGGTTGTCGTCGTGTCCGCGACCGCAGCCGCTGCGACAGCCGTGCCCGCAGCAGCGTACAGCACATCATCCGGAGCGAGCGTCCGGCCCATTGCTGCGGCCTTGGTCCATGCTTCACCCATGCCGCCGGTCTGCTGATGCAGTTTGCCGGCTATGTCCGTGAACGCAGAGCGATCCTTGCGCGCCGCGTAGATCTCGAGCAGCTTCAACTGCACGTCCTGACGCGACGGCGTTTTCGCCAGCGCCTCTTTCAGAATCTCCTCGGCTTGCGCGTCGCGTCCGTAGGCGATGTAAACCTCGGCCTCCGCCAACGCGTCCACTTCCTCCTGTGGCACGATATCGACGCCCCCCGCAGCGACGGGTGCGGCGTCTGCGAATGCCGGCGCAGGCGCAGCCGTAGCGGCAGCCGAACCGAAGATCGGCGCCGCGCGTTCCACGGGCTCGTCGGCAAATCCGGCTGCGCGGCGGCGACGGCTCAGCACGTAGACGAGCACGCCGAGCGCCAGTACGCCGCCGGCCGCAGCGAGATAGAGCGGCTCCTCGAGCAGCACATCCATGAAGTCCGTCGAGGGCGGCGGCGAAACGACTTTCGGCTTTGCGTCCTTGGATGCAGCCGGCGCGGCGGGCGTCGCTGCGGCAGGCGCCGGCGCAGGCGCGGGTGGAGCGGCTTCTGTCTTCGGGGGCGCTGCCGGTTCACCAGGCTTCGCAATCGGCTGTTGCGGCTGCGTGCCCAGCGGGGCGCCCTTCAGCTCGAGCAGCCGCTGCTGCTCGCGTATGGTTTTTTCGAGCTGCGCGATCCGCTCGTGAGCCTCGGTCAACGCTTTGTCGCGCGCAACCGATTCCTCTTCCAGCGCACGAAGCCGATCTGCCGCCGAGCCTCCCGTGGCACCGCCCGCCGAAGCTCCCGGCGCCTCGCTCTTGGACAGACGGACGACATCGCGCGACGCGGCGGCTTCGCCCGGCTCCTCGACACGCGCAGTGATGCGGCCGCTGGTTGCGCTCCGCTCCTCCGCGGTGCGTGCTGTATCGGCAAGACGCCGGCGATACGCATTCCAGTCGCTCGCCTGGACACGGATTTCCTTGCGCGCCTCGTCGGGCGCGATCGCGGCTATTTCCGCTTTGTCCGGCACGCGCAGGATGCGTCCCGTCTTCATCCGGTTCATGTTGTTGACGAACGCGTCCGGATTGTTGCGGTAGAGCCCGACCAGCATTTGCTCGAGCGTCACGCCTTCGGGCTTCACCGCTGCGGCGACGCCGGTCAGCGTCTGTCCACGTTTGATCGGGCCGTATTGGCCGGGTGTCGTCCGCTCGCGCCTCACCTGTTGTACCGGCGCTTCGGGCCGCGATTCCACAGCGCGGCTGGGCGGCGCGATCGGCTGCGCTTCCGGTGCGGCAACCGCTTCAGCAGGAGCGGGCTGTCCGTATCCGGGCGGATCGATGAGTGCGGTATACGAGCGCGAGATGCGTCCGCTTGACCATGCGAGCTCGACCAGCAGATCGACGACCGGCTCGTTGATGGGCCGCGTCGAAGTGACTTGCACATAAGGCTGCCCGCCATTGCGCTTCTCGATCGAGAAGCGCAACGAGCTCAACGCAGGCAGGTACTGAAGGTTCGCTTGCCGGTAGGTTTCCTGGCTCGCGAGACGAGCCGCCAGCGATCCCAGCTCATCGCGATGCACGGACACCAGCTCGATTTGCGCCGTCAGAGGCTGGCCGAGCGCGGACGTGACGGTAAGCTTGCCCAGGCCCGCGGCATGCGCAAGCCCTGGCAACAGCAGCACGACCCAGATCCACAGTCTCAGAGGAAGCTTGTGCACACCACACCCCGGCCGTTCATTTTTTTGGACATTCAAGCTAGCATCAAACATTTAGAGTGGCAAGCTAATACGTCACCTAATGATCATCGGTCAAGCGCGCCGATTGATTCGTTTTTTCAGATAAATGCGTCCGACGACAGCCGGACGCCACAGCGTTTGCGTCAGTTGCGCTTCAAGCGCCCGCAGCGGCGCGCTGCCGGCTGTCGGCCCGGCTCGATTGCGCGCCGGCGGTCAATATCCGCAGCATCCTGCGCAGCGGCTCGGCAGCGCCCCACAAGAGCTGGTCGCCGACGGTAAACGCAGTGAGATACTCGCCGCCCATCGGCAGCTTGCGCAGCCGGCCGACAGGCACTTGCAGAGTGCCCGTCACCGCGGCAGGCGTGAGCTCGCGCAGGCTCGCTTCGCGCTCGTTCGGAATGACGCGCACCCAGTCGTTCGCACCCGCAAGCAGCGACTCGACCTCCTTTAGCGGCACATCGCGCTTGAGCTTTATGGTGAGCGCCTGGCTATGGCAGCGCATGGCCCCTATGCGCACGCATACGCCGTCCACCGGTATCGGCGCGGCAGCGTGGCCCAGGATCTTGTTGGTCTCCGCCATGCCCTTCCACTCCTCGCGGCTCTGCCCGTTGCCGAGATCCTTGTCGATCCACGGCAGCAGACTGCCGGCGAGCGCATGGCCGAAGTTTTCCGTCGGCAGCTCGTTGCTGCGGAGCGTGTCGGCGACGGTCTTGTCGAGCGTCAGCACATTCGCCGCCGGGTTGCTCAGGACGCCGCGCGCCGCGCCATAGGCGACGCCCATCTGCTCGATGAGCTCGCGCATGTGCGCTGCGCCTGCGCCGGAGGCGGCCTGGTAGGTCATCGCGGTCATCCACTCGACGAGGCCGGCCTTGAACAGTCCGCCCATCGCCATCAGCATCAGGCTCACCGTGCAGTTGCCGCCGATGTAGTTGCGCACGCCGCTTGCGAGCGCGTTCTCGATGACATCCCCGTTGACCGGGTCGAGCACGATCACCGCGTCGTCCCGCATGCGCAGGGCCGATGCGGCATCGATCCAGTAGCCGTTCCAGCCCGCGCTGCGCAGCCTGGGGAAGATGTCGTTCGTGTAATCCCCGCCCTGGCACGAGATGAGAATATCCATCTCCGCGAGCGCCTTCACGTCGCGCGCATCGCGCACCGCAGGAGCCGACTTGCCGATCGCAGGCGCCGCTGCGCCCGCCTGGCTCGTCGAGAAGAATACCGGGTCGATGTGGTCGAAATCGCGCTCCGAGCGCATGCGCTCGACGAGGACCGAGCCCACCATCCCGCGCCAGCCGATCAAACCCACCTTACGCATGACTATTCGCCTCGCCTTCATTCGTGTCCGATTCTACTCCGTCGACCCCCGGCATGTGAGGCAAAAGCCTACATGAGCGGGGATGCCGTCGGGCTTCCTACAGGGCCGCTATCACCGCGTCGCCCATCTCCGCCGTTCCCACTTTCCGGGTGCCGGGCTCGTGGATGTCCGGCGTGCGGTAGCCCTGTGCGAGCACCTGCTTGACGGCTCCGTCGATGCGGTCGGCCCATTCGAGCTCGTTGAACGTGTACTTGAGCATCATCGCGCACGACAGAATGGTGGCGAGCGGATTCGCGAGATTCTTGCCCGCGATGTCGGGCGCCGAGCCATGGATGGGCTCGTACAGTCCCTTGCCGCTCGCATCGAGCGAAGCGGAAGGCAGCATGCCGATCGAGCCCGTCAGCATCGACGCTTCGTCGGACAGAATGTCGCCGAACATGTTGCCGGTGACGATCACGTCGAACTGCTTGGGATTGCGCACGAGTTGCATCGCCGCGTTGTCCACGTACATGTGCGACAGCGCAACGTCCGGATACTTCTTCGCCACGTCGGTCACGATCTCGCGCCAGAAGCGGCTCGTCTCCAGCACGTTTTCCTTGTCCACCGAGCACAACTTGCGGCCCCGCTTCATCGCCGCCTGAAACCCGACTTCGGCGATGCGGCGGATCTCAGGCTCCGCATACAGCATGGTGTCGTAGCCCACGCGCTCCTTGCGCTCGTTCTCGCGCCGGCCGCGCGGCTCGCCGAAGTAGATATCGCCCGTCAGCTCGCGCACGATCATGAGATCGAGACCCGAAACCACCTCGGGCTTCAGCGTCGATGCGCCGACCAGCTCCGGATACAGCATCGCCGGCCGGAGATTCGCGAACAGCCCGAGCGCCTTGCGTATGCGCAGAATGCCCTGCTCCGGCCGCTGGGCACGCGGCAGCGCATCGTACTTCGGGCCGCCTACGGCCCCGCACAACACGGCGCCGGCCTGCTGCGCGAGACGGAGCGAGGCCTCCGGCAAGGGATCGCCCGCGGCGTCATAGCCTGCGCCGCCGAATGGCGCCTCTTCGAGCTCGAGCTTGAGCCCGTCGGCTGCGAGCGCACGCAGCACCTTCAGCGCTTGCGCGACGATTTCGGGTCCGATGCCGTCACCGGCGAGTACCGCAATCTTCATCATGGGTCAGTGAGGAGTCAGGAGTTGAGGGTAAGGAGCGAAGCAGCGGCGCAACAGCCCGACGCGTCACAGGTCACGCCTTATGCGCTACCCGAACAGCCACGGCTGGCGCTCGCGGTGCTTGCCCTCGAACGCGCGGATCTCGTCCGCGTGCTGCAGCGTGAGCCCGATGTCGTCGAGCCCGTTCAGTATGCAATGCTTGCGGAAAGGGTCGATGTCGAACTTGTGCGTCTCGCCGCCGGGTGTCGTGACCGTCTGCTGCTCGAGGTCGACCGCGAGCCGGTAACCGACGGCTGCGCCCGCCTCCTGGAACAGCCGGTCGACGATCTTGGGATCGAGCTTGATCAACAGCAGGCCGTTCTTCAGGCTGTTGTTGTAGAAAATGTCGGCAAAGCTCGGCGCAATGACCGCCTGGAAGCCGTATTGCAGCAGCGCCCACGGTGCGTGCTCGCGCGATGAGCCGCAGCCGAAGTTCTCACGCGTGATCAGCACCGTCGCGCCCCGGTATCGCGGCTGGTTCAGCACGAAGTCGGGATTGAGCGGCCGCTTGGAGCTGTCCATCCCCGGCTCGCCACGGTCCAGATAACGCCATTCGTCGAACAGGTGCGGCCCGAAGCCCGTGCGCTGTATCGATTTCAGAAACTGCTTGGGGATGATGGCGTCGGTATCGACGTTCGCCCTGTCGAGCGGCGCCACCAGGCCTTCCTGCCTTACGAATTTTTCCATGTCACTTCGTGGTCCGCTGTATCGCTTCGCCGGCCTTCTCCACGTCCTTGCCTAAACCCTGCATCGTATTGCACCCGCCAAGACACAGCACAGCCACAGTAAGGACAAGCAAGCCCAGTCGCTTCATCGCGGTCCCCTTTATTGTTGAGTGAACGTTCTCACGTCGACGAAATGCCCGGCGATCGCAGCCGCAGCCGCCATCGTCGGGCTCACCAGATGCGTCCGTCCGCCGGCACCCTGGCGCCCTTCGAAATTGCGATTGGACGTCGAAGCGCAGCGCTCGCCGGGCAGCAGCTGATCTTCGTTCATGCCCAGGCACATGGAACAACCGGGCTCGCGCCACTCGAAGCCGGCAGCAGTGAACACCCGATCGAGCCCCTCTTTCTCGGCTTGCGCCTTCACGAGCCCCGAGCCCGGAACGACCATCGCGAGCTTGATGCTGGAGGCGACGCGCTTGCCTTTCACCACCGCCGCAGCCGCGCGCAAATCCTCGATGCGCGAATTCGTGCAGGAGCCGATGAAGACCTTGTCGAGCGCGATCTCGTTGATGGGCGTGTTCGGCGCGAGATCCATGTACTTCAGCGCGCGCTGCATCCATTCGCGCTGGACTGCATCGCCCTCTTGCGCGGGATCCGGCACCTTGCCGTCCACCGAGGTCACCATCTGCGGGGAAGTGCCCCATGTCACCTGCGGCTTGATGTCTTCCGCGCGGAGCGTGACGACGTTGTCGAACTTCGCGCCCGGATCGCTCTGGAGCGTGCGCCAATAGGCGACGGCCCGGTCCCACATCGCACCCGTCGGCGCATAAGGGCGGCCCTCGAGATACTCGATGGTCTTGTCATCCACCGCGACGAGCCCCGTGCGTGCACCGGCTTCGATCGCCATGTTGCACACCGTCATGCGGCCTTCCATCGACAGCGCGCGTATGGCGCTGCCGGCGAACTCGATGGCGTAACCGGTGCCGCCCGCGGTGCCGATCTTGCCGATGATCGCAAGCACGATGTCTTTCGCCGTGACGCCGAAGCCGACATCGCCTTCGACGACGATCTGCATGGACTTGTATTTCTTCATCACCATGCATTGCGTCGCGAGCACGTGCTCGACCTCGCTCGTGCCGATGCCGAAGGCGAGCGCGCCGAATGCGCCGTGAGTGCTGGTATGCGAATCGCCGCACACGACCGTCATACCCGGCAGCGTTGCGCCGTTCTCCGGGCCGATGACGTGCACTATCCCTTGCCGCTCGTGACGGAACGGAAAGTACATCTTCGCGCCGAAGGCCTTCATGTTCGCGTCCAGCGTCTCCACCTGCAGCCGCGACACCGGATCCTTGATGCCCTGGTCCCAGTCGCGCGTGGGCGTGTTGTGATCGGCCGTCGCGACGACCGAATCGACGCGCCATTGCGGGCGCTTGGCGATCCTCAGGCCTTCGTATGCCTGAGGGCTGGTCACTTCATGGACGAGATGACGGTCGATGTAGATGAGCGCCGTGCCATCCTGCTCCTGACGGACGAGATGGCCCTCCCACAGCTTGTCGTACAAAGTCTGGTAGGTCATGGGGACGTTTGTCGCGTAACCTGCTGTAAACGTGGAATTATCACACAGAATCGGCGTTCCGGACCAATTTTTCGGCCACCGGGTCGTCGGCAAGATGCAGCTTGCGCCACAGCAGCACGAAACCGGCCAATGCGCACAGCGCGGCCCACGTATAGGTGAGCGCAGGACCGTAATGGGCCCACGAATAGCCGCTCGCGAAGCCGCCCAGCGCGCCGCCGACGCCGTACGAGAGACTGCCATAGATCGCCTGGCCGCGCGCCTGGTGCCGGCCGCGGAAGACGCGATGCACGACGCCGATCGCAGCGGCGTGGAAAGAGCCGAAGGTCGCAGCATGCAGCGTCTGCGCGAACAGCAGCATCGCGTAGGAGTCTATCGCCCAGCCGATCACGAGAAAGCGCACCACTGCGAGCGCGAAGCTCGCAAGCAGGATCTGGCGCAGCGTGTAGGCGCGATAGAGGTGCGGCATCCAGAGAAACACGCCGATCTCGCAAAAGACCCCCAGCCCCCACAGCCAGCCGGTGGTCGCCGTGCTGTAACCATGCTCCACCAGGTATAGGGAATAGAACGCGTAATACGGTCCGTGCGCGGCGGACAGCAAGCCCCCGGCGACGATCAGTGCGACGACTTCGGGCCGCCGCACGATGTCCCAGATGCCGCGGTCCGATGCATGCGCCTGTCGCACCGGCCGCTCCGGGATACGCCAGCACAGTGCCAGCATGCCCAGCATCATGGCCACGATGATCCACGGCAGACGCGCTACACCCGCCGCCTGCAGCGCGTAGCCCACGCCGACAACCGCCACAATGTAGCCCACCGAGCCCCACACCCTGATGCGGCCGTAACGCCCCGTGTCCTCGCCCAGGTGCGTGAGTGTCGCCGCCTCCACGAGCGGCAGCGCCGCGCTCCAGAAGAACGTCATCGCGAACAGCGCCGCGAAGAGCAGCGCAAAGCTCGAGCCGATGAAAACAGCGAGAAAGCACGCGAGTCCTGCGAGCCCGGTCAGGCGGACGATGTGGAACCCGCGTCCGCTGCGATCGGCGAGCCAGCCCCACAGATGAGGCGCCACGATGCGCGTGACTTGCGGCAGCGACATGAGCACGCCGATCGCGACGGCATCGTGGCCGTTCGCCTCGAGGTAGAGGCTGAAGAACGGCGCGAACGCACCGATGTAAGCGAAATAGAAAAAATAAAAACCGGCGAGGCGCCGGTAGGGCAAGGCGTTCATTGAGCGGCGGACGTCCCGCTCAAGCTTCGTCGGGCTCGGGATCCTCGGCGGCCGCGGCGGCACGCAGCCGCTCGATCACATGCGCGGGCGCAAGCGCGGCGATGCGCGGCGTATCGGTGTGCACGTCCGCATTCTGCGCGCGGTGCCGCAACGCGTGATCGATCAGCGTCAACGCCATCATCGCTTCGCAGATCGGCGTTGCACGGATGCCGACGCAGGGATCGTGGCGACCGTGAGTCTCTATCTGGGCGGCGTTGCCGCTCCGGTCTATCGTGTGGCGCGTCAACCGTATGCTGGAGGTCGGCTTCACCGCCACGTTGACGACGATGTCCTGCCCCGTCGAGATGCCGCCCAGGATGCCGCCTGCATTGTTCGTCACGAAACCTTCCGGCGTCATCTCGTCCGAATGCTCCGTGCCCTTTTGCCCGACGGCCGCGAAGCCGGCGCCGATCTCCACGCCTTTGACGGCGTTGATGCTCATCATGTTGTAGGCGAGCTCGGCATCGAGCTTGTCGTACACGGGCTCGCCCCAGCCGACCGGCACACCGGATGCGACGGTGGTGATTTTCGCGCCCACGGAATCGCCCGACTTGCGCAGCTTGTCCATGAACGTCTCGAGCTGCTCGACGTATGAAGAATCGGCAACGAAGAAAGGATTCTCGTACACGCCGTCCCACGATTTGAACGGCACGGCCACGGGCCCGAGCTGCGCCATGTAGCCGCGCACGACGATGCCGTAACGCTCGCGCAGCCACTTCTTCGCAATCGCGCCGGCCGCGACACGCACCGCAGTCTCGCGCGCCGACTGGCGTCCGCCGCCGCGGTAATCGCGAATGCCGTACTTCTGCCAGTACGTGTAGTCGGCATGCCCGGGCCGGAACAAATCCTTGATCTTCGAATAGTCCCGGCTGCGCGCATCGACGTTGCGTATCAGCAGGCCGATGGAAGTGCCCGTCGTATAGCCTTCGAATACGCCGGAGAGGATCTCGACCTTGTCCTCTTCGTGACGCTGCGTGACGTGGCGCGAGGTGCCCGGCTTGCGCCGGTCGAGCTCGACCTGGATGTCCGCTTCGGTGAGCGCGAGACCCGGCGGACAGCCGTCTACCACGCAGCCTATCGCCGGTCCGTGGCTTTCGCCGAAGGAAGTAACGCAGAAAAGCTTACCGAGAGTGTTGCCGGACATGGCTCGTGCAATTCAGAGGATCGAGTGCAAGTTTAGCATACCGACCCCTCGCTCCCGCGCCCTTGCGGCGCCACGTTCAACGCGCGGCGAACGTATCGATCAAGGCGAGCGCCCAGCCCACGCCGAAACCGGTGATGTCGGTGCCGACCGCCCCCAGCCCACCCTTGCAGCTCGAGCCCGAGAGGTCCATGTGTATCCAGGGACGGTCGTCGGTGAAGCGCTTCAGCAGCCGCGCGGCGAGGATGTGGTCCGCATTGCCGTCGAGCGTGCATTGCTTCACGTCGGCGATGTCGCTGTCGAGCGCGCTGTCGTAATCCTCGTCCATCGGGAACACGCTCACGCGCTCGCCCGACACGCGGCCCGCGTCGAGCGCCGCAGCCGCGAGCGCGTCGCTCGTCGCGAAGATCCCGCTGTAACGATCCCCGAGGGCGACGTGCATGCTGCCCGTCAGCGTCGCGAAGTCGATCACGAGATCCGGCTTGTCGCGAGCGGCGAGCGTGAGCGTATCGGACAGCACCATGCGCCCTTCGGCATCCGTGTGCACCACCTCGATGGTGGTGCCGTTCAGCGCGGTGACGACTTCGTTCTGCCGGTACGCCTGCGGGCTCAAGTGGTTCTCCGCGATGGCGAGCCAGCAATCCAGATTCACCGGCAGGCGCGCATCCGTCGCAGCCTGCAGTATGCCCAGCACGACCGCGGAGCCATTCATGTCCTCGTGCATGCCATGCATGTGGCGCGCAGGCTTGAGATTGTGTCCGCCCGTGTCGAAGCAGATGCCCTTGCCGACGAGAGCGACCGTCTTTCTGGCGCCGCGTGCCCGATAGGAAAGCTTTACGATGGCCGCATCCTGCGCCGGACTGCCCTGCGCGACCGCGACGAACGCACCCGCGCCGAGCTTGCGCAGCTTCGGCAAGTCGTACTCCTGCCGCTGCCAGCCCTGCTCGCTCGCCATGCGACGTATGCGGTCGCGATAGGCCCGGGGCATGAGCTCGTTGGGCGGCAGCGCCGTGAGTTCGCGGGTGAGGAGATTGCCGTCCGCCTGTGCACGCAGCCGCGCATAGCCGCTCGCATCGCGCGCGCCGTACACGCGTATGCGCT
>Ga0255338_1002703_pt1 | contig 24259 bp, 20 predicted proteins | sample MeOH1_35cm_T4_19_FD_203715 | JGI IMG/M metagenome (GOLD analysis project Ga0255338, IMG submission 203715) | Sandy soil microbial communities from University of British Columbia, Vancouver, Canada - MeOH1_35cm_T4_195 | ecosystem: Engineered > Artificial ecosystem > Sand microcosm > Unclassified ...
TTACGGGGCTCCGTCGCCCCTCTCAACTCACCCGCAGGGCCGCAAGCCCCCGGCACGCCGATCACCTCCGGGTTATCCACGGCTCGTCCGCCGCCTCACGTCGTCTGGTGCATAATCCGGGCTAGAAGGCTCGGCTTAGCGTAAGCGAATTCGTTTCCGATAGGTTCGGTCCAACTGCCTCCGGGACTCCGTGCAACCAGTCGATGGGGAACCCTGAAACCTGGAGCCCGAGTGCAAACTCGGCCAAGCTTTGCGTGGAAGTACGGACAGTCGAGAGGTGGTACCCTGATGGACTTCGGGAGTCCGGGCACCACCTCTTGATAAGGGTGCGAGGAGACGGAGGGAGGCGCGCTGCACCTCTCTCCGCACACCACTACTTATCCTGGAGCGCCGCTACACCCGGGAGGGTTTTGCCTTCGAGGAACTCCAGGCTGGCGCCACCGCCGGTGGAGATGTGGGTCATCCGATCCGCGAAGCCCATCTGCTCCACGGCCGCCGCGCTGTCTCCCCCACCAATGATCACGTTGGCGCCATGTTCCGCGATCTCGGCGAGCGTCTCCGCAATCGCGCGGGTGCCGTTCGCGAACTTGGGATTCTCGAAGACGCCCATCGGACCGTTCCAGACCACGGTCTTCGCGCCGCGGAGAATCTCCTGGAAGCGGGTGATGGTCTCAGGCCCGATATCGACACCTTCCAGTTCCGCCGGAATGGCGGACACCGCAACGGTCTCCACCAGCGTGGGATTCTGGAAGTGGTCGGTCACCAGGACGTCTGTGGGCAGCTCGATGTTCTTGCTGCTCTCCAGTGTCTTGCCGGCCTGCTCCAGATGCTTTGCGTCCAGGATACTCTTCCCGATCTCATAGCCCTGGGCTTTGAGGAAGGTGTAAGCCATCCCGCCGCCGATGATGAGGGTGTCCACGGTCGGCAGCAAGTTCTTGATGACGCCGATCTTGTCTTTGACCTTCGCACCGCCCAGGATCGAGACGAACGGGCGCGCCGGATTGTGCAACACCCCGCCGAGCACGTCGAGTTCCTTCCCGAGCAGGAATCCCGCTACGGCCGGCAGGAGGTGCGCTACGCCCTCGGTGCTCGCGTGGGCACGGTGAGCCGTGCCGAAGGCGTCATTCACGAAGAGCTCGGCCAAGGACGCAAGTTGCTTGGCGAATGCGGGATCGTTCTTCTCTTCTTCCGGATGGAAACGCACGTTCTCCAACAACAGCACCTGCCCGGAGGCGAGTGCGCTGACCGCCGCTTCGACCTCTGCACCGACGCAGTCGTTCGCGGTCTGCACGGGCTGGCCGAGCAACTCGGAGAGGCGCGTCGCCACGGGCGCCAGGCTCCACTTAGGATCCACGCCTTCCGGCCGGCCCAGGTGGCTCACCAGGATGACGCGGGCGCCGTTTTCCAACAGGTAGCGCAGCGTGGGGAGGGCGGCCCGGATGCGGGTGTCGTCGCTGATGGCGCCGGACGGATCTTGCGGCACATTAAAGTCCACTCGCACCAGCACGCGCTTATCGCGGACATCCACGTCCTGTACGGTCTTCTTATTCATCGAATTCAGTTTCCCTTAAAACGGCGAAGGCGCAGAGAACGCGCCGGACCACGGGCGAAGCGTTGCTTCCATGGCCCCACGCGCGCTCTGCGCCTTTACGGTCAACTATTACCGCGACTTACAGGCCCTTGGAGGCGATGTAGTTGGCGAGGTCCGCCACACGGCAGCTGTACGCGTACTCGTTGTCGTACCAGGAGACCACCTTTGCCATGTTGCCGCCGATCACCATCGTGGAGTCCGCGTCCACGATCGAGGAGAGCGGGTTGCCCTTGTAGTCGATGCTGGTGTTGGGCTCGGTGCTGAACCCGAGGATGCCCTTCAGTTCTCCCTCAGCCGCCGCGCGGAAGGCTTCGTTGAGCTGGTCCACGCTGGCTTCCTTTTCAAGGAGTACCGTGAGGTCCACGACGGAGACCGTCTTGGTGGGCACGCGGAAGGCCAGACCGTGCATCTTGCCCTGGAGTTGCGGCAGCACGCGGGAGATCGCCTTCGCGGCGCCGGTGCTGGTGGGGATGATGTTGTCCAGGGTCGCCCGAGCGCGGCGCAGGTCTTTGTGTGCCTGATCGGCCACCTTCTGATCGTTGGTAGCGGCATGGACCGTGGTCATGAGGCCCTTCACGATCCCGAAGTTCTCAAGGAGCACCTTCGACACCGGCGCCAGACAGTTGGTGGTACAGGACGCGTTGGAGAGGATGTTGTGCTCCGCCGCGTTGTACTGCTCGTGGTTCACGCCCATGACCACCGTGAGGTCGTCGTTAGTGGCCGGCGCGCTGATGATGACCTTCTTGGCCCCGCCCGCCAAGTGCGCGCGCGCCTTGCCGCCATCGGTGAAGAAGCCGGTCGACTCCACCACCACGTCTACGCCGTAGTCGCCCCAAGGGATCGACGCGGGGTCCTTCTCCTTGAAGACGTGGATCTTCTTGCCGTTGACGGTGATGTCGCTTTCGCCCACTTCGACGGTACCCTTGAAGCCGCCGTAGTTGCTGTCGTATTTCAGCAAATGGGCATTGGTCTCAGAATCGGTCAGGTCGTTGATCGCGACCACTTCGATGCTGTCGCCGTACCGCTCCTGCATCGCGCGGAAAGTGATCCGGCCGATGCGGCCAAACCCGTTGATACCTACCTGAACTGCCATATTCTCGAACTCCTCGCCTTACTGGGGCACTGGCCGCGACTGGAATTGCCACTCCACGGCCAGAAGATGATGCGTCGTTCCGTGCTGGAAGCCATTTCGACCGGGGAGACAGCCTCAACGGGCCATAAGGGCCAAGGCTCAGGTCTCAAGCTACCCGGTCACCCTCCGGAAGATCCTCCCATTTCCCTTCACGTGCGGTCCCGAAGAGGGACACGGGGCACGCGTCAGGATCGAGCAATCCAGCGAGCTCTCGTCGATCAAAGAAGGACAACCGGACTGGCTGCGGCTAACAGAATCTTAGGCTCGATCCGGCTCAAGTGTTACAGTTCGGTTACAGACTACTTGCCTATTGCCCGAAGATAATAACAACCGGTCCGGGGACGCGCTTTCGTCATATCGTATCGTACTTCGACCTGTCAACGCGTTCGCGCGCCCGAGGGCTGTGACCGATTTCACAGCCGGCGGCGGCGGTTAAAGTTAACATTAGCTATCGACTGACCGGTTGCATGCGTCGCATCGGTGGGTCGGGGTGGACCCGCCTACCGGGCGCTCCGCCCTTCCCTGGTAGCGATGGTGCGAGTGGGGTAGCCTTCGCGGTGATGCACGCAGTCCAGGTCATCGATAACACTTACTTGGTGCCCCTCCCAAGGGGAGGCTCGCTCATGGTGGGCGCGCCTCCCGAAGCGCTCAAGGTGGTGCTCTTGGGTGAGCATCCCGCCCCTTCCACCGTGGTGCTCCCACGGGATCCGCTATACGCCGACCGGATCAACCAGGCCAGCATCGAGTTCCTCCTCTTCAACCACCTCTTCGTGCTGGGTGCGGTGCACCGCGGCGTTCCGTTCACGATCGTGTGCGATCCCGGGCAGCGCGAGCGAGTCGAGGTGCTCCTGCGGCATATGCTCCAGGGACCCTCCGACGCGGAAATGGCCGAGTGGCGCACGCCCGCAAGCCACCGCCGCCAGCTGTTACGAGAGATGGCGGCCGTGACGGGGCCTTCCGTCAACCTGCCGCTAAGCCGTCTGGCCCGGGTGGTACCGTTCCATAATGGACTGGCCGACCTCGGGGATGGGCTGAAGATCGAACGGCTGTCGGACGACGAGATCTCCATCCAGGTGCTCGGAGAAGAACCACTGGTGGTGCCTCGCCTGGCCCAGCCGCGGGCGCAACTTCCGTTCTACTTTGCCGACGTGGATACGCCCGCCGCCGGACCGCGGCTGGGCCTCCAGGTGATCGGCAGCGCCAGTGGCTTCTCGCCGGCTGAATGGAGCTCGTCGTTTGTCGCGTGGATCAACGGCCAGCCACTGATCATTGATGGCACGCCCTACCTGGACGACCACCTGCGCCGGCTGGGCATCGAAGACGACCACATCCTCGGCTACCTCATTACGCACAACCACGAAGACCACGCGAACCTCATCGGCCAACTGGTCAACCGCCGCCCGGTAACCGTGCTGACCAGCGGGCCGGTGATGGCCAGTCTGGTCGCACGCCTCGCCGCGATCCTGGACTGCCCCGAGAAGCAGGTTCGCAAGCTGATCCACTGGGTTCCGTTGCAGGCTGGTCTCGAAGAGTTCGGTCCTCCACTCCACTGGTTTGGGGCCGAGATCCGCACCTGGTACAGCGTCCACACGGTTCCGACCCTTGGGGTCGATATCTGTATGGACGGAAAGCGGATCCGCATGCCGGGCGACACCCTGTGGGGGCGGCAGTTGGCGCCCCTGGTAGCACAGGGAATCATCTCTGAAAAGCGGTGTCAACTGATCCAGCGCAGCTACGACGGCGCGGAAGTAATCGTGGCGGACGCCGGAGGTGGGCCGATTCACCCGGACCCGGAAGAAGTCCGTGAGTTGCTGCGGCGCTCTAACGGCACGCAACTGATGGTGACCCACATCCCGGATTTCGCGCGCAAATTCCTGCCCCCCGCGGAGCCGGGTAAATGCGTGGAGTTGATTCCCCGAGACCTGCGTACCCCGGAAGAAGCCACCGGGCTCTTCGGGTCGCCGGTCCTCCGCTCCGTGCCGGAGCGCTGGCTGCTGACGCTCCTGTACGGCAGTGAGTCTTACCTGCCGGGCGAAGGCGAGGTACCCTTGGGAGACGGCGCGCTCATCGTGCTTGCCGGCAGCCTGGTGCTCTCCGATGGCGAGCAAGAGTTGTTTCCGATCCAGCGAGGAGACCTGTTCCACTCCGGGTTGCTGTCCGGCGTATCGCACCCGCAACTACGCTCGGACGCCCGCTGGACGCGTTTGCTCCGGGTCCCCGAAGCCCTCTACGAAGCGTTCCTGCGAGACACTGGAATCGCGACCGCGCTGGGACGGCTCTACCGAACTCGTGTGTGGTGGCGCGGTATCACCGGAGAAGAGCTGGGGCTGGATACGCTGGTCGCGCTCGCCCGTCTCTGCCGGGAGCGCGAATTACCTCCGGGCGCCGACATCGTACGGCAGGGTGACCCCGCGAATCACTTCTATGTGGTGACACACGGTACCGTCGAGGTGATCCGCGAAGACGCGGGCGAACAACGCATCGTGGGCAGCTTCGGCACCGGCTATCACTTCGGAGAGATCGCGCTCCTTACCGAAGAGACGCGCACCGCCACCGTCCGTGCAGTCACGTCCCTGCGGGTGCTGGAGCTCCCGTCACGGGCGTTCCGGCGCCACCTGATGGGAATCCCCGTTGCGCGTTACCGCCTGGTAAACGCTGCAGCCCGCCGTAAAGCCGAGCTACTCCGGTCGCCGGGACGCTAATTCCCGCCGCCAGCCACGCGGCCGCCCGCTGCGCAGAACCTCCGTGCCAATCGGAAATTGACCGGAGGCGCCCGCTGTTGCCCCCTTCGCAAAGCCTTGATCGTGCGTAAAAGATTGTTTTGTAACAACTTTTACGGCAATAGTCAGAAATCAGAAGGAGTCCCCCGAGGTACGCTATAATCTGGTAGAGGAACGGTGACCCGATAACAGGCAGAGCCGGTGATTGCCTGTTCATTTGCGGATGATCGCTAGCCGCAGCACGGAAAGAGTCAAGCACGGGAACCGGAGTCAGGATTTGGAGAAGACCAGAATGCTTGCGGCCGATCTGAAGCAGATACCCTTTCTGAACGCCGTGCCCGAAGAAGAACTGGAAGCGTGGGCGGCAGTGGCTAAGCACTGGAACGTGTCCCGCCGGGAGACCCTGGTAACTCCAGGAGATGAGATCCATTCGCTTTGCCTGGTACAGCAGGGACTGGTGATGCTTTGTCTCGAGACGAAGTCCGAAGAGTCTCGGATGACGGCCATTGTGGATCCGACCCAGTGTTTCAACATCCAGTGTTTGCATCCGAAGGCGAAGGCCACTGAGTCCGCTCACGCTCTCACCGATTCGGAGCTAGTTACGGTGCCGGGGCCGGAAGTACGCGCCACGCTGAAGCGCGGCGGCGTGCTGGCACAGGTGCTGGGAGGCTTTGCGGCAGGCCGGTTGTGCGAGTTGACGGATGACTACGCGCGGGCCACCACACTGGATGTGCGTGCCCGGACCGCCGTGTCTCTGCTCCGGCTTTCCGACCGGCTGCATACGAACAACATTCCCCTGACGCAAGAGCAGCTTTCGGGCCTGGTGGGCACGCGGCGCGAAACCCTGGCGCTGATCCTCGGAGCCTTACGCAACGAAGAGATCATCGACACCCGGTATCGGATGATCAAGGTTCTGGATCATGATCGGCTCGTTGAGGCCAGCCGCGCCGGCTATCCGACCTGCATTGACCACGCGGTCCCCTCTCCGCTGACCGGCGAATCCTGCGTCGAGTAGTTTCACAGCAAAACGGGGAGCGTCACCGCAGCAAATTGCGCGGTGACGCTCCCCGTTTTGCTGTACGGGATAGGTAGTTCCGCACGATCCGGTTCTCCCCCATCGATCCGCGCAGGAATGAGATAGAATCGTCCGGATGAGGCGGTCCCCGCACGATTCTCCAGCCGCCAGACGAGTAAGAGATGTCCACGATTCGAGAGATTTCCGCCGCGCAGATCACTGACACCGTGGCGCAGCTTTGTATTAGCGCTTGCCATGACCTGCCGGCCGACGTTGAGGCGGCGCTGCACCGGCGGCGCGATGAAGAGCGCTCTCCGGTCGGCAAAGAGATCCTGGGCCATATCATCGAGAACGCGCAGTTGGCTCGCAGCCGCATGATCCCGATCTGCCAGGACACGGGGTTCACCTCCGTACTGGTGGAGTTGGGCCAGGACGTGCACGTATCCGGCGGCGACCTGTATGAATCTATCCACGCGGGGGTCCGCAAAGGGTACGCCGAAGGGCTGCTGCGGATGTCCGTGCTGGATCATCCTCTCACCCGGAACAACACCAAGGACAACACTCCTGCCGCGATCCACCTGGACATCGTGCCTGGGGATCAGGTGAAGGTGATGGTGATGCCCAAAGGCGGCGGGTGTGAGAATATGAGCCAGCTCCGCATCTTGAAGCCCAGCGAGGGCATCGAGGGAGTGAAGAAGTTCGTAACCGAGTGCATTGCGAACGCTGGACCGAACGCCTGTCCGCCCCTGGTCGTCGGTGTGGGGATCGGGGGTACGTTCGACAAGTGTGCGTTCCTCGCCAAGAAGGCGCTCTTCCGCACGATCGGCGAGCGCAGCTCGGTGCCGGAAAACGCGGCGCTGGAAGACACCCTCCTCACCCTTGCCAACGAGACAGGCCTGGGGCCCGCCGGAATGGGAGGCGACACCACCGCACTGGCGATCCACATCGAAAGCTATCCGTGCCACATCACGTCGCTGCCAGTGGCGGTGAACGTTCAGTGCCATGCGGCGCGGCATAAAGAAGCCGTGATCTAATCGGGAAGCCTCTCCCCTCCTTTCGGGTACCCCGCTCCACTGATGCGGAGAGGCTGACTGCGAGGGGTTGCTGCCGCCTGTCGCCAAGTTGGCGGTACGTATACCGCCGCCTCGTAGACACCATCCTATCTGACTGCTTCACCTCTCTTCACGAACCGCTAGCCATGAGCGAACCGATCCGTATCCATACCCCTCTAACCATTGAAGACGTGGAAAAGCTGCGTGCGGGTGACCGGGTCCTCATCAACGGGGACATCATCACCGCCCGCGATGCGGCTCACAAGCGGATGGTGGAGACACTGCACCGCGGCGAGCCGCTGCCGGTAAGCCTCGAAGGGCAGCTCGTTTACTACACCGGACCCTCCCCTGCCCGGGAAGGGGAGATCATCGGCGCTGCGGGACCCACGACGGCCATCCGGATGGACGCCTATTCCGAGGAACTGATGCAGCACGGGATGCGCGGCATGATCGGCAAAGGCTACCGCACGCCGAAGTGCATCGAGGCGATGGGGAAATATCGCTGCGTCTACTTCGCCGCCGTGGGCGGGTTAGGTGCGCTGCTGTCCCAGCGGATTAAAGAGGTCGAGATCCTCGCTTACGAAGATCTGGGAACCGAAGCGATCCGCCGGATGCGGGTGGAAGACTTTCCCGTGGTGGTGGCCGTGGACGTTTATGGGCGCGACTTCTACCGCGAGGCCCCGGTGGCTTGGCGCGAAACCGTCAACGCGGGGAAATAGCGGACGCTCCGAATGGGGAGGGCGAGGCTCCTGCCGAGCCGTTACGGTAACCGCGGGTTGGCGGAGGCCTCGCACTTCCGTTGTTCCACCGATGACAGAGCAAAGGCTCGGATGTCTCTCCCGGATTTGATTGTAGAAGGGCTGGACCTCCTTTTCGTAGGCATCAACCCAGGGCTGAAATCGGCTCGCCTGGGGCATTACTACGCCGGTCCGGGCAACCTGTTCTGGAAGTGCCTCTACGAGAGCGGGTTAACGCCGGAGCTCCTGCTTCCCCAGGAAGACCGGCGGTTGCTGGAATACCGGATTGGCATTACGGATTGCGTGAAACGAGAGTCGCGTGCGGCTTCGGACGTAAAGGCCACTGAATTTCGGGAGGCCCGGCCCGAACTGATCCGCAAACTGGAGCGGTACCGTCCCAGGATCGTCTGTTTCAATGGCCTGATGGGCTACCGCGGCACCATCGACCCAACGGCGCAGCTTGGACAGCAGCCGGACCGGCTGGCGGGAGCGGTGGTGTTTGTGGTGCCCTCTACCAGTGCGGCCAACGCCGGCTTTACGCGGGCCGAACGGCTGGACTGGTTTCGGAAACTACGGACACTGCGCGACGAGGTGTGCTCCGATCCGGAGTGAGTTACCGCGCGACGCAATTCGGTTGGCTTGCTGGCGATATACTTGAGCAGTAGTCGGAGACCGGGAGAGGATAACGGAATGTCGCAGGCGGTGATGGCCCCCAGCCCCGCGGACTTGATCCGCGTGGAGTTGGAAGAGGTAGAAAAGGCCCTCTGGGAAGCCTCGCGGTCCGAGATTGAAGTGCTCAAGGAGGCGGCGCGCCACATTCTGGACGCCGGCGGCAAGCGAGTACGCCCGCAGCTCACGCTTCTGGCAGCACGCGCGATGGGCGGTTCACTCCTCCGCGCCGTCCCGCTGGCTGCGGCGTGCGAACTGGTGCATACGGCCACTCTCGTCCACGACGACATCGTGGACGAAAGCGACTCCCGGCGGGGCCGGATGGCCGTGCAGTTCTACTTCGGCAACTCCGCCTCGGTCCTGATGGGCGACTATCTGGTGGTCCGCTCGTTCGCCCTGGTCGCCTCGGACCCCGACCGGCAGCTCTGGTCGATCCTCGTAGACACCATTTCGCGGATGTGCGAGGGTGAGGTGCTCCAGATCTGCGTCAAAGGCGATACGACCATCGGCGTAGACGTGTATGAAACGATCATCGAGTGCAAGACCGCGCTGTTGATCTCCACCTGTACTCGCTTCGGTGCGCTGATCGGCGGCGCGCCTCCTGACGTGGAGCAGGCGCTCACGGATTTCGGCTATCAGATTGGGATGGCGTTCCAGATTCAGGACGACATCCTCGATTTCCTGGGTGACGAAAAGACGCTGGGCAAACCAGTGGGCGGCGATCTCCGGGAGGGCAAAGTGACCCTGCCCGTGATCTATGCGCTTCAGGACGCCCGCCCCGACGACCGGGCGGAATTGCTGCGCATCTACGAAAAGTCGTCCGCGCTCACCATCGACGAGATCCGGCGGGCTACCCAGATCATCGAGGTTGCCGGCGGGTTCCGGCGTGCGAGAGAGCATGCGTGGGACTACATCCACCGCTCGAAGCGCAGCCTGGAACTCGTCCCGGAAGGTGAGTCCCGCGACGCGCTGCAAGTGCTGGCCGACCACATCGTAGACCGCTGGAACTAGAAGCCGGGGCCGGGAGGCGGAAGCCGGAGAATTGATGGCCGAGAAGCTTTCACACGTGGATGCCGAGGGTCGGGCGCAGATGGTGGACGTGTCCGGCAAAGCGGACACGCGCCGCGTTGCCGAAGCGGAAGGCTTCGTCCGCATGCAGCCCGAGACGGTGGAACTGATCCGCGCGAACGGCTTTACGAAGGGCGATGTACTGACCGTGGCCAAGGTCGCCGGAATCATGGCGGCGAAGCAGACCGCGTCGCTGATCCCCATGTGTCACCCGCTGTTGCTGCTGGACGTGCGCCTAGACCTGGAGACGCTGGCCGATCGAGTGGCCATCCGGGCGTCCGTAACCACCGTCGGGAAGACCGGCGCGGAAATGGAAGCGCTCACGGCTGTTTCGACGGCGGCGCTTACCATCTATGATATGTGTAAGGCCGCCGATAAGGGAATGATGCTGGACGGGATCCGTCTGGTGAAAAAATCCGGTGGCAAATCCGACTGGAACGCATCGCCAGGAGAGTGAACGCGTGCCGAACGAGAATCAGGTCCCGCTGCCGGCTCTGGAACGGCTCTCCACCTACATCCGCTGCCTGATGCAGTTGGAGCGCGACGGGATTGAATCGATCTCGTCCCAGGATATGGAGCGGTTCAGCGGCGTATCCGCGGCGCAGTTCCGGAAGGACCTCTCGTATTTCGGCGAGTTCGGCAAACGCGGCATCGGTTACAACGTCCGGGATCTGCGGGAGCGCATTGCGCACCTGCTGCGAATCGACCACGAGCAGAACGTGCTGCTCGTAGGCGCCGGCAACCTGGGGTCCGCGCTCATAGCCTATCCCGGGTGGCGCTCGTATCGCTTCAAGATTGCGGCCGTCTTCGACCGCGATCCCACCAAGATCGGCACCACCATCCGGCGGCTCCAGGTCCGCAGCTACGAAGATGTAGTGGAAGTGAACCGGACCATCGGCGCGAAGATCGGCATCCTGGCCATTCCTGCCTGGGAAGCGCAGGAAGTCGCCGAAAAACTGATGGAGGCGGGTGTAACCGGCCTGATCAACTTCGCTCCCGTTAAGATCCAGGCGCCGCGGCACGTCGAGGTGCGGGAAGTCTGCTTTATCTGCGAACTGGCCGTGCTTTCCCACCTGGTGAATCACCCGGACGAAGGAGCTTCGGCTCCGGAGGCGCTGGAGCACGAGGCGTCCCCAAACGGCAAGGCTTGATGCGCCCTCGTCCGCGATCCGGGATCGCGGGTTTATGAACCATAGGAGCGATGCCATGCTGCGCGAGTTCGTTCCGGGGCAGGTCTGGCTGGCCGAGATACCGTTTTCGCGTCTGGGCTTCGACATCGGAGCGCGGATGACGGTGATCCCGCTGCCCGACGGCTCACTCTTTATCCACTCGCCGGTTGCGCTTACACCGGACCTGCGGCGGGACGTGGATGCGCTGGGACCGGTGCGGCACCTGGTAGCCCCCAGCGGCATGCATTACCTGCACCTGGCCGAATGGGCGGAGGCGTACCCGGACGCGCAGCCCTACGTAGCGGCAGGACTGCGAGATAAGGTCAAGCTGCCCCGCAGGCCCGAACTGCTAAGTGACGCCGCACCGGGCGCCTGGGCGGACGTAATTGAGCAAGTTGCGGTCCAGGGGAATGCTCTGTACGACGAGGTGGACTTCTTCCACCGGCCCAGCCGCACGCTGGTCCTGACCGACCTCTGCTTCAACGTTCGCGAAGACAGCTCCTGGAGCACGCGGGCATGGGCGGCGGGGCTGGGAGTTCTGGGGATGCTTTCCAGTTCGCGCAGCTTCGTGGTCACCATCCGGGATCGGCCCGCGGCCCGGCGCACGATTGAGCGCATCCTGGCGTGGGACTTCGACGGCGTGGTCATCGCCCATGGAGATCCGGTGCGCGAGGACGCTAAAGCGCAGTTCCGCCGCGCCTACGCATGGCTGCTTCGCTAGCGTTCCCGCTCGCTACCTGTTGAACCGAGGGCAGGCCGATTCTGGAAATGTCGGTGCTTCCCGCGGGGCTCGGCAGGCCACTTTCCTGCAGAATCCCGGAAAATATTCTCCTGGTGGCGAAGCGGGAGTTACTTACGGCAGGGAATTCAGTGCTGTCAGTTTAATTTTAAAGATTGTAGATGCACGCCGAGTCGCCTGGATCGCCCTAGACAGCGCTGACGAGGACCAAGGAGAGAGCGATGAAAAGCTGTGCGATGTGCCGGACCGACCAGGAAGAAGTCAACGTCGTAGTGGTAGCGCCGGCTACCTGGAACGATTTCAATAACTTTGCGGAAGTCTGCACGGATTGCCAGAACTCCCGGAAGTTCAAGCAGGCGGCACGACCTAAGGTGGCGGCGGCGAAGGCAGCGGCGCAGAAGGCGGCCGATGCCGCGGAAGTGGAAATGGAAAACAGTGGCGTGAAGCCGGTTCCCAAGATCGAAGTGCGCCACCGGCGCACCGGGGTGGTGCTCCATACGCTGGAAGCGCGGACGCTGGACAACGCGACGCTTAGTGGCGCATCCCTCTCCGGGGCGGACCTCCAGAATGCCTCCCTGCGTGGAGCCGTGCTGCTAAAGGCGGATCTTCACCTTGCCGATCTTTCCAACGCGGACCTGCGCGGCGCGGACCTACGCGGTGTGAACTTCCGCGGCGCGGACCTCCGGGGTACGGATCTCCGCGACACCAAGTTGATCCAGGCGGACCTCAATCACGTATTGCACGACGTGGACACGCGTTGGCCCGCCGGCTACCGTCCCACGGCCGCCCGAAGATAAGACCGCCAGGGAATCGCTTTTCCTGTAGAGGGGCCGCCGGGTAATCCCGGCGGCCCCTCTTTTCGCCGTTTGGCGTCCGTTTGGTAGCCCGTTCAAGGGCTTATGGAGGAGGGCCTCGTTCCCTAGTCGAAAAGTAGCCCAAAGTCTGCTTCCTTACGAGCCTATCGGAATCCCGAAGATCATTGCGGCGGACGCGGTTAGCGTCGCGCCCGCGGACGGTTTGGTCGGGACTGTTCGAGAAGGGCCGGTTCGTGACTCCTGCGGGGCGGGACCTCGCTGTGACGCAAATTGGCGGCTGCAGTCACAGCGATCGGTAGGCGCCGCTAGCGGGAGATCGGGGAGCTATGAGATTGACAGGCCTTGGGACAGCGCACGGCGCAATGATCTTGTCTGCGTTCGCCGCCGTGATGGGTGCGGAGCACTTGTCCGGAAACCCGCGGAGCCAAACGGTCACAGCGGACCGCCAGGCGTTGCTCGAACAACTCCCACTGAGCTTTGAGCCCGTGGGTGAAAGCGGAGCCCGGTACCTCGCGCATGGGCTGCGGGGACAGGTGGAAGTCTCGGCGGCGGGCGTCACGTTCCGCCAGCATTCAACGGGGTCGCATTCCGCCGTCCGGATGCGGCTAGCCGGGGCGCGGAGCGCGAAGCGACTGGCGGGCGCACAGCCGCTGCCCGGAAAGGTCAACCGCCTCTATGGCCGAGAGGCGAAAGCGTGGAAGACCGGCATTCCCACGTACGCGCAGGTCCGCCAGCCGGAGGTGTTGCCCGGGATCGACATGGTCTATTACGGCAACCAGAAGACCCTGGAGTATGACTTCCTGGTCCGGCCGGGGGCGGACCCCTCGCAGATCCGCCTCGGCTTTGACGGCAGCGGCACGCGGCTGAAGGCGGCGATCGAGGCCTCGGGCGACCTCGCAATCGATGGAGGCCAACTCCGGCTGCATAAGCCAGTGGTCTACCAGGAGATCAGCGGTCAACGACAGACGGTAGAAAGCGCCTACGCCGTGACCGTAAACGGCGACGTGAGCTTCCACCTCGGAGACTACGACCGCACCCGAGCTTTGGTGATCGACCCGCAGTTGACGTTTTCCGCATACGTGGGCGGCGAGGGTCTGGACGCCGTGAGCGCTGTCGCGACGGATAACGCCGGCAATATCTACTTGACGGGCTCTACCAACTCCCCGGATTTTGCTGAACAGGCGTCACTACAGCCCGCGTTGGCGGGCGGGTTCGACGCGTTTGTCCTCAAAGCAGTCCCGGTTGTCGGCGGCTACGACCTTGCCTACAGCACTTACATTGGAGGCGGGAACAGCGACGGGGGGAGCGCCATCGCCGTGGACACGTCCGGTTACACCTACGTGTACGGAGTGACCGCGTCGGCCGATTTCCCGACGGCGAATGCGTTGGGAACACAGCTGAATGGCACGGGCCAGGAAGGACTGCTGGATGCATTCCTGCTCAAGCTCACCAGCACCGGCAGCGCACTGGTCTATTCCACCTATATCGGCGGGAGCGGGGACGAGAGTGTTCCAGGAGGCGCCTCCAGCCTGGCGGTTACCGGCGCGGGACAGGCTTATGTCGTTGGCAATACGCGCTCCGCGGACTTTCCGGGAACGTCCGGCACCTATCGGGAAACCCTTCAGGGCGGTGAGGACATCTTCGTAGGCTCCCTGGCGCCGGACGGGCAGAGCGGGACGGCCACGTTGATCGGCGGGCTCTCGAGCCAACCCGAAGAGGGACTGGGGATTGCGGTCGACAGTCAGGGCAACGCCTACGTGTGCGGCGACACGCAGAACGCGGACTTCCCCACCACCGCAGGCGCGCTTCGCGGCAGCTTCGGCGGTGAGGTGGACGCCTTTGTCACCAAGCTGCGGCCGGATCTCACCGAACTGGTCTATTCAACATATCTGGGCGGCACTTCCATCGACCAGGCGAATGCCATCGCGGTAGACGCAGCCGGATTCGCCTACGTCGCCGGCTTCACCGGCTCCGCAAACTATCCGGTTACCGCTGGTGCGTTTCAGTCCACGTTCCACGGCACCGCGGGCCTCGACCGGGATGCGTGCCTTTCCAAACTGGACCGCGCCGGGATGAAGCTGGTGTACTCCACCTTCCTCGGCGGCTCGAGCTACGAGATTGCGACAGCCCTGCGGGTCGACCGGCTGGGCGCCGCGTACGTGGGTGGCTTTGAAGACGGAGTGGGCTTCCCGGTAGCGATGGCCATTCAAGCGTCCAACGCCGGAAGTTCGGACTGCTTCCTGACTCGCTTCCTGAACACGGGCGCGAGCGTGTCGTTCTCCACGCTGCATGGCGGCTCGCTGTCGGATCGGCTTTCCGGCCTGGCGGTGGGTCCGGATGGAACGTGCTACGTGGGCGGAAGCACCTACTCTACCGATTTCCCGCAGCAGAATGCCCCCGGAGGCGGTGGAGGAAAGCCGGACGGATTCATCGGCCGGATTGCGGACGCGCAGGGCACTCTGGGTAAGGCGGTCGTACCCAAGTCCGGCAAAGCGGGAACCGTCAAGGTGGGCTCCGCAAAGACCATCAAGCTGAAGATCAAGAACACCGGCAAGGAAGTGCTCTACGGAATGGTGGGCTTGACCCCGGCCCCGTTCAACGTTGGGAACGGAGCCGGCAGCTTCGCCCTCGCCCCTAAGAAGAGCCTGACAGTGGAGGTGCAGTTCGCTCCCACCGTGAAGGGCAGCTTCACCGGCATGCTGCCGGTCTCGACCTCGGATGTGCTGCACGCGCAGATGAGCGTGGCGCTTTCCGGCAAGGGGAAATAGGGAAGCCTCGCCCCGGCCTTCGCCCGCCCCTCTCCATTCAGCATTCAGCAGAATGGAGAGGGGCTAGTGGCGAGGAACTGTCGCTTCCTGACGGGCGAAGAGTACGCCCGGCTAGTGCGCGGTAGCGGGCTGGCCGATTTCTTTCGGGGCCTCGGCGGGCGGGTGAAAGAAGAGCCCGAGCAGGACCGCGGCGGTGAGCGCCATCCCCACCGGCACCAGGAACAGGGACTGGTAGTCCACGGTGCTGCCGTGGGTGTAGTGACCCTGCAGCGGGATGAAGAGCCACTTTGCGGCCAGGTCTCCGATGCCGAGGATCAGCAGGTTGAAGAGGCCCTGGGCGCTGGTGCGGATGTCGTGGGGGAACGCGGCGTCGATGTAGATGTAGAGGGTGGCGAAGAAGAACGCGTAGCAGATGCCGTGCAGCACCTGCACCAGCACGATGACCGGAATGCTCTGGCTCATGAAGGCGAACACCGCGAAGCGCGCCGCGTGACCGAGGATGCCGACGATCATCGTCGTCTTCCAGCCCAGCTTCTTGAGCACCAGTCCGAGTGCCGCCATGGTGAGGATCTCCGCCACCTGGCCGAGGCTCATGACCGGCATGATGTTCTCCGGCGCGATCCCGATGTCGCCCAGGAACTTGCCCGCCATCACGAAGTAGCCGTTGTGGATGGTGGAGTCCACGAGGGTAACCAGGAAGAGCACCAGGATGTGCGGCACGGCCAACAGCTTCATGGCCTTGAGCCACGCCAGTTTGTCTTCGCCCGCTACCGCGATCTTCGGCGGCGTGTGCGGCAGCGTGAGGCTGAACCCGGCCAGCGCCAGGGACGCGACGCCTCCGACCAGGAAGATGGCGCTCTGCGCGCGGATCAGCCCCTCCCCACTCGCCCCTTTCAGGAGGAAGTAGAGCGGCCAGGAGGCGAGGATCCACCCGATGGTGCCGCCCATCCGCACGATGCCGAACTCCCGCTGCGCGTCCTTCAGGTTGGCGAAGGCCAGCGAGTTGGAGACGGAGATGGTGGGCACGTAGACCAGCGCGTGGACGAGCATCAGGACAAAGAACGGCACGAAGCTCCGTGTGAAGTAGAGGCCCAGCAGCGCCAGTCCGCCGATGAGGTGACTGGCTGACATGAAGCGCTCTGCGGAGAACTTGCGGTCAGCAAACTCGTTGCTGAAAAAGATTGCGACGATGGACGAGATGGCGAAGGCGCTGCCCACCAGGGCCATCTGGCCCTCCGTGAAGCCGATGTTGCCCATGTACGGGAACACGAGCGGCAGCCAGGAGCCCCAGATGAAGAACTCCAGGACCATCATCGCGAACAGTTTGAACTTGGTACCGGAGTGGGCCGGGGAGCCGGCACTCGGAACGGCGGCGCCGCTCATGGGGATCTCCTTTGGGTCAAGACTAACCGGCCGGTGGCATCGCTAACGACCGCACACCGCTCCACGCCAGTTCACTGCTGAACCAGCGCATTCCTACCCCGGCTCCCCGCTTCGAGCGGCTGGACAAGGGCTGATGACGGAGACCGGCCCCCCGCAATCCCGGGCCAGGCGCCCCTCCGAACGGCGGTGCCGGCGCGCATAACCCACTTTTCCGGCGTTGTTGTTCCAGGACCCAGGGATTCGAGCGCTTGCCGGCTCACTCCATGTTAATTCCCGCTGCAGATCCGGCGTACCTCAGAATGGTCCGCCGCGATCCGATCGCGCTGCGCGATTGTGAACTGCATCGAGCTTACCTCTGGAGAGAACGGCCATGCCGCGAATTGTACCCGCCGAATGGATGCCCCCCTGCCACATGGACCGCGTGATTACCCACTGGACCGCGGGTGGTTACCGAGCGACCACTCACGACCGGGATTGTTACCACCTCCTCGTGGAAGGCGACGGGCATCTGATCCGGGGCCACCATGCGATTTCGGACAACGTATCGACCAGCGACGGTGACTACGCGGCTCACACGCGGGGAAAGAACGGCGGCAGCATTGGCGTAGCCGTGTGCTGCATGGCGGATGCACAGGAGCCGCGCGCCGGCCAAGAGCCGCACTTCGGTCCGGCCCCGATGAACGAGCAGCAGTACGCGGTGCTGGCGGCCGTAGTGGCCGATCTTTGCGAAAAGTACCAGATCGACGTGCGGCCGGCCACGGTTTTAGGACTTGGCGAGGTAGAGCAGATCCTCGGCGTCCAGCAGAACGGCAAATGGGATCCGATGGTTCTGCCCTGGGACCCGGGGAAATCACGGTCCGCGGTAGGCACGGCATTTCGCGAGACGGTGCAGGGATTGCTTGCCGGTGCCGGGGACGTAACCCCTCAGCCGGAGGCGTTGCTGCCGGTGATCGTGACCATGAATGGAGCCGTGTTGTCGGACGAAGGGATCCTCCTGAAGGGTGGGGCCTGGTGCCCCCTGCGTCCCCTGGCAACTAACCAGGGCTGGAACATCGCCTTGATCGATGGCCAGCACGCCGTACTCCAGACTGCGGCCGGGGCCAAGACCGTTGAAGCGAACATCCGCAGTTCGCGCGGCTACGTGGCGGTGAAAGATGTGTGTGCCCAGCTCGGCTGGTCGGTGACCTGGATACCCACGACGCGCACCGCAGCGATCCGCACGGTGTAATCCCCCGGTCAAGCGTTAGAAAGGACGATCCGATGCTCAGAGAAGAGTTGGAACCCGCTCATGGCCGGCGCAAGTCGAAGGAGCCGTTCTATCGTCATTGGAAAGGTCAAGCGCGCCGCGCTTATTACGATGCGCTCTGGGCGCAGTTCCGGTCGCTTCCGGAGCCGATTGCACACGATCATCCTGCTCACGTGGAGAAAATCCACAAGCTGTTCGAGCATACCGATCGGCACCAGGCCCGGTGGCGCGACCTGGCGGCAATCGAGCAGTTGCTGGCCCAACTGGATACGGATGCCACCGCGGCCGACCGGGCGAAGTTGATCCGGCAGTGTCTGCGCTATTTCCTCTCGCCGGAAGATTTCGCGTCGCTGGTGGAAAGCCATTCTCCCGGCACCAACGGAAATGGCTCCGTCGTGGATCAGCGGCTGCAACTACGTACGCTGATCTCCCTGCTGCATTTCCAGTTCGACCTGCGGCTAAAGCGGAATGCGCTGCGGGATATGCTGGGGTTCTGGTCCATCGTGTTCGCGGCTGGATTTCTGGTTATCGGCCTCTGCTTCGCCCATCGGGATTACCAGGACGCTTCCCGGCCCGAGACGGTTGCGCGCCAGCTTCCAGCGGGGACAAAGACTCCCAATCAGGCGGGGGCGGCGGATAAGGCTCCCGAGAAGGCGCCTTCCGACCTGCTCACCGCGGCCGGAGGCGGGCAGGTAACGCTGGTGTGGAATGACCAGACCGGCAACGAGGAGGGCTTTCGGATCGAGCGAAAGGTGGGAGAGGAGCCCTGGGCAGTGCTCGACCGGATACCGGGAGATACGGTGCGCTACGTAGACACCGACGTGACCGCAGGCAACCGGTACTCCTATCGAGTTCAGGCGGTGAATGCCAAGGGCATGAGTCTCGCATCCAACGCGAGTACTGCGATGCTGCGGGTGTCCGGAACTCGTGAAGCATTTCCCGTTTTCCACTTCGTGTTGCTTATGGGCGCGCTCGGGGGCTTCGTGGGGATGCAGCGCCGGCTGCAGCAATCGCCGGCGGAGGGGCATCTGCTTTCCAGCACCATGGACCTGGAAAGCGGTAAGCTCACGGCGGGAGCGGCGCCGCTCTTTGGCGCCGTGTTCGCGCTACTGATGTACCTGGTATTCGCGGCCGGCTTCCTGGAAGGGGAGTTCTTTCCCAAAATCTACCCGGTGGCGGCGTCCACGCCCTTCCTTCCGCGGACCGGGGTAACCTCGATGGGCGAGTTCCTGTTGCTATCCCATCCCGTTTCGCCGATTGACGTGGCGAAACTGCTGGTCTGGTCCTTTGTCGCCGGGTTCGCGGAGCGCCTGGTGCCGGACACTTTGGATCGCATTGCGAACCGGGCCGACAGTCTCCCCGCGCCGAGACCTGCGCGCGCGCCTGCTTCGGGAGGCGGAGCGGCGCCGGGCGAGAAGCCGGGCGCTGTGCCGACCCCGGCCGAGGCGAAGGCCGCGACGGCGCAATTGCCGGAGAACGAACCCGCCGCGACTCCCACCGGTTCTGCGTTGATCCTGGAGATCAATCCGAGTGCGGGTGCCTCAGTGCCTCCGAATGTCACACCGGTCATCCGCTTCGCCGTTCCGATGCAAGATGCGGACCTGATGCTGCTGCAGGTGGGTGAAGAACCGGTAGAGTTGGCGCGAACCCCTTCCGAGGACCGCCTGACCCTCACACTTCAACCCCGGCAGCCGCTGGAGCCGGGAGCGTACGAGCTGCGCGTCTCCATCCTCTTTCCCGTAGATCAGCCGGAAGTGGCGAGCGAGACGACGGTCCCGTTCACGGTAGTGGCAGCCACCGGCTGAAACAAGGGCAGTGATCTGCAACGTTAGATCGGCCAGGGAAAGCCGCCCTGAATGCAGCCGCGCGGCCGCTCCCTGGCTGAGCCAAAGTCGCTGATCCCGATGCTTGCAAGGTTGTTCGGCTCCAGTGATCGCCAGCGGTCGCCGGGTGACCGCTGGTGGGCGGGTTCGGGCAATCAGGCTTGTAGCACATTGCGCCAAGCCCGGCACCACGCACCGTTACGGCGGTGCGCCCGTGCGCACCGGTACGGGTGAGTGCAGGCTGCTGGACCGCCGTTAGGAGAGCACTTCGATGGTGAAGCCGCCGGGGGCCTCGAAGTAGAAGGTCCAGGAGCCGTGTTGGCGAGACGGCGGGGGTACGTCGTAGCCGTCGGCCTGAAGGCGCTGATTAATCTCGTTGACGCGCTCTTCACTCTCCTGGATGAACCCGATGTGGAAGGTGGCCGGGTATGCGATTTCCACGTCTCGCTTCCCGCGGATCATGCTGAGGACCATGCCGTTATCGTCGGAGAGGAAGGCCATGCTGGCGTTCTCCGGGATTTCGCCGGTGCGGCTGGTCAGGCCGAAGTACTTGATCAGGAAGGCGGCAGTCTCCGCGGGCTTGGTGACGGTAAGGTTGAGGTGGTTGAGCTTCATCGACGACGGTCTCCAGCACGAAGACTGCACGCCCGCGCCACCCGCTCGCGGCGTGCGCCGACTGTACGGGTGCGAGGCATTACCAGGTCTGCGGCGCTGTTCTGCTTTGCTGTACTTCCTGGGCGAGGCACTGCTTCCGATAAGCGACCGTCTGGAGGAACTTGTCCCGGTTGTTGCTCCAGAGCTGTTCCGCCTCCTTGGTGTGACCGCAGATGGCGCCGGGCGCCCGTTCGGCGGTCAGTTGCAGCAGCTGGTCCACCTGCTTCTGGGGGATCTCGCCGCTCACCACCTTCTTACCGTCTACGGTCCAGAGGTGGAAGGCGTAGGTCTTCCGGATGGTGATGACGCCGTAGTACTTCTGCACCGTCACGTGCTTGTAGCACCACGCGACCGATGGGAAGTAGACGGATTGCACATTCCAGGCGGTCACCTGGAGCATCCAGTCCGCGGTCACCAGTACCTTGCCTACCTTGACCGCACCGGGAGCGTTCAGCACGTGCTGCAGCGCCTGCCGCACCTGGGAAGGAGCTCCGAATGCCGAACACACGAACGCGGGGTGCTCGTCCAGGTTATTTCGCCAGCGCAGATTGCGGCGGAAGTTCCAGATACCGTACCAGGGTAACCCGATGGCCAGGAGGCCGAGGATGAACACGCCGCCCCAACTGCCTGCGTGGATGAGGGAAGGAACCTCGACCAGCGCCACCAGGTCGATTACCAGCCCCACGAGCGCCAGCAGCGCGCTGACGATCAACTGGAGCGTGATCGCACGCCGGACTTCGTTATCGATACTCCGCTGCACTGGCTTCTCCCCTACCCCACGCGCTTACGGCCTCCGCCGCCCTCCAGGTCAACCGGTGATGATCTGACAGTTGGCCCGCGGTGGGCCGAAACCCTTCCGTGGCGGAATGACCGGCGAGAGGAAGCGCAGGGTGACGACGGAGCCACCCGCTGGGATTTCACTCCCGATACGCCGTGCTCAAGTGAGAGGTCCGTTGGCTATCGGGTGATCCGGTCCCTGGGACCGCCGCGCCGAACTTGCTAGATGTTGGCTGCCGTGCGATGCCGTCGCGACTCTCGTTCCCACTCTGCATGTTGCTGCGCCACGATCCGGAGGAACTCCGCACGGTCGGAGCTCCAGAGCCGCTCCAATTCCGCCGAGTGCCCGCATATTGCGGCGGGCGCATACTCGGACGTCAGCCGCACCAACTGGTCCGTATCGTACTCCGAGATCCCTGAGCGGGAAAAGGAGGTGCCGTCGATCGTATAGAGCTGAAACGCGTATGAGATACGCTCGGTGACTCCATACCGCTTGTGTTCGGTCACCTGCTTGTAACACCAGGCCACGGTCGGGATGTAGACGGACTCCACGGCCGCGCTATTCGCCAGCAGCAGCCAATCCGGCGCAATCAGGATTGGCCCCACTCGCACTACATCCGGTGAATTCAGCACTTGGTCCAGCGCCTGTCGCACCTGCTGCGGCGTGCCGAAACGGGGGCAGCAAACCGCGGGATGCAAATCCGGGTTCATGCTCCAGCGCAGGCTATCCCGGAAGGTGGACACGCCGAGCCAGGTCAGGAATACGGCCATCAGGCAGAGGCCGATTGGCCCCAGGATGCGGCGGCCTTGGCTCCAGTCCCCCAAGTTGCTGAGCACGTAGAAGTCGAGCAAGAGGCCCACGATCCCGATCACCACTCCCATGATCAGTTGGCTTCTGGTCGCCTGGCGTACCTCTTCATCGATGCTTCGCGGCACGGACCCCTCCCTTACCTCGCTCTCGGGTGGCCGGAAACCGCCTGCGCTAACGGCCGATAACGGAATTACGTTTGGGAAGCGGTTGCTTGAATACCTCCCGTCCTCCGGCCGAGCTTGCGGTTCGTCCTTTCGGCAGAGAAGCGCGGGTGGGCTACGGTTCGCACACCGTTCGATGCGAACGCGCTTCGAGTTCCAGGGAGGCGCGGCGCTCTGCGACTGTTTTAACGAAACCCGCGCGGTCGTTACTCCAGAGGCTCTGAGCTTGCTCGGAATACCCGCCGATCGCGGCGGGCGCTCGTTCGGAGACCAGCTCCATCAGCCGGTCGACCTGGGCGTCCGATAGGTCGTCCCGGGTAAAACTCTGGCCATCCGTCGTGTGGAGCACGAAGTCGTATTTCACGTCGGTGGTCACCCAATACCGCTTGTGCTCCGTGACGCGCTTGTAGTACCACGCCACCATGGGCAGGTAGATCACTCTCACCTCCCACCGGCCCACGTTCAGCAGCCACTCGTCCGTGACTTCTACATCGACCACGCACACCTTGCGGGAGGTGTTGAGCGCCTCCTGGAGGGCGTGCCGCACCTGCGCCGTCGTCCCGTAGGCTGGGCATTTGAGCGCCGGGTGCTCGTCCGGGTGCCCCCGCCGGCGCCAGCCATCGGAGAAGGCGGAGAGGGCGAACAACACCATCAGCCCTCCGAACAACCCGGGGATGACTACCTCCCACCAGCGGCCGGTGGAGAACTTCTCCTGTGCATCTCCCGAGATTGCCCAGAGTATCACAGCCCCCGCCAGGGACCAGCCGACAGCTCCAAGCATCTGCATGGTCGCCGTACCGCGCACCACCTGATCGATATTCCGTTCCTTCACGGCACCCTCTACCCATCGCACGCGCGAACTATCGAACCGGCTCGTCGCTGGAAGAGCGCGACCGCAGAGAGCTATTCGCCGTGCGGTTGCTTATTTCCCTCTTGCGGGAGGCGGAGCGTCGCTGAGCTTTCCGCAACCGAGAGAACGGCCGCTCCGGGTTCTGTTCTTCAATCAACTCTTGCCGCTCGTCGGTGCTGGAGGCGCACAATAGTGAGATCAAATAGTATCGGTGAGATCCGTAAGCGTAATACGCAGTTCACATGTCATATTCTTAGCATTGCGAATTTCAGCTGTTAGTTGATCGAGTACTTCAAGAGTTCTGCGCTTAGCTTTCTTCAGCCGTGTGGACATACGTGGTAGACTAGCAATAATCTGTCGAAATCCTACGAGTTGGTCTTCGGATGTAGAGATGCCGTCTTCTAGGTCAATGATGACCTGCATAGATGAACTAATGGTTACGGCAGATTGTTCGCCAAAATCAGAAAGCAATGCAACAGCTTTAGAAAAGCTCCCAATTACCAGGTTAAATGCTTCTTTGAACAGTGGAATTTCAACCTCCGATCGAACAACGTACTGTTCCATGTCAAGAGCAACCCGATCTATTACCCGCTTTGCACCTTTTACGTCGTTAGCGACATCGACTTGGTTGAGTTCGGTCGTACGTAGATGTACCTGATTTCCAAGTTCTTCAAGGCTTCGCACCATGTTGATCATGACGTCGAATAGAGCATTTGCTCCAGCAGCACCTTGTTCAACTAAATCAAGGAAGCCTTCATCGTCATCATCATCGTCGCCTAATACTTCTAGTGTACTAATGGTGGGATCTGCAATATGAGCAGCCTGATTAGATACCAGGTGGTTTAATCCCCACGTTTTGTTCCAATCTTGAACCTGACGACTTAGATGCATTCTCAGGAGTGCGGCGAAGCCCTTCTCTTCCGTAAATGTCGAATATAACGCGCCTTTCGCCCCTAGTGTCGTGATCGGGAATTGATGTGCCAGGGCGGTGAGGGCGTGATTCACTTGAGTATGAAACCTAACTGCCCAAAGTCGACCGCTCCGCTGCCCAAACCACCGCTCTGCCTGTCTCCAGAACA
>Ga0255338_1002704_pt1 | contig 24258 bp, 19 predicted proteins | sample MeOH1_35cm_T4_19_FD_203715 | JGI IMG/M metagenome (GOLD analysis project Ga0255338, IMG submission 203715) | Sandy soil microbial communities from University of British Columbia, Vancouver, Canada - MeOH1_35cm_T4_195 | ecosystem: Engineered > Artificial ecosystem > Sand microcosm > Unclassified ...
ACAGGCCCGGGCGTGCGGACCGAGGTGGTCTCGAACAGCCGCGTGAACGTGGCCGAGGCGGAGCAGAGCCGCTACGTCGCGCCGACCCACAACACGGTGGCCGACCTGGTGCAGGCGCTGTCCAAGCTGAAGACCAGCACACGCGACATCATTTCCATCCTGAGTGCAGTGAAGGCGGCAGGCGCCCTGCACGCGGACCTGATCATCCAATGAGGAACAGCCATGGCGACTTCCACTGAAGCCATCACTTCCGCGGTCCTGAAGCTGGCGCTGGACGGCGCCGCGCTGCGCCACCAGGCGCTCGCGTCCAATATCGCGAACGCGCAGACCCCCGGCTATGCACCGCTGCGCGTCTCGTTCGAAGGCGAGATCGGGCGTGCCCGCGAGCGCCTCGCGGCCGGCGAGGACGCCGCGTCCGTGCTGGCCGATGCGAAGCCGGAAATGAGCGAAGAGGAGGGTGTTGCGCCGGCGCCCGTGGACATCCAGGTGGCGGACCTCGCGCAGAACGTTGTGCAGTACCAGGCGCTGGTGAAGGGCTGGTCCAAGCGCATGGCCATCCTCTCGGCCGCCATCAATGAAGGGAAACGCTGATGGATTACATGAATGCCTTCCGGATCAGCGCCGCCGGGATGAACCTCGAGCGCGCGCGCGTCGAAGCCACCGCATTGAACCTGGCCAACATGCACGTGCCGCAGGACGCCAAAGGCGTGCTGTACCAGCCGGTGCGGGCCGTCGCGCGCAGCGTCTTGGCGCCGTCCTTCGGCGCCAACTACGAGGCACTGGGCGCGCACCCTCTCATGCCCACTGAAGTCCGCATGGAGCCCACCGGTGCGGCGCCGCGCCTGGTGCACGAGCCAGGCCATCCGCAGGCCGACGACAGGGGCTTCGTCACGTATCCCGGCGTCAACCACCTCGCCGAGATGGTGAACCTGGTGTCCGCCATCCGCGCCTACGAGGCGAACGTGGTTGCGATGAACGCAGCGAAGGCCATGGCGCTCAAGGCGCTGGAAGTGGGAGGTAGCCAATGAGCATCGAACCCGTGGGTTTCCTGTCGCCTTCGGTGCCGGTCGCGCCCTATGACGGCCCGGAGCTGACCGAAGGCGCGGCGCCGGCGGCCGTCGACAGCACCGGCGGTTTCGCGCGCTGGTTCACGCAGCAGGTGGGCGAGGTGAACAGCAAGATCGCCGAGTCCGACCGGCAGCTGCAGGCGCTGGCCGCCGGCGAAACGCAGAACCTGCACCAGGTGATGATCAGCCTGGAGGACGCGCGGCTGTCCTTCCAGCTGCTCGCGCAGGTGCGCAACAAGGTCCTGGAGGCTTACCAGGACATCATGAGAATGCAGCTGTAAGCGCGCCATGAAAGAACTGCAAGACATCTGGGCGCGCACCGGCAAGGGTGCCAGGGTCGGTTTGCTGGCCGGCGTGGTGCTCATCGTCGCCATCGCGTTGGCGTTGGCGCGCTGGGCGCTCGCCAAGGACTACGAAGCGCTCTTCACGGGCCTTGCCGAACAGGACGCCTCGGTCATGGTGGCCGAACTCGAACGCACGAAGGTTCCCTACCGGCTGGAGGACGGCGGACGCCGCATTCTCGTGCCGCAGGACCTGGTGCACAAGATTCGGCTGCAATTGGTGGGCAAGAACCTCCCATTGCATGGCGCGGTCGGCTTCGAGATCTTCAACAACACCGACTTCGGCATGACCGAGTTCGCGCAGAAGGTGAATTACCAGCGCGCGCTGCAGGGTGAGCTGACCCGCACGATCATGTCGCTGTCTGAGGTGCAGGCTGCCCGTGTGCACCTGACGCTGGCTGAGAGCTCCATGTTCAAGCGGGAGCAGAACCGATCCAAGGCGTCCGTGACGCTCACGCTCAAGCCCGGCCAGCAGCTGGCGCGCGAGCAGGTGGCCGGCATCCAGCGACTGATCGCGGCGGCCGTGCCCGGCGTGGAAATGGCGGACGTCACCGTCATCGACCAGACGGGGCTCACCCTGAGCAACCGCCGCGACGGCGAGCGGGACTCGGCCGCCTGGCAGCTGGAAACACAGCGGCAAATCGAGGACCACCTGGTGCGCAAGGCTGCCACCATGCTGGATCGCACCTTCGGGCCCGGGCAGGGCGTGGTGAGCGTGGACGTGGTGCTCAACTTCGACCAGGTGAAGGTGACCCGCGAGGAGGTGCTGTCCGCCAGCGGGCCGGCCAATGCCAACGGCAACGCCACCGGTGTGCTGGTGCGCGAGCGCCAGACCTCGCGCGAGCAGGCGGGCAAGGACCGGGGCGAGACGACGGCCACGGTTGTGAACTCCGATACCGAGTACCAGGCCGGCCGGCGCGTGGAGCAGATCGTCAGCAATCCGGGGTCGGTGCGCCGCGTCAACGTTGGCGTCGTGGTGCCGCGCGGCGTCGAGCCGGAGCGACTGGCACGCGTGCGCGACATCGTCGCCATGGCGGTAGGGCTGGACAGGGAGCGTGGCGATGGCATCGCCGTGTATTCGCTGGACCAGATGGTGCAGGCGCCGGCGGCCGGTCCTGCGGTGACGCCGCCCAAGCTCGTCCCGGCGGACGCGCCCGCCCCGTCCGCGGTCGCCGCAGCGCAGGCCGGCCCGGGCTGGGGGGAAGCGGCGCGCTACGCGCTGGTGTCGTTTCTTGCGCTGCTGGCGGCCGCGTGGTGGTTCGCCCGCCGCGCGCGGCAGCGGCCGAAGATGGCGGAGCTTACGCCGCAACCGCTGCCCGACACCGAGCGCGCCCAGCTGCTGGATTACGTGAAGCTGTGGCTGGAGCAGCCCGTGCCGGCCACCGCCGCGGCCGGCGAGGAGCCGCCGCGATGAGCGGGCTTCGGCAGGCCGCGCTGGTGCTGCACGGCCTCTCGGACGTAGACCGCACCTGGATGCTCGGCCAGCTGAGCGCCGACCAAGCCGGTTTGGTGGGAAAGCTGCTCGCCGAACTGTGCGAGCTGGGCATCCCGAGCGACCCGTCGCTCGCGGCGCAGGCGCTGGCCGGGAACCAGATCCGGCCGATTCGCACGCGACCTGCCGCGAAGTCGAACGATCCTGCCGATACCGTTCGCGCCGCCTCCGCTGCGCAGTTGCAGCGCGTGCTCCAAGGCGAATCGCAAGGCTTGATCGCGCTGCTGCTGGCGGCCGGTGAATGGCCTTGGCGCGACGTGTACCTGGCGGTGCAGGAGCCGGCGCGCAGGCGCGTCCTGGTAGAACTCATGGCCGCGAGAGCCGCTGGGCCGCGCCTGCAGGCGCAGGTGCTCGGCGCAGTCGCGCGGCGCCTGCGCGAGCTGGGCACTATCGCCCCCACCGGCACCCAGCTTGCGAACCCGGGGGCGCCGCGTCATTTCGGCGCGCTGGTCTCGCGTATGCTGAAGCGGGTGCGGCCGTGAGCGACTTCCTGCGCGGCGTGGAACTGCAGAAAGGCGTGCTGCGGCTGGCGCGGCGCGGCCCGCGTCCGGTCATCGAGGTGAATGAGAGCGAGTTCGCCCGCCCGGCGCCGCGCACGTTGGACCTGCAGGCGCAGCTCGAGCAGGCCATGACACGCCTGGAGGAAGACAAGCGCAACTGGCGCGAGCAGGCGGAGCGCGAACTTGCCACGATCCGCGAACAGGTGGCGCAGGAAGCCCGCGCCGCTGGCCATGCGCAGGCGCTCGCCGATGCGCGCGATGCGTACCGCCAGAAGCAGCAGGAGCTCGATGACCTGCTCACGCGTCTTGGTGGTCTGTTGGGGCAGGATCTGGAATCGGCGCAGGACTTGGTGGTCGCCATCGCTTACGAGGCTGTCGCCAAAATCGTGGGCGACGCGGTTGCCACACCCGAGGGCGTGCGTGCGGTGGTCGTGCAGGCGATCTCCGCCGCGCGCCAGCAGGAGAAACTGGTGGTGCGGGTGCCGCAAGGCGACTACCGCTTGCTGATCGACGACCTGCCGGGCGATCACCCGCTGGCGCGCCCCGGCATCGAGATCCGGCCCGATGCGCAGCTGGCAGATGGCGGCTGCGTGATCGAGACGGACGCCGGGCAGCTCGATGCGCGCCTGGGCACGCAGTTCTCGGCGCTGCACAGCGTGCTGCTGCAGGCGCGCCGGCAGGCAGACGCAGGGCGCGCCTGATGGATCGCTACGTGTCCGCTATCCGCAGCGCCAGCTTCGTGCAGCGCCTGGGCCACGTGACCCGGTTGTCCGGCCTGCTGGTGGAGTCTGCCGGGCCCGATTGCGCCGTAGGTCAGGTGTGCCTGCTGCGGGATGCCGCTACTTCGCGCAGCGTCAAGGCGGAGGTGGTGGCGCTGCGCGCCGGGTGCGTGGTGCTGATGCCTTACGGGGAGATCGCCGGCATAGGGCTCGATTGGGAAGTGGTGGCCACGACGTCCGCGTCGGAGATCGTGCCGGTGGGGCCGGAGCTGCTGGGCCGCGTCATTGATGCGTTCGGTGAGTCTCTGGACGGCCGACCGCGTCCGGCTACGTCGTGCGTGGGCTCGCTCAAGGGCCAGCCGATCAATCCGCTCGCGCGGGCACCGATCCACACGGTGCTCGAAACCGGCGTGCGCGCGATCGATTCCATGCTGACGCTGGGCCGCGGCCAGCGTGTGGGCATCTTCGCGGGGAGTGGGGTAGGCAAGAGCACCTTGCTCGGCATGGTCTCGCGCCAGGTGCAAGCGGACGTGAACGTGATTGCGCTGATCGGCGAGCGCGGCCGTGAGGTCAAGGAATTCATCGAAAAGAACCTCGGCCCGGAAGGGCTGAAGAAGTCGGTGGTGGTCGCGGCCACCTCCGAACAACCGGCAGCGGCGCGCATCCGCGCGGCCCATGCGGCCACCGCCATCGCCGAGAACTTCCGTGAAGGCGGCAAGGACGTGCTGCTGGTGATGGACTCGGTGACGCGGCTGGCGATGGCCCGGCGTGAGGTGGGGCTGGCGGTGGGCGAACCGGCCACGGCACGCGGCTACACGCCTTCGGTCTTCGCCGAGCTGCCGCGGCTGGTCGAGCGCTGCGGGACTTCGGGTTCGGGCGGATCGATCACGGCGCTGTATACGGTGCTGGTCGACGGCGATGACATGAACGATCCGGTCGCCGACACGATGCGCTCGCTCCTGGATGGCCACATCGTACTGTCGCGCCAGCTCGCGAACCAGGGGCACTATCCGGCCATCGACGTGCTGCAAAGCGTCAGCCGCCTGCTTCCGGACCTCGCCAGCGAGCCGGAGCTGCAGGTTGTGCGTAGCGCGGTCGCTGCGCTCGCGGCATACGAGAAAAACAAGGAAATGATCGACATGGGCATGTACCGCGCCGGCACCAGCCCCATGATCGATCGCGCGACCAGGCTGGCGCCCCAGATCCACCAGCTGCTGAAGCAGGACATCCGCGCGTCCTACGGCCGTGCGGACACGATGAAAACCTTGGCGACATTGGTCGGGAGCAAGGCATGACGCGCGAGCTCCGCTCCTTCCGCTATCCCCTGCAGCCCTTCCTGAAGAAGAACCGCTGGGAAGAGCAGGCCTTGCGCCAGGAGCTCACCACGGCGCGCGAAGCCAGTGTGCGCCTGCGGGAGCAGCAGGAGGTGATCGCAAGCGGGCTGTCGGCATTGGATGCGCAACTCGCCGAGATGCACCGCGGCAGCTTCGATGCCGACCGTCACCAGCGCGTGATCGCCTGGCGCGAGGAGCAGGAGGCGCTTCTGCAGGCCAGGCAGCGCGAGGTGGGCGATGCGGAAGCCGGCTGCGAGCAGATTGCCCAGCAATTGGCGCGGGCCATGAACGCCGTGCGAGGCCACGAGAACTACCGCATCCGTCTGCTCGGCGAACATCACATCGAATGCGAGCGCGAGGACGCGCGCCAGGCGGACGACGCCTGGCTGCTGCGCCGCGGATGGCTGGAGAAGAACGCATGACGCAGATCGTCCCGGCGCTCACCGTTTTTGGCGGTGCTGCATTGACCGCTATGGACAGCGCGCCGGCGGCGCGGCCGGAAGCCTGGCTCAAGGAGTTCGAGCGCGCGCGGTGGCAGGCGCAGCCGCGCTACAAGAGCGGCGAGGGCGGGGCAGGCCAGGCCGGAACCGGCCAGGGGGACACCCAGTCGGCGTTGCAAGGCGACCCGGCCGTCACGCTTGCGGAACGCGAACCGATGGCCGAGTGGGCCGGTATTGCGCACGCGCAAGCAGGCAGCCCGGGCGTAGGTCCAGCCTGGCCCGCGAGCACCGCAGCCTTCCTCGCCCGCGCCAGCGCGCCGTCGCTGCCGCCGGGGTGGAGCCCGCTGCTTCCCGGCAGCGACCCCATCCAGCACGAACTGCTGCGCCTGTTGCGTGCCAGCACGAAGGCCAGGGCCGCCGGCGGCGAGCCATGGTCCGCCCGTAATGTGCACGTGCAGGACGAGGGCGAAGCATGGGGTGTGTGGATCCGCGATGCGGACATCACTCCGCAGCGCGTGCAGGACCTGTTGCAGACCATCGAGCATCTCGCAGCGCAGGGCGGCCAACGCAAGCCCCTGCGCCTCACCGTCAACGGCCAGCCCTTCGCGCCGGCCGCCCACCCCCTTTCCGAACCCCACCCTGCAGGAGAACGACGTGGCAATTGATTCCATCGGCCAGACAGCCAGCACCGGCGCGACCCAGTCCGCGTCATTGGGGCAGGAGGACTTCCTGAAGATCCTGACCACGCAGCTGAGCTTCCAGGACCCGCTCAAGCCCATGGACAACCAGCAGTTCATGGCGCAGATGGCGCAGTTCGCGGCGCTGGAGCAGACCCGTGCGATGAACGACAACATCGAGTCGCTCCTGTCGGTGCAGTCGGCCACGCAGTCGATCGGCCTCCTGGGCCGCACCGTTGAAGTCATGACCGACACCGACTCCGTCGTCGGCGAGGTGACGAGCCTTCGCTTCAGCAACGGCCAGCCGCTGGCCAGCGTCCGCACCGCGCAGGGCCAGGTGATCAGCGACCTGTCCCTCAGCCGCATTGTTGTGGTCCGCTGACCGGGAGCGCCGCGATGTTCGACAGCATCTACGTTGGATTGACTGGCCTGGACACCTATTCCAAGGGGCTCAACGTCATCAGCAATAACGTCGCCAACCTGAACACCACGGGCTTCAAGAGCTCGCAGCTACAGTTCGCTGATCTTTACTACAAGGACGGCGGTGCGGGGCTGGGCAGCGACGGGGCGCGCGAACAGATCGGCGGCGGCGTCGGCACGGCCGGCACCTTCCTGAACTTCCAGCAGGGCGAAGCGCGCAAGACGGGCAATGACCTGGACCTGATGATCGACGGCCCAGGCTTCTTCATCCTGCGCGACGACGGCGGTGTCCAGAGCTACACGCGCGCCGGCCAGTTCGCGTTCGACAAGGAGGGCTTGCTCGTCGACAAGGCCTCCGGCGCCCGCGTGGCGGCGGCGGACGAGGGTGGGCAGCTGCACGACATCTCCATCACCGGCCTGCGCGCCAACCCGCCGAACGCCACCACGCGCGTCAAGTTCAGCGGCAACCTGTCGACTGCGGCGACACAGCACGTGATCAGCCCTGTGTCGCTGTTCGACGCCACCGGCGCCTCCACGACCGTGCGCCTGGCCTTCGACAATACCAACGCGGTGACGCCCGGCTCCTGGAAGGTGACAGCGACGAACAACGCGGGCGCGACGGTCGGCTCCGGCGAGATCCGGTTCAAGAGCGGCGCGCCGCAGGCCGGCTTCGATTCCATGGGCCTGACGCTGACCTCCGACAAGGGCGAGCCGATCAGCGCGGTGCTGGACTTCACGGTAGAGACCACCTCTTTCTCCAACGGCACCACGTCCACGCTCGCTGTCTCCTCGCAAGACGGTTATGGCGCCGGTTCACTGCTGAAAAGCAGCTTCGACGCCGACGGCTACTTCGTCACCACCTATTCAAATGGCCAGACGGAAAAACACGGCCGCCTGGCACTGGCCTGGTTCTCCAATCTCAGCGCGCTGGAACAGAAGGGCAACAACCAGTTCCTGCAGCGCTACGGCGAGGCGCCGCAAATGGGCAGCCCGGGTGAACAGGTATTCGGGAAGATCACGGCCGGCAGCATCGAAGCCTCCAACGTGGATCTGTCGCAGCAGTTCAGCGAGATGATCATCACGCAGCGCGGCTACCAGGCGGCGTCGCAGGTGATCACTACCACCAACGAGATGATCCAGCAGTTGATGGACCTGCGCGGCAAACGATGAACACGCCGCGTGCCTTCCGCTTTTGCTCCGCGAGCGCTCTGGAGCAATTGCAGCGCCGCGTGAGCGCTGCGTTTTCGGCCTGGGCGCAGGGCCGTTTCGAGGCCGATTCCCTGCCGCCCTTCCAGGTCGAAGCCGCAGCCTGCAAGGCGCCCGCCGTGAACGCCGCCTGCGAGGTGCGGCTCCCCTGCTTGTCCGCGCATGGCGCGTACGGCACCTTCTGGCTCGACGCCGAACAGGCCGCTGCCATGCAGGTGCTGCTGTTCGGCGCCGCGGCGCGCTCCGGCAGCATGGCAGCCGAGATCGCGCAGGCTTCGCTCGCCGAACTGGTTGAGGCGATCGCCGGCGCCGCGCCGGGCCCGTGCCCGCAGGAAATGATCGACCTGTCCGTGCCGGGCCGCGCCCTGGCGGCTGCGCGCATCCGCTGCGAGGATGTGGCGCTGGAGTTCCTGGTGGAATTGCCCGACCCGAACCTGCTGCCTAGGCGCCCGTCGCAGGCGCGCGATCTTGCCACCTCCTATGCCAGCGCGCTGCTGTCGCATCAGGTGAATGTGCGCGCGACCCTGGGCACCGTGGAATTTGACCTCGGCACCCTGCATCTGCTGCGCCCCGGCGACATCCTGCGCCTGGACAAGCGCCTTGACGAACCCGCTGAACTCGATGTCGCCGGCGAGCGGCTGCACTGCGAGGCGTACCTCGTGGCCAGCGGCGAACGCAAGGCGGTAGAACTCAGCAAACCCCAGAACCCCCTCCCGAAAGACCTCGGCCATGCTTGAACTCGCCAAGAACACCGCTCCCCAGATCGTGGAGCTGCCCGAAGCCACGCAACGCAAGAGCCTCGGAGCGCCCCTTTTCGATGGGCCGCTGGGACTGGTGAAGAATGTGAAGGTGAAGCTGTCCACCTCCCTCGGCGCAGCCACGCTGTCCGTCGCCGAACTGGCGGAGCTCAAAGACGGCTCCATCCTCAAACTGGACAAAGGCGTCGACGACGTGATCGACCTCGTGCTGGAAGGCCAAACCATCGCGCACGGCCGCCTCGTCGCGATCGGCGACCATTTCGGCATCTGTATCACGGAAGTCGCGACGCCCCGCAAATGAAGCGTTTTTGCGCGTGGCTCCTCGCGGGAGCCGTGGTCCTCACCGCCGACACGGGGGCATTCGCACAGGAGCCGACCGCGTCGCCTGCGCCCTCCGGCAGCAGCGGCACGGGAATCCCGTTCAAGCGCGACACGGTTCCCGCCGGCGAAACCGCGTACCGCACCTTCGCCGCACTCGCCGTGGTGCTGGCCGTCGGTGCGCTCGCGGTCTACGTGCTGCGCGTCCGCGGTGCGGGCAAGGCCCTGCTGCCCTCCACGTCGAACGGCAGGCTGCAGGTGCTGGAGACCCGGCGCGTCGCGCCGAAGATGGTGCTGGTCGTGGTGCGCTGGAATGCCGAGGAGCTGCTGCTGTCGCACGGCGAGGGCGGCACGGCGCTGCTGGCGCGCGCGCCCGCGGCTGCTCCGGCGGAGCGCACGTGATGCGCAAGCTCTGGCTGCTCCTGCTGCTCACATGCGCCTGCGCCAGCGCCTGGGCCGCGGACCACACGATGCTGCAGCTGCCCGGCGTGCAGGTGACCGCGGCAGGCGCAGGCAAGGACCAGGTCTCCACCGCGGTACAGGTGTTGCTTGCGCTCACGGTGCTCAGCCTGGCCCCGGCCATCCTGATCTCCATGACGGCCTTCGTGCGCATCACGATCGTGCTGTCGATGCTGCGCCATGCGTTCGGCATGCAGGAGACACCGCCCAACACGGTGTTGATCAGCCTTGCGCTCTTCCTGACTTTCTTCACCATGTCGCCGGTGCTGGACAAGATGAACACCACGGCGGTGGAGCCCTACCTGGCCAACAAAATCAGCCTCGCCGACGCTTACGCGAAAGGCAGCGCTCCGCTGCGCGACTTCATGGTGCGGCAGACGCGCGAGCAGGACTTGGCGCTGATGGTGGAGCTGGCGCACGAGAAGCCGCCCGGCTCGGTGGAGGAGGTGAAGATGGTGCACCTGATCCCGGCTTTCATGCTCAACGAGCTGCGCACCGCGTTCCAGATCGGGTTCGTCATCTTCCTGCCCTTCCTGCTGATTGACCTGGTCGTGTCCTCCGTCCTTATGTCGCTGGGCATGATGATGGTGCCGCCGGCCATGATCGCGCTGCCCTTGAAGGTGCTGATGTTCGTGCTGATCGACGGCTGGAACCTCACGGTCCGTTCGCTGGTGAACAGCTTCCACTGACGCCCGTGGCCGCGCCGACCGCCGAGTCCGACGAAGCGGCCCTCTGGGAGGCGTGGCGCGGCCGACAGGACGCCAGGTCCCGGGACCAGCTGATCGCGCTGCACCAGGAGTTCGCGCGCATCATCGCCGCGAAGCTGTTTGCGCAGCGCATCGTCGACGAGATCGAGTTCGACGAGTACCTGCAGTTCGCGCGGGTCGGTCTGCTGGAGTCCATCGACCGCTACGACCCAATCCACGGTGCGAGCTTCCGCACCTACGCGGCGCACCGCATGCAGGGCGCCATCCTCTCGGGGCTGGAGTGCCTGAGCGAATGCAGCCGGCAGGTGGCCCTGCGCAAGCGGCTGGAGCAGGAGCGCGTGAGCTCGCTCGCGCACAAGGATGGGGGGGTGCTGCCGGACTCATTCGAGCACCTGGTGTCCGTCGCCGTGGGCCTGGCCGTCGGCTACATGCTGGACGACGTCGCCGCATACCAGTCTCCGGATTCCGGCTGCGGCGACAGCGCCTATTGCGAGCTCGCGGACCGCGAGACGCGGCACCGGCTGCATGCCTTGGTCAATCGCCTGCCGCCCAGGGAGGCGCGGATCATCCGCCATCATTACCTGCAGCAGGTGCCGTTCGACGAAATCGCGCGGCAGATGGAGCTCACCCCGGGGCGGGTGTCGCAGCTCCACAAGCGGGCGCTCGCACTGCTGCGCGCTTCGATGCAGGACGAGCGGCTCGACCTGCAGCTGTGAGCCTGGCTACGCGCGGCTCTTCGGGCGCAGGTCCTGCAACAAGGCATCGAGCTCGGACCGGACTGGCGGCGCATTCCTCATCGTGCGCGCAACGCGCTTGACGGTCTGCCGGAACCGGGCCGACTCGCGGAAGCCGGGACCCCATTCGTGCAGCAGCACCTGCTCCACGAATACCATGACCGGCCGTTCGCCTGAGGCGAGCTCGGCTTCGCTCAGGGCGGCCAGGCTGGACACGATGCGCTCGCGCAGGTCGCCCCGCCCGTTGTTGCCGCGGGTGGAGCGCACTGCCTGCGCGCGTACAGGGGCCTTTTCTCCCAGGGGGGCGCTTGCCGCCGTGCCCTTCCTGCCAGCCTGCGCGCGGATTAGCGCCAGCGACTGCGCCAGTTTCGAGAGGGAGTCCACACAGTTTAGTTCAGGCGCCGGGTGTAGGCGTTGATGAACAGGTGGTCGACGCCGGCACCTGACTCCGCTTTCGCCTCGGCCGGCTGCTGCTGCGCGAGGGGCTCCACCTGCGCCAGGATGCGCTGCATGTCCGTGTTCAGCGGCGCGTTGAAGTCGTTGGCGGCGATGCCTTGCTGAAGGCACTGCACGCACGCAGCGAATTCATCCTTCGCGAGGTGCGCGAGGCCCGTCTTGAACAGGGTGAACGCATGGCGCGGTCCCAGCATCTCGAGGGGCGCCCAGGTCGCCTGCGCGGCGTCGGCATCGCGCGAGGTCAGTTGCAACAGCCCTAGTTGGAAGCGCGCGGCATGCAGCTCGGGGTCGAGCTCGATGGCGGCCTGCATCTGCGCGATGGCGCGTTCGTACATGCCGATCTGCGCGTACTCCGCTCCCAGCAGGTAATGGCAGCGGGCGTCGTTGGGCGCTTCCTCCGCGGCCTGTTTCAGCAGCGCGATGGCGCGGTCGGTCTCGCCCTTGTCGCCTGCGGCCCAAGCCAGGTGCAGCAGTTCATCGGTGTCCAGCTTGCCGGCGGTGCTTGTGGTGATCATGGAAGATTCGGTCCTGGTGGGATTTAGTGTTGGCGCGAGGCGAGCTGTGCTTGGCGTCCCAGGCGACGCTGCTGGCGCGCGACCAGCTTGCGCGCCGGTGCGGAGCCGAGCAGGGCTGCCATGTTCCCAGTGATCGGGCCACCCGCGCCGGTGCCGAGCAGTGAGGCCACGATCGCCTTGGCATCTTCCGAACGGCCGGCGGTTTCCCGCAGGCGCGCGTCGACCAGCACGGCGGCTGCCTGCTGCGGGTCGAGGGCCAGCGCGCGGTCCACGGCGGCGCGGGCTTCGTCGTTCCGCCCGCCGGCCAGCGCCAGCACGGCACTGCCGGCCCAGCCTTCCGCGTTCTGCGGGGCCTCCACCGTCAGGCGCGAGAAGGCGGTCGCCGCGGTCGCGGCGTCATCGTCGCAAAGGCAGGCCCATCCCAGCAGGCACAGCGCTTCCTCGTTGCCCGGTTCGATCTGCAGCGCTGCTTCGGTCACGCTGCGCGCATGCCGTGCCCGCCCCTGCATCAGGGCCGCTTGCGCCAGCGACACCTGCGTGCTGACGTCATCGGGTGCGAGGTCGGCGGCTTGCCGCAGGCTCTTCCAGGCTGCCGCCGCGTCCATGGCGAAAAGCGCAATGGTACCCTTCAGCGCCCAGGCTTCGGCCGATGCCGGCGCCGCGGCCACGCTGCGATCGATATGGCGCGCGGCCATTTCCAGCTGGCCCGCCTCCAAATGCAGTTGCGCCGCGACCCGCAGCGTCTCGGCGTCTTCTGGGGCGAGGGTGAGCGCTTGCTCGATTGTCTGCATCGCCGACACCGGCTCGCCGGCATCGGACAGCACGGTCGCCAGCAGGCGCCAGGCGCGCTGTTGCGACGGATCGAGTTCCACCGCCATGCGAAAGAGGGCGACGATCTGCTCCGGCGGTGCACCGGACGCCCAGGTGGCATACGCGAGGTTGAACGCGATGGGCGCGGAGGCCGGCTCGCGCGTGGCGGCGTCGCGGTAGAGGGCGATCGCCTCGTCCCAGCGCCCCAGTGCGAGCAGCAGTTCGCCACGCAGCGCCAAAGGTTGGTCGACCCCGACTGCGTCGCCGGTGTCATCCAGTGCGCCGAGCGCGGCCTCGTGCTGGCCGGCCAGATGGTAGGTGCGGGCCAGGTCCAGGCGAAGTGCGTGGTTTCCCGGATCCAGCTGCGCAAAGCGCTCCAGGCGTTCGGCGCGGGCCAACAGGTCCTCGTGCATGGGGTCCCCCTTGCGCCGATTGTGGTCGATGACACGTCGCGCCGCCAAGAAAAATAAATGTCCCCAGCCCCTAAAGACCGTCCTCAAACAGCAGATACATGGCGCAAGGAGGGGTGATGTGCCCCGCCCAAGACGAACGACAAGCCAACATCAGGGGACCAGGCATGACCAGCATCATCGGCGGCTACGACACCGGCCTGTTCGACAGCTCCCTCTTTCTGCTGAATCGCGATGACAAGAGCGCCGGGGGCACGGCGGGGAACGGCGAGGAGCTGTACGTCAACATCGCGAACGGCAACCTGGTCGTGATGCACAAGGATGCCTACTTGCCCTCGCAGGGCGAGGACTACTACCTCGCCCGTACCTATAACAGCCGGGGGACCTGGGGCGGCACGGACGGCCCGAGCTGGAGCAACAACAGCGCGGTGCTGGAGCTGTCCCAGATCACGAACAACAAGATCACCCTGGTCAATGCGGACACCAGCCGCTTCGTCTTCACCTACGACGCGGCCAGCGACTCGTACATCTCCGTGGACGGCGCCGGCGCCTACCAGGTGATCAAGCAGGACAAGCTGTCCAAGCAGTGGACTCTCACCAAGTCCGACCAGAACGTCCTGACCTTCGATGGCAACGGCGACCTGAAGACCAGCCGCGACACCAACGGCAACGTCATTACCTACACCTACGCCCAGGGCAAGCTGCAAAGCCTGCAGGACGACACCGGGCACACGGTCACGTATACCTATTCGAACGGGAACCTCGTCCAGGTGACCGACGAGACCGGCGCCGTGCTGGTGCGCTACGAGTACGTGCAGAACCTGCTGACGGCGGTGGTCGACCGCTCCGGCCATCGCACCACCTATCAGTACTACACCAACGGGCAGATCCAGACCATCACCATGCCTGCCTCCGGCTCGGAGCAGGCGCGGGTGCTCCAGTTCGAGTACGTGGCGGACCCCACGGACAGCACCGGCAAGACCCGCCTGCTGCAGTGGCTGACCGACGCCGAAGGCAACAAGACGAAGTTCGACTACAAGTTCAACCTCGACAACGCCAGCAAGTACAGCGGCGGCACGACCACTGTGCTGAACGCGCTCGGCCTGAACCGGCGCGAGTCGAACGCTGCCGAGTACGTGCAGTGGCGCACGGCCAATGGCTTCTACGCCACCTACGACGCGACGCGGCTCACCACCGACGCCGCCTACAAAGCGCAGTACGACACGATCACCCAGCGCTACACCGTCACGTACGGCTACAACAACTTTGGCGCCATCACCAGCGTGGTCGACCAGGCCGGCTACAAGACGACGTACGAGTACGACCTGAAGGAGAACCTGACCGCGATCATCGACGCCAACGGTTACGCGATCACGTCCAGCGATGCCGGCTACTGGCGCCAGCTGCGCGCGGAATACGGTTTCGTCGACGTCGCCGGCCAGGGCAAGCTCGTCGCAGATCTGACGGCCACCGAGGTCGCGGCGATGAAGGCGCGCTACACCACCCGCATGGAGTACGACGCGCGCGGCAACCTCACCCGTAAGGTCGACAACCTCGGCAACGCGACCACCTTCACTTACACCTCCTTCAACAAGGTCGCCAGCCAGACCACGGCCATGGGCCATGCACTGGCGACGTCGAACGAGGACTCGGTGCAGGACAAGCGCGCCGAGCTGGGCTACCCCCCGGATGCGGCCCTGCTGACGCAGGTGCAGGCCGATGCGCTTCGCGCCCTGTACACCACCACGTACACGTACAACGCCACCCAGAACGTCACCGAAATCCGCAGCCCCGGCGGCGACCTCACACGCTTCGAGTACGACAGCTTCGGCAACGTGACCAAGCGGACCGCTTTCCTCGACGCCACGAACCTCACCGACCCCGCGAAGCAGCAGGTCACTCAGTACTTCTACGACGCCTTCGGCCAGAACGTGAAGACGGTCGATGCCGAAGGCAACGTCACGCTCAAGACCTTCGACCATTTCGGCAACGTGCTCTCCAGCACGGACGGGCGCGGCAACATCACCCGGTTCAGCTACGACCAGGACAACCGGCTGCTGACGGTGACCACGCCGGAAGGCAGCGTCACCACCTACAGCTACGACTCCGTCGGCAACCGCATCGGCGTGCGCGATGCGAACGGCCACAGCGTGGTCTATGTCTACAACCGCAACAACCTGCTGGTCACCACCATCGACCCGAAGGACGGCGACGCCAGCGGCGACCGCGTAACCAGGGCCAGCTACGACGTGGTCGGCAACCGCACCCAGGTGGTCGACGCGGAAGGCCGCGTCACAACCTACGTCTACCGCGAAGACAGCCGCCTGCTGCAGGTGCAGGCGCCCGCCGTGCAGAACGCCGCCAGCACCGGTTCGGCCAGCTACACCACCAGCTATGCCTACGACGGCGTGGGCCAGCGCATCGCGGTGACCGACTTCAATGGCAACCGCACGGACGTCGTCTACAACGAGGGCGGGCTGCTGAAGCGCACGACGGACGCCGTCGGCAACGTCACCGAACACCGTTACGACGCCAACCTGAACCAGATTCAGGTGGTGATCGGCGCGCAGCTCGCCACCGAGCGGCGCCGCATCCTGCGTTTCTCGTTCGACGAGGAAGACCAGAAGATCGCCGAGGCCGATGCCCTGGGCGGCACCGTGCGCTACGCGCTGGACGCGGTCGGCAACGTGGTCGCCACCACCGACGCCAATGGCCATCAGACTGAGTACCGCTTCGATCGCAACAACCGGGTGGTCACCGAGATCCGGCCCGAGGCGCTGGACGGCACCCCCGGCCTGGCCAGCCGCCACATCGTCACGCACCAGTACGATGCCAACGGCAACCAGATCGCCACCACCGATGAAAACGGCCATACCTCGCGCCTGACCTTCGACAAGGACAACCGCCTGGTACTGGTGCAGGACGCCAACGGCATCCAGACGGTCTACGCCTACGACTCGCGCAACAACCGCACCAGCATCCAGGTGGGCGTCGAGGCCATGTTGGATGCGGCGGGCAAGATCGTGGTGAGCTCCGTCACCAACGCGCAGGTTCAGACCTTCGAATACGATGAGTTCAATCGCATCGTGAGCCAGACTGACGGCGTGGGCAACGCGCTGGTCGGCTCCGACGGCTCGCTCTATGCCGCGATGCGCCAGGAACTGGGCTACGCCGCAGCCGTCGCCAACCTGTCGGCCGCGGACAAGCAGGCGCTGCTCGCCGCTTACACCGATCGTTACGTCTACGACAAGGTCGACAACCTCGTCACCCGTACCGACCACCTGGGCCGCGTCACGCGCATGGCCTACGACGGCATGAACCGCATGACCAGTCGCACCGATGCGCTGGGCCAGGTGGCGCTGACACGCTACGACGGCAACGGCAACGTGGTCGGCCGCACGGACGAACTCGCTCGCGTGATGGGCGCGAGCTATGACGCGGTGAACCGGCTGGTGAGCGAGACCGACGCGCTGGGCGTTATCACGCAGGTCGAGTACGACAACATCGGCAATCTGCTGGCGCGCCGCCAGGCCGCCGGCACCGCCGACGAGCGCGTGACCCGATACGAGTACGACCTGGACAATCGCCTCACGCGCAGCGTCGACCCGGCGGGCGCCGTCCAAGGCTACGAATACGACGCCGTCGGCAATCGCCTGCGCGTGGTCGACGGCCGCGGCAACGCGACAAGCTACGTCTACGACGCTCGCGATCGCCTGGTCAAGACCATCGACCCGCTAGGCTTCGAGGTGCGCACCGAGTACGACGGCGTCGGAAACAAGGTGACGCTGGTCGATGCCCGTGGCGGCATCACCCGCCTGGTGTACGACGCCGGCAACCGAGCCATCCAGAGCACCGACGCCGAAGGGCGCGTGAGCCGCCTGGAATATGACGTGCGCGGCAACCGTATCACGCAGCGCACCGCGGTCGGCACGGCTGACGAGCAGGTGACCCGATTCGAGTACGACGCGCAGAACAACCTTCGCGCCGTGGTGGACGGCGAAGGCGCGCGCTCCGAAAACGGCTTCGACCGTGCCTACAACCGCACCTCGGTCACGGACGGCAACGGCCAAACGACGCACTACGAGTTCGATGCACTGAACCGCCAGATGCGGGTGGTCGACGCCGCCGGCCAGCAGATGCTCGTCAGCTACGACGCGCTTGGCAACGTCTTGAGTCAGACCGATGCGCTGGGCCGGGTCACGCGCTACGCCTACGACGCGGACAACCGCGTCACTACTATCACCGCTGCCGATAACACGGTCACCCAGTACGCCTACGACGCGGTGGACAATCGCGTCACCATGACCCGCGCTGCCGGCACAGCGCAGGAGCAGGTCACCGCCTACAGCTACGACGCGGACGGCCGTCTGCTGTCCGAGACCGACGCGCTGGGCCACACGACGCGCCATGAGTACGACGCCAACGGCAATGCGGTGGCGACCGTCAACGCGCTGGGCCAGCGAACGACCTACACCTACGACGCCAACAACCGCGTGGTCGCGATCGCCAATGCGCTGGGGCAGGTGACGCAGTATCGCTACGACGGCAACGGCAACCGGGTGCAGGTGATCGACGCGCTGGGCCAGGCCAGCACCACCTACTACAACCTCGACAACGAGGTCAACCTCACGGTGAACGCGGCGGGCGAGGCGACGACCTTCCAGTACGACGCCAACGGCAACGTCACGGCGCAGACGCGGCATGCGGTGCGCGTGCCGGCCGGCCAGGATCCCGCCATGCGGCCCATCATCGTGAGCGACGCCGCCGACCAGGTGACGCGCTACGCCTACGATCATGCCAACCGAGTGGTGCGACAGCTCGACGCCGAGGGCGCGCTGATCGACTCCCGCTACGACGCGGTCGGCAACCTGGTGGCTCGCACCGCCTACGCGACGGAGGTCAGCGCCGCCGCCAGCCAGCCGCTGTCGGCGATCGTGGTTTCCCCCGGCGCGCGGGACCGCGTGACGCACTACGCCTACGATGTCGTGAACCAGCGCATCGAGTCGGTGGATGCCGAGGGCTACACCACGCGCTTCGAATACGACGCGGTGGGAAACCGCACGGCGCGCACCCTGTTCCTGAGCAAGTCCGACTTCGCCAAGCCGGCGCTGCAGCAGCGCACGGTGTCGGAATACGATGCGCTCAATCGCCTGGTGGCCGAGAGCAGCCCGATCGGGGTGTTCACCGCCTACGTCTACGATGCGCTGGGCAATCTCACTGCCCGCACCGACGCTGCCGGCAGCGCCGACGCCCGCACCACCCGGTACGGCTACGACGCCGCGAACCGCCGGGTGAGCGAGGTCAATGCCCTCGGCACAGTCGCCGTGTACACCTACGACGCGGCCGACCGCCTGGTGCAGCAAGTGCGTGCGGACGGCCAGCCCGACGCGCGCACCACTTCCTACGCGTACGACGCCGCCAACCGCCTGGTGCAGACGGTGCGTCCAGACGGCAGCGTCCAGCGCAGCGTGTACGACGCGATCGGCCGCGTGGTGGACCAGGTGGACGCAGCGGGGAGTGCCAGCGAGCGCCACACCACGACCAGCTACGACCGCGCCGATCGCGTGATCGCCACCGTGGTGGGAGCGGGCACGCCCGAAGCGCTGGCCACCACGCACGCCTACGACGCCTTCGGCAACCGCGTCAGCAGCACCGCGGCACAGGACACGGGCGCAGCGCGCATCACGCGTTATGCCTACGACCACCTGGACCGCCTGATCGGCCAGACCGACGGCAACGGCATCGTCACGCTGAACGACTACGATGCGTTCGGCAACCGCATCGCCACCTCGATCACCGGCCAGACGCAGACTGCGCTCGGCACCCAGGTGCAGCGCACCTGGTCCATGACCTTCGCCTACGACGGCCGCAACCTGGTGGTGGGCGAGAGCGATGGCGTCGGAAACGTCATCCAGCGCGAATACGACGGGGCCGGCAACCTGCGCTTCGAGCACTCCGGCGCCGGCTCCAGCGCTACCCAAAACATCGAATTCACTTACGACCTAGCCAACCGGCTGGTGCGCAGGACGGTGGACCCGTCGGGCCTGGCGATCACCACGCTGTTCGCGTACGACCACCGCGGCAACCTGGTGGCACAGACCGATGCAGACGGCGGAGTGAGCCACTCGCGCTTCGACGCGCTGGATCGCGCGATCGTCACCACCGACGCCGAAGGCTTCAGCGTCTCCTTCGTCTACGACCGTTTCGGCAATCAGGTGGCGATCACCACCGGCCAGTACCTGGCCAGCCCCGGCGATGCCGGCTACGACCCAACCAAGGCAGCCCGCGCGCTGCCCGCGACCACGCTGCTCGCCTACGACGCCATGGACCGCAAGGCGCTGCAGGCCGACGCGCTGGGCACGGTGACGCGCTACGGCTACGATCTGCGCGGCAACCGCATCCAGGCGGTGGAGGCGGCCGGCCAGCTTGCGGCCGGCACCGCACTCATCAGCGCGAACATCGGGCCGCTGGCGGGCACCGCGCCGCGCGTCAGCAGCTACAGCTACGACAGCGTTGATCGCCTGGTCGACGAAGTCCAGCCCGCCGGCACCCTGGTGCACTACGCGTACAACTCCGCCGGGGAGCAGGCGGCCAAGGTTGTCGACTACGGTCAGGGCCCGCAATTCCGCAACGCCACCTCGCGCTTTTTCTACGATGCTGGCGGCCGCCTGCAGTTCCAGGCCGATCCCATCGGCGCCGTCACACAGACGGTCTATGACGGTTTCGGCAACGTGGTCCGCACGATCCGCGGCCTCGCGCTCGACGCATCCGGCCAGCCGTCCACCGCTGCGACGGCCGACATGCGCGTCACTGCCTACGAGTACGACGCCGTCAACCGCCGCATTTCCGAGGTCGTGGATCCCGAAGGTCTGGCGCTGCGCACCTCCTACGAGTACGACGTGCGCGGCCGCCAGACGGCCGTGATCGACGGCAACGGCCACCGCTTTGAGATGGCCTATGACGCCGCCGATCGCATGGTCTGGTCGCGCGATGCCGAGGGGTACGTCACCGCCGCCGAGTACGACGGACGCGGCCTGCGAACCGCGGAGACCCGCTACGCCACTGGCGGACCCGGCCTGCCCGCTGGCGCACTGCCCCTTGCCAGCGGCGCAGACCGCCGCAGCACGATGGCCTATGACGCCGCCGGCCGCATGACCGAAGCCGTGGATGCGCGCGGCGTTGTCACGCGCATGGCCTACGACGCGATCGGCAACCGCATCGCCACGATCGAGAACGCGAACGGCCTGTACGGCAGCGCGCCGCGGCAGACGACGCAGGCCTTCAACGCGGCCAACCTCGTCACCAGCCGCACCGAAGCGAGCGGGCTGGTGACCACTTACACCTACGACGGCGTCTACAACCTGGTGCAGCAGCGGGTGGAGAACAGCTGGCAGGGCGCCGTCCAGGTGCAGACCACCAGCTTCGGCTATGACCTGAACAACCGGCTGACCGACGAGGTGTTCGATCCGGTCGGCCTACGCCTGCACAAGGCGTACCGCTACGACACACTGGGCAATCGCGTGGCCGAGACTTCGGCGAACGGCTTCGCCGCCGCCGAGACGGACGCGGTCGATGCCTTCGCGGCCCGCCGCGCGCTAGGGGTGGTGGACGGGTCCGGCCGCGTGCTGTTCGCGGGCGAACTGAACGCCGGCCAGCGCCAGCTGGTGCTGGACGCGTTCACCAAGCGCACCTGGTTCGACGCCGCCTCGCGTGCCGTGCTCACGGTCGACGAGAACGGCAACGCACAGTCGGCGCAGTACGACGCCGTCGGCAACGTGGTTCGCAGCACCCAGCACGCGAACGTGCTCTCGCTGGCGCAGCGCCAGGCGCTGGGCGACCTCACTCCGGCGATGCTGGCGCCCAGCGGTGACGACCGCACCACCGACCGCGCGTTGGACAAGGCCGACCGCGAAACCGTGGTGCGCACCGCCGCGGCGCGCCAGGCTCTTGGCCAGATCTTCATCGACGAGTACCGCGCCGAAACCCGGACCAACTATGACGCCGTGGGCAATGTGGTCAGCACGGTGGACGGCAACGGCAACGCCACCTACACCTACTACGATGCCAACAACCGCTTGCGGGGAAAGCTGGACGCGGAGGGCTACCTCACCGTCTACACGCTGGATGCGTTCGGGAACCAGGCGCAGGAGCAGCTGACGCTCGACCGGCCACAGCTCTCCGCCACGCAGAAGGCCTCGCTGGACCTGGACAGCTACATTCTGCAGGGCGACGTGCGCGTGGTCACCCGCGCCTACGACGTCGGCAACCACGAGGTGCTGACGGTCTTTCCCGCCTCGGAGCTGGTCGACGGCTATGGCGAGAGCGCCGGCAACCCGCAAGTGGTGCGCAGCTTCGACGCCTTCGGCCAGGTCGCTTCCGAAAGCGTGATGCATCGTGCCGGCGTGGCTGCCGCGGCCACCCACTACCGCTACGACGCTGCCGGTCGCCTGGTGGCGAAGGTCGATGCCGAAGCCGACGAACTGCTCACCGCCGACACGCTGGAGGTGATCGGCCTGCGCAAGCAGCTCGGCTATGTCGACGCGAGCGGCGGTGGCAAGCACGCGGCTGACCTCACGCAGGCCGAGCGTGACGCCATCCTTGCCGCCTACACCAGCGACTACGCCTATGACACCAAGGGCAACGTGCGCCAGCAGGTGGAAGCCGGCCGCGTGACCACTTTCGAGGTCGACGTGGCCAATCGCTCCACGCGCGTGCTGTACCCGGCCGCGCGCCGCACCGAGGTGGACGCCGCCGGCAACGTCACGATCTTGGACGGCTACCGCGCCGAGGGCACGCGCTCCTACGACGCCAATGGCAACGTAATCGCCGAAACCCGCCAGGACGGCGAGCACATCGAGTACCGCTTCGATGCCGGCAACCGGATGGTGGCGGCGCTGAACGACGGCGTGTTCGTCGCCTACACCTACAACTTCGCGGGCGACCTGACCCGCCTGCACCGCTACTACAACGCGACCGGATCGGTGGACGTGGCGCCGCCCGCGCACGGCCTGCAGGACCAGATCGTCGAGCGCGTCTACGACCGACTGGGCCGCTGCGTGGCCGAAATTCAACTGGGCAACCCGAGCGACAGCTCGGACGACCGGGTCACCCGCAGCGGCTTCGACGCCAACGGCAACGAGGTGCAGACGACCGACGCGCGTGGCTACACCGCGACGCTCGTGTACGACGGCCTGAACCGCGTGACCGACATCATCAATCGCGAGGGCGGCGTCACCGGCACCGACTACGACGCGCTGGGCAACGCCATCGCCCGCCGCACCGGCGGCTTCGACGCACCGCGCCTGGTCGGTGGCGTGACCGAGGGCCAGGTGTCCGACCGCGGCGTAGCGATCGAGTGGAGCACCGACCGCGTCACCGACGCCCAGGTGCTGGTGCGTCCGGCCGGCAGCGGCGCGGGCTGGACCGTATTCGGCGCGCCGGGGGCCTACACGATGGATCACATCGTGCGCGCCGAGGGCCTTTCCGACGACACGGTTTACGAGTACCGCTTCCAGTCGAAGGACGCCTTCGGCTACGCGATGGAAAGCGAGATTCGCAGCTTCCGCACCTCGGTCGGCCTGCCGCCGGTGGCGGTCTCCGGCGTCGTGCAGTGCGCAGCTGGCTGGCAAGCGCAGCTGAGCTTCAGCCTGCCGCCGGGCGCGGGCGCCCCAGTCGTGCGTGTGGGCACCGACAACGGCGGGCTGGACGATGCGCTGGAGGGCCCGGTGTTCGCCGCGGTGCTGCAGGCGGACGGCAGCTACAGCGTGAGCCTCGCCTACACCGACGCCGATGCTGCGTTCCAGATCGAATGGACCGATGCCACTGGCCTGCACCGCACCGGCTCGTCCCCGATCCGGCAGCGTGTGGAAACGCGCCGCCTCGACGCAACGGTGAAAGCCACGGCCCAGGGCGACCTCTTCACGATGGCGGCAACCTGGAATTTGGCCGACGTGCTGGCCGATCAGGGTATTGCCTTCGCGACCACGCCTAGCGGCCCGAGCTACTCGGTGTACGTGGGCTTCACTGTCACCGAAGGCCAATCTCCCAACTGGACGCAGGCCACGCTGCGAGGCGGCGTGTTCCAGGCGCAGTTCGCCAACCTGAGGGAGGGACCGCGCACGCTGTACCTTCAGTACGTGAAGACGGATGGCGGGATCGTCAACGCCACGCCGATCGCGGTGGCCACCCTGGCCGGCGCCGACCTGCGCCTGCAGAACCTGGAGCTGGACTTTGCAGGCGTGGATCTGACCGGCACCCAGATGACGGTGCGTACGCGCACGGTGGGCGACACCGCCTGGACGGACGTGCCTGCCGAAACGATCAAGGGCACCTCGGTCAACCTGCTCGGACTGGCCGCCGGCCAATACGAGTACGAAGCCGTGCTCACGCGCAACGGCCAGCCGCTGCGCAACGCCTCCGGTACGCTGGAGCTGCGCGAGCCGGCCAGCATCACGGGCTTGATCGACACGGTGGACCCGCAGGCAACCGTGCAGTACACGCTGACAGACGCTGCGCTGATGCTGCCCAGCCTTGCTGATGCCGCACTCGGCCCGGACGAATCGGTCGCTTTCGAGCTGACGGACGAACAGGGCAACGCGGTGGCGACGCAGTTCGCCGATGGCGTGCTGGACGTGGCGGCGCTTACGCCCGGCAGCTATTCGCTGGTGGCGAGGAAGATCCGCACGACTACCACGACGACCACCAGCGGCACACCGCCGGTCACCACGACGCAGACCACGGTCACTACGCTGTCCCAGCTTGAAGCGACCCTGGTGGTCGGTCCGCTGACCCTGAGCAACGTGGAGGCGCAAGCGCTCTCCGGCACCCGCACGCTCACCAGCTACGCGCCGGGCGCCGGCCGCACCAGCGCGGCGAACGTGCACGTCAGCGGCGCC
>Ga0255338_1002705_pt1 | contig 24253 bp, 21 predicted proteins | sample MeOH1_35cm_T4_19_FD_203715 | JGI IMG/M metagenome (GOLD analysis project Ga0255338, IMG submission 203715) | Sandy soil microbial communities from University of British Columbia, Vancouver, Canada - MeOH1_35cm_T4_195 | ecosystem: Engineered > Artificial ecosystem > Sand microcosm > Unclassified ...
GCGGCGCCCGCTCGCCTTGAGCATCTGCTCGACGAGGTCGCGCACCTGCTCGTCGGACAGGATCGTCGTGGTCAGCTCGGCGACGCCGCCCCGGGCGACGAACACCGCGGAGGGCGAGTTGATCCAGATCTCCTCGACCGTCTCGTCGTCGAGGTAGCGCTGCAGCGGACCCAGCCCGGACACGGCGTCGACCACGTGCCGGTGCACGGCGGTCGCGTCGTCGAGGCGGGGCACCGCGCCCAGCAGCGAGCGCTCGTCGTAGTCCGCGAGCACCGCGCCGACGAGGGCCTCGACGCCGCCCGGGTCGCGCACCGGGTCCAGGCCGCGGCGCCGGATCAGCTCGCGGACCTCGCGCTCGACGATCAGCGCGCCGTCAGCCGCCATGCGCCGCGCCTGCCGCTCGGTCCGCCACGGCCGCCCCCATCGGCGCCCAGGACACCGTCCTGAGCGGCATCGCCGCACGTCAGGGCGGCGATTCACCCGCAGCGCGCAGCCGGTCACCCGCCCGCGCGCCCGATCGGGTGACGCCTGGCCCCGACTCGGCCGCGGACGTCGCTCGGCTCCTGGGACCACCGCCGCCCCAGGGTGGTAACGGTCCCCTGTACGGTGCTCCGTGTGACTCCCCCACCCAGCGGCGCCCAGTACCGCCTCACGCTCCACGACCAGGAGGCCGTCGTTGCCGAGGTCGGCGCCTCGCTGCGCGTCTACCGCGTCGGCGGGCGCGACGTGGTCCACCCCTACGGCGAGGACGTCATCGCCCCCGCGTACTCCGGCAAGACCCTCGCACCCTGGCCCAACCGCCTGGGCAACGGCCTGTACGAGTACGAGGGCGTGGTCCACGAGGTGCCGATCAACGAGTCGGCGCGCCAGACCGCGCTGCACGGGCTGGTGGGCCACGTGCGTTTCGACACCCCCGGGGTGTCCGACGACGGCACGGCGGTCCAGCTGGAGCACGTGATCGTCCCCACCACCAGCTACCCGTGGCCCGTGCGGATCCAGGTGACCTACCGCCTGACCGACACCGGACTGCGCTCCACCATCACCGCGACCAACGCGGGCGACTCCACCGCCCCCTACGGCGCCGGCACCCACCCGTGGCTGTCCACCGGTGGCGCCGCCGTCGACGACTGCACGCTGCGCGTCGACGCCACGCGCCACGTCGGGGTGGACAACCGCCTGCTGCCCACCGGCACGGAGCCCGTGGCCAACGGCATGGACCTGCGCCAGCCGAAGTCGCTGGCCGGACGGGCGTACGACGACGCCTGGGTGGACCTGGTCCGTGACGGCGACGGCCTGTCCTGGCTGCTACTCGGCTGCCCGGACGGGCACACCGTGGCGATGTGGACGGACGAGTCGGCGAAGGCGTGGCAGGTGTGCACCGGCGACCAGGTGGCCGGGTTGGGGCGCGTGGCTGTCGCGGCCGAGCCGATGACCTGCGTCGCGGACGCCTTCCGCACCCGCGACGACCTGGTCAACCTGGCGCCCGGCGCCAGCCACACGCTGACGTGGGGGCTCACCCTGCGCTGAGGGCTCCGCGTGCCGCACGCTCAGCGCGCGGCGTCAGCCGTAGTACTCGCCGTCCTCGATGACGCCCTTGAGGAACTCCCAGTGCCACGGCTCGTACGGGCCGCTGCCGCCGCGCACGGCCCACGACGGGTTCTCGAAGCCGTAGATCGGCCCGTTCTGGTTGAGCCACGTCCAGCGCTCGCCCCGGGTCTCCCGCGAACAGAAGTCGATCGCCAGGCCCCAGCCGTGGTTGCTCTTGCCGGGCGTGGCGGCCAGGCCGCCCCGGGTCGCCTTGACGGAGCGCTGCTGGGCGAGCGTCCGATAGCCCGACGACAGGCACATGTCGGCGCCGAACTTCGAGACGTACGCCTCGTTGAGCTCCGCGAGGCGCACGGCGGCGTCGGACCGCATCTGGGTCTGGCCGTCGAACAGCAGGCACAGGCTCGAGGCCGGCAACGCGCCGTTGGAGGCCTTCGGCGGGCGCAGGCCGTCGCAGCCGGGCAGCGCGGTCCGGGTCGCACTGCGGGACACCGCGGTCAGGTCCACCTTCTCCTCGGCCCCCACGGCGCTGACGAGCGACGCGGGCGGCAGTTGCGAGGGCGGGGTGGCCGTCAGGGCCTGCAGCGTGGACGGCAGGGCGACGCGTGCGGCGAACGGCGACGAGACACCGGCGGCCGCCAGTGCAGAGTTGGAGACGGGGACCACCAGCGTCACACCCACCAGCGCCGCCAGGACGCCGAGCCGGCCGGCGGTGGACGCCACGCCGTGACGACGGGACGGGGGAACGCTCTCCTCGGCCGCGGGGTGTGCCGGCGCCAAGGCGCGGCGGGCGGCGCGGCGGGACGTCGGAGCGGTCGGCTCCTGACGGTGCGAACCCACGGCACCTCCGTCCTGCGATTGCGTGGGGCTTCGTCGGGCACGCGTCGTAGCGTCCCTCCGGTCACGGAACCATAACGGGCCTGAGGGCCCCTCACCAAGCCCCCGATGGGCGTCCATCCCGGCAAAAGCCCCGTCCGGAACCGGACACGCCGCACCGACACGCCACACGCATGGGACGAAGGTCACACTCGGCGCCGTCGCGTGCGTCTGCACCGACCCCGCGCCGTCACGTCCCGGCAGCCGGCCGCCCGCCCGGCAGCTGCCCGCGCTGCATCGCGTCCCGCACCTCGCCGACGAGCTCCTCGAGGATGTCTTCGAGGAACACCACCCCCGTCGCCCGCCCGTCGTGGTCCACCCGGGCCAGGTGCGCCCCGGAGCGCTGCATCGCCGCGAGGGCGTCCTCGATCTCGTCGTCGGGCCGCACCACGGCCAGCGCGCGCACCCGCCAGGAGGGCACCGGCCGCAGGCGGGTGACCTCGTCGGCGTAGAGCACGTCCTTGACGTGCAGGTACCCCACCAGCTCGTCGCCGTCCCGCACGGGGAACCGGCTGAAGCCCGTGCGTGCCACCAGGTGCTCCACCTCGTCGGGCGTCGCGCCCGCCTCCACCGGCACCACGCGCGCCAACGGCACCATGACGTCCCCGGCGGTGCGGTCGGAGAACTCCAGGGCTCCCGACAGCAGCCCCTGCTCGTCGGAGATCAGGCCCTCGGCGGCGGACCGTTCGACGATCGACTGCACCTCCTCCGCCGTGAAGGTCGAGGCGACCTCGTCCCGCGGCTCCACCCCGGCCAGGCGCACGGCGTGGTTCGCCAGCCAGTTCAGCGCTCCGATCACCGGCCGCAGCATCCGGCCCAGCCACACCAGCGGCGGCCCGAAGGCGAGCGCCGCGCGGTCGGGGCCGGCCACCGCGAGGTTCTTCGGCACCATCTCGCCCAGCACCACGTGCAGGTACACCACGACGAGCACCGCGAGGACGAAAGCGATCGGGTGCGTCAGGCTCGGGTCGACGCCGAGGGCGTCCAGCGGCGCCGCGATGCCGTGCGCGATCGCCGGCTCGGCCACCAGGCCGAGGCTCGTCGAGGACACGGTGATGCCCAGCTGGGCGCACGCGAGCATGAGGGACACGTGCTCCATCGCCCACAGCACCGTGCCGGCGCGCCGGTCCCCCGCCTGCGCCAGGGGCTCGATCGCGCTGCGGCGCGCCGAGATGACGGCGAACTCCGCGCCGACGAAGAACGCGTTCGCCGCGAGGAACAGCGCCGCGAGCGCCAGGGCGACGGCGGGGTTCACGACTCCGCCTTCCGCACCCGCAGCTGCTCCACCCGACGGCCGGCCATGCGCTCCACCTCGAGCCGCACGCCGTCCACCTCGACCCAGTCGCCCACCGCCGGGATGCGCCCCAGCTCGGCCATCACCAGGCCGCCCAGCGTCTCGTAGGGCCCGTCGTCGGGCACCACCAGGCCGGTGATCTCCTCAAGCTCGTCGGGGCGCAGCACGCCCGGGAATGCCCACGAGCCGTCGGGGCGGCGGGCCGCGGAGCCGCGCGCGCGGTCGTGCTCGTCGGCCACCTCGCCCACCAGCTCCTCGACCACGTCCTCCAGCGTCACCACGCCGGACGTGCCGCCGTACTCGTCCACCACCACCGCCATCTGCGGGCCGCGGCCGCGCAGCTCCACCAGCAGCGGCCCCAGGTGCACCGTCTCGGGCACGCGCGGCACGTCGTCCATCAGTGCGGCGGCCGGCACCTCGCCGCGCCGTTCGTGCGGCACGGCGACCACGCGGCGCAGGTGCACCACACCCGCGATGTCGTCGGCCGACTCCCCGATGACGGGGAACCGGGAGTGGCCGGAGGCCCGGGCGGCGCGCAGCACGTCGGCGGCGGTGTCGTCACGCCGCACGGTGACCAGGCGCAGCCGGTCGGTCATCACGTCGACCGCCGTCAGCTCCGAGAAGTCCAGCGAGTTGGTCAGCAGTGTCGCGGTGGACTCGTCGAGCGTGCCCTGCTCGGCCGAGCGGCGCACCAGGGCGGCCAGCTCGGACGCGGAGCGGGAGCCGGACAGCTCCTCGCGCGGCTCGACGCCGAAGCGCCGCAGCAGCCAGTTGGCGCTGCCGTTGAACATCGCGATCAGCGGGCCGAGCACGCGCGTGAAGCCCAGCTGGAAGCCGCTGATCGCGCGTGCCGTGCCCAGCGGCGCGGAGAGCGCAAGGTTCTTGGGGATCAGCTCGCCGACCACCATCGAGAATCCGTTGACCAGCAGCAGCGCGCCGACCACCGAGACGGCGGTCGCCACGGCCGGCGGCACGGGCCCGTCCAGCGCCCCGGACAGCAGGCGCCCGACGGCGGGCTGCGTCAGGTAGCCCAGGAGGATCGTCGTCGCGGTGATGCCCACCTGGGCGCCGGACAGCTGGGTGGACAGGGTGCGCAGTGCGCGGCGCACGCGACGGTCGCCCACGTCGTCCCGGCCCTGCGCCTCGAGCGCGGCCGGGTCGAGGGTCACCAGGGAGAACTCGCCGGCGACGAAGACGGCGGTGCCGAGCGTCAGCACCACTCCCAGCCCGACCAGCAGCCACTCGGTCAGCACGGGGCCCCCCACGGCGACGGCAGGGGGTGCGGGCGGGCTGAGGATGAGCCGGCACCGGTCCGTCCGCCTGAGAAGGGGTGCCGGCGGCTAGATGAGCCGCGCATGGTGCGGCCATCATACGAAGCGGTCCGGCGGGGGCGCAGGGTGCGCCGCCGGATCCGGCCTGCTGTGCCACGCTGGGCCCCATGGCGAACGCGCATCCGGGCGTGCCGGGCACCACGGTCCTCGTCGTGGAGGACGAGCCCGCCATCGCGCAGGCGATCGTGCACCGGCTCTCGGCGGAGGGCTGGACCGTCCGGGCGGTGGGCGACGGCCTGGCGGGCGTCGAGGCCGCGTCGCGGCTCGAACCCGACGTGGTGGTCCTCGACGTGATGCTGCCCGGGATCGACGGCCTCGAGGTGTGCCGCCGCATCCAGGCGGAGCGACCGGTCCCGGTGCTCATGCTCACCGCGCGCGACGACGAGACCGACATGCTCGTCGGCCTGGGCGTGGGCGCCGACGACTACATGACCAAGCCCTTCTCGATGCGCGAGCTCGTCGCCCGGACCAAGGCGCTGCTGCGGCGCCAGGAGCGGGCGGCGGCGGCCGTGCGGTCCGGCGCGGCGCACGAGCCGCAGCCGGCCCTGGTCGCCGGCGACGTGACGATCGACCGCGCGCAGCGCCGCGTGCTGCGCGGCGACGACGAGGTGCACCTCACCCCCACCGAGTTCGACCTGCTGCTGGCGCTGGCCAACCAGGCGCGCACCGTGCTGACCCGCGAGCAGCTGCTGGCCGACGTGTGGGACTGGGTGGACGCCAGCGGCACGCGCACGGTCGACTCCCACGTCAAGGCGTTGCGCCGCAAGCTGGGCGCGGACCTGATCCGCACCGTGCACGGCGTCGGCTACGCGTTCGAGCCGGCGGGCGAGGACACCTCCGTCGCACCGGGCCCGTGACCGACGAGGTGCGCGGTGCGCCTCGGCACCGCAGGCCGATGGCGCTACCGGACATCCGGCCGCTGGACCGGGTGCGCTCCATCAAGGTGAAGCTGGGCCTGCTGGTGGCCGCGACGGTGACGCTGGCGGCGTTCGTCACGTGGTACGGGCTCTCCCGGCTGCATCTGGGCCCCTCGCGGACCCTGCCGCTGGCGATCGCCGTCGCGCTGGTCGTCACCCAGCTGCTCGCCCGGGGCATGACCTCGCCGCTGCGGGAGATGACGCGGGCGGCGCGCGCGATGGCGGACGGCGACTACACCCGCCGCGTCCGGGCGACCAGCCGCGACGAGGTGGGCCAGCTGGCCGACGCCTTCAACACGATGGCCGACGACCTGCAGCAGGCCGACCGGTTCCGGCGCGAGCTGGTGGCCAACGTGTCGCACGAGCTGCGCACGCCCGTCGCGGCGCTGCAGGCCCAGCTGGAGAACGTCGTCGACGGCGTGGTGACCCCGGACCCCACGACGATGCAGGCCGCCCTCGCGCAGACCGAGCGCCTCGGCCGGCTCGTCACGTCGCTCCTCGACCTGTCGCGGCTGGAGGCCGGGGACGTGTCGCTCGACGTCAGCGAGGTGGCGCTCGGCGACTTCCTGCGCGAGGCGGCCGACGAGGCCGCGCTCGTCGGCGCGACGCGCGGCGTGCGGTTCGAGGTGGACGTCGCCCCACCGGACCTGTCCGTGCCGGCGGACCCCGAGCGCCTGCACCAGGTCCTGGCCAACCTGCTCCACAACGCGGTGCGGCACTCCCCGCCCGACGACGTGGTGCGGCTGGTGGCCACCCCGGTGGGCCGCACCGTGCGGATCGACGTGGTGGACAACGGCCCGGGCATCGCGGTGGCGGACCGCGCGCACGTCTTCGAGCGGTTCGTCCGCGGCAACTCCCCGGCGGTCACCGGGCAGGTGTCCACCGGCGGCACGGGGCTGGGCCTGGCGATCGTGCGCTGGGCGGTGGAGCTGCACGGCGGGCGGATCGAGGTGGCGGACACCCCGTCCGGCTGCACCATGCGCGTCTCGCTGCCACGGGAGCGACCCGAAACCGCCCCGCACCCACCCCTAATCTGATATCACTTATCCGTCCCCGCGCGAAGGTCCTCACGAAGGAGCACCGGTGTCCGTCAGCACGCCGGGCCGGCTCGCCGGCCCGCCCCCCGGTCAGGTGATCGAGGTGTCGCACCTGTCGAAGTCGTTCGGGCCCGTGCGCGCCGTCGACGACCTCTCCTTCACCGTCCGGCCCGGCCGGGTGACCGGCTTCCTCGGGCCCAACGGCGCGGGCAAGACCACCACGCTGCGGATGCTCCTCGGGCTGGTGACCCCGACGGCCGGCTCCGCGACGATCGGCGGCAGCCGCTACCAGTCCCTGCGCCGCCCCGGCTCGGTGGTGGGCGCCGCGCTGGAGGCGGCGAGCTTCCACCCGGGCCGCACCGCGCTGGACCACCTGCGCGTCTACGCCCCGCAGGTGGGCGTCCGCGACGCCCGGGCGCGCGAGGTGCTCCACCTGGTCGGGCTCGACGCGGTGGCCGGGCGCCGGGTCGGCGGCTTCTCCCTCGGCATGCGCCAGCGGCTCGCGCTGGCGGCCACGCTGCTGGGCGACCCGCCGGTGCTGCTGCTCGACGAGCCCGCGAACGGGCTGGACCCGGAGGGGATCTCCTGGCTGCGCGGCCTGCTGCGGGCGCTGGCGGCCGAGGGCCGCACCGTGCTGGTGTCCAGCCATGTGCTGTCCGAGGTGCAGCAGACGGTCGACGACGTGGTGATCATCGCCAAGGGCCGGCTGGTGCGCTCGTCGTCCCTCGCGGAGCTCGTCGCCGACTCCCGCCCGCGCGTCCGCGTGGCGGCCCCCGACGCGGCCGGGCTGGCGGCGCTCGCCGCCACCCGCGGCTGGGCCGTCGCGGACGGCCCGGCGGAGCCGCCAGGCGCGGCCGACGCCGTGGCCACCCTCGAGCTGCTGGACGTGACTCCCGCCGAGGTGGGCGCCGCGGCGTTCGCCGCCGGGCTCGAGCTGCACGAGCTGGCCCGCCTCGACGCGGGCCTGGAGGCGCTGTTCCTCGAGCTCGTCGGCGACGCCGACGCCACGACCCCGGGGCAGGTGGCCTGATGGGCGCCGCGCTGCTCGCCGAGTACCGCAAGATCGTCACCACGCGCCTGTGGTGGATCCTCCTGCTGGTGATGGCCGTCTACATGGGCTTCATCTCCGCCGTGATGGCCTGGGCGGTCTCCCAGGGCGACGTGACGACGAACGCCGGTGGACAGAGCGAGCCGGTGGTGCTCGCCGCGGACGCCGTGGTCCGCTCCGTCTACACGATCACCGTGTCCTTCGGGTACGTGTTTCCGGTGATCGTCGGTGCGCTGGCGATGTCGAGCGAGTTCCGCCACAAGACCGTCACCCCGACGTTCCTGGCCGAGCCGCGCCGGTCGGTGGTGCTGGGCGCCAAGCTCGCAGCCGCCGGCGCGGTCGGCCTGCTGTTCGGCGTGGTCGGGACGCTCGCGTCGGCCGGCGTCGGCGCGGCGGTGCTGGGCATCCTGGGCAAGCCGACGTACCTCGACGTCGCCTCGACGTGGCGCACGCTCGGGCTGTCGGTCGTCGCGCTGGCGGTCTGGTCGCTGGTGGGCGTCGGCTTCGGCACGTTGGTGACCAACCAGGTCGCCGTGATCGTCGCCCTGCTCGCGTTCACCCAGTTCGTCGAGCCCGTCGCCCGCTTCGTGCTGGTGCTGACCTCGTGGGGCAAGAGCGTCGCCAAGTTCCTGCCCGGCGCCGCCGGCGAAGGGATCTCGGGCGGCTCGTTCTACTCCGAGGCCGGGCTGGCCAGCCTGCTGCCCTCCTGGGCCGCGCTGCTGGTGCTGCTCGGGTACGCCGTGGCGTTCGCCGTGATCGGGCGGCTGGTGACGCTGCGGCGCGACATCACCTGACCGCGGGCCGCGCGCCGCGCGCCCGGACGCGGCCGCTCCGGCGCTCGGCCGCACCGGCGCGCGCGCCCGCGTTCGGTCGGGACCTTCGGCCCGATGCCAGTAATCTTGGTGTCGAGATATCCGACGACCGCGCGGTCACCGCCCGCGCGTGGAAGCAGGCGAGCGTCTCGTGGCACAGAAGGCCGATCCCGCCTCGGTGCGCGCCGACTTCGGCGCCAACGAATGGCTCGTGGACGAGCTGTACGAGCAGTACCGACAGGACCCGGCCAACGTGGACCCGGCCTGGTGGGAGTTCTTCCAGGACTACCAGCCGCTGACCCCCGAGGCCCAGGCGCAGCAGGCGCGCACGGCGAACGGCGAGGGCGCCGCCGCTGCCGCGTCCCAGACCTCGACGACGGCACCTCCGGGGACGACGACGGCACCGGCGGGGAACGCGGCCGCTGCACCCGCCGGCCCGGCCACCCCCGCCGCGCCGGCCACGCCCACCGCCTCCGCCGCGTCGCCCACCCCCACCGCCTCCACCGGGCCGGCCCGCCCGCAGGCCGTCGCCGCGGCACCGCGCCCGGCCGCCGAGCCCGCGCCCAGCACGTCCCCCGTGGCGCAGGCCCAGCCGGCCACGGCGCCCTATGCCGAGGTGGCCGTGACGCGCCTGGCGGGCCACGAGGGCGAGGGTGCGGACCAGCTGCAGCGGCTGCGCGGCCCCGCCGCGCGGCTCATCACCAACATGGAGTCCTCGCTCGAGATCCCCACGGCGACGTCCGTGCGCACGGTCGCGGCGAAGCTGCTGGTGGACAACCGGATCGTCATGAACAACCACCTGTCGCGGGGCCGCGGCGGCAAGGTGAGCTTCACGCACCTCATCGGGTTCGCCGTCGTCGAGGCGCTGGCCGACATGCCCGCGATGAACTCGTCGTACGTGCTCGACGACGGCAAGCCGGCGGTGCTGACGCCGGCCCACGTCAACCTGGGCATCGCGATTGACGTCGTGAAGGCCGACGGTCAGCGCCAGCTGCTGGTGCCGGCCGTCAAGAAGGCGGACACGCTGGACTTCCTCGCGTTCTGGACCGCGTACGAGGACGTGGTGCGCCGGGCGCGCGCCGGCAAGCTCACCGTCGAGGACTTCCAGGGCACGACGATCTCGCTGACCAACCCCGGCACGCTGGGGACGGTCCACTCGGTGCCCCGCCTGATGACCGGCCAGGGCACCATCATCGGCGTCGGCGCGATGGACTACCCGAGCGAGTTCGCCGGCACCAGCGAGGACCGGCTCAACGCGATGGGCGTCAGCAAGGTGCTGACGCTGACGTCGACGTACGACCACCGGATCATCCAGGGCGCGCAGTCGGGCGACTTCCTGCGGATGGTCGGCAACAAGCTGCTGGGTTCCGACGGCTTCTGGGACCGGGTGTTCGCGGCCCTGCGTGTGCCGTACGAGCCCGTGCGCTGGGTGCGTGACGCGACGAGCGACCCCGACAGCGAGGCGATCAAGCCGGCGCGCATCTTCGAGCTGATCCACGCCTACCGGTCCCGCGGGCACCTGATGGCGGACATCGACCCGCTGGCGTACCGGGTGCGCAAGCACCCGGACCTCGACGTCCAGAACCACGGCCTGACGCTGTGGGACCTCGACCGCACGTTCCCCACGGGCGGGTTCACCGGCAAGGCGCGCGCCACGCTGCGCGAGGTGCTGGGCCTGCTGCGCGACTCGTACTGCCGCACGGTCGGCATCGAGTACATGCACCTGCAGGACCCGCGCCAGCGCCGCTGGTTCCAGGAGCGGCTGGAGTCCGGGCACGCCCGCACCGCGCGCGAGGACCAGCTGCGCATCCTGCGTCGCCTCAACGCCGCCGAGGCCTTCGAGACGTTCCTGCAGACCAAGTACGTCGCGCAGAAGCGGTTCTCGCTCGAGGGCGGCGAGTCGCTGATCCCGCTGCTGGACGCGATCATCTCCCGCGCGGCGCGGGCCGGGCTCGACGAGGTGGGCATCGGCATGGCCCACCGCGGCCGGCTCAACGTGCTGGCGAACATCGCCGGCAAGTCGTACGCCCAGATCTTCGGCGAGTTCGAGGGCAACCAGGACCCGGGCACCGTGCAGGGCTCGGGCGACGTCAAGTACCACCTGGGCACCGTCGGCGAGTTCACCGTGGAGCCGGGGCGCACGACGAAGATCCACCTGGCGGCCAACCCGTCGCACCTGGAGGCCGTCGACCCGGTGCTCGAGGGCATCGTGCGCGCCAAGCAGGACCGCATCGACCTGGGCGGCGACGGCTTCTCCGTGCTGCCGATCCTCATCCACGGCGACGCGGCGTTCGCCGGTCAGGGCGTGGTGTACGAGACGCTCAACCTGGCGCAGCTGCGCGGCTACCGCACCGGCGGCACCATCCACGTGATCGTCAACAACCAGGTGGGCTTCACCACCGGCGTGCAGTCGTCGCGCTCGTCGCAGTACGCGACCGACGTGGTCAAGGGCCTTCAGGTGCCCGTGTTCCACGTCAACGGCGACGACCCCGAGGCCGTGGTCCGCGTCGCGGAGCTGGCGTTCGAGTACCGCGAGCAGTTCGACCGCGACGTGGTGATCGACATGCTGTGCTACCGGCGCCGGGGCCACAACGAGGGCGACGACCCGTCGATGACGCAGCCGCTGATGTACAACCTCATCGAGGCGAAGCGTTCGGTGCGCAAGCAGTACACCGAGGCGCTGGTGTCCCGCGGCGACATCACCCTGGAGGAGGCGGAGCAGGCGCTCCAGGACTACCAGGCCCAGCTCGAGCGCGCGTTCGCCGAGACCCGGGACATGCACGAGCGCACGCCGGAACCGGTCGAGAGCGCCGACACGGTTGCCGGTCTGGAGCGGCCCGAGGCGCAGCAGGAGGACGCCGGCGTGATGGTGGGCTGGCGGACGGCCGTCCCGGCGGAGGTCCTGGACAAGATCGGTGCCGCGCACACCCGGCCGCCGGCCGGGTTCACCGTGCACCCCAAGCTCACCAGCCTGCTGGCGAAGCGCGCGCAGATGAGCCACGAGGGCGGGATCGACTGGGGCTTCGGCGAGATCCTGGCGTTCGGCTCGCTGCTGCTCGAGGGCACGCCCGTGCGGCTGACGGGCCAGGACTCCCGCCGCGGCACGTTCGCCCAGCGCCACGCGGTGCTCCACGACCGCGAGACCGGCGCCGAGTGGACGCCGCTGGCGTTCCTCTCGCGCGACCAGGGGAAGTTCTGGGTGTACGACTCGGCGCTCACCGAGTACGCGGGCCTGGGCTTCGAGTACGGCTACTCGATCGAGCGGCCGGACGCGCTGGTGCTGTGGGAGGCCCAGTTCGGCGACTTCGCCAACGGCGCGCAGACGATCTTCGACCTGTTCGTGTCGTCGGCCGCGCAGCGCTGGGGCCAGCACTCGTCGGTCGTCGTGCTGCTGCCGCACGGGTACGAGGGCCAGGGGCCGGACCACTCGTCGGCGCGCATCGAGCGGTTCCTGCAGCTCGCGGCCGAGGACAACATGACGGTCTCCCAGCCGTCGACCCCGGCCTCCTACTTCCACCTGCTGCGCCGCCAGGCCTACGACCGGCCGCGCCGCCCGCTCGTCGTCTTCACCCCGAAGTCGATGCTGCGCCTGAAGTCGGCCACGTCGGACGTCGCCGACTTCACGGAGGGCACGTTCCGTCCGGTGATCGGCGACGCCCTCGCCCAGGCGCAGGCCGGCGAGGTGACGCGGGTGCTGCTGTGCTCGGGCAAGATCTACTGGGACCTGCTGGCGCACCGGGTGACCAGCGGGGACCGCCACACCGCGATCGTGCGGCTCGAGCAGTTCTACCCGCTCGACGTCGACGCGGTGCGCGAGGCCCTGTCGGCCTACCCCGACGCGGAGCTGGTGTGGGTGCAGGACGAGCCGCAGAACCAGGGCGCCTGGGGGTTCCTCTCGCTGCACCTGCCGCAGCAGCTGGGTCGCCCGCTCGCCGTGGTCTCCCGCCCCGAGTCCGCCGCCACCGCGACCGGCTCGCACAGCCAGCACGAGCGGCAGCAGGCCGAGATCCTGGCGGCCGCGTTCCGCCGCTAACCGCACCGGCAACCCACCGCTGCCCCGACCCGGGCTCCCGCGTCCCGGCAGCGGTGGGTTGCGGTCCGGGCCCGTTTCCCGCAACCAACCGCTGCCGCGGTCCCAGCGTGCCGCGGCGGGACCGCGGCGTGACGCTGGGAGGATGGGACGCCGCCGGGGCCGCACGGAGCCCGGGCACGACGACGGACGGGACGGTGATGGGCGTGGCCGAGCGGCCGCTGCGGATCGTCGTGGTGGGCGACGAGCTCGTCGCCGGCGCGGGCGACCCGAAGGGCCTCGGCTGGGTGGGGCGCGTCACGGCCCGCACCCTCGACCCGGGTGCTCCCCATCCCCTGGTGCTGACGCTGCCGGTGCCGGGCGAGAACAGCTCGCAGCTGGTGGCCCGCTGGGAGTCCGAGGCCGCGTTGCGCTGGTCGTCCGGCGCGGACAACCGGCTGGTGGTCGCCCTGGGCCGCGCGGACGCGACCTCCGACCTCTCCCCGGCGCGCAGCCGGCTGAACCTGGCGAACGTGCTCGACGTGGCGGAGCACCACCGGGTGCCGGCCTTCGTCGTCGGGCCGCCGCCGGGGGCTGCCGCCGACGCTGAGCGGCTCGCCGAGCTGTCCGCGGCGTTCGGAGACGTCGCCGGCCGACGCCGCGTCCCCTACGTCGACGCCTACCGCCCGCTCGCCGCGCACGAGCAGTGGCTGGCGGACCTCGCCTCCGGCGACGGCTACCTGCCCGGCCAGGCCGGGTACGGCCTGATCGCATGGCTGGTGCTGCACACCGGCTGGCAGACCTGGCTGGGGCTGCCCGAGGCGGTCTGACCCGTCAGCCGCGCAGCGTCCCCCGCACCGCGGAGAGCGCGGAGGCCAGCACCGTGCGCACCGTGGTGACCGTCAGGTCCGTCACCTCCCCGACCGCGTCCGCACGGCGCAGGTCGGCGCGCAGCTCGTCGGCGAACCTGCGGACCGTCGCGTCGGCGTCCATCCGCCGTGTGTGCGAGGCGGCCCGGGCGTCGAGCGGCGGCTCGGCGCGCATGGCGGACGCCCGGGCGTGCTCGGCGGCGCCGGCCAGCTCGTCACGCAGCCTCGACATCGCCTGCCGCACGTCCTCGCGCACCTGGCCGGCCCGCTCGCGCACGGTCGCCGCGATGTCCGCCTCGACGGCGGCGAGGTCGGCACGGCGCTCGTCGAGCTCCCGGCGGCCGGCCGGCGTCAGCCGGTACGTCGCCTTGCGGCCCTCGTCGGACCGCTCGACGAGGCCCTCCTCCTCCAGCCGCGCCAGGCGCGGGTACACCGTGCCCGCGCTGGGCCGGTACGTGCCGCCGAACCGGTCCTCGAGCGCGACGATCAGCTCGTAGCCGTGCCGCGGCCCGTCCTGCAGGAGCCACAGCAGGTAGAGGCGCAGCTGGCCGTGGCCGAAGACGCCTGCCATCACACCGGCTGCGCCCCGCGGCGCAGCACCGTGACGTTGCCGGAGACGGTGGTCGCCTGGACGTGGCACGTGCCGTCGCCGCTGGCGAGGTCCACCGTGCGGCGCCCCGGGGTGGTCCCGCCGTACTCCTGGCCGTCCACCACCAGCCGACCCGACACCGACGACCCGGTGACGCGCAGCCCCTGGCCCTCCGGCAGCCGCAGCGTCACGTCTCCCGACACGGACTGCGCGGAGATCGACGAGGTGGCCGACGACACGTCGAGGGTCAGGCGGCCGGAGACGGTGTGCGCGGAGACCACCGAGAGGTCGCCGGAGGCGGCCACCTCGCCGGAGACCGAGTTGAGCGAGAGCGGTCCGGCGTGGCCGCGCACCGCGAGGTCGCCGGACACCGTCTTCGCCGCGAGGCTGCCGCGCGTCCCGTCGACCACGGCGGAGCCGGAGACCGTCGAGACCGACGAGTCCTCCTGGACCCCGGCGAGCAGGCCCTCCGCGCTGACCGTGCCGAGTCGCACCGCGACGTGCGCGGGCACCGCCACGTGCACGTCGGCGCGGTCGCGGCCCCCGAAGTGGCGCAGCGAGTCGAGGAACTGGTCCCAGATCCCGAGCGTGAACGAGTACCCGACGCGTAGCTCGCCGTCGCGGTAGGTCACCTCGAGCGGGCGCCCGTCCACCCGGTGCACCTCCAGGCGCACCACGTCCTCGTCGTGCACCACGACGTCGGCGCGGCCGCCCACCAGCCCGATGCGCAGCCGGCGCACGTCGTCGACCTCGATCACCTGCGGGCCGTCGACGACCCAGGAGTCGGTGGCCATGAGCCTCCCCTTTCGCGATATATCTCGTCTCGTGACACGTTATATCGCGTCTTGCGGGACGGCAAGGGCCGAAGCCCGGTCCGGGCGGGCGTCAGACGACGATGCCGGCGGCCTTCAGCTCGACCGTCAGGTCGTGCGGGTTCGACGAGGCGCCGAGCGCGTCCTCGTACGTCACCACGCCGTCCCGGACCAGCCGGAACAGGTGCTGGTCGAACGTCTGCATCTTGTAGAAGTCGCCCTCGCGGATCAGGTCCTGGATCGGCGGGTTCTCCAGCGGCTCGACGATCGCGTCGGCGATGCGGCCCGTGTTGACCATCACCTCGACCGCCGGCACTCGGCCCGCGCTGTCGGACCTGCGGCACAGCCGCTGGGAGACGATCCCCCGCAGCGCCTGGGACAGCGCGATACGGACCTGCTTCTGCTCGTGCGGAGGGAAGAAGTCGACGATGCGGTTGACCGACTCCGCCGCGTCGATCGTGTGCAGCGTCGAGAACACCAGGTGGCCGGTCTCGGCGGCGGACAGCGCCGCGCGCACCGTCTCCACGTCGCGCATCTCGCCGACGAGGATCACGTCCGGGTCCTGGCGCATCGCGGCGCGCAGCGCCACCGAGAAGTCGGCGGTGTCCTGGCGCACCTCGCGCTGCGACACGATCGCCTTCTTGTCGTGGTGCAGGATCTCGATCGGGTCCTCGATCGTGATGATGTTGACCTCGCGGTACGAGTTGACCAGGTCCACCATCGACGCGAGCGTCGTCGTCTTGCCGGAGCCCGTCGGGCCGGTGACCAGCACCAGGCCGCGCGGCTCGAGCGAGAGCTCCCCCACCACCTCGGGCAGGCCCAGCTCCGAGAGCGACTGCGCGCCCACCGCCACCCGGCGGAACACCATGCCGTAGGTGCCGCGCGCCTGGTAGGCGTTGACGCGGAACCGGCCGACGCCCGGCAGCGAGTAGGCGAAGTCCGCCTCGTGCGTGGCGTGGAACGTCTGCACCAGCTCGTCCGGGATGACCTCCTCGAGCATCCGCTCGGTGTCCGCCGGCTTGAGGTCGGGGGCCTGCAGCTTGCGCAGCCGGCCGTCCACCCGCACGCGCGGCGGCGACCCCACCTTGACGTGCAGGTCGGAACCGCCCGTGCTCGCCAGGGCGTGCAGGAAGGGGATGACGGAGATCTGCGAGGCCGGCGCGTTCACGCGTTGAGTATCGGGCAACGCGATGTCCGACTTGAACCCCCCCGCCCGTTCCCGGGTCGGCCGGGCGGCACGGCCGGCAGGACGACGAGCCCGTGGCGAGCTGCACCCGGCCGGTGTGGGACCATGGACGCCGACGTCGCGCACCGCGGGTGCGTGCATCACGCGAGGAGAACCCGATGAGCAAGCGTGGCCGCAAGCGCAAGGGCCGTGCCGGGAGCGCCGCCAACCACGGCAACCGCCCCAACGCCTGAGCGCAGCCCAGCATGGTGAAGGCCCCGACCGGACGGTCGGGGCCTTCGTCGCGCTCAGGCCTGGCGGTACCCGGTGCGGGTCCGGGCGATCGTCTCGGTGATGCGCACCCGCAGCTCCAGGGGCGCCTCCTCCTGGCAGGAGCGGCGCACCAGGTTCTTCAGCACCACGTCGATCGAGTACTCCGCGAGGCACGGCGGGCACCCGGCCAGGTGGTCGCGCAGCTCGGCCTCGTCCTGCGGGGTCAGCTCCGCGTCCAGGTAGTTCCACAGCCGGTGCAGCGCGGCGGCGCAGGCGTCGTCGTCCGTCGCTACCGCAGGGGCCTCGTCGTCGGGGGCAACGCTGCCCCGGGCGTCGGCGTCGGTCATGGTCGTCCCTCCGCGCCACCCGGGCCGGCCGCGACGAGGCCACGCTCCCGGGCATAGTCGTGCAGCAGCTCACGGAGCTGGGCGCGTCCCCGGTGCAGACGGGACATCACCGTCCCGATCGGGGTGCCCATGATCTCCGCGATCTCCTTGTAGGCGAACCCCTCGACGTCGGCCAGGTACACGGCCATCCGGAAGTCCTCCGGGATGCGCTGCAGCGCGTCCTTGACGTCCGAGTCGGGCAGGTGGTCGAGGGCTTCCGCCTCCGCCGACCGCAGCCCGGTCGAGGTGTGCGACTCCGCCCTGGCGAGCTGCCAGTCCTCCACCTGGTCGGTGTGCGACTGGATCGGCTCGCGCTGCTTGCGGCGGTAGGAGTTGATGTACGTGTTGGTGAGGATCCGGTACAGCCAGGCCTTGAGGTTGGTGCCCGGCCGGTACTGGTGGAAGGCGGCGTACGCCTTGGTGAACGTCTCCTGCACCAGGTCCTCGGCGTCGGCTGCGTTCCGTGTCATGCGCAGGGCAGCGCCGTACAGCTGGTCCAGGTAGGCCAGCGCCTCGGTCTCGAAACGCCGGTTCCGGGCGGCTTCGTCCTCGTCTGCCGGAACCCGCGTGGTGTCCTCGCTCATCGCGGCAGAGCGTAGTCCGCGATGCTGGACGAGGCCTGGGCGGGACATCCCGCGGGACACCGCGGGACGGGACCGACCCACGGCGGGGCGGTCGGCGAGGGCGCAGATCACGTGGTGCACAACGCCACGACCCGCGCCGCCATTCCCGCTGCACTAACGTGGTGACGCCGTCCGGCCGGTCGAAGGAGGAGGGTCCCCGTGCTGCTTCGCCGCATCGCGCGCCCGCTGTTCGCGTCGTGGTTCGTCGCCGAGGGGCTCGACGCCGTCCGGCACCGGTCCGCGCACGCGGCGGGCGCTCGGGCCGGCCTGGCGGCCGTCCGCACCCGCACCTCGCGGATCGACCGGCTGGCACCGATGGACCGCGCGTTGGACATCGACCTGACGGACCGTCAGCTCGCCCTCGCCGTGCAGGTCCACGGCGCGCTGACGGTCGCGGCCGCCGTGCTGCTCGCGGTCGGCAAGGCGCCACGCACCGCCGGGCTGGCGCTCGCGGCGCTCACCGTGCCGGTCGTGGTGGCCAACGCTCCGTCGCCGCACACGGTGGGCGAGGTCGAGGCGGCGCGCCGGCGCCGGTTCTGGGCAGCGCTGTCCGCGCTCGGCGGTGCGCTCCTGACGGCCGCCGACACCGCCGGCCGCCCGGGGGTCGGCTACCGCCTGCACGCCGCCCGCCAGGCGCGCTCCGCAGCCCACGGCGTCGCGAGGCCGTAGCCTTCCTGCCGTGACGAGTCCGGCCGTATGGGCGGCGCCGACGGCCCACCGGCCGCTCGACGCGCTGGTCGAGGTGCCGGGCTCCAAGTCGCTGTCCAACCGGTACCTGGTTCTGGCGGCGATCGCCGAGGGCCCGTCGCGGCTGCGCGGCGTGCTCGACTCCCGCGACACCCGGTTGATGGCGGCGGCCCTCACGGCGCTCGGCGCCCGGCTCGAGGAGGCGGGCACGGACTGGCTCGTCTCCCCCGGCCCCGTCACCGGCGGCGCCGACGTCGACTGCGGGCTCGCCGGGACCGTGATGCGCTTCCTGCCCCCGGTGGCGGCGCTGGCGGCCGGCCCGGTGCGGTTCGACGGCGACGAGCAGGCGTACGCCCGACCGATGGGTCCCGTGCTCGACGCGTTGCGCACGCTCGGCGTGCGGGTCGACGAGCACGGCGGGCGCGGCCGGCTCCCCTTCACCGTGCACGGGCGCGGCACCGTCCTCGGCGGCCAGGTGGACGTCGACGCGTCCGGGTCCAGCCAGTTCGTCTCCGGGCTGCTGCTCGCGGCGGCTCGATACGACCAGGGCCTGACGCTGCGCCACATCGGGCCGACGCTGCCGAGCCTGCCCCACATCGCGATGACCGTCGAGGTGCTGCGCGCGGCGGGCGTCGAGGTGGACGACACGCGACCCGGCATCTGGCGCGTCGCGCCCGGCCCGATCGCGGGCCGGGACGTGCGCGTCGAGCCCGACCTGTCGAACGCGGCCCCCTTCCTCGCCGCCGCGCTCGTCGCCGGCGGCACCGTGCGGGTGCCGGGCTGGCCGGCCTTCACCACCCAGCCGGGCGCGCTGCTGCCCGCCCTCCTGGAGCGGATAGGCGGCAGCGTCGCCCTCGAGGGCGACGTGCTGTCCGTCACCGGCACCGGAGCGGTGCACGGCATCGACGCCGACCTGCGCGCCGCCTCGGAGCTGGCGCCGACCATCGCTGCGCTGGCCGCGCTCGCCGACTCCCCCACCAGGCTGCGCGGCATCGGCCACATGCGGGGGCACGAGACCGACCGCCTCGCGGCGCTGGCCACCGAGATCACGGCCCGGGGCGGCCGGGTGGAGCAGACCGGCGACGGCCTGGTGATTACCCCGCGGCCGCTGTCCGGCGGGCCGTGGCGCACCTACGCCGACCACCGGATGGCCACCGCCGGCGCGCTCGTCGGGCTCGCGGTGCCGGGCATCGAGGTGGACGACGTGGCCACCACCGCCAAGACGATGCCCGGCTTCGCCGGGATGTGGGCCCGCATGCTGGCGGCCTAGGTGACGGGCCGCCGCTACGACGAGTCGGACGTCCGGGTGCGCCCCGGCCGCGGGTCGCGGCCGCGCACCAAGCAGCGACCCGAGCACGCCGACGCGAGCTCCGGGCTGGTGACCGGCGTGGACCGCGGCCGGTACGCGGTGCTGCTGGACGGCGGCAGCAGCGGGGACGAGCACGCCCTCGTCGCGATGAAGGCGCGCGAGCTGGGACGCGAGCGCGTGGTGCCGGGCGACCGCGTGGACGTGGTCGGCGACACGTCCGGCGAGGCCGGCACGCTGGCGCGGATCGTCCGCATCGGCGACCGGCGCACGGTGCTGCGCCGCACCGCGGACGACACGGACCCCGTGGAGCGGGTGGTCGTCGCCAACGCCGACCAGCTGGTGGTGGTCACCGCGCTCGCCGAGCCCGAGCCCCGCCCGCGGATGATCGACCGCTGCGTGGTCGCCGCGTACGACGCGGGCATGTCGGCGCTGCTCGCGCTGACCAAGGCCGACCTGGCCGACCCCGCCCCGCTGGCCGACCTGTACCGCCCGGTGGGCGTCGAGGTGGTGGTGACGCAGCAGGCCGGCGGCGCCATCGAGGGACTGGACGCGTTGCGCGCCGCGCTCGCCGGGAAGGTGTCCGTGCTCGTCGGGCACTCGGGTGTGGGCAAGTCGACGCTGGTCAACGCCCTGGTGCCGCACGCCGCGCGCGCCACCGGCGTGGTCAACGACGTCACCGGCCGCGGCCGGCACACCTCGACCTCCGCGGTGGCGCTGCGGCTACCGGGCGACGGCCCGGCCACCTGGGTGATCGACACCCCCGGGGTGCGCTCCTTCGGGCTGGCGCACGTCAAGGTGGAGCACCTGCTCGCCGCCTTCGCCGACCTGGCCCAGGTCGCGGCCGAGTGCCCGCGCGGCTGCACGCACCTCGCGGACTCCCCGGACTGCGAGCTCGACGCGTGGGTCGCGGGCTCGTCGTCGGACGACGAGCGGACCGCCCGTGCGGCGCGCGTCGACTCGTTCCGGCGCCTCCTGACAGCCCGGACCGGTGTGGCGGAGCCCGACGACGGGGCCCCGGCGCGCTGAGCCGATAGCGTTCCCGCAGGACGACGACGGTTCGACGAAGGGGACGGCGATGGCGGCGCGCTACGACGACGACCTGCGGCTGGCCCACGTCATCGCCGACCAGGTGGACGGGCTGACGCTCGACCGGTTCCGCTCCCAGGACCTCCATGTGGAGACCAAGCCGGACCTGACGCCGGTCACCGACGCCGACCGCGCCGCGGAGGAGATCGTCCGAAGCCAGCTCTCGCGCACCCGGCCGCGCGACGCGGTGCAGGGCGAGGAGTACGGCGTCACCGGTCACGGCGCGCGGCGCTGGGTGGTCGACCCGATCGACGGGACCAAGAACTTCGTGCGCGGCGTGCCCGTCTGGGCCACGCTGCTGGCGCTCATGGACGGCGACGACGTGGTGGTCGGGATGGTCAGCGCGCCCGCCCTGCACCGGCGGTGGTGGGCCGCGACGGGCACCGGCGCGTGGACCGGGCGATCGCTCTCCTCCGCGGAGGCGGTCCACGTCTCGAAGGTCGACCGGCTCGCGGACGCCTCGCTGTCGTACTCCGACCTGTCGGAGTGGGAGGAGCAGGGGCGGCTCGGCGAGTTCTTCGACCTGGCCAAGCGCGTGTGGCGCACCCGCGCCTACGGCGACTTCTGGTCGCACGTGCTGGTGGCCGAGGGCTCCGTGGACATCTCGGCGGAGCCCGAGCTCGCGCTGCACGACATGGCGGCGCTCGTGCCGATCGTCACCGAGGCCGGCGGGCGGTTCACCTCGATCCGCGGCGTGCCCGGCCCGCACGGCGGCAGCGCGCTGGTGACCAACGGCCTGCTGCACGACGAGGTGCTGGAGATCCTCGACCCGCTGCCGCGCTAGCGACCGAGCAGCCCCGCCAGCTCGTCGAGCGAGCGGATCACCGGGAGACCGGCCGCAGCGGCGGCGCCGTCGTCCGTCGTCGCGCGCCGACCACCCGGGCGGTCCAGCCAGATCCCCACCAGCCCGGCGCGGGCGGCGGCCGCGGCGTCGATGTCGGGCTCGTCGCCCACGTAGGCGGTGCGGGCAGGCTCGGTGCCCAGCCGGCGGCAGGCCTCGAGGAACACCTCGGGGTGCGGCTTGCCGACTCCGAGCGTGTCGACGCCGACCAGCATCGGGACGCGGTCCGCCAGGCCCGTGCGCCGCAGCTTGTCCTCCTGGTAGGCGGTGCCGGCATTCGACAGCGCGCCCACCCGCAACCCGGCGGCGAGGGCGGCGTCGACGGCCGCGGGCGCGTCGGGGTGGGCCGCCCACCCGGCGCGGAACCCCTCCTCGAAGACCGCGTCCCACTCGGCGAACGCCGCGTCGTCCAGCTCCGGCCCGCCGTAGGCGGCGTGCAGCTCGTTGGCGCGGCGCCGCCGCTGCTCGACGAAGCCCAGCTCGCCGCGCGTGTAGGCGCGGTAGTGGCCGTTGACGTCGGCCCGCCACGCCTCCAGCATCTCGGCGACCTTCCCGTCGCCCTGGTGCGGCAGGTAGGCCCGGATGACGGCCGTCAGGCCGTGGACGAAGGCGCTGCGCGTGTCGACGAGCGTGTCGTCGATGTCGAACAGCACGCCGTCGACGCTCACAGCGTCGCGCGCAGCCGCGCGATCCGGGCGAGGGTCGCCTCGCGGCCGAGGATCTCCATCGACTCGAAGAGCGGCGGCGACACACGCCGCCCGGTGACGGCGACCCGCAGCGGCGTGAAAGCGAGCCGGGGCTTGACCCCGAGCCCCTCGACGAGCGCCGACGTCAGCGCCGCCTGGGTGGTGGCGGCGCCGAAGTCGGGCACACCCGCCAGCGTCGCGGCCGCCGCGTCGAGGATGCCGGCGGCTTCCGGCGACAGCGCGGCGCGCGCGTCGTCGGCCACCGCCAGGTCGTCGTCGGCGACGAAGAGGAACCCGAGCATGCCCACGGCCTCCGCGAGCAGGGTCATCCGCTCCTGGACCAGCGGCGCGCCGGCGTCCAACCGTGCGCGCTCGCCGTCCGTCAGCTCGTCGTACGACGAGGCCGAGACCACGCCGGCCGTGTGCAGGTACGGGACCAGGCGGCCGCGGAAGTCGTCGGGCGCCAGGAGCCGCACGTGCGCGGCGTTGATCGCCTCGGCCTTCTTCAGGTCGAACCGGGCCGGGTTCGGGTTGACGTCGGAGATGTCGAAGGCACCGACCATCTCCTCCATGGTGAACACGTCGCGGTCCGGCGCGATGGACCAGCCCAGCAGCGCGAGGTAGTTGAGGAGACCCTCCGGGGTGAACCCGCGGTCCCGGTGCAGGAACAGGTTGGACTCCGGGTCGCGCTTGCTCAGCTTGCGGTTGCCCTCGCCCATCACGTACGGCAGGTGGCCGAACAGCGGCATCACCGACGCGATGCCCAGCTGGAGGAGCGCCTGGTAGAGCACGACCTGGCGGGGTGTCGAGCTGAGCAGGTCCTCGCCGCGCAGCACGTGGGTGATGCCCATCAGCGCGTCGTCCACGGGGTTGACCAGCGTGTACAGCGGGTGGCCGGTGGACCGCACGATGACGTAGTCGGGCACCGAGCCGGCCTTGAACGTCACCTCGCCACGGATCAGGTCGGTGAACGTCACGTCCTCGTCGGGCATCCGCACGCGGATCACCGGCTCGCGGCCCTGCGCGCGGTACGCGGCCTTCTGCTCGTCGGTCAGGTCGCGGTCGAAACCGTCGTAGCCCAGCTTGGGGTCGCGGCCCGCGGCGAGGTGGCGCGCCTCGATCTCCTCCGGCGTCGAGAACGACTCGTACGCGAACCCCGCGGCGACCAGCCGGCGCGCGACGTCGGCGTAGACCGCCATCCGCTGGCTCTGGCGGTACGGCTCGTACGGGCCGCCCTTCTCCACGCCCTCGTCCCAGTCGAGGCCGAGCCAGGACAGCGCGTCGAGCAGCTGCAGGTAGCTCTCCTCCGAGTCGCGCGCCGGGTCGGTGTCCTCGATGCGGAAGACGAACGTCCCGCCGACGTGCCGGGCGTAGGCCCAGTTGAACAGCGCCGTGCGGATGAGGCCTACATGCGGCGTCCCGGTCGGGGACGGGCAGAAACGGACCCGGATCGGAGAGGTGGGGTTCACGGGGACACAGCCTAGTTCGCGGGCCGACGAGGCCCGCCGCCCCCCGCCCGATGGCTCGTCACGCAGCGCCTCGAGCAGAACCCGCATCCGCGGCCCGTCGACCATGCCGGCGGCCACCGCGTCCGCCACGTCGGAGAGCTCCCCGTCGAGCGTCCGGCCGTCCCTCACCAGCCGCTGCGCGGCGCGACGGCTCCAGCCCAGGCGCATCGCGAGCTCGTCGGAGGCCGACACGGGTCCCGAGCCTGTGGGCCGACCCGGCGATGGCGCCGCCGAAACGCTCAGCCCCGCGGCACCCCGCGGTTCGCCAGCTCGTCGGCCTTCTCGTTGCCGGGGTCGCCGGCGTGGCCCTTGACCCACACCCAGCGCACCTGGTGCCGGCCCAGCTCGGCGTCGAGCGCCTGCCACAGGTCCTGGTTCTTCACGGGCTGCCGGGTGGACGTGCGCCACCCGTTGCGCTTCCAGCCGGCGACCCAGGAGGTCACGCCCTGCATCACGTACTGCGAGTCGACGTGCAGCGTCACGGGCACCGGCCGCGTCAGCGCGCGCAGCCCCTCGATCACCGCGGTGAGCTCCATGCGGTTGTTGGTGG
>Ga0255338_1002706_pt1 | contig 24245 bp, 26 predicted proteins | sample MeOH1_35cm_T4_19_FD_203715 | JGI IMG/M metagenome (GOLD analysis project Ga0255338, IMG submission 203715) | Sandy soil microbial communities from University of British Columbia, Vancouver, Canada - MeOH1_35cm_T4_195 | ecosystem: Engineered > Artificial ecosystem > Sand microcosm > Unclassified ...
CCCGCGCGTGATGGGCATCGGCCCGGCGCCGGCCACCGAGAAGGTGCTGGCCCTGACGGGCCTGAAGCTCGAGCAGATCGACGTGATCGAACTCAACGAGGCGTTCGCCGCGCAAGGCATCGCGGTGCTGCGCCTGCTGGGGCTCAAGGACGACGACGCGCGGGTCAATCCCAACGGCGGCGCCATCGCGCTGGGGCACCCGCTGGGGGCCTCGGGCGCGCGGCTGGCCACCACGGCGGTCAACCAGCTGCACGCCAGCGGCGGGCGCTACGCGCTGTGCACCATGTGCATCGGCGTGGGGCAGGGCATCGCCGTGATCCTCGAGCGCGTCTGACCGCACCCCGAGGCAGCCGGCCGGGTCAGAAGCGGGCGCGCGGGTCGTGCCTGGCCAGGCGTTCGAGCAGGTGCTCCACCTCGGCCTGGGTCGCCCTGGACATCGGCGCGGCGGGCTTGCGCTGCGCTGCCGAGGCCAGCAGCCCGCGCCGCATCATCACGTACTTGCGCACGGCCAGGCCGACGCCTGGCTGCTGCTCGTAGCGGATCAGTGGCAGGTGCGCGTCGAAGATGTCGTGCGCCTCCTGCGCCTTGCCCTCGCCGTGCAGGCGCACCACGTCGCACAGCAGGTCGGGGAAGCAATAGCCCGTGTTGGCGCCGTCCGCGCCGCGCGCCATCTCGTAGTCGAGGAACAGCCCGCCGTTGCCGCACAGGATCGAGATGTGGCGCATGGAGCCGTCGCGTTCGAAGCCGCGCAGCGTGCTGATCTTCTCCAGGCCGGGCCAGTCCTCGTGCTTGAGCATCACGCATGAGGGCAGTTCGGTGACGATGCGGCGGATCACGCCCGGCGTCATCTGCACCGAGAACGTCAGCGGGTAGTCCTGCAGCACGAACGGCACGTCGCTGCCGATGGCTTCCACCGCCTGCCGGTAATAGCCAACGATCTGGTCGTCGGTGCGCAAGGTGTTGGGCGGCGCGATCATGACGCCGGCGGCGCCGCGTTCCATGACCTCGCGGGTCAGCGCGCGCATCGCGGCGAAGCCCGGCGCCGAGACGCCCACCACGACCGGCACGGCGCCGAAGCGCCTGACCACCTGCGCCGCGATGGCCACGGACTCGGCGTGTTCCAGCTTCGGGGCCTCCCCCATCTGGCCGAGCACGGTGACGCCGGTCGCGCCGCATTGCAGGTAGAAGTCCGTCAGCCGGTCGATGGAGCCGGTGTCGACGCGGCCGTCGTCGAGGAATGGGGTGGGCGCGATCGGAAAGACGCCCTTGGCATCAACGGTCAGTTTCATGGGTGCGGGTGCATTCGGCCGGCGACGGCCGGCCGCGGGAGGAATGGTACGCGTCCCGCGCTCACCCCTCGCGCCGCCGCTCGTCCGCCTGCTGGCGCGCCTGGCTGGCGGCGCGCTCCTGGGCCAGCTGGTCCTGCAACTGGCGGCGCGCCTGCTTGGTGACGGCGATCACCTTGGCGCGGTCCTTGTGGTGCGGGTACATCCGCTCGAAGAGCTGCAGGTTGGCGTGCCGGAAGCGCATCGCCAGCCTGCGCGCCTCGTGCGGCGCCAGGCCCAGCGCCTCGAGCGCGGTGCGCCCGCTGCGCAGGCTGGATTCGAACAATTCACGCTCGACGTTCAGGACGCCGCGGTCGCGCAGCTCGTTCCAGTGGGTCACGTCACGCGCCCGCACCACGAGTTCGAGCTGGGGGAAGTGAGCCCGCGCCAGGTCCACGATCCTGAGGGACTGCCCGACGTCGTCCACGGCGACCACCAGCACCCTGGCGGTCGCGCCGCCGGCCGTGCGCAGCAGGTCCAGCCGCGTCGCGTCGCCGTAGAAGACCTTGTAGCCGAAGGCGCGGGCGGTTTCGATCATGTCGGCATCGTGGTCCAGCACGGTGGAAGCGATCCCCTGCGCCGCCAGCAACCGTCCCACGATCTGCCCGTACCGGCCGAAGCCGGCGATGATCACCGGCGCATGTTGCGGTTCGCCGAGCTCGGACAGGCCGGGCCGCGTGCCCGCCCGCCGCGCGCCCGCGACGCGGTCGACGATCACCAGCAGCAGCGGGCTGAGCAACATGGAGATCGCCACGGCGGCGACCAGGAACGACGCCGCCTCGCGCGGCAGCGCGCCGCCGGCAGCGGACTGGAACACGACGAACGCGAATTCCCCGCCCTGCGCGAGCAGCAGCGTGAACACCGGCCGTTCCTGGGCCGGCAAGCCCATCCAGCGGGCCAGCAGCCAGATGACCAGCGCCTTGACCAGCAGGAAGCCCGCGACGACCAGCGCCATCAGCCAGGGCGACGCGAGCAGCACGCCGAAATCGATGCTCATGCCCACGGCGATGAAGAACAGGCCGAGCAACAGGCCCTTGAACGGTTCGATGTCGGTCTCGAGCTCCCGGCGGTACTCGCTGTCGGCCAGCAGGACGCCGGCGAGGAACGCGCCCAGGGCCATCGACAGTCCGGCGAACTGCATCAGCGCGGCGGTCGCGACCACCAGCAGCAGGGCGGCCGCGGTGAAGATCTCGGGCGTGCGGCTCCTGGCGATCCAGCGCAGCAGCGGCCGCAGCAACAGGCGCCCGCCCAGGATGACGGCGCCGATCACCGCGAGGATCTTGGCGCCCTCCAGCCAGGCGCTGCCGCCGGCCGCCGCCCGCAGTCCCGCGCCGCCGTCCAGCAGCGGCAGCAGCGCGAGGATGGGGATGGCCGCGACGTCCTGGAACAGCAGGATGGCGAGGCCGGCCTGCCCGCTGGTGGTCGGCAGCAGGTTGCGCTCGCCCATCACCTGCAGCGCGACCGCGGTCGAGGACAGCGCCAGCCCGAGCGCTGCCACCAGCCCCAGCCGCCACGACACCCCGCCCAGCACGGCGGCCGCCAGGAACAGGGCGGCGGCGCAGCCCAGCACCTGGGCGCTGCCCCAGCCGAAGATGGAGCGTCGAAGGTTCCACAGCCGCCGCGGCTCCAGTTCCAGTCCGACCAGGAACAGCATCAGCACGACGCCCAGTTCGGCGAAATGCAGGATGGCCTCCACGTTGCGCACCAGGCCGATGCCCCAGGGCCCGATGGCGATGCCCGCGGCCAGGTAGCCGATGATGGAGCCCAGGCCGAGCGAACGCGCGAGCGGCACGGCGATCACCGCCGCGGCAAGGTAGATCAGGCTGGCGTTGAGCCAGGTGGGCGCATGCTCCACTATCGCACCTCCACCGCGGCCGTGGTCGAGGCCGCCGGCCGGTCCTGGTGCGGCACCTCGCACGCTGGACACGCCGGCAGGTCTTCCAGTTCGCGCCACCGCGGATAGCTGCGCAGCCGCTCCTCGAACACGGCCACGTGCGCCGCGACGGCGGCGTCGCTGGCGCGGCGTGCGCCGTGCAGCAGCAGCGGCGGCAGGAAGCGCATGCCGCACAGCGCTGCGGTCTGCTCGTACGGCGGCAGGAAGGCATCGAAGAAATAGCGGTTGTAGCCTTGCGGGTGGTACGAGGATTCGGCCCCGCCGGTGCTGGCCGCCAGCCACAGGTCCTTGCCGTGCAGGGCCGATGCGCCGGGCCCGTAGGCCCAGCCGAAGCTGAGCACCTCGTCCAGCCAGAGCTTTTGCAGGGCGGGCATCGAGTACCACTGGATCGGGTGCAGCAGGATCAGCAGTCCCGCCGCCGCCAGGCTGTTCTGCTCGGCGGCGACATCGATGTCGTAGTCGGGATACAGGGCGTACAGGTCGCGCACCGCGACACCGGGCACCCGCCGCGCGGCGGCCAGCAACTGGCGGTTGACGCGCGACTCGCGCCAGTTGGGGTGCGCCGCCAGCACCAGGATCTGCGGCGGGCGCGCGGTCGGGAGCTCATCCATAGGGGTACCATAGGGGCCAGGCGGCGCTCCCGGCGGGAGCGTGCAATCTCTCCAAGGAGTCTGCCATGCCGATCGTGGTTGTCGCGAATCCCAAGGGTGGTGTCGGGAAGTCCACCATGGCCACCCAGATCGCCGGCTATTTCGCGAGCCGGGGGCGTACCGTCATGCTGGGGGATGCCGATCGCCAGCAGTCGTCGCGCCTCTGGCTGGGGCTGCGCCCGCCCGCCGCCCGTCCGATCAGCACCTGGGACATGGGCGAGGACAAGGTGGTGAAGCCGCCGAAAGGCACGACCCATGTCGTGCTGGACACCCCGGCCGGCATGCACGGGCCGCTGTTCAACCAGATCCTGCAGCTCGCCGACAAGGTCGTGGTGCCGCTGCAGCCGAGCGTCTTCGACATCTTCGCCACCCGTGCCTTCCTCGACGAGCTCGCCCGCCATCGCAAGGCCGGGCGGCTGCAGGTCGGCATCGTCGGCATGCGCGTCGACGAGCGCACCATCGCCGCCGACAAGCTGCACGAGTTCGTGGACAGCCTGGGCCTGCCCGTGCTCGGCTTCCTGCGGCACACCCAGAACTACATCCACCTCGCCGCGCGCGGGCTGACCATCTTCGACGTGGCGCCGGGCCGCGTCGAGCGCGACCTGGCACAGTGGGAAGGCATCTGTCGCTGGCTCGACAACTGACCATTCCGGCTGCTTGCTACATTCCCGCGATGAAGACCTTCCAGAACCTTGCCGAGCTGCCCTCCCACGTGGGCCAGGAAGTCGCCGTGAGCGACTGGCTCACCATCACCCAGGAACAGATCAACCTGTTCGCGCAGGCCACCGGCGACCACCAGTGGATTCACGTGGACGTGGAAAAGGCCAAGGCCGGCCCGTTCGGCGCGCCGATCGCCCATGGCTTTCTCACGCTGTCGCTGATCCCCAAGTTCTTCGAGACCTCGTTTCGCATCGAGAACTCGCGCATGGGCGTCAACTACGGGTTGAACCGGGTGCGCTTCACGGCGCCGGTGCCGGTGGGCAGCCGGCTGCGCGGGCGGATGAAGCTGCTCGAATGCAAGCCGATCGAGGCGAACGGCGTGCAGATGACCTGGGAGGTCACCGTCGAGCGTGAAGGCAGCGACCGGCCGGTGTGCATCGCCGAGTCGCTGAGCCGGCGCTACCCGTAGCTCAGGCGAAGGCGTTCTGCCGCCACGCCTCGAACACGGTCACCGCCACCGCGTTCGACAGGTTGAGGCTGCGCTGGCCCGCGCGCATCGGCAGGCGCAGGCGCTGGGCGGGGGCGAACTGCTCCCGCACCGCCGGCGCGAGGCCGGCGGTCTCCGAGCCGAAGACCAGCCAGTCGCCCGGGCTGAACCGCGTGTCGTGGACGAGGTGCCCGCCGCGGGCCGTCAGCGCGAACATCCGCGCGGGATCGGGCCGCGACGCCGCCAGGAAGGCTCCCCAGTCCGAATGCCGCCGCACCGGCGTGTACTCGTGGTAGTCGAGCCCGGCGCGCCGCATCAGGCGGTCCTCCATGGAAAACCCGAGCGGTTCGATCAGGTCCAGCGTGCAGCCGGTGTTGGCGGCCAGCCGGATCACGTTGCCGGTGTTGGGCGGAATCTCCGGCTCGACCAGGACGATGTGGAACATGGCGCCATTGTCGCGGCCCGCTCGCTCAGGGCGGGGCCTCGGTGCGGGCGACGACGATCGCCACGATGTCCGCCGCGCCGGCGTGGCGCAGGGCCGCTGCCGCGCCGAACATCGACGCGCCGCTGGTCATGACGTCGTCGACGAGGACGATGCGCCGGCCGCGCAAGCCGCCGGCCAGCGAGGGCTCGACGGCAAAGGCGCCCTCGACGTTGGCCAGCCGCGCATGGCGGTCCAGCGCTGTCTGCGCCGCGGTGTGGCGCGTGCGCAGCAGCACGTCGGCCCTTGCCTTGGGCGGCGACAGGGCGCGCGCCAGCAGCAGCGCCTGGTTGAAGCCGCGCTCGGCCAGCCGCTCGCGCGACAGCGGCATCGGCAGCACCAGGTCGGCCCGCTCGATCGACGGCTCCACCCACGGCGCGCAGCGCAGCAGCGCGGCGAAGTTCCGCGCCCAGCCGGGCTGGCCGCGGAACTTGAAGCTCGTGATCAGCGCCGACCAGGGATATTCGTAGCCGACGGCGGCGTGGCATGCGTCGAGCGGCGGCGGTTCGCGCACGCAGCGGCCGCATTCGGCGACCCCCGGCGGCACCGGCAGGGCGCAGCGGCGGCAGCGCGGCCGCGGCTGGCCGAAGCGGGCCACGCACGCCTCGCACACCGGCTGCGCCGGCCAGGCCCGGCACACGGCGCACTGCCCCGGCAGCTTGTCGGCGAGCCCGGCGAGCAGGTGGCGCAGCATCCGGTCAATATACTGGCCGGTTTCCTGATGTCCAACGAACGTCCGCCCACCATCGATCCGGTCGCCGCCGGCCACTGGCAGCGTGCCGCCCCCGCCGGCTCGCCCTGGTTGCACGAGGAAGTCGGGCGGCGCATGGAAGACCGCCTGCAATGGATCCGCCTGGCCCCGGCGACCTGGGCGGACTGGGAACCGGTGCGCGGCGGCCTGGAGGCGCATGGCCTGCTCGAGCGGCGCTATCCGCAGGCCCGGTGTTTCGTGTACGAAAGCGATCCGGTTCGCGCCTCCGTCGCCCGGCAACAGCTGGCGCGGCCGTGGTGGCGCCGCTGGTCCGTGCCCCCCCTGGAGCATGGACCGGTGCCCGACGGTGCGGCCCAGATGCTGTGGGCCAACATGGCGCTGCACCTGACGGCGGACCCGGAGGCGCTCCTGGGGGCGTGGCACCGGGCGCTCGCGCCGGAAGGGTTCCTGATGTTCTCGTGCCTCGGGCCCGACACGGTGCGCGAGTTGCGCGGGCTGTACGCGGCCCTCGGCTGGCCGCCGCCGGCCCATGAGTTCACCGACATGCACGACTGGGGCGACATGTTGGCGCATGCGGGTTTTGCCGACCCCGTGATGGACATGGAACGCGTTACGCTCACCTGGGAAAACCCGGAACGGCTGCTGCGGGAGCTGCGGGAACTGGGCGCCAACCTGCATCCCGCCCGTTTCGGTGCCCTGCGCGGGCGTGGCTGGAAATCGCAGCTGGAGCGGGAACTGGCGGGCAGGCTGGGCGACGGCCAGGGCCGCCTGGCGCTGACGTTCGAGATCATCTACGGCCACGCCGTGAAGCCGCCGCCGCGGGTGAAGGTGACCGGCGAAAGCGCCGTTTCGCTCGAGGACATGCGCGCAATGCTGCGCCCAGCGTCCAAAAAATGACGCTCATCTGATCTGTCTCAAACGAATTCCCGGAAAGTACCTTGCCGGGCGGTCGGAATTGAGGTAACGGCGGTTTTTTCGCGCGGCGCTACAATCCGCCCTTCGTTTTTCAAGCGACAGCTCGCCGTCGCATGGCGAGGTTTCCTGCCTCCCTCCGCGGCGTCTTGTCGCCTGGAGTTGCCGCGACCTTCGGCTTGCAGCGGTCCGTGCCCGTGCTGCCCCGTTCGACGCGAGGAAATCTGAAGGCATTGCGCGAAGGCGCCGGACAGCCGCGCGGAGACAGCGGCGGGGACTGAAAAGAAGGTAGAACGAGTGAGAACCATGAAGCGCATTTCGGACAAGCTGGCCTCGCTGCTGCTCCCATTGGGTGCGCTCGGCACCGCTGCCCACGCGGCCACCAACGACCTGCCCGGCGGGCCGGCTGTGCGCCAGCTGAACCTGCACGCGGCCGCCACCCGCATCGCGGCCGAGCAGGCCTGGCTGCACTGGTTCATGCTGATCACCTGCATCGTGATCTTTGTGCTGGTGTTCAGCGTGATGTTCTATTCGATCTGGAAGCACCGCCGCTCGCGGGGCCACAAGCCCGCCAACTTCCACGAGTCCGTGACGGTGGAAGTGGTCTGGACCGTCATCCCGTTCCTGATCGTCATCGGCATGGCGCTGCCCGCCACCAAGGTGGTCGTCGCCCAGAAGGACACCAGCAACGCGGACCTGACCATCAAGGCCACCGGCTACCAGTGGAAGTGGGGCTACGACTATCTCAAGGGCGAAGGCGAGGGCATCTCGTTCCTGTCGACCCTGGACGCCAACCACCGGCACATGTCCAACGAGGGCGCGACCGGCCAGGTGCCGGACAACTACCTGCTGGCCGTCGACAACCCGCTGGTGGTGCCGGTCAACAAGAAGATCCGCATCATCACCACCGCCAACGACGTGATCCACGCCTGGGGCGTGCCGGCCTTCGGCGTGAAGCAGGACGCGATTCCCGGCTTCGTGCGCGACACCTGGTTCCGCAGCGAGAAGACCGGCGACTTCTACGGCCAGTGCTACGAGCTGTGCGGCAAGGAACACGCCTACATGCCGATCCACGTGAAGGTGCTGTCGCAGCAGGACTACGCCGCGTGGGTCGATGGCGAGAAGAAGAAGATGGCGGCGCGCGCCGACGATCCCAGGAAGGTCTGGGTGCTCGACGACCTCGCCCGGCGCGGCGAGAAGGTGTATGCGGCGAACTGCGCCGCCTGCCACCAGCCCACGGGCAAGGGCGCCGGCCCGATCAAGCCGCTGGACGGCTCGCAGGTCGTGCAGGACCCGGACAAGGCCAAGGAGATCCAGGTGGTGCTCAACGGCCGGGCGGCGATGCCGGCCTGGAAGCAGCTCTCCGACACCGACCTCGCGGCGGTGATCACCTACACCAAGAACAACTGGTCCAACAAGACCGGCCAGATCGTGCAGCCCGCCGAAGTGCTGGCGCAGCGCGGCAAGTAAGCCGGCCGCACAGAGTCCCCAGACAAGGAATCCCCGATGAGCGCCGTTCTCGACCATCCCGGCCAGCACGCCCACGACGACCACAGCCACGCGCCCGCCGGCTGGCGGCGCTGGGTCTACGCCACCAATCACAAGGACATCGGCACGTTGTACCTGCTGTTCTCGTTCACCATGCTGATGGTGGGCGGCGTGCTGGCGCTCGCGATCCGCGCCGAGCTGTTCCAGCCCGGGCTGCAGCTGGTCAACCCCGAGCTGTTCAACCAGTTCACCACGATGCACGGCCTGATCATGGTGTTCGGCGCGATCATGCCGGCCTTCGTCGGCTTCGCGAACTGGATGATCCCGATGCAAATCGGCGCGCCCGACATGGCGTTCGCGCGGATGAACAACTTCAGCTTCTGGCTGCTGATCCCCGCCGGCCTGATGCTGGTCGGCTCGTTCTTCATGCCCGGCGGCGCGCCCGCCGCGGGCTGGACGCTCTATGCGCCGCTGACGCTGCAGATGGGCCCCTCGATGGACGCCGGCATCTTCGCGATGCACATCATGGGCGCCTCGTCGATCATGGGTTCCATCAACATCATCGTCACGATCCTGAACATGCGCGCGCCCGGCATGACGCTGATGAAGATGCCGATGTTCTGCTGGACCTGGCTGATCACGGCCTACCTGCTGATCGCCGTGATGCCGGTGCTGGCCGGCGCCATCACGATGACGCTGACCGATCGCCACCTGGGCACGACCTTCTTCAATCCCGCCGGCGGCGGCGATCCGGTGATGTACCAGCACATCTTCTGGTTCTTTGGTCATCCCGAGGTCTACATCATGATCCTGCCCGCGTTCGGGATCATCAGCCAGGTCGTGCCCGCCTTCGCGCGCAAGCGCCTGTTCGGCTACGCCTCGATGGTGTACGCGACCTCGTCGATCGCCATCCTGTCGTTCATCGTATGGGCGCACCACATGTTCACGACCGGCATGCCGGTGACCGGGCAGCTGTTCTTCATGTACGCGACCATGCTGATCGCCGTGCCCACGGCCGTGAAGATCTTCAACTGGATCGCCACCATGTGGGAAGGCTCGATGACCTTCGAGACCCCGATGCTGTGGGCCGTCGGCTTCATTTTCGTGTTCACCATCGGCGGCTTCACCGGGCTGATCCTGGCGATGGCGCCGATCGACCTGGTGCTGCAAGACACGTATTACGTGGTGGCGCACTTCCACTACGTGCTGGTCGCCGGCTCGCTGTTCGCCATGTTCGCGGGCTTCTACTACTGGGCCCCCAAGTGGACGGGCGTCATGTACAACGAGCGCATGGGCCAGATCCATTTCTGGTGGTCCATGATCAGCTTCAACATCACGTTCTTCGTGATGCACTTCCTGGGCCTGGCGGGCATGCCGCGCCGCTACGCCGACTATCCGGCGCAGTTCGCGGACTTCAACGCGATCGCATCGGTCGGCGCCTTCGGCTTCGGCCTGGCGCAGGTGTTCTTCTTCTTCGCCGTGGTGCTGCCGATGATGCGCGGCAGGGGCGAGCCCGCGCCGCAGCGCCCGTGGAACGACGCGGACGGCAAGGGCGCCGAGGGCCTGGAGTGGGAAGTGCCGTCGCCGGCGCCTTTCCACACCTTCGAAACCCCGCCGCGCCTCGACGCGAGCGGCCAACGGCTGCTGGAGCCCCAGCTCTCCGGCCGTTCGCACCGAACATGGCGGCAGGCGTGATGACGGACCGTGACGAGCGCAAGCGCAGGAACCTGCGCCTGGCGCTGATCCTGGCGTCGATCGCGGCGGCGTTCTTCGTCGGCGTGATCGCCAAGTTCGTCCTGGTGGCCGGGTGAGGGCACGATGAGCCTGCGCGCGGAAAACCGCAAGATGCTGGGCAAGCTCGCCGTCGTCGCGGCCGGCATGTTCGCGTTCGGCTACGCGCTGATCCCGTTGTACCAGGCGATCTGCGAGGCGACCGGCATCAACATCCTGTCGCTCGCCGAGCGGCAGGTGCCGGGCAGCGCGGCCGCGGCAGGCACGCCGCTCAATACGCAGGTGGACACGAGCCGCACCATCACGGTGGAGTTCGACGCGAACGCGCGCGGGCCCTGGGAATTCACGCCGGCGCAGCGTTCGGTCCAGGTGCATCCGGGCGAGCTCGCGACGGTGATGTACGAGTTCCGCAACGTGCAGGACCGGCGGATGGTGGCGCAGGCCATCCCCAGCTACGCGCCGAACCAGGCGGCATCGCACTTCAACAAGCTCCAGTGCTTCTGTTTCGAGCAGCACACGCTGGAGCCGGGCGAGCGCCGGCAATGGCCGGTCGCCTTCGTGATCGATCCGCGGCTGTCGAAGGACGTCAAGACGATCACGCTCTCGTACACGTTCTTCGAGGTCGGCGGGTCGTTCCCGGCGGCGCCGAAAGGACCGAGCACGTGATGGCCGGCGTCGAACCCGGCCGTCGCGGGGGATCCTTCTGGCGCACGGCCAGGGCGGTCGCCTGGTCGTTCGTCGGCATCCGGCAGAAACATGCCTCGCAGGAGGACATGGCGCGCCTCAATCCGATCCACATCATCGCGGTGGCGCTGGTGGCCGTCGTGCTGTTCGTCGGGGCCCTGGTGGCGCTGGTCCACTGGGTCGTGGCTTAGCAACAATCAGAGAGACAAGTTTTGGGAATCAGGAGCTGAGATGAGTAGCACCGCACCGGGCACCACGCCACGTTACTTCGTTCCGGAGCCTTCGCGGCATCCGGCGTTCGCCGCGTTCGGCCTGTTCTGGGTGATCTTCGGCGCGGCCCAGTGGATCAACGGAGTCGGCTGGGGCAAGTACGTGCTGCTGTTCGGCTTCGCGTGGCTGTTCTGGGTCCTGTACCAATGGTTCCGCGACTCGATCCAGGAGAGCGAAGGCGGCCGCTACGGGCACAAGATCGACCTGTCCTACCGCTGGAGCATGAGCTGGTTCATCTTCTCCGAGGTGATGTTCTTCGGCGCCTTCTTCACGGCCCTGTGGTGGATGAGGGCGCATTCGGTGCCGGCGCTCGGCGGCGTGGACAACGCGCTGCTGTGGCCCGACTTCAAGGCGGTCTGGCCGACGCAGTCCCCGGGCACGACGGCATCGCCGGCCGGCATCATCGAGCCGTTCCAGGTCATGACGCCGTTCTGGCTGCCGACCATCAACACGGCGCTGCTGCTGTCCTCCGGCGTGACGCTGACGATCGCCCACCACCTGCTGCGCGAGAACCATCGCAGCCGCGCCATCGTGTTCATGTGGATCACGGTGCTGCTGGGCGCCACGTTCGTGGGCGTGCAGGGCTACGAGTACTTCCACGCGTACACCGACCTCAACCTCAAGCTCACCTCGGGCGCCTACGGTTCCACCTTCTTCATGCTGACCGGCTTCCACGGCTTCCACGTGATCGTCGGCATGCTGATGCTGCTGTTCATCACGCTGCGCCTGATGAAGGGCCACTTCACGCCCGAGCGCCACTTCGGTTTCGAGGGCGCCGCCTGGTACTGGCACTTCGTCGACGTGGTCTGGCTGGGCCTCTACACTCTGGTCTACTGGATGTAGACACTGGGCGCTTCGCCGCAGGCAGGAAGAAGGCGCCGCGAGGCGCTTTTTTCTTGGTCCCGGCTAGCGGCCGACGGGGATCCCGGTCGGCTGGATGTAGCCGAACTTCCACGCCAGCAGGATGCACACGAACAACAGGATCGAGAAGCCAACGCGAAAGCCCAGCGCGCGCGCCATGTTGTTCGTCTTCGGGCGGCCGTCCCGGCCGTCGCGCATCATGAAGAACAGCGCCGAGGCCAGGCTGCCGACGATGGCCACGAAGCCCAGGAGCACCAGGTGTTTCATCGCAGGAATGATACGGTGACCACCCCGGGTTCGCTTCGCTTCTGGCTGATCACCTTCGCCGCGCTGGCGGTGCTGGGCGTCACCCTGGCCCTGGGCGGCTGGCAGCTCGACCGCGGCCGGCAGCGCGAGGCCCTGCACCGTGCCGTGCAGCAGCGCCAGGCGCTGCCGCCGGTCGGCAACGAAGCTCTCCTGCGCGCCGGACCCGCCGCCGACCTGATGCACCGGTCGATCACCGTGCGCGGCACCTGGGCGGCGCAGCACACCGTGTTTCTCGACAACCGCCAGATGAACGGCAAGCCCGGTTTCTACGTCGTCACGCCGCTGCTGCTGGAAGGCGGCGCCGCCGTGCTGGTGGAGCGGGGCTGGGCGCCCAGGAACTTCGAGCGGCGCGAGCAATTGCCGCCGGTGGCGACCCCGACCGGGACGGTGCAGCTGCGCGGGCGCATTGCCCCGCCGCCGGCCAAGCTCTATGAGTTCGACGGGGCGCCGGCCGGTGCGATCCGGCAGAATCTCGATCTGGGCCGCCTTGCCGCCGAGACCGGCCTGCCCCTGCTGGCCCTGGCCGTGCGCCAGACGGGCGACGACACCTCGGACGGGCTCCTGCGGCAGTGGCCCGAGCCCGCGAGCGGTGCCGCCAAGAATTACGGCTATGCCTTCCAATGGTGGGCGCTCGCGGCGGCCACCGCCATCCTCTATGTCTGGTTCCAGCTCATCGCACCCCGCCGCAAGGTATCGCCTGCTTGAGGAGCCGCTCGGGCTGACGGTGCACTCGCTGCCCTCGCCACAGGACGCGGCGGCGGCCGACAGCCGGCGCACGCGCAGCGGCCGGTTCAAGATGCTGGCGGTGCTTGCCGTCTGCATCGCGCCGATCGTCGCCTCGTATTTCACCTATTACGTCGCCCGCCCGCAGGGACAGCGCAACTTCGGCGACCTGGTGCCGCAAAGGCCCTTGCCGGCGCTGGTCGCGACGAACCTGGACGGCGGCCGCGTCGCCTTGCCGGCGTTGCAGGGCCAGTGGCTGCTGGTGAGCGTGGCCGGCGGCGCCTGCGACGCCCGGTGCGAGCGCCATCTGTACCTGCAGCGGCAGCTGCGCGAGGCGCTCGGCAAGGACCGGGAGCGGCTGGACTGGGTCTGGCTGGTCTCGGACGAGGAGCCTGTGCGACCGGCGCTGCTGCCCGCGCTGAAGCCCGCGACGGTGCTGCGCGTCGGCGAGGCGCAGCTCGCGACCTGGCTGGAGCCGGCGGCCGGCCGGCAACTGGCCGATCACCTGTACGTCGTCGATCCGATGGGCCGCTGGATGCTGCGGTTTCCCGCCGATCTCGACACGGCCGGCGCCGGCAAGGCGCGGCGCGACCTCGAGCGGCTGTTGCGCGCGTCGGCATCGTGGGACCTGCCGGGCCGGGGGAAGCCCTGAGATGAACCAGCCGCTGTACGACCTCTCGCCAGTGCTCCACATCATGCTGATGGGGGTGGTGGTGGCGCTCGGGCCGTTGTCCTGGATGTGGTTGCGCAACAAGCGGGCGATTCCCGCGCGCCGGCTGCAGGCGCTGACCCTGCTGGTGCTGTTCCTGACGTTCGACCTCGTGCTGTTCGGCGCCTTCACGCGCCTGACCGACTCGGGCCTGGGCTGCCCCGACTGGCCGGGTTGCTACGGGCAGGCCAGCCCCACCGGCGCTCATGCCCAGATCGAGCAGGCGCAAAGCGCCATGCCGACCGGGCCGGTGACGCACCAGAAGGCCTGGATCGAGATGATCCACCGATACCTGGCCACGGCCGTGGGGGTCCTGATCCTGACGCTGACGGCGGGCACCTGGGTGTTGCGGCGCCGGGGCGCCGCGGTGAGCCCGTGGTGGCCGACCGTTACCTTGTTGTGGGTGTCGTTCCAGGGCGCGCTCGGCGCCTGGACCGTGACGATGAAGCTGTTCCCGGCCGTCGTGACGATGCACCTGCTCGCCGGGCTGGTGCTGCTGGCGCTCCTGTGCCGGCAGGCCGTGGCCTATGAGCATGCCCAGCAGGGACGCGCGCCCGTGCCGATGCCCTCCGGCTCGCGCGCGTGGCTGTTGCTGGCGGCGGCGCTGGTGTGGCTGCAGGCAGCCCTGGGTGGCTGGGTCAGCACCAACTACGCCGTGCTCGCCTGCAGCGAGTTCCCGGCCTGCCAGGGCTCGTGGTGGCCGGCGATGGACTTCCGCCAGGGGTTCGAGATCTGGCGCGAACTGGGCATGTCCGGCAGCGGCGAGCACATCGGCTTTGCTGCCCTGACCGCGATCCACTATGCGCATCGGTTGGCGGCCTATGCCGTGCTGGCCGTGCTCGCGCTGGCGGCCTGGCGCCTGGCCCGCGTCGCTGCGCTGCGCCGTCACGCCGGACTCCTGGCCGCGCTCGCGGTCTGGCAACTGGCCACGGGCGTGTCAAACGTGCTGTTCGACTGGCCCGTGGCGGTGGCCGTCGCCCACACCGGCGGCGCCGCCGGGCTCGTCCTGGCGCTGACCTGGGCGCTCGGTGAAACGCGGCGCGCGGCGGCACCGCGGCCGGCCTGGGCCGCAGGCCCAAGGGTGCACCAGTGAGCACGGCGAAGCACGAGGCGCTGGCGCCGCCGCTGGTGGCGAAGCTGCGCCAGTTCCATGCGCTCACCAAGCCGCGCGTGGTGCAACTGATCGTGTTCTGTGCGGTGATCGGCATGGCGCTGGCCGTCCCCGGGATGCCCACGCTCGCCGAGCTGCGGCTGGGACTGGTCGCGGGCGCCGGCATCTGGCTGGTGGCCGGCGCGGCGGCCGCCTTCAACTGCCTGGTCGAGAAGGGCATCGACTCGAAGATGCGCCGCACCTCGTGGCGGCCCACCGCCCGGGGCGAACTCGGCGACGGCGAGACGCTGGCCTTCGCCACGCTGCTCTGCGGCGCCGGCTCGTGGCTGCTCTACGCCTGGGTGAATCCCCTGACGATGTGGCTGACGTTCGCCACGTTCGTCGGGTACGCCATCGTCTACACCGTCGTGCTCAAGCCCTTGACGCCGCAGAACATCGTCATCGGCGGGGCCTCGGGTGCAATGCCGCCGGTGCTCGGCTGGGCGGCGATGACGGGGGAGGTCGGCCCGCAGGCGCTGATCCTGTTCCTGATCATCTTCCTGTGGACCCCGCCGCACTTCTGGGCCCTGGCGCTGTACCGCGTCGAGGACTATCGCAAGTCCGGGCTGCCGATGCTGCCCGTGACGCACGGGAACGAATTCACGCGGCTGCAGGTCTTCCTCTACACGCTGGTGCTGTTCGCCGCCTGCCTGATGCCTTTCGCCTCGGGCATGAGCTCGTGGTTCTACCTGGCCGCCGCCGCGGCGTTGAGCCTGGGCTTCTGCTGGTATGGTTTCCGGCTGTGGCGCGAGTATTCCGACGCCCTGGCGCGCAGGACGTTCCGCTTTTCGCTGATTCACCTGAGCGCCCTGTTCGCGGCATTGCTGATCGATCACTACCTGTTCTGACCCATGGACCGCCGAAGCCTCCTGCATGCCTGCTCAGCTCCCGTCATGGCCGCCGTCCTGGCGCCGCTGCTGGCCGCGTGCGGTGACGACAAACCCCAGTTCAAGGCAATCGACCTGACCGGCGCCGAGTACGCCCGCGGCTTCGAGCTGGCCGACCACAACGGCCAGCCGCGCAGCCTGAAGGACTTCAGCGGCAAGATCGCGGTCGTGTTCTTCGGCTACACCCAGTGCCCCGACGTGTGCCCCACCACCTTGTCCGAGATCGCCGAAGCCAAGCGGCTGCTGGGCGCCGACGGCGCCAAGGTGCAGGGGCTGTTCATCACCGTGGATCCGGAGCGCGACACGCCCGAGGTGCTGAAGGCCTACATGGCGAATTTCGGTCCCGACTTCGTGGCCCTGCGCGGCACGCCGGAACAGCTCGCCGCGGTCGCCAAGGAGTACAAGATCTACTTCAAGAAGGCCGAGGGCAAGACGCCGGGCAGCTACACGATGGACCATTCGGCGGCCAGCTACGTCTACGACCCCCAGGGGCGGCTGCGCCTGTACACCCGCTACGGCACGGGGCCGGAGGCCCTGGCGTCGGACCTGAAGCTATTGCTCAGGAACGCCTGAACGGCGCTCTCAAGGAAACGCCGGGCCGCCCCAACCAACCTTGGAACAACTCGCTTCACGGGGCTTGACTCGAAAGACGGTTGCTCAGAAGTTCATCGGCCGGATCAGCTTGCGGGCCTCTGGCGGCATCGCGTTGACCGAGTCCAGCAGCCAGTGCAGCGAGGCGGGCGCGTCCAGCTCCGCTTGCGGCAACAGGGCCACCGCCACGTGGAACTTGATGGCCGCGCCGCCGGGCAGCGCCGTCGACGGCCGCAGCCCGCGCGCCACCAGTTCCTGCGCCCGGTTGAGCGCGCTTTCGGCCGTCGTCGGGCTTTCCAGCAGCAGGGCGAAGTGGTGGTCGCCGACGCGCGCCTCCAGGTCGATGTCCGTGGCCGCGCGCCGCAGCAGCGAGGCAGCCACCACCAGTGCCCGGTCTGCCGCTTCGCGGCCGTACTGAGCGGCCAGCGCATCGAAATTCGAGATCTTCAGCGTCATCAGCGCGCAGCGCTGCTTCAGCGCGCGGGCGCGATCGATCGCCCCGCCCAGCCGCTGCAGCAGCGTGCCATCGTGGGCGATGCCCGTGAGCACGTCGTCGCGGGCCAGCGCCGCCGCCCGCAACTGCGCCTCGCGGCGATGGCTGCTGCGCATGCTGAGGGCGTAGAACAGCAGCGGCAGGCCCGCGGCCGTGCCCAGCACCAGTGTGTCGCGTGTCAGCACCGTGGGCGAGATCAGTTCCAGCCCGACCATCGCCGTCACCAGCTCCGTCACCAGGAGCGGCACGAAACCCAGCGCGATGAGCCCGATGTGGCGGTCCTCGCCGTGCGTCCACACCAACAGGATCAACCCCGCGGCCACGGCGATGCCCACCATCGTGAGCGCCATCACCAGCAGGAACGAGGTGGGCAGGGCGAGGACGGTATCGAGCGCCGCGGCCGACAGCAGCGCCGCGATGACGCTCCACACCGCCAGGTCCAGCACCCGCGAAAAACGTGCCGGCTCGGTGATGTTCCGGGCGAACCACAGGCCGGCGGCCGATGAAATTCCCGGCAGCAGGAACGTGGCGATCTCGTTCCATCCGGTCCAGCCGTCCCACAGGTGCTGTTCTCCCAGGCCCAGCGCCGCCAGTTGCCCGGCCGCCAGCACCGTCACGTAGAACGCGAACACGGCGAAGTTGCGGTCCCGTTGGGCGATGGCGTTCACCAGCGCTCCCAGCGCGATCAGCCCGGCGAGCCCGAAGTAGGCGCCCAGCAGGAACTGCGCCCGCTCGCGCGTGGCCAGCAGGCCGGATGACTCGTACAAGCGCAGCGGCGCCGTGAACTCCACATGGGCCTGTTCGATGCGCAGCCAATAGCGAACCGGATTCCCGTCTGCCGGTGCGAGCTCGAAGGCGGGGTAGCGGCCCGGAACCGGCCAGTCGGACACGGCCATGGCGGTGCCTGCCTTCTGCTCGACCCAGTGCCCGTCCCTGGCGCGGTAGAACAATTGCGCCGCCGGCAGCGTGGAGGACGCGATCTGCAGGAAGAAGTGGCGCCCGCCGCGAACCGCCGCGTCGAACTGGATCCACAGCGCCTTGTCGTCCAGCTCGTAGCTGCGGCCCCGCTGGTGCAAGGACCACGGAAGCGATGCGGCCATCGCTTCGACCTGGTCGGCCGTGCGAAAGCCGGTCGGATCGATCCAGGCGCGGGCCTGGCCGGCGAGTGAGACCTGTGGCTGGCCCGGCGAGAGCTCGATCACGGCCAGCGCCGCCGCCGGGCCTGCGGGCGCCTGTTGGGCCCAGCCGGCCGGCGCGGTCCCGAACCAGAGCAGCACCAGAAGCCAGCAGGTGGCGATCAACCTCATCCGCTGGATTGTTACCGGATTCGCCACGCGAGAAAAGAAAAGGCCCGGTGGTCCGGGCCTCCTGTCTCATCGGCGCACCGCACGCCGGCTCAGGCGTAGGCGGCCAGCGCCTTCCTCATCTTCTTCATCGCCGCCGATTCGATCTGGCGGATGCGCTCGGCGCTGACGCCGTACTCGCCGGCCAGCTCGTGCAGCGTCAGGCCGCCCGACCCGTCGTCGTTGACCTTCAGCCAGCGCTCTTCGACGATGCGGCGGCTGCGCGGGTCGAGTTCCTGCAAGGCGGCCGCGATGCCGTCGGTGGCCATCACGTCGCGCTGGCGCGATTCCAACACGGCGGCGGGCTCGTGGCTGGCGTCGGCGAGATAGGCGATCGGGCCGAACGCCTCTTCGCCGTCGTCGGACGGCGCCGGGTCGAGCAGCACGTCGCCGCCCGCCATCCTCGCCTCCATTTCGATCACTTCCTCGCGCTTGACCTTCAGCTCGCGCGCCATGACGTCGATCTGCTCCTCGGTCAGCGTGTCACGGTGCGTCTGGGCGTCCGCCTCGTCCTTGAAGCCCTGCTTCATCGAGCGCAGGTTGAAGAACAGCTTGCGCTGGGCCTTCGTGGTCGCGACCTTGACCATCCGCCAGTTCTTCAGGATGTACTCATGGATCTCGGCCCTGATCCAGTGCAGGGCGTAGCTCACGAGGCGCACGCCCTGATCGGGGTCGAACCGCTTCACGGCCTTCATGAGGCCGATGTTGCCTTCCTGGATCAGGTCGCCGTGCGGCAGACCGTAGCCCAGGTACTTGCGCGACACCGACACCACCAGCCGCAGGTGCGAGAGCACCAGCTTCCCGGCGGCTTCCAGGTCGTTGTGCTGCTTGAATTTCCGGGCGAACTCCTGCTCTTCCTCCAGGGTCAGCAGCGGCAGGCGGTTCACGGCCGAGATATACGCATCCAGGTTGCCCAGGGATGGAACAACCGACCACGGGTTGGCCATCGCCAACGCCGTGCCTGGGGCTCCAATGGAAGTGGACATACCGGAATCTCCTTTCGTTTTACTCTGCAATGTTAGCACTCTGCTTAGTGGAGTGCTAAGTCGCAAAAGTTCAGCGTCCACCCTAACGGAGTCCGGGTTTTCCCGGGTATCAAACCGTACCTGCCGTCGTAGCGGCCGGCCGCTTTGGGACTAGCATGGGTTGCCACGGCCCCATGAGCCCGGTCGGGCGCGGGAGGCGACCATGAAGCCCATCCTCGAGCGTGTTCTGTTCCGCAATCGGCGCCAGCCGCGGCCGCCGGGGACCTCGTCGGTCAATTCCACGCTGACGAGCCGGGACATCGAAACCTACTACCTTCGTGTGATCGGCAATTGCCTGAAGCGCCTGCTCGTCAAGGAAGAGGACATCCAGATAGGCGTCAAGCGCACGGGCACGGCACCGTCGGGCTTGAGTTCGTTCGCCGGCTACGTCCGGATCCTGCGCTGGGACCCGGTCGTCACGCCGGTGCTCCTGCAAAACCTGCCCGTGATCGACGCGCGCATCCGCAAGGTGGTGACGGCGTCCGTCCTGCTCGAACACACCCACTTCGACGGTCTCTGGTTCCAGGCGACGAGCAGTACGCAGGGCTCGCCGACTTCACTGCTGGGCTTGCCCGCGGAGCTCAGGTACCAGTCCAAGCCGGGAATCTTGTGACGCCGGGAATCTTGTGACGGCAGCGGTCGCCGAGGGCGGGAATCGGATCCTGGTGGTCACCACCACGGTGGGCTCGGCCGAGGCCGCGAAGGCGCTCGCCCGGCGCATTGTCGAACAGCGGCTGGCCGCTTGCGTGCAGCTCGAGAAGGAGCTCACCTCGCTCTACCGCTGGCGGGGCCAGCTGAACGAGGACGCCGAAACACGGCTGGTCATCAAGACCGTCCCGGGCGCCGAACGGGCTCTGCAAGCGCTTTTTGCCGAGTACCATCCTTACGAATTGCCGCAGTTCGTTGCCACTGTCGCGCAAGCCAGCGCCGCCTATGCCGGGTGGGTGCGGGCCGAGGTGGCGCTGCCGGCGACGGACGCCCCGGACCGCCACGCCGGCGCCTGAGTCGGGCGGCCGCCCCTCATGACAGCAGTGCGAGGGCGAACTCGCGCGCGCTGAAGGTCTCGAGGTCCTCCAGCTGCTCGCCGACACCGATGAAGTAGACCGGCACCGGCTTTTCCTGCGCGATCGCCGCGAGCACGCCGCCCTTGGCCGTCCCGTCGAGCTTGGTGACGATGAGGCCCGTGAGTCCGAGCGCGCTGTCGAAGGCGCGCACCTGCGCCAGCGCGTTCTGGCCGGTGTTGCCGTCGATCACCAGCAGCACCTCGTGCGGCGCCGTCGCGTCGGCTTTCTGCACCACCCGCTTGATCTTGCGCAGCTCCTCCATCAGGTGCAACTGGGTCGGCAGGCGCCCGGCGGTGTCCACCAGCACCACGTCCTTGCCGCGCGCGCGGCCGGCCGTGACGGCATCGAAGCTCACGGCCGCCGGATCGCCGCCGGCCTGGCTCACGATCTCCACCATGTTGCGGTCGGCCCAGATCGCCAGCTGCTCGCGGGCCGCGGCCCGGAACGTGTCCGCTGCCGCCAGCAGCACCGAGGCGCCCTCGTTCGCGAGGTGCTTGGTCAGCTTGCCGATGGAGGTGGTCTTGCCGGCGCCGTTGACGCCCGCGACCATGATCACCGTGGGCTGGAACCGGCCGATGACCAGCGGCTTTTCCAGCGGCTTGAGCAGCTGCGTCAGCGAATCCACCAGGATGTTCTTCGCCTGCACCGGCCGGGTCGCGCCGCTGGCCTTCACGCGGCGCTTCACCTCTTCCAGCAGGTGCCCGGTCGCCTTGACGCCGGTGTCGGCGAGCAGCAGCGCCGTCTCGAGTTCCTCGTACAGCGCATCGTCGATCTGCGCGCCGGTGAACACCTGGGAGATGGTCGAGCCGGTCTTGCGCAGTCCCGCCGTGAGGCGCGTCATCCAGCCCTGGCGCTCCGGCTCCACCGGCGTCGCGACGGGAATGTCCATCGCCTGCACCAGGGCGCTGCCGATGAGGCCGCCGCCCGCCGCCTGCGCGGGTGCGGGCGTAGCCGCCGGGGGCACGGGGGCGGCCACGGGCGCGGGGGCCGGGGTGGATGCAGGAACCTGGACCGGCGCTGGTTCGGGTGCAGGCGCCGGCGTCGCCGCCGGTTTCTTCCTGAAGAAACTGAACATGAAGGGGCTCTCTAGAATCTGCGATTCTATGAAACACCTCCTTGCCCGAGCCCTGGCCAGCCTGTGCCTGCTGGGAACGCTGTCCTTTCTCGCGCCGTCGGCCGCGCAGAGTCCCTTGCCGGCGCCCGCGAAGGCGCAGCAGTTCAGGCTCGCCAACGGTTTCACGCTGGTGGTCAAGCCCGACAGGAGAGCGCCTACCGCGGTGCACATGGTGTACGTGCGGGTGGGTTCGATGGACGAGGTGGACGGCGCGAGCGGCGTCGCCCACGTGCTGGAGCACATGTTGTTCAAGGGGACGGACAAGCTCAAGCCGGGCGAGTTCTCGCGCCGGGTCGCCGCGCTGGGCGGGCGGGAGAACGCGTTCACGATGAAGGACGCCACCGGCTACTTCCAGCAAATCCCCGCCGGCAAACTCGAGGACGTGATGGCGCTGGAGGCCGACCGCTTCGCCAACAACCAGTGGCCGGACAGCGAGTTCAAGCCGGAACTCGAGGTGGTGAAGGAAGAACGCCGGCTGCGCACGGAGGACTCGCCGCGTTCGCTGCTGTGGGAGCAACTGAGCGCGACGGCCTACCTCGCCTCCCCATACCGGCGCCCGATCATCGGCTGGATGAGCGACCTGGAAGCCATGACGGCGCAGGATGCCCGCGACTTCTTCCGTCGCTGGTATGTCCCCGCCAATGCGGTGATCGTCGTCGCCGGGGACGTCGATCCGGAGCAGGTGCGCCGCCTGGCCGAAAAGCACTACGGCGCCATCCAGGCCAGGCCGGCGCCGCCGCGCAAGCCGCGCGAGGAACCGCTCCAGGCCGGCATCCGCCGCGTGGAATTCAAGGCGCCGGCCGAACAGGCCTATGTCGCCCTCGCCTTCAAGGCGCCGCAGCTCACCTCCTTCGAATCGACGCCGGCCAACGACGACGCGCTGGCGCTCACGGTGCTCGCGGCCGTGCTCGACGGCCACAGCGGCGCCCGGCTGAACCGCAATCTGACGCAGGGGCCGGACCGGGTGGCCGACAGCGTCGGCGCCGGCAACGGCTTGTGGGGCCGGGGTCCCCAGATGTTCACGCTGGACGGCGTGCCGGCGCGCGGCAAGACACCCGAGCAGGTCGAGGCGGCGCTGCGCGCCGAGGTCGCCAAGGTGGCCCGCGACGGCGTGAGCGACGAGGAACTCAAGCGCGTCAAGACGCAGTGGATTGCCGGCGAAATCTACAAGCTGGACTCCGTGATGAACCAGGCGCGGGAGATCGGCGGCTACTGGGTCGCGGGCTTCGCGCCGGACGCCGGGGAGCGCCTGATCGAGCGGCTCAAGGGCGTCACTGCCGAGCAGGTGAAGTCGGTCGCCGCCCGCTATTTCGGCGATGACCAGCTCACCGTCGCCACGCTGCGCCCGCAGCCCGTGGACCCCAACCGCAAACCGCGCACGCCGCCGGCCGGAATGCGCCACTGACCGACCATGAACATGATCACCAGGAACATGACGTCCGCCCTCCGGGGTGCCCTGCTGGCCCTGACGCTGGCCGCCGGCCCCGCGCTCGCCGCCATCCCCATCCAGCAGTGGACCCAGCCGGGCGGCGCCAAGGTGTACCTCGTCGAGAGTCCGTCGATCCCGATGGTGGACATCCGCGTCGACTTCGATGCCGGATCCCGGCGCGACCCCGCGCCGCAGGCGGGGCTGGCCAGCGTGACCGCCGGCATGACGTCCAAGGGCATCACCGCGCCGCGCAACGGGGCGGCCACGCCGTTTCCGCAGGCCATGGACGAAAACCAGCTGAGCGACGCCTGGGCCGACCTCGGCGCCGGGTTCGACGCCGGCGCCAGCGCTGACCGGATGAGTTTTTCGCTGCGCTCGCTGACCGATCCCGAGATCCTGCCCAGGGCGGTGCAGCTCGCGGCGCGGCAACTGGGAGAGCCGGCGTTCCCCGACGACGTCTGGCAGCGCGAGCGGCAGCGGATCTCGGCCTCCATCCGCGAGGCCAACACCCGTCCCGGCACCGTCGTCGGCAAGGCCTACGCGAAGGCGGTGTACGGCGGCCACCCCTACGGCCACGAAATGACCGAGGAGAGCCTGCAGCGGATTTCCGTGGCCGACATGAAGCAGATGTACCAGCGCCTGCTCGCTCCCTGCCGGGCCAAGGTCAGCGTCGTCGGCGCGGTCACGCGGGCCCAGGCCGACGCCATGGTGGCCGCCCTGCTGTCGCGGCTTCCCGCGGCCGGCAGCTGCGAGCCGCTGCCGGCAGTGCCCGAAGTGCCGCCGCTGGCGGCCCCGGTCCTGAACGAAGTGCCTTTCGCGTCGGCGCAGGCCCATGTGCTCATCGGCCAGCCCGGCTACAAGCGCAGCGACCCCGACCACTTCCCGATCATCGTCGGCAACTACGTGCTCGGCGGCGGCGGCTTCGTCTCGCGCCTGACGCACGAGGTGCGGGAGAAGCGCGGCCTGAGCTATAGCGTGTACAGCTACTTCTCGCCCGGGCTGCACGCCGGTGCCTTCACCGTGGGCCTGCAGACCCGCCCGGACCAGGCCGCCCAGGCGATCCAGGTCGCGCGCGACGTCGTCGCCGGTTTCGTCGCCGAGGGGCCGACCGCGGCGGAGTTGCAGGCGGCCAAGGACAACCTCATCGGCGGCTTCCCGCTGCTCATCGACAGCAACCGCAAGCTGCTGGACAACGTGGCCAACATCGCCTGGTACGACCTGCCGCTGAATTACCTGGACACCTGGATCGGGCAGGT
>Ga0255338_1002707_pt1 | contig 24243 bp, 17 predicted proteins | sample MeOH1_35cm_T4_19_FD_203715 | JGI IMG/M metagenome (GOLD analysis project Ga0255338, IMG submission 203715) | Sandy soil microbial communities from University of British Columbia, Vancouver, Canada - MeOH1_35cm_T4_195 | ecosystem: Engineered > Artificial ecosystem > Sand microcosm > Unclassified ...
GGGCGCGACCTCGATGCCGAGCGCCTCGATGTCGTCGGGCTCGTTCTCGTGCCGCCGGCCCGGCCGCTTGAGCCGCGCGGCGAGCGCCAAGCGCCAGTGGCCGAGCGCTCCGAGGGCGGTGGCGATGCGGCTCGGCCGCTCCTCCGCCTCGCCCTCGTCGTCGGCGTCGGCCATCCCGCCGGAGGCCATCCGTCGCCGGGAGAGCGCCGTCGTCGCCGGCCGCTGCGGCTTCGGCCGCGGCGCCGGCCAGCCGGCGGCGAAGACGAAGGCGGCGAGCGCCGGCAGGCCGAGCAGGCCGGCGAGGACGATGCGCGGCGGCAGCGCGAAGAGGTGGGCGAGGCCGACCGGGATCGCCGCGACGAAATCGCCGACGGCGCCGCCGAGGCCGGTCGGCAGCGGCCAGGTCGGCGGCGGCGGCACGGCGGTCAGCGTGCCGGCGACGAGGGCGACGGCGACCGGCCAGGCGAGGAGCCGGCGGCGGGTGACGCGCACCGGCCTGGCGCCGATCATCCGGAGCGACCAGATCGCCGTTGGCAGCAGCAGCGCCGAGGCGGCGAGCCCGGTCATCTGCATCAGGAAGTCGGCGAGCGAGGCGCCGACGAAGCCCATGGCGTTCGTCACCGGTCCCGGCTTGGCGTAGGAGAGGCTCGGGTCGGTGACCGACCAGGTAGCGAGCGCCGTGGCGAGCCCGGCGACGACGAGCAGCAGGCCGAGCCCGACGAGCCGGAGCACGTTGCGGCGCAGGACGTCGCCGAGGCTGTCCTCGTCGTCGAAGGCGGCAGCGCTGCTGTTGCGGGCCATCTCGGTCGCCTTTCAGCTCAGCGTCGCGGCGAGCCGCGTCAGCGCCGTTTCGGTGGTGGCGAGGTCGTCGACGAGGGCGAGGCGCAGCCGGCCGTCGAACGGCGTCGTGCCGTCGGCGTCGGCGAGCGCCAGGTAGCCGCCGGGCACGGTCCGGAGGCCGGCCTCGGTCCACAGCCTGAGCGCCGCCGCCTCGCCGCCGCCGAAGCGGGCGACGTCGAGCCACAGGAAGAAGCCGCCGGGCGGCGTCAGCCCGGGGAAGCGGGAGCCGAGGATCGTCTCGGCGAGGACGTATTTCTCGTCGTAGCGGCGGCGGTTGTCGGCGACGTGCGCCTCGTCGGCGAGCGCGGCGACGCCGACCGCCTGCACCGGCGTCGGCACCTGCGGCGCCGCCATGTTCCTGAGCCGCGTCCACGCCGCCATGAAGCGCGGGTCGCCGGCGGCGAAGCCGCAGCGCAGCCCCGGCAGGTTGGAGCGCTTCGACAGCGAGTTGAAGACGACGAGGCGGTCGAGGCTGCCGGTGTCGCGCGCCGCCTCCAGCGCCCCCGGCGGCGGGCCGCCGGCCTCGCGGTAGATCTCCGAGTAGCACTCGTCGGCGAAGACGAGGAAGCCGTGACGGCGGGCGAGGGCGAGGAGCGCCCCCCACTCGGGAAGGCTCGCCACCGTGCCCTCGGGGTTCGACGGCGAGGCGACGTAGACGGCGATGGTGCGGGCGAGGAGCGCCGGGGCAAGCGCGTTGAGGTCGGGCATGGCGCTGCCGGACCGGGCGGGAACGGCGACCGTCTCGGCGCCGGCCGCCGCCGCGCCGGCGGCGTAGGCCTGATAGTAGGGGTTTGGGATCAGCACGGCCGGCGCGGCGCCGCCGTGCGCGGCGTGGGTGGCGAACTCGCGCGCCGTCAGCGCGGCGAAGAACAGCCCCTCGCGGCTGCCGTTGAGCGGCAGGATCGCCGTCTCCGGGTCGACGAGGCCGGAAAGCGCGAAGCGCCGGTCGAGCCACCGGGCGACGGCGGCGCGGAAGGCGTCGGTGCCGCGGATCGCCGGATAGCGCGAAAAGCCGTCGACGGCGCCGGCGATCACCGGCCCGACGAAGCCCGGCATCGGGTGGCGCGGCTCGCCGACGGCGAGGTCGATCGGCGGCATCCCCGGCGCGTGCCCGGCGATGAGCGTCGCCAGCCGCTGGAAGGGCGACTGGGCGGCGGGCCGCGGTGCGGACGGGGACGAGGGTTCGATCATCGGCAGCCGCGAACGGGTCGGGAACAGGACGTGACCGAGGCTAGGCCGGACATGGTTAAGTCGGCCTTAACTCGGCGGGCCGGCCCGCCTCGACGGGCCGCGCCGGCGGCGGGCGCCCGCCCGCGTGCGCATTTCTACCAGCGACGTCGCGCCGGGTCGCCGGTGCTATCGTTCCGGGGCGATCGCCTGCGGCGTCCGGCAACGGTCTCCGGGGCAGGGCGAGGTGCCGCCGACGGCGGCTAGATCGCGCGGGAGAGAGCCCATGTCGCAGTCTGGGAACAGGATCGTCCGGACGATGGGAGCGGCGGTCGTCGCCGGCCTCGTCGCGGCGGCGCCGGTCGCCGGCGAGGCGTGCACGCGCCTCGTCTATCTCGGCGAGGGCGACACGGTCGTCACGGCCCGCTCAATGGACTGGAAGAGCGACATCGCCACCAACCTGTGGATCTTCCCGCGCGGCATGGCCCGCAACGGCGAGACGGGGGCGAACACCGCGCGGTGGACGGCGAAATACGGCAGCGTCATCGCCTCCGGCTACGACGTCTCGACCGCCGACGGCATCAACGAGGCGGGCCTCGTCGCCAACGTGTTGTGGCTCTCCGAATCCGAGTATCCGACCCTCGACGGCTCGCGCCCCGGCATGTCGATCGCGGTCTGGGCGCAGTACGCCCTCGACAGCTTCGCCACCGTCGCCGAGGCGGTCGCGGCTCTGGGCGCCGAGCCGTTCGCCGTCGTCACGGCCAACGTTCCGGGCGAGGAGAGGCTCGCCACCCTGCACCTGTCGTTGTCGGACGCCACCGGCGACAGCGCCGTGATCGAGTATGTCGGCGGCCGCCAGGTGATCCACCACGGCCGCCAGTACCAGGTGATGACGAACTCGCCGACCTTCGAGGAGCAGCTGGCGCTCGACAGCTACTGGCGGGAGATCGGCGGCACCGTGTTCCTGCCCGGCACCAACCGCGCCGCCGACCGCTTCGCCCGCGCCTCGTTCTACGTCAGCGCGCTGCCGAAGGCTCCCACTCCCGACCGAGCCGTCGCCGGAGCGTTCAGCGTCATCCGCAACGTCTCCGTGCCCTATGGCCTGTCGACGCCGAACGAACCCAACATCTCCGCGACGCGCTGGCGCACCGTCGCCGATCACAATCGTAAGCTCTACTTCTTCGACTCGGCGCTGACCCCGAACGTCTTCTGGGTCGACCTGAAGACGATCGACTTCTCGGCGGAGACGGGGAAGGTGAAGAAGCTCGACCTCGGGCCGAACCAGACGAACGTCTACGCCGGCGACGCGACAGGCGACTTCGTGCCGGCCGAGCCGTTCAGCTTCCTCGGCCCGCCCGCCGCGAAGCCCTGAGCCGGGGCTCGTTGGCGCCGCTCGTCGCCCCAGGCGACGCCGTCATCCACCGAAATCGCCGCCGCGCAGGCCGATGGCGCGCAGATCGCCGACTTCGGCCGTCGCTCGCCCGGCCGGACGCGCCTGCGGCGGTCGGGTGGCGGTCCAATAGCGCTTCGGCGCCGTTCCGAAGGTGCGCTTGAAGGCGTTGCCGAAGGCGCTTTCCGACCGGTAGCCGAGGGTGGCGGCGAGGTCCGCGACGGAGCGCTCGCCCCGGCGCAGGGCGTCGCGGGCGCGCTGCATGCGCCAGCGGGTCAGGTAGTCGAGCGGCGGGATCCCGACGAGCTCGCGGAAGCGCAGCGCGAAGCCGGAGCGGGACATCCCGGCGGCGGCCGCGAGTTCTCCGACGGTCCATCCCCGGCCGACGTCGCCGTGCATGAGCCGGAGGGCGGTGCCGATCCGGCGATCGTCGAGGGCGCCGATCCAGCCGGCGCCTTCGGTCCCGTGGACGGCGACGTAGGCGCGCAGCGCCTGCACGAGCAGGATGTCGGCGAGCCGGCGGGTGATCAGCGAGGCGCCCATCCGGCTGTGGCGGAGTTCGTCATCGAGGATCTGCAGGGTGCCGCGCAGAACCGCCGCCGCCGGTTCGGCGGCGGGGAGGCGCAGGAACGGCGGCAGGATGTCGAGCAGAAGCCGCGCGTTCCCCTCCTCGAAGACGAAGCCGCCGCCGATCAGCACGGTGTCGTCGCCGCCGTAGCGATAGACGTTGGACCGCCGGTGGTCGAACAGCAGCGCGGCGTCCTCGGCACCGGCCACCGCTTCGCCCGGCGCGCTCGACAGCACGAAGGCCGGTGCGTCGGCGAGGAGGAAGGTGTCCCCCGGCTCGAGCCTGAGCGACCGCTCGCCCGGAAGGGTGATCCAGCAGCCGCCGCGCAGCACGGCGTTGAACTTGAGATAGGGCTTCGCCGGGAAGCGCAGCGCCCACGCGCCGCCCGCCTCAAAGCGGGCGGTGGCGGCGCTTCTGAGGTCGAGGAGCGAGAAGACGTCCGAGAGCGGATCCGCGGCGTCCTGCATGGAGAACCTCTCGCGCGTCCTAAACTTGGACGTATGCGACGAACTTATGGATCATTCGGCATAGATCATCCACCGACCGAGTGCCAGGGTGACCGGATCCTCGACCGAAGGGACCGGACATGGGCATCGAAGGCATGGTCGTCGCCATCACGGGAGCGAGCAGCGGCATCGGCGCCGCGACGGCGCTCGTACTGGCAGGGCGGGGCGCGAAGGTCGTTCTCGGCGCGCGCCGGGCGGAGCGCCTCGAGGCCCTCGCCGGCCGGATCGGGATGGCCGGCGGAGAGGCGGCCCACCGGCCGACCGACGTGCGGCGCCGCGAGGATCTTGCGGGCCTCGTCGGGCTCGCCTGCGAGCGGTTCGGCCGGCTCGACGTCCTCGTCAACAACGCCGGCGTCGGGCCGATCTCCCGCATCGACGCGCTGCGCGTCGAGGACTGGGACGAGATGATCGACGTCAACTTCAGGGGCGTCCTCTACGGCATCGCCGCCGCCCTGCCGGTCTTCCGCCGGCAGGGCTCGGGCCACGTCGTCAACGTCATCTCCACCGCCGGGCTCAAGATCGTGCCGCAGCAGGGCGTCTACGCCGCGACGAAGAACGCCGTGCGCACCTTCTCCGAGGCGCTGCGCCAGGAAACGGTGGCGGGGCTGCGCGTCACGAACGTCTCGCCCGGCATGGTGCGCACCGGCTTCGCCGACGCCATGACGGACCCGGCCGTCAAGGCGGCGATCAACGAGCGGATGGACAGGATTGCGATCCCCGCGGAGGCGATCGCCCGGGCCATCGCCTTCGCCATCGAGCAGCCGGCCGACGTCGAGGTGGGCGACATCGTCGTTCGCCCGACGGTGCAGGACTGATCGGGCCGCACTGCTGCCGCGGCGGCGGCGGCCGGGCCGGCGCGGTCGCTCCGCCCCCATTCATCCACCAAAATCGCCGCCGGCGCCGCTGCCGCTGGCGCGCAAGTTGCTATCCTGAACCGTCGTTCACCCGGCCGGACGCCCGCGCCGGCGGCCTCCGCGCCGCCCGCCGCGCAAACCGGCCTCGAAGGTCCAAGGAGACTGGCGGCATGCAGGCGAAACTCGGCCGGATTTCCCGGCGCGTGCTCATTCTGGCGGCAGCGGCGGTCGTCGCGGCGCCGCTGCTCGGCGGCCTCGCCGGCCCGGCGGCCGCCAAGGACAAGCCGCTCAAGGTGGCGGCGATCTACACCGTGCCGGTCGAGCAGCAGTGGGTGAGCCGCATCCATCAGGCCTTGAAGAGCGCCGAGGCGCGCGGCGACATCACCTATCAGTTCTCCGAGAACGTGGCGAACACCGACTACGAGCGCGTCATGCGCGAGTTCGCCACCGGCGGCGCCGACCTCGTCGTCGGCGAGGTGTTCGGCGTCGAGCGCGCCGCCCGGAAAGTCGCCGCCGACTTCCCCGGCACCGCCTTCCTGATGGGCTCGTCCTTCGGCCCGTCGGCGCCGAATTTTTCGGTGTTCGACAACTTCATCCACGAGCCGAGCTACCTCACCGGCATGATCGCCGGCGCCACCACCAAGTCGAACGTCATCGGCATGGTCGGCGGCTACCCGATCCCGGAAGTCAACCGACTGATGAACGCCTTCATGGACGGCGCCCTGTCGGTCAACCCGAACGTCAAGTTCTCGATCTCCTTCATCAACTCCTGGTACGATCCGCCGAAGGCGAAGGAGGCGGCCTTCGCGATGATCGACAAGGGCGCCGACGTCATGTACGCCGAGCGCTTCGGCGTCTCCGACGCGGCCAAGGAGCGTGGCGTCTACGCCATCGGCAACGTCATCGACACGGCGCCGGACTATCCCGGCACGGTGATCGCCTCGGCGCTCTGGCATATGGAGCCGACCATCGACCGGGCGGTCGCCGCGATCCTTGAGGACGGCTTCGAGCCGGAGGACTACGGCAAGTATTCCTTCCTCCAGTACGGCGGCGGTTCGCTCGTCTTCGACGGCAAGATCGTGCCGGTGCCGGTGCAGGACACCGTCAACGCCAAGTACGACGAGATCAAGTCGGGGCTGTTCCGGGTGAATATCAACGATTCGGAGCCGAAGCCGACGATGTGAGGGGCGCGGGGCGCTCCTCCAACGTCCCTCCCCCCTGGCAGGGCGAGGACGTCGCCTCGCGTCCTCGCCCTTCGGGAACCCCCATGTCCCTTCCCGTCCTCGACATCGACCGTGTGACGAAGCGCTTCGGCGCGCTTCTTGCCAACGACGCGGTGTCGCTGTCGCTCGACCGCGGCGAGGTGCTGGCGCTGCTCGGCGAGAATGGCGCCGGCAAGACCACCTTGATGTCGATCCTGTTCGGTCACTACGTCGCCGACGAAGGCGAGGTCCGCGTCGCCGGCCCGGACGGGAGGATGGCGCCGCTGCCGCCGGGCTCGCCGAAGGCGGCGATCGCCGCCGGCATCGGCATGGTGCACCAGCACTTCGCGCTCGCCGACAGCCTTTCGGCCTTCGACAACATCGTGCTCGGCACCGAGCCGCTGTGGCGGCCGTGGCGCGCGCCGCGGCCGGAGCGGCAGCGCCTCGAAGGGCTGATGGCGGACTCGGGCCTCGCCGTCGACCTCGCCGTTCCCGCCGGCCGGCTGACCGTCGGCGAGCGCCAGCGCGTCGAGATCCTCAAGGCGCTCTACCGCGACGCCCGCATCCTCGTCCTCGACGAGCCCACCGCGGTGCTGACCCCGCAGGAGGCGGACGGCCTGTTCGCCACCCTCGACAAGCTCACCGCCCGCGGCCTTTCGGTGATCTTCATCAGCCACAAGCTCGGCGAGGTTCTCGCCGTCGCCGACCGGGTGGCGGTGCTGCGCCAGGGCCGCAAGGTGTTCGAGGCGGCGAACGACGGCCTCGACCGAGGGACGCTCGCCGAGGCGATGGTCGGCCGGCCGCTCGCCCCGCCGCAGCGGCCGGCCGTGCGCCGCGGCCCGCCGGTGCTCGTCCTCGACGGCGTCGGCGTTCCCGGCCGGCAGGGCCGCGCCGGGCTCGAGGCGGCCGAGCTCACCGTGCATGCCGGCGAGGTCGTCGGCATCGCCGGCGTCTCCGGCAACGGCCAGGAGGCGCTCGCCGCCGTGATCTCCGGCCTCGCCGCGCCGACGGCCGGGCGCGTCCTCGTCGACGGCGCGCCGCTGGCGCCCCGACCCGCCGCGGCGGTCGCCGCCGGCATCGGCCGCATCCCCGAGGACCGCCACCGCGACGGCGTCGTCGGCGACATGTCGGTCGAGGAGAACCTGGTGCTCGAGGACCTGTTCGGGCCCGGAACGCAGCGCCGCGGCCTGCTGCGCTTCGGCGCGATCCGGCGGCGGGCACTGAAGGCGATCGCCGACTACGACGTCCGCTGCCCAGGACCGGCGGCGAAGGTTCGCGCGCTCTCCGGCGGCAACATGCAGAAGCTCCTGCTCGCCCGTGCGCTCGAGCCGGAGCCGACGCTCGTCGTCGCGGCGCAGCCGTCGCGCGGCCTCGACATCGGCGCCACCCAGGCGGTGCACGCCCGGCTCCTCGCCGCCTGCGCCCGCGGCGCGGCGGTCCTGCTGATCTCCGAGGACCTCGACGAGCTGATGGCGCTCTCCGACCGGCTCTACGTCATCTTCCACGGCCGCCTCGCCGAGGCGGGGTCGCCCGACGCCCTCGACGTGCGGCGCATCGGGCTGATGATGGCCGGCCAGCCGGCGGAGGCGGCATGATCCGCCTCGAGCCCAGGGCGAGCGTGCCGCCGCTCGTCGCCGCCGCCGTGCCTGTGGGCGCAGGCGTCGCCGCGCTCGCCCTCGCCGCCGTACCGCTCATGCTCGCCGGCGTCGACGTCGGCCGCGCCTTCGCGCTGATGGCCGGAGGTGCGCTCGGCTCGACCTTCGCCGTCACAGAGACGCTGACCCGGGCGACGCCGCTCGTCTTCACCGGCCTCGCCGCCGCGGTCGCCTTCCGGGCGCGGCTGTGGAACATCGGTGGCGAGGGCCAGCTCTATGCCGGGGCGCTCGCGGCCGTCGCCGTCGGGGCGGGCGCGGTGACGCTGCCGCCGCTGCTGATGGTCCCCCTCGTGGTCGTCGCCGGCATGCTCGCCGGCGCCCTCCTGATGGTCGTCCCGACGATCATGAGGACGCGCTTCGGCGTCGACGAGGTGGTCACCACCCTGCTCTCCAACTTCGTCGTCGTCCTGTTCGTCTCGATGATGCTCGACGGGCCGCTGAAGGACCCGATGGGCGGCGGCTGGCCGCAGTCGGCGCCGATCCTGGCCGAGGCCGAGCTCCCCCGTCTCGTCGCCCAGACGCGCCTCCACGCCGGGCTCGTGATGGCGCTCGCCGCCGCGCTCCTCGTCTACGGCCTCGACCGCTTCACCGTGTGGGGGTTCGAAGCGCGTGCGGTGGGATTGAACCCCGCCGCCGCCCGCTTCGCCGGGCTTCGGGTGAACGCCACCTTCCTGCGCGTCGGCGCGCTCTCGGGCGCGCTTGCCGGGCTCGCCGGGGTGTCGGAGGTGATCGGCCTCAAGGGCTACCTCACCACGGACCTGTCGCCGGGCTTCGGCTACACCGGCATCGTCGTCGCCATGCTCGCCATGCTGAACCCGCTCGGCGTCGTGGCGAGCGCCGTGTTCCTCGCCGCCGTCTTCGTCGGCGCCGATTCGATGGGCCGGGCGCTCGGCGTCTCGACCTACATCGCGAGCCTGATTGTCGCGCTTTCCCTCGTCTCGATGCTGGTCGGGCAGATGTTCCTCACCTGGCGCGTCCGCCTCGGCCGCGGCGCGGCGGCCGCGGGAGGCCGGCCGTGATCGAAGCCCTCGACGTGCTGCTGACCACCGCCTTCTGGATCGCCGCGATCCGCATCGCCACGCCGCTGATCTACGGGGTGATCGGCGAGCTCGTCTGCGAGCGTGCGGGCGTCCTCAACCTCGGCATCGAGGGCATCATGACGGCCGGCGCCATGGCCGGCTGGATGACGGTCTATTTCGGCGGCTCGCTCTGGGCGGGGGTGGCGGTCGCAGCGCTGACCGGCGGCGGCTTCGGGCTGATCCACGCGCTGATCACCGTCGTCCTCGGCCGCTCGCAGCACGTCACCGGCATCGGCATCACGCTGCTCGCCACATCGGGAAGCTACTTCACCTACCGCATGGTGCTGCCCGACGTCTCCTCGCCGCCGCGCATCGAACCGTTCCCGCCGCTCGGCTGGGACTGGCTTCAGAAAATCCCCTTCCTCGGCCCGGTGATCGCCGGCCAGACGGCGCTGACCGTGCTCGCCTTCGTCCTCGCCGTGTTGGTGGCCTGGGTGCTGTGGCGGACGCCGGCGGGGCTCGCCGTGCGCGCCGTCGGCGACAATCCGGCGGCGGCCGACGCGCAGGGCATCGACCCGATCCGGGTCAGGATCGCCGCCGTCGTCGCCGGCTCGGCGATCATGGCGGTCGGCGGGGCGTTCCTGACGATGTCGGCGTTCAACGCCTTCTTCTTCGAGATGATCGCCGGCCGCGGCTGGATCGCCATCGCCCTCGTCGTCTTCGGCTCGTGGATGCCGGGCAAGGCGGTGCTCGGCGCGATCCTCTTCGGCGCCTTCGACGCCTTCCAGGTGCGCCTGCAGCAGAGCGTCGGCGGGGCGATCCCGCACCAGGTATTCCTGATGCTCCCCTACCTCCTGTCGATCGCCGCCCTCGTCGTCATGTCGCGCCGGGCGAGCGTCCCGAAGGCGCTGATGGTGGCGTACGTGAAGGGGCAGCGGTGATGACAGTCCCTCCCCTGCCAGGGGGAGGGACAGGCCGGCGAAGCCGGCCAGGGTGGGGCCGGCCAAAGCGCGGGAGGAGGTCGGGCCGTTGGGCCCCACCTGCCGGCCCGCGGCCGGTTGTCCTGCCCAGCCCAAGTCGGCTGTTGCTGACTTGGGCCACTCATCAAGAGCCGAAACCGGCAACACCCGGTTTCGGCTGTAGGGGGAGGATCGGCGCCGTGATCGGGGCCGGCGGTCCCCGCGCCCCCTACAACACCGCCTTCAGCCGCCGGATCGGCCGGCCCGGGGCGAGGGCCTCGGCGGCGGCGACGATCGCCTCGGCGTCGAGGCCGTAGGCGCGGTAGAGCTCGGCGAGGCTGCCGGTCTGGCCGAAGTGCTCGACGCCGAGCGGGCGGACGCGGTGGCCGGAGACGGCGCCGAGCCAGCCGAGCGTCGCCGGGTGGGCGTCGCAGACGGTGACGAGGCCGCAGTGCGGCGGCAGCTCGGCCATCAGCCGCTCGGCGTGGGAGCGGGCGTGGACGAGGCCGCGCTCGCGCGCCCGGCTCGCCGCCGTCCAGCCGGCGTTGAGGCGGTCGGCCGAGGTGATGGCGAGGAGGCCGACGTCGCGCCGGTCCTCGGCCATCATGCCGACGGCGGCGATCGCCTCCGGGGCGAGGGCGCCGGAATAGGCGACGACGATCTCGGCGTTCGGGCCGGGCTTCCTCAGCCAGTAGGCGCCGTCGACGATGCCCTGCGCCAGCGCCGGCGTCATCTCGCGCTGCGGCTGCTCCAGGGTGCGGGTGGAGAGGCGCAGGTAGACCGAGCCGCCGGTCTCGTCGCGGAGCCAGGTTCTTTCACTCGAGCCGCGCTCGTTCGGCTCACCCGTTCCGTCGCCGCCGTCGCGCTGCAGGTAGTCGAAGGCGAAGCGCAGGATGACGGCGAGCTCGTCGACGAAGGCCGGCTCGAAGGCGGCGAGGCCGTCCTGGGCGAGGCCGATGAGCGGCGTGGCGATCGACTGGTGGGCGCCGCCTTCCGGGGCGAGCGTCAGGCCGGAGGGCGTCGCCACGAGGACGAAGCGGGCGTCCTGGTAGCAGGCGTAGTTGAGGGCATCGAGCCCGCGCATGATGAACGGGTCGTAGAGCGTGCCGACCGGGATCAGCCGCTCGCCGAACAGCGAGTGCGACAGCCCGAGCGCCGACAGGAGGGTGAACAGGTTCATCTCGGCGATGCCGAGCTCCAGGTGCTGGCCCTTCGGCGAGAACTCCCAGGCGAAGGTCGAGGGAATGCGCTCGGCGCGGAACAGGTCGGCCATCGCCTCGCGGGCGAACAGGCCGCGGCGGTTCACCCAGGCGCCGAGATTGGTCGAGACGGTGACGTCCGGGGCGGTGGTGACGATGCGACTCGCGAGCGGCGTGTCGGAGCGGGCGAGCTCGTTGAGGAGGAGCCCAAAACCCTGCTGCGTGGACATTTCCGGCTGGCGCGGCACCTCGAGCGCGTCGGGAACCGGAACCCGCGGCGCCGCGTAGCGGCGGGTGCCGCGGGCGTTGAAGGGCACCGCGGCGAGGAAGGTCTCGAGCGCCGCCTCGGGCGGATCGAGGCCCTCGAAGCGATCCCACTCGTGGCCGGGACGGACCTTCATCGCGGCGCGGAAGGTGTCGAGCTGCGCCGGCGTCATCAGCCCGGCGTGGTTGTCCTTGTGGCCGGCGAGCGGCAGCCCGAAGCCCTTGATGGTGTAGGCGATGAAGACCACCGGCCGGTCGTGGTCGATGCCCTCGAAGGCTTCCAGGAGCGTCGGCAGGTCGTGGCCGGCGAGGTTGGTCATGAGGCGGGCGAGGGCGTCGTCGGAGCGCCGCTCGAGGAGCCGCGTGACCGGGCCCTGGTCGCCGAGGTCGTCGAGGAGGCGCTTGCGCCAGGCGGCGCCGCCCTGGAAGGTCAGCGCCGAATAGAGCTGGTTCGGGCAGTGGTCGATCCAGGCCTTCAGCCGCTCGCCGCCGGGCTCGCGGAAGGCGGCCTCGAGCAGCGAGCCGTATTTCAGCGTCACCACCTGCCAGCCGAAGGCGGCGAAGAGGGCCTCGAAGCGCTGGTAGAGGCCCTCGCGGACGACGGCGTCGAGGCTCTGGCGGTTGTAGTCGACGATCCACCAGGTGTTGCGCACCCCCTGCTTCCAGCCCTCGAGCAGCGCCTCGAAGATGTTGCCCTCGTCGAGCTCGGCGTCGCCCATCAGCGCCACCATGCGGCCCTCGGGATGGTCCTTCGCCCAGCCGTGCGCCCTGACGTAGTCCTGGACGAGGCTGGCAAAGAGGGTCTGGGCGACGCCGAGGCCGACCGAGCCGGTCGAGAAGTCGACGTCGTCGACGTCCTTCGTCCGCGACGGGTAGGACTGGGCGCCCTTGAGGGCGCGGAAGCGCTCCAGCTTGTCGCGCGTCTGGTTGCCGAGGAGGTATTGGATGGCGTGGAACACCGGGCTGGCGTGCGGCTTCACCGCCACCCGGTCCTCGGGCTTCAGGACGGCGAGATAGAGCGCCGTCATGATGGTGGCGAGCGAGGCGGAGGAGGCCTGGTGGCCGCCGACCTTGAGCCCGTCCTCGTTCGGCCGCACGTGGTTGGCGTGGTGGATCGTCCACGTCGACAGCCACAGCGCCTTCTTTTCCAGCGCGGCGAGAAATTCCAGGCGGGCGTCGGTCATCGTTTCCTCGTGCTTGTCTTGTTGCCTCAGATCGCCTCGCCGAGCCGCTCGGCCGATGCGGCCGTGAAGGAGCGCGCCCCGGCGGCGCCGGCGAAGCGGGCGATCATCCACGAGCGGAACAGCGTCACCACCGGCTCGGCGAGATCCTCCGGGTGGAAGGCGAGATAGTAGCCGTAGCCGTCCTCGCAGCTCTCCGCGAAGGGGGCGACGAGGCGCCCGGCGGCGATCTCCGGGGCGAACATGTCGATGTCGGCGAGCGCCACGCCGGCGCCGGACATCGCATACTGGACCGTCAGCACCGCGGTGTCGAAGGCGGTGCCGCGGTCGGTGCCGACGGCGAGCCCGAAATGGCGGGCGAAGGCCGCCCACAGCACGTTGCGCGGCTGGCCTTCGAGCTTGACGTGCAGCAGCTCGTTCGCCGCCAGGAACTCGGCGAGGCCGAGCCCGGCGGCGGTGCGCGCCAGCTCGGGCGAGCACACCGGCGTCACCGTCACCCGCCACAAGAGGTCGGTGATGGTGTCGCCGACCTGCGGCCGATCGTAGATCACCGCGACGTCGATGTCGCCGGCCGGCAGGCCGGTGCCGTGCGAGCTCGAGATGTCGATGGCGACGTCGGGGAACTCGCGGCGGAACTCGCGCAGGATCGGCAGGCCGAGCTGCTGCAGGAACGACGGCGGCATGTGCACCCTCAGCGTCCGCCGGGCGACGGCGACGTCGGCGACGATGTCGTTCATCACCTGCTCGATGCGGTCGAACGACTTCGTCACGACGGGCAGCAGCGCCGCGCCGGCCTCGGTCAGCGTCACGCCGGTCGGGCGGCGCTCCAAGAGCTTGCGGCCGATCAGCTCCTCGAGGCTGATGACGTGGCGCGACAGGGCGCTCTGCGTCACGTTCAGCGCCTGCGCCCCGGCGGTGAAGCTCAGGTGCCGGCCCACCGCCTCGAAGGCGCGCAGCGCGTTCAAGGGCAACCACCTGCGGTCGATCACGACCCTTCCCCTCGCCCGCGGGAAACGCAGGTCATCGGCGCCCTCGCGGGCCGCGTCCGCCGGCCGCATCGATCGATCCCGCCCCCTCGGCAGCGTCGCGGCCCGCGGCCAGGCGGCGACGGACCCGCGACGCGCCGATGATGCCGCCCGCGGGCCGCCGCCGGCAATTGCTGAAATGCGATGAGGCGATGCGAAAATGAAATTTTTCCAACGACAAGGCGGCTGCCATCCTGCAATCGACCAATCGGGGGACCGGCGATGCTCGACCACGTCAGGCACGACAGGGCGGACCAGGACGGCGCGGCGCTCGACGGCGGCGGGTTCGATCCCGCCCGCATCGGACGGCTGCTCGACGCGCGCCGCGACGGCCACTCGCTGCCGCAGCCCTTCTACAAGGACGCCGACGTCTACGCCTTCGACCTCGTCGCCATCCACGCCCGCTCGTGGATCCTCCTCGGCTTCGAGATCGAGTGGCCGGCGCCCGGTGCCTATCTCGCCACCCAGATCGGCGAGACGCCGATCGTCGTCGTGCGCGACCGCGACGGGGTGCTCAAGGGCTATCACAACGCCTGCCGCCACCGCGGCGCCAAGATCTGCGCCGACGGCACCGGCCGCAAGAACCGCCTCGTCTGCCCCTATCACCAGTGGACCTACGACTTCTCCGGCAAGCTCGTCCACGCCGGCCGCATGGCCGACGGCTTCGACCCGGCCGAGCACGGCCTCCGGCCGATCCACGTCGAGACCGTCGCCGGCACGGTCTATGTCTGCATCGCCGAGGCGGCGCCGGACTTCGCGCCGTTCAAGGCCGCCTTCGAGCCTCTCCTCGCCCCCCACGATCTCGGCAACGCCAAGCTCGCCTACCAGTCGACGCTCGTCGAGAAGGCGAACTGGAAGCTCGTCATGGAGAACGCGCGCGAGTGCTACCACTGCGCCGTCGGCCACCCGGAGCTCTCGTTCACCTTCCCGGTCGGCACCAGCAAGCACTTCGACTATGCCGACGACAGCCTGGAGCGCTTCAACGCCCGCATGGCCGAGGTCGCGCTGCCGGTCGGGCCGGTCGAGGACGACTGGTGGCAGGCGATGCGCTTCCCGCTCAACAAGGGCTGCGTGTCGATGACGATGGACGGCCAGCCCTGCGTGAAGCGGCCGATGGTCGACCGCGCCGGTGGCGACATCGGCTCGCTCCGGTGGGCGCTCGAGCCACACAGCTTCGCCCACGCCGTTTCCGATTACGTCTTCATGTTCTCGGCGATGCCGACCGGGCCGCAGGAGACGCTGGTGACGGCGAAGTGGCTCGTCCACAAGGACGCGGTCGAGGGGGTCGACTACAATGTCGACGAGCTCGCCGACCTGTGGACGCGGACGAACTTCCAGGACCGCGATCTCGCCGAGAACAACCAGCAGGGCGTCAACGGCCTCGGTTACGTCCCCGGTCCCTATTCGGAGGACGCCGAGGCGCTCGTCCGCCGCTTCGTCGACTGGTATTGCCGCAAGGCCCGCGCCTTCGTCGACGAGGCCGGCGCGTGAGCGCCACCCGCTCGGCGGCGTGCCGTTGCCACGCCGGGCTCCGGGAGAGGATGCGATGACCCGTCACGACAAGCCGGCCGCCGGGCTCCATCCCGACACGATCGCCATCACCCACGGCTACGACCCGCACGCCGGCTACGGCTCGGTGAAGCCGCCGATCGTGCCGTCCTCGACCTACGTCTATCGCTCGGCCGGCCACGCCAAGGACGTCCACCGCGCCTATTTCGACGGCGCGCCGATCGCCGTCGAGGACGAGGCCTGCATCTATTCGCGCCTCGACCACCCCAACCTGCAGATGGTCGAGCGCCGCCTCGCCGCCCTCGACCGGGCGGCCGACGCGGCGGTGTTCGCCTCCGGCATGGCGGCGATCTCGGCCGTCATGCTCGCCTTCCTGAAGCCCGGCGAGAGCCTCTTGACGAGCCGGCCGATCTACGGCGGCACCGACGCCCTCGTCCACAACGAGCTCACCGCCTTCGACATCCGCCCGTTCGGCATCGCCGACGCGACCGACGAGGGCGCGATCCGCGAGGCGGCCGAGCGGGCGATGCAGCACGGGCCGATCGGCCTCGTCCACCTCGAGACGCCGGCGAACCCGACGGCGGCGATCGCCGACATCGGCCTCGTCGCCCGCGTCGCCGACCAGATCCGCCTGAGCCAGGGCCGCCGGCCGCTGATCTCGGTCGACAACACCTTCCTCGGGCCGTTCCTGCAGACGCCGCTCGAGCACGGCGCCGACCTCGCCATCACCTCGCTGACGAAATATTGCGGCGGCCACTCGGACCTGCTCGCCGGCGGCGTCTCCGGCGCGCGCGAGCCGATTCTCAGGCTGAAGCGGCTGCGGACCCTGCTCGGCAGCCCCCTCGACCCGCATTCGTGCTGGCTGCTCTTGCGCTCCTTCGAGACGCTGCACTTGCGCACCGAGCGGGCCTGCGCCAACGCGCGGGCCGTCGCCGAGTTCCTGCGCGGCCACCCGAAGGTCAAGCGCGTCACCTATCTCGGCTTCGCTCCGGAGGGTAGCGCGGCCAAGGCCGTCTACGACCGCCAGTGCGCCGGCGCCGGCTCGACCTTCTCGTTCTCGATCGACGGCGGCGAGGCGGAGGCGTTCCGCATGCTCGACCGCCTCGCGCTGATCCGCATGGCGGTCAGCCTCGGCGGCACCGAGACGTTGATCTGCCACTCGGCGACGACCACCCACTACGCCGTGCCGCGCGAGCGGCGCGAGGAGGTCGGCATCGACGACGCGACGATGCGCGTCTCCGTCGGCCTCGAGCACGTCGGCGACCTCGTCGCCGACCTCGCCCAGGCCCTGGAGGCGGCGTGATGAACCGGATGACGCCGCCGCCCGCCGTGCCCGGGCGCGATCCGGCCGTCGACCCGAAGTCGGTCGCCGGCATGCACGCGCCCGCCACGGAGCATGTCGAGCTCCTCGTCGTCGGCGCTGGGCCGGCCGGCGCGGCGGCGGCGATCGCGGCCGCCCGCGCCGGCCTAAAGGTGAAGCTCGTCGACGAGAACCCGCTCACGCCCGAGACGATCGGCCTCGACGTGCCGCTGAAATTCGGCGGCCGGGCGACGGCCGCCGTGCAGAACCCGGCGCGCATGCTCGAGCAGGTGCTCGCCGCCGATCCCGCCCTGGAGGAGGCGTTCGAGGCCGGCGTCGACGTGGCGCTCGCCACCACCTGCTGGGGCGCCTTCCTCAACGGCCCCGGGCTCGGCACCCTCGCCGGCCCGGTCGCCGGGCTCGCCGCGGAGGGGCGGGCGTGGCTGTGCGGCTTCGACCGGCTGATCGTCGCCGCCGGCGCCCGCGACCTGGTGCTGTCCTTCGACGGCGCCGACCAGCCCGGCGTCGTCGGCGCGGCCGCCCTCCACGCGCTCCTCGCCCGCTACGACGCCTTCGACGGCGAGAGCCTCGTCGTCCTCGGCTCCGGTCCGCTCGCGGTGGCGGCGGCCACGGCGGCGCTCGACCGCGGCCTCGCCGTGAAGGCCCTCGTCGAGGTGCTGGACACGCCGCAGGCGCCGGCCGATGCGGTCGCGGCGCTCGCCGCCCGCGGCGTCGAGATCCTGACCGGCCATGTCGTCGTGCGCGCCGAGAAGGGCGCCTTCGGCGTCGCCGGCGCGGTGGTGGCGCCGGTCGCCGACCTCGCGGCGGCGCGCGCCATCGCCTGCGACACGATCTGCCTCGCCCTCGGAACCGTCCCGATGGTCGATCTGTTCGAGGTGGCGGGCGCGGCGCTCGAGATGGATCCCGGCCGCGGCGGCTTCGTGCCGCGGCGGGCCGGCCCGAACGCGACGACGCGGCCGCAGGTGTTCTTCGCCGGCGACTGCGGCGGCATCGCCGGCGACGGCGTCGCCGACCCGGCCAGTGCGGCCGCGGACGGCCGCCGCGCCGCCGCCGCGGTCCTCGCCTCGCTCGGTCGGGCGGGGGAGGGCGACGTCCTCGTCGGCACGGGCGCGGCCGACGACGAGGCCGGCGCCGGCGCCGCCGCGTCGGGAGACGGTGTCACCGCCGGCATCCTCGCCTATCGCCGCGCGTGGATGGCGGCGCTGCGTGCCGCCGGCGGCGACGAGGTCATCGCCTGCCAGTGCGAGGAGGTGACGCGGGCCGAGCTCCTCGGGGTGAGGCCGCCGCGCTATCTCGGCTGGTCGTCGCCGCAGATGGATCGTCGCGACCTCGGCACGCTCGCCGCTGACGGGCCGGTCGACCCGGACCAGGTCAAGCGCCTCACCCGTGCCGGCATGGGGCCCTGCCAGGGCCGCCGCTGCCGCGAGCAGGTGGCGCTCCTCGTCGCCGAGGCGACCGGCTGCCGCCTCGAGGCGGTGCCGCTCGCCGGCTACCGGGCGCCGGTCCGGCCGCTGCCGCTCGCGGTTCTCGCCGCGCTTCCGGAGAGCGCGGCGATGACGGCCAACTGGGAGGTGTGGTTCGGCATCGATACCCAGTGGGTGCCCTACGACGTCATCGGCACCGAGCGCGAGGCCGAATGGCTCGGCGCCAACATGCATCTTTGAGGGGAGGGGCCTCGATGAGCGCGGTTTCCGGCGCGTCCGTGGTCGTCGTCGGCGGCGGCGCCAGCGGTCTGTCGGCCGGCTGGTGGCTGGCGCGCGAGGGCGTCGACGTCCTCGTCGTCGACGCCGGCATCGTCGGCTGGGAGGCGTCGGGCCGCAACGGCGGCGGCGCCACCCACTACCAGAGCCCGCTGTTCCACGAGGAGCAGCGGCTGTGGCCGATGATGGACGAGATGCTCGGCTACCCGACCGAGTACCGCCGCGAGCGGATCATCTTCGCCACCAACGAGGCGCACCTCGCCGAGTACCGGCACATGGCCGAGACCTGCATCGGGCTCGGCTATCATGCGAGCTTCCTCGACGGGGCCGAGGTGCGGGCGCGCGTGCCGTTCGCCGGCGAAAACGCGCTCGGCGGCGTCCACTTCCACTTCGGCGGCCACGCCAACCCGCAGCGCACCGTGCAGGCCTACGCCTGGGCGCTGCAGGACCACGGCGGCCGCATCCGCCAGCACGTCAAGGTCACCGGCCTCACGCTCGCCGGTGGCCGCGTCACGGCGGTCGAGACGACCGCCGGGCCGATCGGCTGCGACCACGTCGTCCTCGCCGCCGGCCCCGGCCTCGCGGCGATCGCCGCGACGATCGGCATCGAGGTGCCGCTCGCCCCGGCGCGGGCGGAGATGATCGTCACCGAGGCGCTGCCGTTGATGGCGGTCGGCGGCGTCGACGGAAACGGCCTCTACGGCCGCCAGACGCTGCGCGGCAACCTCGCCTACGGCGGCGGCCCGCACGAGTGGCTCGACCTGCCGGACGGCCGCCCGACGGGCCGGCCGTCGACGCCGGTGCTCGCCGGCCTCGCCCGCCGCCTCGCCGAGCTCTTCCCGAAGGCCGCCCACGTCAACGTCATCCGCTCCTGGGCCGGCGTCATCGAGAACACGCCGGACGGGCGGCCGGTCATCGAGCGCCTCGCCGACCCGGACAACCTGACGCTCTGCACCATGTCCGCCGTCGGCTTCGGCCTGTCGCCGGCGACCGGGCACGCGCTGCGCGACCTCGTCGTCGACGGCCGCTGCTCCTTCGCCGATCTCGACAAGCTGCGACTCGCCCGCTTCGCCGGCCTGTCGCCCGACTGGCGGCGGCAGCAGGGCTGGGTCGCCGCGCCGGCGGCGCGGGCCGTGCCGGAAGTGGTGTAGCGTGGCGCGGCAGGGGCCGTTGGTGGAGGGGACATGACGCAGACCGCGAGCGATCGAACGAACCCGGTCGAGGCGGCGTTCGTCGACGACAGCCCGCTCATCGGACGCCGCCACGGCGAGCGTGACGCGACGAGGGACGGGAGGGCCACGGGCGGCCGCGGCAAGGTGCTGATCGTCGGCGGCGGGATCGCCGGGCTGTCGACGGCTTGGGGCTTGGTGCGCCGCGGCTTCACGGTCGAGCTGTTCGAGCAGGGGCCGGTGCCGAACCCGGTCGCCTCGTCCTTCGACGAGCACCGCATCACCCGCCACGCCTACGGCGAGCTCGAGGGCTACGGCGAGATGATGCCCGGCGCCTTCGCCGTGTGGGCGGCGATGTGGGGGGACCTCGGCGTCTCGCACTACGAGCCGATGCCGGTCGTCTATTTCCTGCGTGGCGGCAGCCCGTGGCTCGAGCCGACGATCCGCAGCCTCGACCGCATGAAGGTGGGCTGGCGCGAGGTGCCGCTCGCCGCCGTGCCGGGGCGCTTCCCGATGGTCGAGACCGACGGGCTGACGCAGGCGATCGAGACCGACGGCGGCGGCCTGCTCTTCCCGAGCCGCATCCTGATGGACCTCGTCGTCTGGCTCGCCGGCAAGGGCGTCGTCTTCCATCCGATGTCGAAGGTCACTGCGGTCGACCCCGAGGCTGGCACGGTGACGGTCGGCGGCACGGTTCATGCCGGCGATCGGGTGGTCGTCGCCGCCGGCGCCTGGGCGACGCGGCTCGTCGCCCCGCTCGCCGCCCGCGCCGTGCCGTCGCGCCAGGCGGTCGTCTTCCTCGCCCCGCCGGCCGAGCTCGCGAGCGCCTGGGCGGCGGCGCCGGTGCTCATCGACATCGGCGAGGAGAGCGGCACCTACACGCTGCCGCCGCGCCGCTCGACGCGGCTCAAGGTCGGTGATCACCGCTTCACCAAGAGGGGCGACCCGGACGGCGACCGCGCCGGCACCGACGCCGACGTCGCGCAGCTGTTCGCCGCCGCCCGCCTCGCCTACCGCGGCTTCGACCGCTACACGGTGCTTGAGCGCAAGGCCTGCTTCTACACGGTGACCGAGGACGAGCGCTTCGTCGTCGAGCCGATCGGCGCCAAGGGCACGGTCGTCAGCGCCTGCTCCGGCCACGGCTTCAAGCTCGGCGCGGCGATCGGCGACGGCGTCGCGAGGGCGATCGCCGGCGAATGGAGCGCGGCGGACCTCACCCGCTGGGCGGCGGGCCGGGCGGCGCAGACGGTGACGGCGTGAGCGGCCCTCACGCCGCCATCGACAGCACCATGTTGCGGACGATCGGGTAGATCTGCGTCTCCCAGCGGCGGCCCGAGAAGACGCCGTAGTGGCCGACGCCGGCCTGCATGTGGTGGCGCTTCAGGTAGGGCCGCAGCCCCGAGCACAGGTCGTGGGCGGCGGCCGTCTGGCCGAGGGCGCAGATGTCGTCGCGCTCGCCCTCGACGGTGAGGAGCGCGGTGCGGCGGATCTTGCCGGGATCGACCTTGCGGCCGCGATAGGTGAGGCCGCCGCGAGCCAGCGCCGCCTGCTGGAACACCGTCTCGACCGTCTCGAGATAGAACTCGGCGGTGAGGTCGAGCACGGCGAAATACTCGTCGTAGAACGTCTTGATCGCGTCGGCCTTGTCGTATTCGCCGCGCCTCAGGTGCTCGTAGAGGTCGCGGTGCGCCTTCTCGTGGCGGGTGATGTTCATCGCCATGAAGGAGAGCAGCTGCACGAAGCCCGGATAGACGCGGCGGCCGCCGCCGGGGTGGCGGCCGGGCACGGTGGCGATCAGGTTGCGCTCGAACCAGGCGATCGGCTTCTCCGTGGCGAGCTCGTTGACGCGGGTCGGGTTGACGCGGGTGTCGACCGGGCCGGCCATCAGCGTCATCGAGCGCGGCGTCGCCGGGTGGCCCTCCTCGGACATCACCGCGACGGCGGCGAGCACCTGCACGCACGGCTGGCAGACGGCGAGGACGTGCGCCCCCGGGCCGATCGCGGCGAGGAAGTCGACGACGTGGCCGACATAGTCGTCGAAGCCGAAGCGGCCGGCCGAGAGCGGCACGTCGCGGGCGTTGTGCCAGTCGGTGACGTAGACGTCGTGGTCGACGAGCAGCGTGCGCACCGTGTGGCGCAGCAGCGTGGCGAAGTGGCCGGACAGCGGCGCCACCACCAGCACCTTCGGCTGCACCGCCTCGATGTCCTTGCGGAAGTGCGTCAGCGTGCCGAACGGCATCGTCGCCGCCGCTTCCTCGGTGACGGTCGCCTCGCCGTTGCCGACCGGCACCCGATCGATGCCGTAGGACGGCCGCACGTGGCTGAGGCCGCAGCGCGCGACGATCTGCCAGGCGGCCGAAAGCCGCGGCGGCGCCAGCGGCGCGACGTAGCCGCCGGGCGAGCCCACCGCGATGTGGGCCGCCCGCGCCGTCGCGCGGATGGGACCCATGAGGTCGTCCTGTGCCTGGTACGCGTAGTACAGCATGCTTCCCCGCGGTCCCCGCCCCGATGACGAAAGGCTAGTGCAATTTCTTGTGCACTGCGAGATGATCATGCGGCGAAACGGCGATCCGCCTCATCTCGCGGGCTCGCGATCCGCTCGGCGCTGGTTGCGGCGGCAGATTGCGGGCCAATCTCGAGGATCGGGGCGCGGGCTTGGCCGGGCGCGCGTCCGCGGCTTGGCCGGACGGGTGGATTCGCCTCTCCGATCGGACCATGCTGCGGCTTCAGGGGTGCGGAGCGTCGCCATCCGGGCGGAGGGGCGCTCCCGTGGGGAGGTGTCGTCCATGGCGGTGGCCGTGCTTACGATCTCGAGCAAGAATTATTCGTCCTGGTCGCTGCGCGGCTGGCTGCTCTGCCGCATCGCCGGGCTCGAGTTCGTCGAGCGCGTCCGCCCGATCGACGATCCGTCGACCCGCGCCGAGCTGCTGCTCCTGTCGCCGTCCGTGCTCGTCCCCTCGCTCGAGCACGACGGCGCGCGCGTCTGGGACACGCTGTCGATCGCCGAGTACCTCGCCGAGATCCGGCCGGACGCCGGCCTCTTGCCGGCCGACCGTGTCGCCCGCGCCCACTGCCGCTCGGTGGCGGGCGAGATGCATTCCGGCTTCTACAACCTGCGCTCGGCGCTGCCGATGAACATCAAGGCGCGCTACGAGGGCTTCCGCACCTGGGCCGGGGCGGCCCCGGACATCGCCCGGGTGACGGAGATCTGGCGGGAGTGCCTCGCCGCCCATGGCGGGCCGTTCCTGTTCGGCTCCCGCCCGACCATCGCCGACGCCATGTATGCGCCGGTCGCCTCCCGCTTCCACACCTACCACGTGGCGCTCGACGACACCGCCGGCGGTTACCGCGACACCATCATGGCCTGGGCGCCGATGCGCGAATGGATCGCCGCGGCGATGGGCGAGCCGGACGACCTCGACGAGCTCGACGTCGAGTTCTGAGCCGGCCGCGGGCGCCGGGCCGGCCGGCGGGCACGAGGTCGCGGTAGCGGCCGGCGACCGGTGCGGCACGAGGCCGGACGGGCGCGTGGCGCGGCCTGCCGTGCGGCTCCGCGCCACGCGCCGTCAGTCCGGGCGGCCCTGCTCGTCGGCGAGCATCGACTTCACCGCGGTGGCGAGCTGCTTCAGCGTGAACGGCTTCGGCAGGAACGAGAAGTGCTCGTTCTCGGGCAAGTTGCGGGCGAAGGCGTCCTCGGCGTAGCCGGAGACGAAGATGATCTTGAGGCCGGGGCGGGTGCGCCTGAGCTCGCGCAGCAGCGTCGGCCCGTCCATCTCCGGCATGACGACGTCGGAGACGACGAGGTCGATCCGCCCGCCGACGTCCTCCATCACCCTCAGCGCCTCGGCGCCGCTCGCCGCCGGATGCACCGTGTAGCCGCGCGAGGCCAGCGCTCGGGTGGCGAATGCGCGCACCGCGTCCTCGTCCTCGACGAGCAGGATCGCGGCGTTGCCGGTGAGGTCGGCGACGCCGGTCGGGGCGGTCGGCGCGGGGACTCCGGCGGCCACGTCCGTCGACGTAGCCGGAGCCGCGGCGGGCGACATCGGGTCCGGCCGGCGGGTGCGGCCGGCGAGGCTGCCGCTGACGAACACGTCGGCAGCCGAGCGCGGCGCCTCCGGCCGGGCGGCCGAGGCGTCGTCGTCGGCGTCGCTGTCAGCCGCGGCCGTCGGCTCGGCGGCCGCCGCCACGGGCGGCGGCGGCAGCGTCGCCCGATGGGTGCGGCTCGCGACGCTGCCGCCGACGAAGACGCCCGTGGCGGTCTGCTCGCGGCCGGCGGGCGGGACGTCGCCGATGGCGGGCGGCCGCGCCGTCGCGGCGGCCGACGGCTGCAGCGCCGCGGCGACCGACTCGTCGGGCCCCGTGCCGAATACGGAGAGCGCCGCTGCCGCGGCCGGGACGGGCGGAGCCGGCGCGGGGGCCGCCAGCGGCGTCGCCTGGGGCGCCGGGGCGGTGATCTGGGCCGGCGTCTCGGCCGGCGCCTGCGGCGCACCGCGGCCGCGCACCAGGATCGGCCGGCCGTCGTCGCCGGGGTTCGTCCGCACGGCGCCCTCGCCGGCGGCGCGCGGCAGCAGCACCCGGAAGGTCGTGCCCTCGCCGGGGCTCGAATCGACGGTGATGTAGCCGTTCGACTGCTTGATGACGCCGTAGACGGTGGAGAGGCCGAGGCCGGTGCCCTTGCCGCGCTCCTTGGTGGTGAAGAACGGCTCGAAGATGTT
>Ga0255338_1002708_pt1 | contig 24241 bp, 18 predicted proteins | sample MeOH1_35cm_T4_19_FD_203715 | JGI IMG/M metagenome (GOLD analysis project Ga0255338, IMG submission 203715) | Sandy soil microbial communities from University of British Columbia, Vancouver, Canada - MeOH1_35cm_T4_195 | ecosystem: Engineered > Artificial ecosystem > Sand microcosm > Unclassified ...
AAGAGCTCGCGGCATAAAATATAGCACCATGTGTGTCACTGACTTGAAAAGCTTTGAGAATTTCTGGGTATAAGGGACCACGAATATTGTCGCCAATCCCTAATGCAAAGAGACTCAAATACGCAAGAACGATGTAACCCCAGATCACTTTTTTGCCGCCTCATCCTTCAAAACTTTAAACACTTGCAAAATCTTATCACGACCAACCTCATCGAGGCTATCAAAAGCCTTTTGCCCTTGGAACACAGTATATTCCCAAATAGTTGGCTTTTTACCTTTGTAGACCAAGAAGAGGAAAAAGTCCGTCACCAAGAAATTCGCTTTCACCGGCGAAACCGTTTTCATGAATTCCAAGAACCTTGGCGCTGCTGCACGCAGCTCGGTGATACTGAGCTTGCTATTGAAGTCTCTATCGTAAACTGTCATGAGGCTTTCTGTATAATGCAGAATCATGACGGCCGTTCTTAAATCGGCAGTCTCGATGCGTCCGCCGTTCGCCGGAGAAGTCCGCGCAGCAGACATGAGGTTGCCATAGAACACGTTCCACTCGGCATCTTTCATATTTGCAACGGCGATGACCATTCCAGGCAGATTGTTAAAGTAATCCCCGAAGTTTTGGCGAAGGGTCTTTTGGAAACAATCTTCATTCATCCACGCGAAGCCAAAAATATCTTTGTCTGCGAGAGCGCAACCTTTACCCGCAATATCCTTGCGGACAAATTCGGCCGAAGACATTCCACCGGAAACGAGCAAACTGACAAAGTCAAAAGTCTCGCGAGAGTCCATGAGGGCATCGCCATTTCCGCCGGAAGTAAAGAAATTTGCTTCTTTAAAACTACGTGCGCCTGAATGTTGACTGCGAGGATCGAAGGCTTTCAGCTCCACGCCCAGTTGGTTGAAATCCGTGTACCATTGCTCAAAGCCTGCTTCGACCATCGTTTCCTGCGAGAGATTTGGGTTGTGAGTATTGCCATAACCCAAGAGCATCGCCCGGCTCAATGCGCGCATCACATTCCAGCGCGTGAGTGAGTTCCAAGTCTGACGGTAATTTTTTGCATTTCCCGTCACGATTTGGCGGCCCAAGTAATTATAAAACACCGGGAAGTCGCGCACGAGGAGGGCCGCACCCTCATCCCATGCGGTATTCAAAGCTTCTTGCTCTAGAGTTTCTTGCGAAAGATCCTGAGCGATGATGTCCGCGGCCTTGAATTCTGTCAGCGCTTGCTGAATCTCAGCAAAACTGACGGTGCCGTTCTGGTCGAGTTTCAAACCATCTATAAAGCGCTGATGCAGCTGGAATATCTTAAGTTCATGCTTCAAAGCGACGATGTGATTTCTTTCGAGCCCAAGGAGACCACGAGAGTCTCCGCGCCGCTTTGGATCGAGTATACGCAAAACGATTTTTTTATAAGTTTCCTTCACTGCGCGCGAACTCAAATCAAACGGCAGCATACGCCGGCTTTCGAGAATATCTATTAGAGTATCGATATTCGCAAAAGAGATGGCACCTTGTCGTTGCACTGGGAGGCTTTGCTCCAAAAGACCAAGAGCATCGTCCGTCACCAGCAGCAACGCTTTTACTTGTGCCGGACTCGAGACATCCCGGTCTTTAATAAAATAAAGATAACGAAGGGACTCGCGGTAAACACCCATGACGGTGTCCACACCAATGCGCCAGTCACGCATATCATTCATGGTGTTATTTTCACCAATTAAAATATTCTTCGCCGCCTCAACAAGAGGCATGTTGTTGCCGACCTTCTTCGTCAGAGAGAAAGTCTCTGCCGCATTGATAAATTTATCGAGACCATCCATGAATTTTTTAAGATCGTCGAAGGTGTAGTTGGAATTTGCAAGGTCCACCTGCTTAAAGAGACTCCAAATGGCCTCACCCAATTGATGGGTGGCATTGTCCACTTGAATCCAGCTTGGATCTTTGCTTTCTAGAAGCAAAATCGGCATGTACGGTGCGACCAGAATCGCCTGATCTCGAACGACATCCAGAAGTTCCACAAGGCGCTGAATCTCGGCCTTCGTAATGAACTTTTCAGATCCACCCAGAAAGACTTGCTTTAATTTAAATAACTCAGTCCCAAACTCAGGAGTGACGTTGTTCTTTTTTAGGAAATACTTGCCAAAGAAATTACGCAGATCTTCCATGGTATAGGCATCATCATAAGTTCCTTTGGTCTTATTTCTAAAATAAATCAAAGCATCTTTGGCACAATCAAAACCATGATGAATATCTTCATTGACCACAGTGCCTTTAACAAATTTTGTGATTTCCACTGGCAAAGATTGCAAACATGCAAATTTGGCATTGGACATCTCTAATGTTTGTGGAGTTTCGCGTTTTTCATCTAGGAATCGTGAGCACGACGACGCGACGAGCCCTAAGCTTAGTGCCAAGATGACTGACAGGATTCTCGAAGACAACCGCTTAGAAAACATAGGCGCCTCCCACTAAAAATCGGTCTAAGTTCTTATACTGAGCAATTTCGTTTTGATTCTGGACTGAAAGTTCTCCGGCGCGGACGAGCTCAAGTTCGCTGAATGCGGACCACACCGAAGAAATACGATAATTCATCGCCCACTGAAGATATTCAAAATCATTTTTATCACTAATGGTGTAGCTCGCTCGAGAAGTAAAGCGGCGGTTGTTCTTTAGTAAAAAGCGCGTATCCAAAGAGACTTTCACCGCTTGCTGAAACGGATAGCGCATCGTCAACGGCGCGCGGTCTTCACTCGCTAAATCGCCGATTTCGCGCACTTCTCCGCCGTATACATTCAAGGCTTGAACGGACAGGGTCAGACCATTTAAAATCATTTCCACAAACGGACTGACTAAGACGGCGTCTTTAAATTCGGGATGGGTCCACTTGTCTTCAAACTCCAGATCCTTTTGCGGACGATCGTAAATACCGCTAATACCATAGCGGAAAAGGCCCACTCGATGAGCCAAGTCCAAACCGCTTAAGGAATGGAAAAACACCTGAGGTTTTAAATCCACCACGCCACGCAAACGGCTGGTATCCAGCAATCCACTGTAGCCAATCGCGAGTTCGTTGGAAGGTTTGTACATATAGCTCAGCTGCGCCGTAGCTTCATCGGGATTTCCGAAACTGAGTTTGGCTCCGTAAGATGCCTGTAACACCACTTGAGCCTCTTGCGGGCGCTCGAAATTATAATCCACGTCAGTGACTTCTTGAAAAATACGAACCGACTCTGGTGGACGGCGGAACCACGGATTGCCCCTTACAAAAGTGCCATTTGAAATTTCAAATGTAGGACCTTGATTGGGAATAAAAATCGGCGACGCAAAAATGGTCACAGAATAGATATTCCGATCGGCTTGCCAAAACAGTCCCGATAGACCCTGCTGCTGAGAGCTCAGTGGATTCCACTGAAAAAGCGGCTGCCATAAACCAAAATTCCAACGGTCATCCAGTTCGCTCCAAGTCATGAGCTTGCGCCCTAAATACAGTTTTTCATTCTCGGAAGGCTTGTACTGAAAATAAATTTCCGTGATGTTGAGATAATTGAGCAAGGGAGCGCCAAAGGCGACGGCTCCTTCCATATCCATTTTGACGGCGTCATCGGTAAACGGCGAACTCTTCAGGCCTAAACCCACGAATTGATAGTTGGATTTTTGATTTGCTTCGAAAGAAGGGCTAATAAAAGAATCAGAAAATAAACGAAGATCTGAACGCAGCTGTGCCTGGGCAGAAACACCGCCAAAAACGGTCAGCCCGAGGACAAAGGCTTTCGCTGCATAATGAAGAACGTTCCAGATCCGCATGGTTTCTCCTGCCGATGCCTTAATCATCAAATCCTATGCCCGGAAAAGGGGACCTCAACGCCAATCCCCCCTTGTTGAGGTGTCAATTTATGGACAGGCGACGTTTTTTGGCGCTTGGCTTTTGCCACGATCCCGGATCTTTGCTAAAGTCGCCTTATGCCTGCTCGTTTTTTAATCATTCGCTTCTCCAGTTTCGGGGATGTGACCCAAAGCCTCAGTATTCCGTCGGCGATCCAAAAAGCCTACCCGGATGCCGAGATTCATTGGATCACTCGCAAGGACATGGCGCCGTTGCTGCGCCATCATCCGGCCATTCACAAAATCTGGGAGTACGACCGCAAAACGGGCTTATGCGGACTGTGGAAGTTGTTGAAAACCATGAGTGCATTTCACTTCAGCCACATTTATGACGCCCACAACAATCTGCGTTCACGTTTTGTCTACTGGCGCCTGGGGCTTTTTCGTTCGAGCAAATTTATTCGTCGTTCGCAAAAACGCTGGAAGAGATTTTTACTTTTTAAATTGCACAAAAACACTTACGAAATGCCTCGCTCGGGTCAACGCGATTTGCTCGAGCCGCTGACTCCGTGGGGAATCGCAAAAACGCTGCCGCCAGTGCCACAGATTTTTATCGATCAAAACGATTTGCAAAAAGCGGATGAACTCTTGGGCGACTGGAAAAATAAAAACTTTGTCGCGCTGGCCCCTTCTTCGGCTTATTTTTTAAAACGCTGGCCAGTCCCGCACTTTAAGCAGCTGATTCAAAAAATGCCTGATGTGAATTTCTTGTTGCTTGGCGGACCTGAAGACCGCTTCATCGAAGAACTACAAAAAGTCGCTCCGGAAAGAACTCTGAATACCGCGGGCCACGCGCCCTTAACGGTCAGCGCCGCCCTCGTTCACAAGGCCCAAGTTTTAGTCAGTAACGACACAGGCCTTTTACATGTCGGCGAACAGCTCGGCAAACCGACGGTCGCATTGATGGGGCCCGCTCCATTTGGTTTTCCATCGCGTCCGAGTACAAAAATTATGCAGCTCGATCTCCCCTGCCGTCCTTGCAGCAAACATGGCCAAGGCCCCTGTGTGAATAAGATCTATCATCAATGCATGGTGGATATTACTCCAGATCAAGTGGCTGTGGAAATTCGTGCCAAGCTCGGAGTGTCCCTGTGACGCCCGTTTTTTATCGGAATTTTCTATATCCATTTGCGTTTTTGATTCTGCAGATTTTCAGACCGGTCCTCAGCAAAAAAACGAAGCAAATGATTGCGGATAAGAATGCGGATTTTTTTGAAGTCAAAACCAAAACTGCTGAATGGATTTCGCAACAACGGCCGTTTTGGATTCACGCTGCCAGCGGTGAAATAGAGTACGCACGTCCCGTGATTCGTGAGCTCAAAAAAAAGTATCCAAACGTTCCTGTCATCGTGACTTTTTCGTCTCCGTCGGCAAAAAAAATCATTAAAGGCCTTGCCGATGTTGACGCCTGGGGAAGCCTGCCTTGGGATTTCTCGAAAGATTGCCATCAATTTATCGAAAAATGGAACCCACGCTGTTGGCTCATCGCCCGCACGGACGTCTGGCCGGTGATGGCGGAAGTCTGTTACGAAAAGAAAATTCCAAGCTTGTTATTTTCTGCGACCTTTGCCGAAAACAGTTCGCGCCTTCGTGGCGCTTCCGCCAAGGTCACATCCTGGGCACTGAATCAGCTGAGCGGAATCCACTGCGTCTCGCAAGAAGATGTCCAGCAGCTGTCTCGCTTGCAACTGCAGGTGCCGATTGAGGTCCGTGGCGACAGTCGCTTTGATCAGGTCTTTTATCGTCTGCAACATCCAAAACCGGTTAAGAAAGAGCTGCGGCCCGCGGAGGGATCCGCGGTTTTTGTCGCGGGCTCTACCTGGCCCGAAGATGAAAAAGTGATTTTGCCCGGTTTTGCGACGATCAAGGCTCATTGCAAAATGATTCTGGCTCCTCATGAAATTCACGAGAACCATATTCAATCACTCGAAAAACAGCTTACGTCCTTGGGACTGAGTTTCTGCAAGTATTCCACCGCGACCTCGTGGCAAAGTGAAGACGTGCTGATTGTGGATCAAGTCGGCATTTTAGCTGAGCTCTACACCTGGGGGCGATTTGCGTTTGTAGGGGGCTCCTTCCGCAAACAAGTGCACAGCGTGATGGAACCTCTGGCTGCGGGCCTCCCCGTGCTGGTGGGCCCTTATCATCACAACAATCGCGAGGCCCTCGTTTTCAAAGAGAAAAATATTTCCGGCATTCAAGCAGTCAGTGAAGTGAGAGACAGCGAAAGCGTCGCGAGTCTTCTGTCCCTTCTCATTCTGAACCGAGCGGATTTCAGCAAAGAAATCCAGGACGCATTATTGCCTTATTTAAATGCTAGTCATCGTGTTGTTGAATGGTGCGTTCACAAAAATCTATAGTTTGTTTGTTTATCAAAATTCGCGAACATCTCGTTTTCCCTTCAGAGAGCTCCTAAAAAACCGATAAATTCTCTATGAACTGCCGACGCTTTCTTATTTTGGCTCTGTCGCTTTTTCTGCCTTTTGCTCAAGCGGCCGGTGTCGAGTTTTACAAAAAGCCGCTTTGGTTTGACGTAATCAATCATGGAGCGGAAATTAGCTCGCAAGTCATTCGTTATGACTTAAAGAATACTGAAACAATGCAGTGGGGCCCTCTTCTGCTTCGCGAAGATTTTTTTTCAGTCAACCTAACATCACGGCAGAAACTCGACGCGGAAGGCTCCAAGATGGCCTTTTATAATCAAGAGGACATGGTGCTTTTTTTCGATTGGCCCAAAGAGATTGTTCCCTACGGTCTTTTGGAAGTCCGTGATACCAAGGGGGATACTCTCTGGAGCAAGCGACTTGACGACGTGGAACTGCGAGCGTGGCATGAAAAAAGTCTGCAAGTGAAGGATCAACTTCGCAAGCAAGGTAAGAACGAGAGTGATATAGAAAACAACACGCTCCTGAAAAAGACCTACGCTTTTTTTCGCTCGAAAAACGAACCTGGCCCCGATTTAAAAATCGATACGGCTTACAAGTTCTGTTTAACAAACACCGTGGGTGATTCTTTTGCTCGGATCTGCAGCCCGTTTTTTACGATGAAGACCGTGGGCCCACAGGTCGAAATGCAAATCGAGCATGTGGCCCAAGGGCAACCTCCCATGGTGAAATATCAGAACGCTCCGCAGCCACTCTCAGGAACCATCGCTGTCAAAAATGATCAGCCTGTTCATTTCCTCGCACAACTCAAATCCGGTGCGTTGATCGAGTTTTCAAGCCCCGTTCCTGCACTCAAAATTTACGATATGGCACTCGTGAGCGAAAAAGATCCAGATGCGGCCAGCATCGTTGCCGAAGATCCTCTTCCTATTTTTATGACGGCGGAATCTCTAAAAAGTAAAGATCCTCTCGATCCTATCAACAAGCTGTGGAAAGCACCTTACAAACTGTCCGATAGAAAAATCTATCTTCCAGGAAAAGCCGGTGGCTTTTTTCAATACAATTTGTCCATAAACTATCTACCTTCGGAAAAAATCCGCCCTTTTGCCGATGAAAGAAACCTGAATGCCACCTACTCGCGCGAAGACAAGCAGAAAGTACGCGTTGGCGATAAGACCGATGAAAAAGGCGATGGAAAACCGAAACTGGAAGTTTGGACGGCGCTGAATCCCGAACCGGGAAAATGGAATCGCAGTTACCTGAAAACGAAAGATGATAAGCACGAATTCAAAACCTACTTGGATATCTATCGCGGATACGCGGGCGAGGCGAGCTTGCGCTTGACGGGCATTGCGGCCAATAGAGGAACAACCGTTGGGATGGTGGAAGCTCACGTAGGCTATTGGTTTAACTCTTTGGACGGCTGGGATGACTATTACCTATCGCGCCAGCGCTGGGGCCTCAGCGCGAAGTATGTGAGCTTGCTCAGTAGTGTTCCAGCGAGATCGGAGGACGGAACGAGTGAAGACGTCAAAATTCAATCGGCCATCGTGGATTTAAGATATCGTTTTACACCGGGCCTTTGGGAGCGTGATGAAACGTGGGGTGCTTTGCTTTCGTATGAAAATCTCACTTACGCTGACTATCAAATTCCAAAAATAGGTTACGGCGTTTTCTGGGCGCGAACGATGCCAAAATTTTTCGACGATATTTTTAATATGGTCAGCTTCATGCGCTACCCAAAATGGGTGGACCTAGACATAGCAAAGTACAGCACGTCGATGGACTCCAAATACACCCTTGGCGACGACTACGCGATCAACTTCCATGGCAAGATCTTGTGGACACCAAAGTTCTATGGGGAGGCTGGCTTCGGCGCAAAGAAGTATTACTTCCTCAATCAAGAAACGCAGCAAGGTGCAACGCTAAATACTTTCTACGGAACCCTGGGCCTTGGCGTGAATTTCTAGCTCGTCTCATTTTGAGACGCCGTCTAAACTGTTCCGTTCTCCTCGAAGTGTACAGCCTAAAACGTCACCGTGCCCCTTTTAAGAACACGAAGGGCCCGTGTTTTCGCGGGCTTAGACCGAGCCCTCATAGCACGATCTTTGAACATCTGGATTGTTAAGAGGATGTTATGAAAACGCGGAAGTTCTCTTTAATTCGATGGGTGCTATTTTTGGGAGTGATTCACTTCCTCGGCGCCCCTTTGTCTTTTGCAGTCTCCGCTTCCTTAGCCACATCCCAAACTCTCCCTCCAAGTTCACTCGAAGCCTCGTGGCGGATGAGCCTCGCCGGAGTGAATGCCCAAGACTCGCAATCTTCTAGCAAATTTGTTGGCCTTGGCTTAGAGGCGCAGTCGAAGTATCATCTTTTACCAAGTCTGTACTTTGCATTTGATCCGTTCATCCGTTTTGAAAATGGCAGCTATCAAACCATTGATGGCGAAAGAAAAAACGAAAGCGGTATTTACCTCGATGAAGCGGCCGTCCACTGGAATTTTCTGCGTGGATCTGATCTTGCCGCCGGGGCTCTTTACCAACGCACAACTCATTCAGAAATCTTGATGGGCCGACAGGCTTTCCCCGGAATTCGCGGCGATTTGCAGCTCTTTAAACTGAACGGTTTTCAAACAGTCATTTCCGCAGAGCAAGCCATTCCAACATCATCATCATTGAGCACAAACACCACGGGAGTCGAATCCACTCCCCGTTTCTTGAGCGCTTCGCTGGCTCTGAACTACGAAGCCGGCATGTATTTTTGGAAAACGCGCGTGGGCGCTTTCAGCTTTGACAATCTGCCTTCAGCAGTCGCCCACGACAGCGGACTTCTTGGCAATACCGTGCTCTCTATCACGGAAAGTGAAACAAAGTTCGTCTACGAATACCAAGGCCTCGAAGCTCTTTCTTCACTTCGCTTTCCGGTCATGCGCGGATGGGACCTCTATGCGGAAGGATCCTATTTGCAAAACAGCAAGACCAAGAGCGAACTGGGACGCGCTTATGCGGCTGCCGTTGGCTCTGAATTTTTCTTTATCGGTCGTAAGAGCCTGGACATGAAACTAACGAGCTTCCGCATCGAACCGGATGCGGCTGTGGCTTACTTTAATAGCGTTAAATTCTATAATACCAATCGCGTCGGTTATAGTTTCGAATCTTTCCTGAATTTCAAACAGTACAAATTCAGTATTGGCGCTCGTTATACAGAAGCCGAAGTTATTTTCATAAACCCAGTGCAAAGCCGAGAAAAAAGCCTCATGTTGATTCTGGAGACCTCATATGCAAACATCTAAGCTCACTCTTAAAATTCTGCTGAGTTTGAATTTGCTCTTGCTCGCGGCTTGTAATTTACCCGCGCCACAGTCCCGTGACAACGAAGAAGCCAAAGCCCAGGGTGCGGCGACTTTCTTCATTGCCGAAGTCAAAGGCAGTGCTTTGAAGGCGACTCTGGAAAAAGGTGCGGCTCTTCCTCAAAGTAAGACTTTTAACTTCAGTGTTTGCTTGAAAGATCGTGCCCAATCTAAAGCATTGGTGGGCCATCCTTTCCGTATTGAAGAAATCAAGAAAGAGCTGAAAACCGATGAAAGAGGCTGCTTGAACTGGAGCGAAGAGGTTTCTTTCAACTTTTCGTCCACGCCGACTTATTTGGACTGGAAACGTCAAATTACCGCCACAGGCCTGCACAAAGGAACACGCACGGCTTCATTTGCGATCAATCCGTGGAATGAAAATGACGATTCGGATGCGGTGATCAACACGCAGGAACAGACACCGGCAACCTTGGTTAGCAATAAGAATGAAATCGCTGAAGCCCTCTCAGGAAAATCGTCGCCGACGACCGCCGCGAGTCACGAAAATCTCTGGGTGAACGACATCCGCATGCAAAGTACGGAACAAAAATTCACCACAGACGGCGTGACTTTGAATTTTGATCTGGCTGTCACTCCGCAAGTCGTTGTGAACACTTTGCGCGGCGAAAAAATTCTGCGCGATCTAAACCAAGGTGCTTTTAAAACTAAAATCTACTTGATCCATTCGGTGACGGAAGAAAACAAAGATGTTCGCACGGTTTTGGCGGAGTCCGAAATAATCACTTCTTCAATTCGCGGCAAGAGCCTTTTCCTGAAAGCACCTATGAATCTTTCAGTGATCCCAACACGCGGTCAATTGATTCTGGGCCTGCATATTTCTTCTGTTGATGACCAAAAGAACCTTGGCATATTTCAGGGCGTCTATAGTATTGGTGAATATGACCAACTCAAGACCTCGGGCATGCTTCGCTTGTTGAGTGTCGTAACAGAAAAGAAGAACTTCCAAATCCGCGAGTTCTCCAATGAGCGATTAGCTGATCGTTTGAGTCAACATCCAGATGCCTATGTCAAACCGCGTATCGAGATTGCCCCATTGGAATTCAAGTTCGTCCGTGTTGGCAAGGAAAGCACTTCGGAAAGAGAGATCGTCTTTAATGTGAAAGCCTGCCTGCGAAACGGCTTGGAGCAAAAAACTGCGCGCGGTTTTACATTTAGTGTTACTGGTTTCCGCCAAAACGAATCCGAGACTGGCAAAAAAGCTGAAATTACCACCAACAACTCTTCTTGTGTCGACTGGGACGAAACAATCAACTTTAAGTTTTATGAATGCCAAAAATTCTTAAAGGGCTTTGTTGAAATCGAAAATAAAGAGCTCGCCATGAAACAGCGAATCCCCGTGGCCATCAACCCTTGGGAGTCTTGGGGCACTTTCGCTCGCGATTTACGCTATGTCGATACGAAAGAGCAGCTGTTGACAGATTGTAAGAAGGACAACGTCTTGCCATCGACACTCTCTTTGCGTTCGTTCCATTTTACAACGCTGTCTTACGGCTATGAGATTGATCACCAATTGAATATGCAAATGAAGAAAAAGCTGCGCGTTCGATTGGATGCGACTGTGAGCATTTTCAGCGACATGGCGAAAGGCCGTATGGAGAGCTCGCAAAAGCTCCGCCCAGGTGTTTATTTACTGAAGGCGGCCCTCATCAAAAATCGCGACTATTACAATCAGAAAACCTTCGTAAGCTCTTTCGAGAAGCTGGTTACGACCGTCGATGGCGATATTAAAACAGACATCGAATTTACAACCGCGGACCTCAAAGCGGTCGGCGACCGCAACACTCTTCTTGTGGAATTAGATCCTGTTCAAGAAAGCAAAGTCACCGTGGATCAAGAAGGAAACGTGGCGCTCAAAAATCCAGTGGCTTCGTTGGATGAAGTGATCGATACAAGCACGGGCCTCTACACGCGCACTTACACTGCTTCGACGAATATCAATCTTGAAAAAGACGCTCAAGATCTGGTGGCCGTCGATGCGAAACTCGCAAATCAGTATCTGGCGGCGGCGAGTCTGCCAAAAACGGAAGGCCCCCGCAAATCGCTCGTACGCGACTACATCCAGTTTGGCCAAAAATTAGAGGCCGAGCGGTTGCAAACACAACAAGCTCAGGCGGATGTAAATGCTTTCGTAAAAAACAATGGCCTTAAAGCCATCGCGCTGAACAATCCGAAATCCTACGAAGGCCTCCGCAAAGATTTATTAAGTCAGCTCATCTCGACGGGCAAACTTCAAGAGGATCTCGCGCGTAACTTGTGCGGTTTCTGGTTCCACGATTTCCTCTCTAAAGAGCTCTGGAATTTCTATGGCAATCATGCGCTGGCTCAGTGCGGAACGCGGGCGGCGAGTCCAGGCTCGCTCTTCACTATTGAGAAAAGAATTTTTGTGAAAGAACTTGGCGGTTACAAATTTAAAAAAGGTTTCAATGCCATCGTTCAAGTGGGCAACAACATCACGCTGACAAAGTCACAAACGCAAACCATCAGCCGTGTGAAAGCTTTGAATTTTAATTTGGGTGTTTCGCAAAAGTTCGCTGATATTTTCTCGGTGGGTTTGACGGGCTCTTATTCGATTTCTCACTCAGACGCAGCAGCCGAGGCCACCGCCAACAGCACTGCAATCAACACCAATGTCAGCTTGAGCTTGCAGCAAAATATTTTCCAGTTGAGTTTCAAGCGCTATCAAGAATGTGCCATCATTAAAATAAATCCAAAACATTTTATGAAAGGCGGAGTCTTTGAGAGCGCCCTCAATCCTCGACTGAAACCAGAAGAAAAAACCGAAGCTGCCACTCGTGGCTTGATGGTCTGCACAGGCAAGGACAACACAGTCCCGATGGTGCGCGAAGAGAGCTATTACACTCTCAATCAAGAAACTCCTTATTTACAAAGTCAAGATAGCGGTGACGCCCGAAACCGCAACTTCTTCATTGCTCTTCGTGGTGAAAAAGAATTCCAGCGCTTGATGTACTTCATGAAGGGAGAAATCAAAACTCCTCAGTCGACAGACTCAACCCCGGCGGATCATGAGGAAACCATAAACAACTTGGATAAGCTCTTGAACTCAGGCCACGCCAACATCCCGGGGAGCTACAACGACAGTCGTCCGTAAATACCGTACATTAGGTTCCGTAACATTTTTTTAAGAACTCGAGACTGCGAATCCCAAACCAGGAATAGGATTCGCCGTCCACGATCGCACCGGCAAGCCCGTCATTACGCAGGTCTTCGATTTTTTTATGAAACGGATAAGGCTCCGAAGAAAAGAGAATGAGACTCTCTTGAAAATCTTGAATTTCGATCACGGGATATTTCTCGTCGGGAAATTCGACCACTTGGGCACCGAGTTGCGCGAGCACTGAGCCAATGTAAGTTTCGCGGCTCACGGCCATCCACGGTTTTTTCCAAATCACATAGAGGACCGGGCGCGGTCCCGGGCGCATGGGCGAAATCACCCACTCGATCAAACCAGGAATATTTTCTTCGCTCCAATGGAGAGGTCCGCGATCTATTATCGTCTGCAGTTGCAAAGACCACGCAATCAATTGCTGATTTTTAAATTCCGTTCCGAGGCGCTGCAGTTCAAATTGCAGCGTCGCCAGCGAGTGAACATCCGTTGCCAAATACGGACACGGACTTTCTTCGGCCATCTCGAGGGGATTTTCCTCTTTATCAAGCAAAACTAAATCTGGCTTGAGATCCTGAATCATCTCCCAATTGGCTTCTTTAGTCCCGCCGACAACAGGAATATTTTTCACCAATTCTGCAGGGTGAATGCAATAGCGTGTTCTGCCAACCACAGGGATGCCGGCACGTAAAAGAGTTTCTGTCCAAGAGGGAACCATCGAGACAATTCGCATCCCTTGATACCACCAATTATTACCTATTGAGTCAAGATGCTGTGTTGTCACTTGACCCATTCTGCCTCCCTAAGAGAAAACTAATTCTTATTTTTGACGGAGAGCAAACTGATGAACTCGGCAGCATTTTTAAAGAAAAAACCTGAACTCAGCCCTTACAAAAAAGGCGACGTCTTAGTTCTTTTCGGTGAGCTGTTTCAACGGGGTTACGCTAACGGTTTAGTCGAGGAGGCTGAAGCCCGTGGAATGACTATTGTCCGCGCCACCGTCGGCCGTCGCGAAGACGGTCAACTTCGCCCCCTCACCTCGGAAGAATCACAAAATATTCCAAAGCCCTTCATCAACGTTCCTCTCGAGGCCGGTTTTGACCTCGAGCCCGATTCCAAGGGCCAAACGCCCATCGACCAAATCAAGGACGTCAAACTTTCTGAATGGGAAAATGCAAAAATCGATTTTGCTGCTTTGGAAGACAGCCGCCAAAAAGCGATCGCTCGTTTCCGTAAAAATGTCGAGTCTTTCATGCAGCAGCTCGAAGCGCACATTCCCACAGGCGCCAATGTTTTGTTCGCGCACCTTATGGCCGGCGGCGTTCCGCGCACCAAAATCGTGATGCCACTCATGAACCGCACTTGCAAAGGCAGCGGCGACCGCTATCTCGCTTCGGAAACACTTTGGAATTCGACCATTGGAAAATTCTGTGCTTTGAATTTTAAAGAAGTTACTGCGGAAACTTTGCGCCACTTGCTGGAGCTTTCAGCACCTTTGCGCCAAAAAATCGAAGGCAAAGGCGGCCACGTTTCTTACACAGCCTATGGCTATCACGGGACTGAGATTCTGATTAGCGGCGAATACCACTGGCAGACTTACACGCCTTACATTCAAGGGTGGGCGAAATTGGAACTTGAAAAGATCGCCACCGATGCTCACAAAAAAGGCATCAACGTCTGCGTCTACAACTGCCCAGAAATCCTCACAAACTCAAGCTCCATCTTTCAGGGAGTTGAAGTATCACTTTACCCTCTAACGAGAGCTATCGAAAAAGAGTGTGGAAACAATCCTGCGGGCAAAAAAATCGTGGAGGATTGTAGGGCCCTCCTGAAAGACACCGCCAGCCTCGAAGACATCACTCAGATTGTCGACACTTACTTCAATCGCCCCGAGATCAAAGAGCATTGTATTTTCGAGAAATGGCCTCAACACAGCAGCAAACAGCAATTGGAAACAATGTTGAAAGCTTCCGATGAATTGATCTCGCTTCACAAAGACGAGAAAAAGCTCATTACTTTTGAACTGAGTGAAGTGGTCTTCAAATCTTGTGGCTATGTTATGTTACACGATTCGTGGAAACCGCAAGCGCCTGTCGCTTGGATCGGCCACGATATTGTGGCACGCTGTATTCACTGATGGGACTGACGAATGGTGTGGACTACAGCTATGACGGCCTTCACCTCAAAGGGGTTTCCCTTTCTGGGATCCGCACCGCCATCACCCTCCCCGAGCTTTCTTTAAGTTTTGACGTCGCCCAGGGCTATCCCTTTCTCCTCAACCTCAAGCAATACTTTATCAGTCACGGGCATCTGGATCACGCGGCAGGCATTCCCTACATCATTTCGCAAAAAGCCATGAACCATCAGCCGGCGCCAAAGTTCTACATGCCACCGAGCCTTGTGGAGCCCATGGATCGCATTATGAAAATCTGGCAGGAAATTGAAAAACACGAATATAAATACGAATTCAATCCCATCCAGGGAGATCTTGAAATTCCCGTGAAGGGGCCGTTCTTCGTCAAGGCTTTCCCCACCACTCACCGGGTGGAATCGTTCGGCTATACACTGTTTGAAACCACACGGAAGCTGGCCAAGCAATATCACGGCCTATCTCAGCAGGAACTCGTGAAGCTCAAGCACGAAGGCCATCACCTCAACGAGCTCACCCATATACCTCTGGTCAGCTTTACGGGTGATACACAAATAGAGTTCATGGAAAGCCGCCCGTGGGTCAAAAAGTCGCGAGTGCTTTTAATGGAAGCCACGTACCTGGATGACCGCAAATCCATCGAACATGCACGCACATGGGGACACACACATCTGGACGAAATTATTCCCCGCTTGGATGAGATCCAGAGCGAGCGCATTGTTTTGATTCACACGTCGAGCCGTTATACGTGGGAAGAAGCGCAAGAGTTGGTTCGTAGGCGGATTCCCGCGAAGCATCGGGAACGCGTCGAATTGTTCCCTGGGCGGTAAGTGTCGTGACCGGCACCTCCGTAATGTAAAAATAAAAAGCTCTGGTCAATGAAGCCAGAGCTTTTTTGATCAGTTTTGCTATCGAAAACCAGTGGATTAACCCATTCCTTTAAACCTTATCAGGTTACGAAAGTGGAGTTGAGAATCTAATAATGATCTCCTTGACCCATCTTTTGATTCCCTGCATACCAATGAAGTAAAAAGACGCGGTTTTCCGCAGAAAGGGCATTTATGCAAAACAAAATTGTTTTTGCGCTAGTTTCTTTACTTACACAAACTGTCTTCGCTTCGGCTTTGCCGGTCCCTGCTCCTGGGAATTTTCCCTTGGCGAATCTCATCGCTGTCTATGATCTCGTAAAATGCTCAAATCCAAATTTTGAGTACAAAGTCAGACCTTCGATCTTCCTTGATGGCAGTGAAAATGAGTTTAGTGCTAGGACCACTGACGACGACGGTCGCGTAGGACCTACGTTTTCGATTATGTTTCAGGTCAACAAAGGCCCACAAAGAGATTCCCGCTCCGAGTTGACAACTTACACTACCAATAACGGGATTTTTTTACAAGAGGTGCGTAGAATTGGCTTTTTTAAGAACGATACCTTTCAAGAAATTTTTTCTTTAGACAACAAAGGCATTCTTAAGTTTGAAATGAATGACATTATCAATAGTGATAAATCAACCCTCTCTCATGTAGATTGCACGTTCACCCGCACGAACAAACCACTCCCTACTGTATACTAGCTTTTTGAGACAGAATTTCTTCGGAAATTCTGTCTCGATTTTTATCGAACTTGTGTTAGATTTTTTCTCTAGTGACCGTTGCTGAGTTTCGAATCAATTACTGCTCCAAAAATGTTTGGTTCATAGACAGTCGAAAAGCTTTTGGTAGAATGAATCTATGAAATCCGATCACCCTAATACGATCATACGCTTAGCCCGACAAGAAGATGCGCCTGAAATTGCTGATGTTCATATCATGTCCTGGCAAGAGACCTATCGGGGTTTAATTTCAGATGATTATTTATCGCAGCTTCCAATGACAATCCAAAATCGCACCAAAACTTGGGCCAAGCTCATCGCGGAAAAGAAACCGGGTCAAGAATACTGGGTCGTGGAAGGTAAGAGACATCGTATTGTTGGTTTCGCAGCAACAACTCCAGCACGAGACGAAAAATTTAGCGGCGCAGGAGAACTGAGTTCAATTTATTTGCTCAAGCACTACCAGAGGCAAGGCATTGGTTACGCCTTACTAATCAAAGCTTTGCGCCACCTAAAGAGCTGTAACTTCACTTCAAGCTACTGTTGGGTTTTAAAAGACAATCCCACAATTGATTTTTATCTCAAAACTGGGGGGCGTCTGTCAGGAGATTCGAAAGTCGATGAACGTCCGACAGTGAGATTGAATGAGCTTGCGATCGTTTGGGACGATCTCAGTTTGTTTTGATTAAATCCACTGTTTTTAGGTCATCGCTCGATCACAGTTCTACTGACTTCGATAGCACAGTCATTAGAGGGGCCGATTAACTTAAAAGCTCCGCAGAGCCATTCACCGCCCTAACAGATCGTCCGCATCGAGCCAGATTTTGCGGCTCTTCAGTTTTTTCATCTTAAAATGTTGCAACCACTCCGCGGGTTTGCGCTTATTCCACGCCACCGCCAAGCGAGTGGCAAAGTAAAGAGGGCTGTAGCCTTGGCCGGCGTACTCTTTCGGCGCGCGAATCGCCGTCAGCATTTCCGGCCCAAAGTAGCTCTGAGGCAAGATGCGTTCGTTGCCCGTAATCTCGCCGATAATGAGAACATCTTTTGCCTGCCCCATCACTGTGCGGCTCAGAGGCAATCCGGTTTCGCCCTCTGCCGCATGACCTGTGGGAGCCACCACGAGTTTGCCACTGTCGACTTTTTCCCCCAGCACCGCGATAAGTTCCTGATTCTGAGGACTGGTTTTTTTATTCCATGAGAAGAAATAGAAAGTCATTTCCGGAGGCGGATTTTTCACTTTCTCCAAAAGATCTTTCTCGGAATAATTCCCCTTCTCGTCGTAGGGCGTGAGATTCACGAGCTCGCAATTTTTGCATTTCTCCTTAAACGCCTCAAACACAGGCTTGATCTTTTTTTCGAAATCTTCTTGTTTATCAGTGGAGAAATATCCAATCACCACTTTGTCATCGGCGGCGAAGACCGGCGCAGAGAATGTCCAAAATCCACAGACCAAGAATGAGAGAGCCGCAAAACGCACAGCAATATTTTTCATAGAAAATATTATGGACTCGACTTTTTGGCGATGTCGACCAAAATATGATTCAACGTTGCATCATGACTAAAACTTGGGACCAAATTCAACTTTTTCATAGCGGAGATGAGTTCTTCACGGAACTTCTCTCGAGTATCCGGCGCGCGAGGGAAACAATCACGCTGGAGTTTTATATTTTTGAAATCGATCCCATCACAGATGTTCTCTTAGAGGAGCTTCAGCTCGCCGTCTTGCGTGGCTGCGACGTCCGCTTGCTTGTCGACGGCGTGGGCAGTTTGTTTTATCTGGATGCCCTTCAAAAACGTTGCCTGCGCGAAGGTGTGCAGTTTCGCATTTATCATCCGTTGCCAAATTTTCTGCAGTGGTTTGCTCGCCTGCCGGAGGAGTTATTTTCAAAAACGCCGGGATTTTTTCGCCGCGCTAATCGCCGCAACCATCGCAAGGCCGTGGTCGTCGATGGTCAGATCGCTCTCTTGGGAAGTTTCAATATGACCCGTGTTCACTACGAAAAACTTTCCGGCAAGAATGCTTGGCGAGATTCCGCCGTCAAAGTGCAAGGTGAAGCCATCGAAAGTCTCGTGGCCGCGTTCGAGATCGCGTGGGCCTTTGCCCGCAAGGCCCCTTTGTCCCCAACCCATATGACCTACTTGCGTGAAAAGATTACGACGGTGCTCAGATGGCAGCCGCTGCTGCGCCTGAATGTGAATGATAAAATTCGCCGGCATCTTTACAAAGATCTGTGTCGCCGCATTTATCATGCAAAGTCTCATGTTTATGTGACGACGGCTTATTTTTTACCGAAACGCGCGGTTCTTCGCGCTTTGGCACAGGCAGCTCGCCGCGGGATTGATGTCAAAATTTTGATTCCCGGCCCCAGCGACGTGCCGATCGTGAAGTGGGCAGCCTTTGAGTTGCCTTACAAATTGCAAAAAGAAGGCGTGAAACTCTACGAGTATCAAAAGCGCGTCCTACATGCCAAGTACATGATTATCGATGATTGGGCGAGCATCGGCTCTTTCAATCTCAACCATCGCAGCATCTTGCATGATCTCGAAGTCGAAGCCGTTCTCACCGATGAGGAAAGCCTTCGCAATATTCATCAGCAGTTTCAAACGGACCTGAGCGCCGCTCAGATTTTGCTGCCAAGTGATTATGAAAAAGGTTCTCTTTGGTTTCAATGGCTTGCCAAAACTCTCTTTAAACTGCGATATTGGTTCTAGGGATCGAGTAAGGGGTTTTCATGAATACGATTAAAGTGACTGTGACCGGCGGCCCATCGGGCGGCAAAACCACTCTGATTGAGGCTCTTCAAAAGGAAATGGGCAAAACTGTTTCCGTCGTTCCTGAATCTGCGAGCATTCTTTACCGCGGCGGCTTTCCGCGGATTAAGTCCCGCAACGGCTCGATCCATGCACAAAAAGCTATTTACTATACTCAAAAAGAACTCGAGGATTTGATTTACATTGAGCACCAACCGAAACTGCTCGTGTGTGATCGCGGCTCCATGGATGCATTGGCGTATTGGCCTGAAAGTCCACAAAGTTTTTTCGAGATCATTCAATCCACACCGGAGCGCGAGTACGCACGCTACGATTGGGTGGTACATCTGGACACGGCAGCTTCTGAAAATTACGACAGCATGAATCCCATCCGCACCGAATCTCCCAGCGAAGCGTTGGCCCTGAATCAACGTATTTTGAATGCGTGGGAACAGCACCCACGCCGTGTTCGCATCAATCAACGTAAGGACTTTTTGTCTAAAATGGCAGCAGCTTACGGCGTGATTCAAGCCATCATCAATGGCGAAACTATCGAACAGATTCGCAAAACTTTCGAATAATCGTAGATTAATGTTTGCAACTTCGAAAGGGAATCGACAGAATATTCTCTATGAGAGAATTACGCCTTCTTTTGGCCTGCATTGCATTTGGTGTCACCCTAGGAGCTCAGGGGGCCGACTCCATTCCTCTCTTTTTCCAAGCAGATAAAAATAATATTCAAGTTTTACCTCAGCGCTTTGAGTATAACTTGGTCGATGAAGATCATATCAAAATCGGTGATATCGTCATTGATGGAACGACCTTCGGTTTTCAGATCGCGACCTCCAAAGAGTTTCCAGGAAAATATCGCGCTCGTTTTATTTGGCCAGCGGGGCTTCTTAAAGAAGGCTCGCTCTTGTTGAAAGACAACACGGGCAAAGCTGTGTGGACCACGAACTTCAATCGCAAAACCGTTAAATTTGTGAATCAACAGGGTGGCGAAAAAGAAGAGACGAACAAAGGCTTTCGTACTCAGTTGGCGGAACTCGTTATTGATCAAATCAGCCCCGCGCTGATCGAAGATATGAAATACTATCCATTCATGAGCTTGTGTATTTCCCGCACGAACCAAGACACTCGCATCTACCTTTGTTCAAAAGAACTTTACCTCACCAGCAAAGACAATCGCCTGATGGTTCGGGCGCGTTCTCAAGGCAAGCGCACGCCTTTTGTGGAAATCAATGGCAAAAGTGTAGGCAATCAGGGCAGCATTTTCCTGAATGACGAAAATGAAAGCATCGGTTTCCGCGCCATGACCCAATCAGGAGCTGTGCTGGAAGTTGAGACTCGCATGAAGCCCGTGGACTTCAAAGACGTGGTGCTGACTCCGGATAAAAAAGAAATCGTTGTGACCGCATCTGGAACAGAGCCAGTCAACGAAGAGAAAGTGAAGCGTATCTCAGACGAGGAGTGGCAATTCAACCTCGATGCTGAGCGCCCGATTCTGTATCTCAAAGGTGAAGGCAATATTCCGATGCGCCAAGAGTTCTATGTCAAAGGCGAAGTTCCCGTTGAAGTCGCGCGCCCTAGCCTCGAGAAAGATTCTTTCAATCGTATCAATCGACCGGAGCTCGAACTCACTGGGACTGCTGCCCCGAACACAGTTGTGAGCTCCAATGCGCCGAACGAGAAAGTAGAAAAGCTTGAAGACAATCATTTCCGTTGGAAGCTCACTGAAATTCCCGCGGGAGAATCTTCAAGACATTATTTACGGGTTGCTTATGACAAGAGTTCTTTCTTAGCAGCCTACGATGTGTATCGAGACTTTCCGTTTGAAGCGGGACTCCTGGGCTCTTACTGGACGCCAGCAGGGCAGTTCTATGCCGATCTCTATGGCACTTGGTGGATTGAAAACTTCGTGGGAAGTAGTGCCCCTTGGTCTCGCCTCCATTGGGGAGTGAACATTAAAGAATCGCTGATGCTGACAAAAAAAGACGGCGAGGCAAACGCCAATGTGACCCACCTCGAGCTCATTTGGCGAAACACTCCCGGCTTTCACTTCCAAGACAAGACCTGGGGACTTACCCTCCCCTACGAAATCATTCAGGGTGATGGCTTTAGCGTGAGCGGTTTTGGTTTGGGCGCTTTCTACAGCGACAAAGCTCAGAAGCGCTATCAACGGTATATGAATTGGTATGATATTAAGTTCAACTATCTGGTCGGTGCCGGCAGCGGCGATGTAAAACTGAAAAGCGGGATGAACCTCATCGGCACCGCTTACCGCCATGTCGACAAGCGCCTCAGCTGGACTTATGGGCTTGGCATTAGCCAGTATAGCTTCGACCCAGGGACTGCGAAGATGCAGTTTCAGCTCATGGGCGGCGCGAACTATCGTTTTTAGTCCCCGATCCCGACTCATACAATATCTTCCATTCATTTAAATCTCCTGGTCACAAAGCTCTTTTACAATTCGCCCAGATTAAGACGGAAACTCAGGAACTTCGTCCGTCGAATGAATTTTAAAAAAGAGATTTTCAAATGAGACCAGATGACATCCTCATTTTTGAATCGGCGACGAAGGAGTCCGCGCTGCGTTCGCCGCCGAAGATGATACGCGACCTCGCCGCGAAAGCCGGCATTACAATTAACGGTCAAGCACCTTGGGATATCCAAGTATTAGATGAACGTGTTTATCAGCGTGTGTTCACGAAAAGCTCTCTTGGGTTTGGTGAGTCTTATCTGGATGGCCTCTGGGAATGCGAGTGTTTGGATCAACTCTTTGACCGCCTGCTCAGCGTCAAGGCGGATGACACTATCGACAGGTGGTCGCGATTGCGCTTGCAGGGTGAAATTCTCCGCCACCGTCTTTTTAATCTTCAGTCGAACCGCCGCTCTTTTCAGGTCGGAGAGCAACACTACGACATCGGCAATGATATTTTCGAAGCCATGCTTGATTCTACGATGAGTTATTCTTGCGGCTACTGGCAAAACTCATCCGATCTGGAAGAAGCGCAGCTGAAAAAACTGGATCTCATCTGCCGCAAGCTAGAACTTAAACCCGGCGAACGCTTGCTCGAGATTGGCTGCGGCTGGGGTGGCCTCGCACATTTCGCTGCAAAAAATTACGGGGTTGAAGTTGTTGGCATCACCGTGTCGAAGCAACAGCAGATTTTAGCCCGAGAGCGCTGCGCGGGCCTCCCTGTGTCTATCGAACTGATGGACTATCGAGAGCTCCGCGAAAAATTCGACAAAGTGGTATCAGTCGGAATGTTTGAACACGTCGGCCCCAAAAACTACGAAATCTATTTCGAGACGGCTCATCGCACGCTCAAAGACGACGGCCTGTTCCTGCTCCATACTATCGGCAACACCGTGACCACACCAACAACCGATCCTTGGCTCGACAAATACATTTTTCCTAATGGCAAATTGCCTTCGGCGGTTGAGCTCACCTCGGCTGTGGAAGAATGGTTTCTGATTGAAGACTGGCATGCCTTCGGTGCCTCTTATGACAAAACCCTGATGGCCTGGTGGAAAAACTTTGAAAAGGCTTGGCCCCGCTTGGAAGAAAAATATAAGCCCCGCTTCTATCGCATGTGGAAATACTACTTGCTAAGCTGCGCGGGATTTTTCCGCTCCCGTCGGGGCGGACTTTGGCAATTGGTTTTGAGCAAACGTGAAAGACGACAAGTTTATCAATCGGTACGATAAATAAAATCTAGGAGGAAAAATGCCCAAGTATATCATTGAAAGAGGTGTCCCAGGAGTTGGCGCAAGTTCATCAGATCAGTTAAAAGGAATGGCGCAAAAATCAAATGAAGTCTTAAATGAACTCAACGGTCAAGTTCAGTGGCTAGAGAGCTACGTAACGGACGATAAAATCTATTGCGTCTATGTTGCGCCGAACGAAGATTTAGTCAAACGCCATGCAGAGATGGCTGGATTCCCTGCGGATAAAATTGCCAAAGTTGATGCGATTTTGGATCCATCATCGGGAGAAGTTCCTGTGAAAGCTTCGAGCAAAGAGACCTCCGCACAAAAATCTTTGCGCCACTAGGTCCCTTCTCGTCTTAGCCCAGCGTCGAGCGAAACCTCTTAAAGCTCACCCACACTATAATCACTGCCATCACGAAGAGAATCGCGAGATGCTGGGTCACCATCTGCGCATCCCCACCCTTCAGCATGATATTTCTTAGGACCGCGAGAAAATGTGTCAGCGGATTGATGTAAGCCAAGAGCTTCATCCAATCTGGCATATTTTCGAGGGGAAACATCAAGCCCGAAAGCTGAATCGCTGGGAAGAGAAATAAAAATCCCGCCATCATCGATTGCTGCTGACTCCTAGTGATGGTCGAAATAAAAGTTCCAATGGCGACAGTCACGCAGACAAAAATAAAACTCGCTATAAGAAGTACTAAAAAATTCCCGCGCATCGGAACACCGAAACCCAAAATCGCCACACCTAAAATAAGTGGGATGTTGCTGATGCCTAAAATCACATAAGGGAGAGTCTTTCCGAAAATGATTTCTTTCGAAGTCACTGGCGCTGAGATCAGCATCTCGAAAGTTCCCGTTTCTTTTTCCTTGGAGACTGACATGCTCGTCAGCAAAATCGTGATCAGACAAATCAACATTGCCATCACACCAGGAACCATGAAGACCGCGGTTCTCATCGTCGGATTATAGAGAATCCGCAGATCAAACTGCAGTGGACTGGTTGGCGCGGTGAGCTTCAGGTCTTCCGTCACGACCCGAGCCATGATGGCTTTGACGTAGGCTTCAATGCTTTGGGCCCTCAACACATTAGACGCGTTCACCAAAAGCTGCACACGTCCGTCCCCTCGAGCGATGGCCTGCTGAAGACCTTCAGGAGGAGGAACTAAGACCGCATCCGCATCGCCGGATTGAATTTGCTCATAAGGATCTACTTGCCGGGACTCTGCGGGAATAAACCAGCCGGAGCTCATCGCGCGCTGATAGACATGTCCTAAAATCAC